>Ga0308411_10003033_pt1 | contig 11285 bp, 12 predicted proteins | sample HotsprottomLayer_2_FD_203530 | JGI IMG/M metagenome (GOLD analysis project Ga0308411, IMG submission 203530) | Hot spring phototrophic mat microbial communities from Octopus Spring, Yellowstone National Park, Wyoming, United States -... | ecosystem: Environmental > Aquatic > Thermal springs >... | reverse complement strand
GCGCCCGCGCGATGCGCACCCCAGCGGGCATGACCCACGCCAGGCAAGCTGGAATGCTTGACAGACAGCCGCCTGATCGCTACATTTCCGCACGAAATGCACGCGCTGTCACGTGCCGATCGTCCTGTTCGATGGTTTCGCTTCAATTCAGAGTCCGGCGAGTTCGTCCCTGAAAAGGACTGGGATCAATTTGAGAATTGCACACTGTGTAACGGGCGCGCCGAAATAGACGAGACCCCGGAAGGGGATCTGGTCTGCCATACCTGCCGCGCTCTCCTGCCCCGTCCGGCGACCTGATAATCGAGCCGGAGAGGGCGAGCGTGTCTCGCCCATCGCCCTAAACGGGTTCAATGCGCGAAGCCGTGGATCGGGACATGCGGGTGAACAAGCCCGTTCCGCGCCTCGAACGTGTGCGCCGAACGCGCACGCCGAACGACGCGACGCGGACCTTGGTCCCTGCGTGGATAGAGTGCGCTCCGTGATCCGGCCCGATAGGCTTCCTCCGATGAAATGGGGTGCGTTCACGGCCGGGGGCAGTGACAACCTCTCGCAGGTTTTTGCTGGCTGTCACGACTTGGGCGAGCAACCTTCGGGAGGTTTTTGCCCCCTATTCATGAACGCACCTGTGAAATGCATCCATGCGCGCTTGCTGCTATGATTCGGCTACGGCGCTCGGCCGTTCCATTTGATGTTGAGCCTAACGGAATTCGCCCCCCCTGCGTCGCGCCCAGATCGGCTTGTTGAGCCGGCTGCGACCAAAACATATGACGCCTTCGGCAGACACATTCACTATCTGCGCGTATCGCTGACGGACCGCTGCAACCTGCGCTGCGTATACTGCATGCCCGAGCAGATGGTGTTTCGACCCTCTGAGGAACTGCTCACCGACCACGAGCTGTTCAAAGTGCTGGAGGTGATGAGCGCGCTGGGATTCGACAAATATCGCCTGACGGGAGGGGAGCCGACCGTGCGACCGGGATTGGTCGAGATCGTGCGGCACATCGCCAGCCTGCCCAACACGCGCGAAGTGGCGATGACGACGAACGGCCTGAAGCTGGCCCGGCTGGCGCAACCGCTCAAGGCGGCTGGCCTGCAGCGCGTGAACATCAGCATAGACTCGCTGAACCCCGACAAATTCAGGCGCATCACGCGCTGGGGCGACGTGCGCGACGTGCTGGCCGGCATAGAGGCCGCCGAGCGCGCTGGCCTGACACCGATTAAACTGAACGCCGTCGTAATCCGCGGTTTCAATGAGGAGGACGTGGTGCCCCTGGCCAGGCTCACGCTCGACCACGAGTGGCAATTCCGCTTCATCGAGGTGATGCCGTTCGCCGACGTGGCAGAGTTCCAGCAAGCGTCCATCGTCACCACCCGCGAGATGATGACGCGGATCGAGGCCGAACTGGGCGAACTCCAGGAGGAGAACGGCGGCCAGCTCGACGGCGAGGCGAAGGTTTACCGCTTGCCCGGCGCGCGCGGCACGATCGGCTTCATCAGCCCGGTGACCGCCCCGTTCTGCGCAAGCTGCAATCGCGTGCGTCTGACCGCTGACGGCACGCTGCGCCTGTGCCTGCTCAAAGATGGTGAACTGGACTTGAAGACGCCGCTGCGTCGCGGCGCGAGCCGGGACGATCTGCTCGACCTCATCCGGGCGGCGATTTGGCGCAAGCCATGGGGCCACGATTTGGCGCATGGCGTGATTCCCATGAATCGCATCATGAGCGAAATTGGCGGGTGAGACGCTATGGAACTGACGCATCTGGATTCATCCGGCCAGGCGCGCATGGTTGATGTGAGCGGCAAGGCCGACACCCACCGCACAGCCGTGGCGCGCGCCACTGTAACCATGAACCAGGCGGCCTACGACGCCATCGTGCGAGGCAATCTGAAAAAAGGCGATGCGCTCGGCGCAGCCCGCATCGCCGGGATCATGGCTGCCAAGCGTGTTAGCGAACTGATCCCACTGTGCCACCCCATCGCCCTGACGCGTGTTGAGGTGACTTGCGAGCCGGTCGAGGGCCGCATCGAAATCGAGGCGCGCGTCGAATGTGTGGGCAAGACCGGCGTGGAGATGGAAGCGCTGACGGCGGTTAGCATCGCCGCGCTGACCATCTACGACATGGTGAAGGGCATTGACCGTGGGATGACCATCGGCGGAGTGCGGTTGCTCTCCCGAAGCGGCGGCAAGTCCGGCGAGTGGCGAGCGGAGTCGGAGGATAGTCATCCGGGAGCGGACGATCGGTGAATATCCGGTGGGAGCCGAAGGATGTTGGTCAAACTGTTTGCCACCTTGAAAGACCGCGCCGGCGCGAATGCGATCACCCTGGCAGCAGAGGGCGAGTTCACCGTGCGTGAATTGCGCGCCCTGATCGCCGCCCAGCATCCCAAGCTGGCCGAACTGGCCGCGCGCTCGATCGTTGCCATCAACCATGAATTCGCCTTCGACGACGATGTGGTGCGCGCGACGGACGAGGTCGCGCTCTTCCCACCCGTGAGCGGCGGACGACCATGAACGAGCCGACGATCATTCGAATCACCGCAGATCCGATTGACCTGAACGCGCTGCAACGAGCCGTGACCACGCCGCGCGACGGGGCGGTGGTGCTGTTCACCGGCACCGTGCGCGGCGTGACCGGAGCCGAGCGAACGGACAAGCTGGAATACGAAGCCTATACTGAGATGGCCATGGCCAAGCTTCAGCAGGTAGCCGACGAGATGCGCGCCAAATTCGCGCTGATCCATGGCATTGCCCTGGTGCAACGGGTGGGCGAGATGGCCGTCGGCGAGCCGACCGTCGCCGTCGTGGTCAGCGCCGGCCATCGCGGAGACGGCGCGTTCGAAGCTGCGCGCTACGGCATTGACCGGTTGAAGCAAATCGTGCCGGTGTGGAAGAAAGAAACTCGTCCGGACGGCTCCGCATGGGTGGAAGGCGACTATCTGCCCGGCCGGGGGGATTGAGGCGGCACAACATGAGCATAGCTAGTGCACTATCGCGTCGGCTATCAGTTGTTTTCTTTCTCACCATGCTGCTACTCACAGGTTGCGGAAGCGTCTTTTGTGCTGTGCAGCCCTCCGGTCAAGCAAACACACTGATTCTCCAGCCTGGCCAAACGATCGGCCAAACGTTTACGTCGCATCATGCTGGCCTGAATGGCATTGAACTCTACCTGCAGCCTAGATCGTCTGGCGACGGCCAACTTCGCCTTTTACTTATGCATCGGTCAGGCGACGGTGCGATTGATGACTTCCCTGTGACATCCGCTAGTGTAAGCATTGCATCCGTAACAAAGCCCGGCTTTTATCGCTTTACCTTCGAGCCACAAACAGACTCGCGTATGCGGGACTACTTCATCTCGCTAAGTGTGATCGGAGATGGGTCAGCAGAGATTGGCACCGCTCCGGCCGAAGCCTATCTGAATGGCGCTGCTTACTTAGGTGGTGAGCCGTTGGAAGCACAGTTGGCGCTGTGTCTCAGCTTTGAGCCTCTGCGATATGCAATCGGTTTTGCCCAGCAAGTCACCGAATGGGTGCGTATGCTGCTGATCGGCATCGTCATGCTGGTGTTGCCGGGGGGGGTGTTTGTGTCGTTCCTGTGGCGGTCCGCTGCTGAACTGCCGTGGACTGCGCGATTGGGCCTAGCTATTGGGACAAGCGTGGCGGTTTATCCCATCCTGGCCTTGCCCAGCTTAGTTGGTGTACGACTGGGGCCGGTAGGGACTTGGCTGGTGGTGGTTTTTGGCATTATCGGATCGGCTTGGCGCATTCGTGCATGGCTAAAATCGCATCCGCGGCGGCATCTCGCCATCTCGCGGACCGATCTCGTCACGTTGATCCTCATCAGCATGCTTGTTGGCACACGTTTCCTCGCCATCGGAACACTCGATATTCCCATGTGGGGCGATTCGTATCAACACACTATGATGGCACAGTTGATCGCCGACAATCGAGGCCTGTTTGACTCATGGATGCCGTATGCTGAATTAACCTCATTCACCTATCACTACGGCTTCCACGCGGTAGCAGCAAACCTACACTGGCTTTCTGGACTGGTCATGCCGAAGGCTATTCTGTGGACGGGTCAAATTCTCAACGTTGCATCGGTCATCGCGTTGGGGGCATTGGTCGGCAAGGTGTCGCGCAGCCCTTGGTCTACTCCGATAGCTATTCTTGTCTCGGGGTTGTTGAGCAGCATGCCGATGTTCTATCTGAATTGGGGACGTTACACGCAACTGGCAGGACAAGTCGTGCTGCCAGCTGCTGTATGGACGCTGTGGATTGCTCTAGAGGGTAAAACACATAGTCGAGAGCGGATCGGCTTGATTCTGCTCGGCATTGTGCTAATAGCCGGGCTAGCCCTGACTCACTATCGTGTCTTAATCTTTGCGGTATTGTTCATTCCAGCATACGCGATTCTCAACTTGCAGCAATTATTGCCCAAACGCGATACGCTTGGTTGGCACGTACCAATAGGCATAGTCAATGTGCTGCTTATCGGCCTCGGTGGCGTCTTACTGTTTCTGCCGCAGTTCGTGCGTACTTTTGAAGGCCGCATCACCGCTGGATTCGCCCAAAAGTTGGCTACACCGGCCCAGTCCGTATCCGATTATCTACGAAGCTACAATGCCATTGGCGATTTGAGCACCTATCTGCCGACGGCGATCTGGGTGCTCGTGGGGGTGGCGATCATCAGGGCATGTCTGCGTGGCAACCGCGATTCACTCACCTTCACTGCCTGGTGGGGAATTTTGTTGTTGGCTGCTAATCCAGGATGGCTGTCACTGCCGGGCACGGGAGCACTTAGTAACTTCGCTGTATTCATCGCAGCGTATATACCGGCTGGTGTGCTGATTGGCACGTTGACCGATGGACTGCCAGTCCACTTCCTTCACGAGTCGCTGCCGTCTTTTCGGCAAGCCGGACGAGCTGCGGCGATGGTTGGAATGATCGGGCTGGGCGTTTGGGGAATATCGCAACGTTTGGGCGATGTCAACACGCAACTAGGTGTGCTCGTCACGCGCCCGGATCTGCTCGCCGCTAATTGGGTGCGCCACAACACGCCCTCTACGGCGCGCTTTCTCGTCAACACCTTCCCTGCTTACGGCAACACCTCAATTGTCGGGTCGGACGGCGGCTGGTGGCTGCCATTGCTGGCGAATCGGCTCACCAATCTGCCTCCCTTAACTTATAGTGCCGAGCGAGGTGTGACGCCGGACTTCATGCAGCGTGTGAACGCTTTCAGCCACAGTGTCAACACTAAGGGGTTGGACGACCCAGAAGTATGGCAGATGATGCGTGAACATGGGATCACACATATCTTCATCGGCCAGCGCCAAGGGCGTGTGAACAACCCTGATGGCCTGGTGCTCGACCCGCAACGCTTGCGGAAGGATCCCCGCTTGCAGACGATCTATCATCAGGATCGGGTTTGGATATTCGAGGTTCGACCTTGATGCACGGACTCAGGGAGAACCATGAATGCGGGCTTGCATATATGCGTGTTGACGCAACAACTGGCCAGGGTGCTAAGCGGACCTGGGCTGCATGCACGCAATTTGATCAACCATCTCCTCGCTGATGGACATCGCGTCAGCGTGATCGCGCCGGAGTCCGAATGCCCGCCGGGAGAGCTGCCCTACCGCTTCGTAGGCACTCCTTCGCCCCTTCTCAAAAGCCAGGCACGCTGGGTGCCTCTGGCTCTGTATTTTGGACGTGCGCTTGCGCGCCTGGCGCAGTGGGAACGGTTCGATATTGTGCATTTCACCGATGCGCGTGAGTCGCTCATGTGTCCAGCAAACCTGATCTCGGTGGGCAACATCAACGATACGTATGCGGCTGAGTTACAGCCACTGCGCTACTATCGCGCGTACTACGCGGACTGGATGGCGCGTTGGACGTACTATCGCGTCGTTCGCTCCGTCGAGCGCATTGCGTTGCGCCGACTCCACGCCGTAGTCGCCAACAGTGACTACACGGCAAACATCATCCGCAAACGCTACGGCATCCCCGACCGCCGCTTGCATGTGTGTCACAAGAGCGTAGAGGCCACTCGCTTCGCTCCTGCACTCGAGATGCGAGCGCAAGTTGAGCCGCATCCACCGCGCGTATTGTTTGTGGGCGGGAACATGCAACGTAAAGGACTACCTACACTTATCGAAGCCGCTTCGCACATCATTCGCACTATGCCGAACGCCGAGTTCTGGGTGGCTGGGCACGACGCTGCCCAACCCAAGATGGAGGCTTTGTGTCACCGCCATGGAGTGCGCGCAGCATTTCGTTTTTTAGGCTTGCAGTCCCAAGATGAGCTGCCTAAGCTCTACGCGCAGTGCGACGTGTTCGCCATGCCTTCGTTGATCGAAGCATTCGGCGTGGTCTTTCTAGAAGCCATGGCAGCCGGGCTGCCGGTAGTGGGCACCTGTGTCGGAGGTATAACCGAGATCGTGCGTGACGACGAAAACGGCCTACTTGTTCAACCGAACGACGCTCCTGCACTGGCCAGCGCGATCGCACGGCTGCTAACCGATGACGAGTTGCGTCAGCGGCTCGCGCGCGCTGGTGTAGTTACCGCTCATTCGTTCAGCGTCGAGCGCATGATGACTTGCACCTATGACGTCTACCGGGCCGCGTTGGCGTGCACTGCATCCTGAACAATTTGAGCGATCATCGCCCGACGGGCGGCATTGCCGGCTGCCCGCACAACTGTTTCGCGCGCGGCCGTGCCGAGAGCAGCACGGTCAGAATCGGAGAGCGACAGTAGCGAACGTACTCCTTCCGCCAGTGCATCTGGATCATTCATCTTTACCATCCAAGCATCTCGGCCATGGGTAAACAGTTCGCGATTGGCAGAGTTGTCACCCACGATGGTAGGTTTGCTCATTGCCATGCACTGAAACGTCTTTGCTCCGATCACGCGACCGGCCTTCTCCGAGGCGCCGAAGTGGCCGCCTAAACAGATTGTGGAGTGCGCGATCAGTTCTGGCAATTCGCCGAATGCTACAGGCGGAAGAAATTCGATGTTCTCGACAGAGAATCGAGTTGTCAAACTACGGATTGCTTGCTCATTTCTGCCGTGGCCAACGATTCGAAAGCGCACGTTCTCCCCGCGCAGAATGTGCGCCGCTCGCACAATTACCTCAATTCCATGCAACGGCAGAAAAGTCCCATAAAAGAGCACGATCGGGGGATCTTCAGCAGGCAAGTGACGAGGACAAAACAGGGTCTCATCGCAGCCTGCATACAGCACGCGCATTTTGTCTGCCGGTATGGCGAAGGTGTCGCGAAAATAGCGAAGGTGTGCCCAAGTGTCGAGCACCACGATGTCAGCCAGCTCGCAGCTCCGCTTGTCGAGCCAGAACGCGATACGTCCTATCGGCGAGTCAGGCGCGAACACTTTGCGATCGAAGCAATATGTGTCATAGGTGGACAAGAATGCATCAAATACGAGTGGGCCATGCCATCGCAAGCGCGTCGCGAGTACCAGCGGTTGGCCATAGAAGCCGATGAAACATACATCCCATCGTCGCATGGGAGCGACGAGCAAGCGTCCCATGAGCTGTGCCAGGTTGAGCGACAGGCGTCCGCCATGGGGATAGGTGGCGTAAACCGTGCCGAGTGGCATTAACGCGCGCAATACGGACTGATTGCGTGGGTAAGTACCTTCTCGACCGCAAATGAATGCAATATTCATCGAGAGCCAAAGCGAGCGACAGACGCCGGCTCGACCGGCACGAATGGTAACATTTTCCCTACCGATGGAACGCGTCGCGTGCAACCTATGCGGCAGCCAAGAGAGCATGGTATTGTATGCCGACTTACCGGATATGCTGCTGCGGCGAAGAGAGGTCACCGCCACTTTGGTGAGATGCTGCGCTTGCGGTCTGATCTATCAAAATCCACGTCCTACACGAGAAGAAATCGGTCAGCACTATCCCGATCGTTACGATTCGTATAACTATCGCGATGATGTACGCAAGGGCTGTGCCTTGTCGCGGTGGGCCGCTGCCTATGGCATTGCCAAACGCTGTCGCTACGTTACGCGCCACAAACGTGGCGGCGTGCTGTTGGATGTGGGCTGCTCAACAGGGTTGTTTCTGCAAGGTATGCGCAAGCATGGCTATTGGCAGCTATGTGGTGTGGAGCCGAGCAACTATGCGGCCTCAATTGCTCGACAAAAAGGCCTGGAAGTCATTACGGGCACGCTGGAGAATACAGCCTTTCCTGCAGAAAGCTTCGACGCGGTGACCATGTGGGATGTGATCGAACATGTGCATGATCCACTGGGCACGCTGCACTACCTCGCCCACATCCTGAGGCCGGATGGGCTACTCGTCATCCGGACGCCGAACTTCGATAGTTGGGATGCACGCCTGTTTGGTCCATACTGGTCAGGCTTCGAACCGCCTCGCCACTTACACATCTTCACGCCCCATACAATCTCTGCGGCCTTGAAGCAGTGTGGGTTTACGCCGATCCAGATAGACTGCCGTTCCGGTGGTTACATGGCATTCCTGCTTAGCCTGCGCTTCAAGCTGTCCTATTCGCGGATGAGCTCGCAATCCCAGGAACGCCTGCTCAGGTTGCTTTATCATCCCATCTCTCGCATGCTGGCTGCGCCGATATTCACACTCAGCGGAATGGGCCTGAAAGGCCCGCAGATGGTCGTGGTTGCAGCACGCGAAGCCGTTCACCATGATTGAGATTCGTCACGATCGCATGCACAATGCGTCCGCCACGCGGGAAGCCTACGATCAGATATATACTAACCGCGGCCTCTCGCATCGAGATTCCTTCTATCTATGGCTGCTCAGTTTGCTCGATCCACAACCCGGTAAACGCCTGTTGGATATTTCATGCGGTGAGGGTCGTCTGGTCGCGCTTGCACAACAGCAGGGACTACTTGCCTTCGGACTGGATTTCTCGGTAGTGGCGGTGCACAAAGGTTTACTTGGCTCGCCGGACAGCGGTTTTGTCGTTGGTGATGGCGAACGCATACCCTTTCCGCCCCGTAGCTTCGACTACGTCACACATATCGGCAGCTTGGAACACTACATGGATCCCCATCTCGGGGCAGCAGAAATCGGCCGAGTGCTTAAACAGGGTGGCAGGGCCTGCATATTGCTGCCGAACACTTTTGGCTTGCTGGGCATCCGATACGTGTGGAAGCACGGCGAAGTCTTTGACGATGGGCAACCATTGCAGCGCTACGCCACTCGTCGCACCTGGCAGAATTTGTTGGAGTCTGGCGGTCTGTGCGTCAATCGCGTGGTGGGCTACAGTGGCGTGAACTTTCCGCGCACTTCAACCGACGTGCGTTGGCTGCTCGCGCGACCGAAGAAAATCGTTCGGCTAGCGCTGCTTGCTCTGGTGCCGATCAATCTTGCCAACCACTTCGTGTTCATATGCTCGAAACACGCCGGCGGACCTAAGGAATGATAATGAAAGCGCGATTAAGAGATCTGATTCTTGGCATGGGTGAAGGAAGCACGCCCAGAACCCTGGCCAGCATAGCAACATTGGCTTTGCTGATTGCGACTACAGCTATTCTGATCTATTGGCGGCGCGATGATTTTGAGCATTTCAACTGGCACCTGCGCGTCGAATACCTAGTTCTGAGCGCCGTTGCGTTCGTTGTAGCGCTACTGCTCGTGGTGTGGCTGTGGGCCCGCCTGATGAGCGCCCTGGGACAACATTTGCCATTCACTACGCATCTTCGGTATTTCGGCTTGTCCAACATCGCTAAGCGGCTACCGGGGACGATCTGGTATGTTGCAGGACGCGCCTATCTTTACAAACAAAAGGGGATCAGTCCATCTCTCATCGCCGTAGCCAGCGGTGTAGAAGTCATTACTCTGACCTTGGCAAGCGCGTTAGTCGCATTGACATTTGCGGGTTCACAACTTATTTCATACATAAACTCGGATGTTCGCACCATTCCCTTTTTAACTATCTCCTTAATCATCAGCCTGATTTCTGTACATCCGCGCACAATTAAACTTATCATCAATGCGTTAAGCGGGCAACAGCCACCCACGTTCCCTACTTATGGCTTCTTGTTGACCCAGACTCTACTCTCTGCTGGAGTGTGGATATCGGGTGGTGTCATGTTCTATGCGTTCTGTGCTTCTGTTGCTCAGTTCAGCTGGACTCATCTTCCCTACATCATCGGTGTTTGGGCTCTGTCAAGCTTACTATCCTCTTTCATGTTCTTTCTGCCAACTAACTTCGGCGTGAAGGAGGTCAGCAGCAGTTTATTGTTATCCATTGTTATGCCTTTGCCTGCTGCAGTCATAAGCGTCATCATGAGCCGCCTGATGGTCATAGCATATGAGACAATATGGGCGCTGGCGAGCATATGGTCGGAGCGCCAATTGTCGGCCACAACCACCAAAGAAATTAATTGAGATTACTGGCCAGTAAACGCGGGAATACTCCGAATGAGGTATGGCTACGTTGACTTAAAGGAGCTATTCTAGCCCCTAGTTCGGGGTGACTCAATCTCGACCAAATACTTCGCTCACGAGGTTAACAAGAGATGAAAACTTTACGTTTACTCGCAGTTGGCGCAATGGCTGCGCTCGGAATCGGCATTCAGACACAGCCATCTTCTGCGCTCCTCTACTCTTACACATCGGGTATTCAGGTGCAGAACTTAGGCACCGCAAGCGCGAACGTCGTTCTCACATTCTACGATTCCAACGGCAATCCAACCTCGGTGAATGACACCATCAACGCCAATAGCTCGAAGACCTTCTTCCCGCTACCGGGCGTTGCATCAGGCTTCGATGGTGCGGCCATTATCTCTTCTGACCAGCCCGTTGCAGCGGTCGCTAACGTGATCGGCAGCGGCGCAAGTAGCGCGCGAGCGGCTTACGTCGGAGCGCTCCAGGGCAGCACCTCTGTGCTCCTTCCGCTTTTGCTGAAGAACCATGGCACTTCACGCAGTAACACATGGTTCAAAGTTCAGAACACTGGCAATGCGACTGCCAACGTAACAGTCACATACAGCGACGGTACTTCTGCGACTGCGACCATTCCAGTAGGTGCGTCGAAGCTGTTCGATCAGTCCGTAGAGACCCACAATGCTACTTCCTTCGCGGGTGAGGTGACGAGCAACCAGCCCGTAGCCGTGGCCGTGATCCAGGAGAACACCTCGACCATGTTTGCTTACAGTGGCTTCACAGGCGGTTCCACTAACCCTGTGCTTCCGTTGATCAACGCCAATAACAACGGCTACGTCACCGGTGTGCAAATCCAAAATGGTGGCACCACCGACACTCAGGTCACTGTTT
>Ga0308411_10003031_pt1 | contig 11288 bp, 11 predicted proteins | sample HotsprottomLayer_2_FD_203530 | JGI IMG/M metagenome (GOLD analysis project Ga0308411, IMG submission 203530) | Hot spring phototrophic mat microbial communities from Octopus Spring, Yellowstone National Park, Wyoming, United States -... | ecosystem: Environmental > Aquatic > Thermal springs >... | reverse complement strand
GAGATCGACATGAGCGAGGTGCTCGGCCCGGCGCTCAGGGGATGAGCACGAGCTTCCCGCGGGCGTGGCCGGCCTGGACTTCCGCGTAGGCGGCCTTCGCTTCGGCGAGCGGCAGCCGCCTGGTCACCGTCGATCTCAACACGCCGCTCGCCGCCCACGCGAGCACCCGATCGAGCCGCTCGCGCGTCGTCACGATGCGGCTGGTGACGATCCGGATGTCCGCGCGCGGCGTATGCGCGGGAACGGCGGCTGCGCTCAGGCAGACCATGATGCCGCCGCGCTTCAGCAGCGCCTGCGAGCGTACGTGTGCCTCGCCGCCGAGCGTGTCGAGCACGACGTCGAACGCACCGGCCAGGGAGTCTAGCGGCGCGCGCGTGTAGTCGACCGCCTCGTGCGCGCCGAGGCCACGCACGTACTCGAGGTTGGCAGGGCCGCAGGTCGCGCTCACCTCGGCACCGAGGTGCCGCGCGATCTGGATCGCGATCCCGCCGACGCCGCCGGCGCCGGCGTGGACCAATACCCGCTGCCCCGGGGCGACCCGCGCGTCCTCGACGAGCGGGATGTAGGCGCTCATGCCCGAGACCCCGAGCGCAGCGGCGAACGCATCGTCCACTTCCGGCGGGACGCGCGCGACGGCCGATGCGGGCAGCAGCGCGTACTCCGCGTGCGTGCCGTCGCCGCTGCGGTCGGCCACCCCTGCCACACGATCGCCGGCCGCCAGGCCGGACTCCTCCGGCGCCACCGCGGCAACCTCGCCGCACGCGTCGCGCCCGAGGATCCGCGGCAGCCCGCCGGCGAACGCGGCCGACTTCGCCTCGCGGATCTTCCAGTCGGCCGGGTTGACGCTCGCCGCCCGGACCCGGATCAGCACTTGGCCAGGCCCCGGAGCGGGGACCGGCACGTCCTCGAGACGCATCACCTCGGGCCCGCCGTGCGAGTGGATCCGCCATGCCTTCATGTCCACCTCAATGCGACAGTCCCGGCAGCCACACGGCGAGCGGCGGGAAGAGGATGATGAGGGCGATCAGCAGCAGGACACAGGATACGAACGGCGCCGCCGCGAGGTAGATGTCGCGCATCGTCGTGCCCGGCGGCGCGACGCCCTTCATCACGAACAGCAGCAACCCGAACGGCGGCGTGGTGTAGCCGACCTCCAGGGCGAGCAGCATGATCAGCCCGAACCAGATCAGGTCGAAGCCGAGCGTCTGCGCGAGCGGGAAGAATATCGGCTAGGTGAGCAGCATCATCGACAGCTGGTCCATGAAGCAGCCGAGGAAGAAGATCACGCCGAGCATCACCAACAGCATCGCCATCGGGGCGATGTCGAACGCGGTCGCCCACTTGATCAGGCCGCTGGAAGCGCCCGAGAACGCGAGCAGCTGGCTGAAGGTCGCCGACCCGAAGATGATCAGGAACGCCATCACCGTGACGCGCAGCGCCGCATCGACCGACTTCCTGAACGCCGACCAGTCGAGGCAGCCGAACGCCGCGGCGAGCGCCATCACCCCGACGCAGCCGACCGCTGCGGCCTCGGTCGGCGTCGCGACGCCGCCGACCATCGCGCCGATCACCAGCACGATCACGAATCCCATCGGAACGATGTCGCGCACCACCAGCCACAGCTTCTCGGCGAGCGCGGCGCGTTCCACCACGTAGCCAGGCGCCGCGCCGGGGTCGATCCGCGTCCACGCGAAGATCAGGATCGTGTAGAGGCACGCGAGCACCACCCCGGGCACCACGCCGGCGAGCAGGAGGTCGCCGACGTCGATGCGCCCGAGGGTGGCGAGCAGCACCGCGAGCGCCGAAGGCGGGATGATCACCGCGAGCCCGCCGGTGCCCATGATCGGGCCCATCGACAGGTACTTGTTGTATCCGCGCCTCATCATCTCCGGAACCATCAGCGAGCCGAGCAGCGCGGTCGATCCCATGCTCGACCCCGACAGTGCCGCGAAGCCGGTGCCGCCGGCGACCGTGACGTAGGCGAGCCGGCCGGGCACGTTGCCCATCAGCTTGTCGATCGCGTTGAACATCCGCGTCGCGAGCCCGGTGTAGTAAAAGAGCTCGCCCATCAGCAGGAACATCGGGATCGGCACCAGCGCGAAGCTGGTCATCGCGCCGAAGCCGTTGTTGAGCACCTGCGCGATCCCCTTCGCCCCGCCCATGAAGACCATCGCGCCGACGATGTTCGAGGCGAGAAACGCGATCGCCACCGGCATGCCGGCGAGCATCAGCGCGACGATCAAGCCGAACAGCAGCGCGACCGCCCAGTACCACTCCATCGGCGATCACCGCGCGTCGTGGTCGCCGCCGGCGAGCCCGCCGCCAAACGGCGCCTCGCCGCGCACGAAGAAACGCAGGAACTCGATCGCCATCATGCCGAACGACAGCGGCATGAAGATCATCAGCATCCAGCGCGGCATGTCGAACGAGCGCACGTCGGTGTCGGCCTGCACGTAGTTGCGGATCGTGATCTCGGCGCCGTACCAGGCGAGGATCGCGCATACGGCCACGCACGCGAGCAGCACGGCGCGCGTGGCGACGTGCCGCGCCGCCGGCGACAGGCTGACGAGCAGCACCTCGACGTAGATGTGCCCCTTCTCGCGCGCGAGCCAGGGGGCGCCGAGCAGCGGGATCAGCAGCAGCCAGTACTCGGTGAAGGTGAACAGGTGCGCGGAGCTCTGCGTGCCGAGGTTGCGCAGCACGACGTCGGTCACGATCGCCGCCATCATCGCGACCATCAGCAGCCCGGCGAGCAGGGCCATGCCCCGTAGCAGCCCCTCGTAGAGTCGCGTCAGCAGCCGCACGGTTCGGGCAGGCGAAGGGGCGGCGCGGGCGTGGCGCCCCGCGGCCGCCGGTTCGGCGTCGGCGCCGGACTCAGGTGCCGGGCGCGAACAGCTTGCGGAACTTGTCGACGTCCTGCCGGCCGCCCGCCTTCTCCATGCGCTCCTTCATCCGCGCGAAGCTCGCGTTGCGCGCCTCCTGGGCGAAGGTCGCGCTCGCCTCCTTGCCGAGGGACACGACCTTCATGCCGCGCCTCGCGAGCTCGGCGAACTCCTTGTCGCGGAGCTCCGCGAGCGCCTTCATCGACGAGACCTCGTGCTCGGTGACCACGCGCGTGAGGATCTCCTTCGACTTGTCCGAGAGCGAGTTCCATTTCCGGATGTTGATCAGGATCCCGAGATCGGTCGAGAAGAACGACGGGTCGAGCCGGTACTTCAGGAAGCGGTCCCAGTTGGCGTCCATCAGCCCGATCTCGGTCCAGCCGGTGGCGTCGACGGTGCCGCGCTCGAGCGCCGTGTAGACCTCGGTCGAGGGCAGGTTGATCACCTGGGCCTTCAGGTAGTTGGTGAAGAACGCGTTGTAGATCGGGTTGCCGCGCAGCTTCACGCCAGCGAGCGAGAGATTGCCGCGTGCGTCGAGCTTCGGCTCGTTCTTGAACCAGATGTGGAAGCGGATTCCGCTGTCCACCCACCCGAGGTAGTAGACCCCCATCCGGCGCACGTGCGCCTCGTTCAGCTCGGCGATCGCGCCGCTCTTGCGCGCGCGCGGGCCGTCGATCGTGCTCGCGCTCACCGCGTCGCACTCGGGCACGTTGCCGGCGTAGAACGCGCATGGCGTGTACACCATGTCCACCACGCCGTCACGCACTGCGGCCGGCTGCTCGAACATGCCGATCGCCTCCGGACCGCCGCGGACCTGGATCTCGATCACGCCCTTGCCGGCGGTGTTCACCTTGTTCACGAACTCGAGGAAGCTCTTCGAGTACACCCAGGACGCCGGGAACGCATGGACCGCGGTGAGCCGGTCCTGCGCTGCCGCCGGCGCACCGGCGAGCGTACACGCCGCGCCCAGCGCCGCGGCGAAGCTAGCGAGTCGTCTCATTGCCAAAACCTCCTCGTCGTTTGCATGGCGCGGCTGCGCGCTCGTCGTTCCCCGGCCCGGAGCCCGCCGGCTGCCGCCCCGCCGGCTCCGGGATCGCGCGATGGTACCTGCGCGACTGCGCGTGCGCCAGTGGACCGGGCGCCGCGCCCGCGCTGCGGTGCCGCCATCGCCCGGGTAGAATCGCCGCGAGAACCGGACGGTCGAGCCACGCCGATGCCGAGCGCCTTCGAGGATCCCGCGACGCTCGCCGCGCTCGTCGAGCCCGACCGGGTCCACCGCGACCTCTACCTGAGCGAGTCGCTGTTCGCGCTGGAGCGCGAGCGGCTGTTCGCCCGGGCGTGGCTCTACGTCGGACACGCCTCGCAGGTGCCGTCGCCCGGCGACTACGTCACCGTCGACCTGGTCGGCCGGCCGGCGATCCTGGTGCGCCATCTGGACGGCACGCTCCGCGTCCTGATGAACCGCTGCGCGCACAAGGGCGCGATGCTGGTCACCGGCCGCGCGGGCAACACCGGGAAGGCCTTCCGCTGCCCTTACCACTCCTGGTCCTACCGCACCGACGGCACGCTGCTCGCGGTCCCGGACCGCGCCGGCTACGACGGGACGCGGATGCGCGACTGCGAGACCGGCAAGGGCCTGCACGCGGTCGCGAGCGCCGAGCGGCGCGGGTTCGTGTTCGCCCGGCTCGCCGGCGACGGCCCCGCCTTCGACGACTACTTCGGGCCGGCGCTGGAGGCGCTCGACGCGATGGCCGACCGCTCCCCGGAAGGCGAGCTCGAGGTGGCGGGCGAGCCACTGCGCAACCTGATCGCCTGCAACTGGAAGGTCTATCTCGAGAACGTCAACGATACGCTGCACGCGAACGTGACGCACGAATCGGCGGCGCTCGCCGCCGCCGCGGTCTGGGGCGCCCAGCCGCCCGGCACGCCGCAGCCGATGGCGCTCGAGCAGCTCCTGCCGTTCGGCTCGGGCAACGATTTCATGGCCAAGATGGGAGGCCGGGTATTCGCCAACGGGCACAGCTTCCTCGGCACCAACCAGAGCATCCACAGCGCCTATGCCGCAGTGCCGGAGTACGAGGCGGCTATGGTGCAAGCGTATGGGGCGGAGCGCGCGCGCCGGATCCTCGCGTGGGCGCCGCAGAACGCGATCCTGTACCCGAGCATCGCGATCAAGGCGGCGCCGCAGACGCTGCGCGTCATCCGCCCGCTCGCGGCCGACCGCACGCTGATCGAAGCCTGGGCGTTCCGCCCCAAGGGCGCGCCGGCAGTGCTCACCGAGCGCACGCTGCTCTACAACCGGATGGTGTTCTCGCCGATGTCGATGGTTGCGCACGACGACGTGCACGTCTTCGAGACGATCCAGCGCGGGCTGCGCGCGGCCGGCAACCCCTGGGTGAGCCTGCACCGCGAGTTCAAGGCGGCCGAGCTCGGCTGCGCCGATTACGCCACCAGCGGCGTCGACGAGGTCCTGATGCGCAACCAGTTCCGCGCCTGGGTCGCACTGATGACCGAAGGCGCGCGCGCATGAGCCGGAACTGGCAGCCCTCGGCCGCCGACCTCGCCGAGCTCGTGTACCGCGAGGCCCGCCTGCTCGACGCCGGGCGCTACGAGGAGTGGCACGCGCTCTTCGCCGCCGACGGGCGGTACTGGGTGCCGCTTTCGGCCGACCAGACCGATCCGGTCGGCGCGCAGTCGATCGCCTGCGAGGACAAGCTCCTGCTCGCGATCCGCATCCAGCGGCTGCGCAACCCGAAGGCGCACTCGATGCACCCGCCGCCGGCTAGCCAGCACGTCCTGCAGGCGCCGGAGATCGTGCGCGCCGACCCGGCCGCGAACTTCTACCTGACGCGCACGCCGTTCGTGTACCTCGAGGCGCGGGGCGACGGCCAGATCTGCCTCGGCGGCACGGTCACGCACCAGAGCCGGGCGAACGGCGAGGCGCTCGAGATCGTGCTCAAGCGCGTCGATCTCGTCAACGCGAGCGCGGCGCTGCCGCCGATCTTCCTGTTCCTGTGACCGTCTTCGGCGCGTTCGAGCAGACGGCGCGCACGCACGCCGCGAAGCCGTTCCTCCACGTGCCGGCGTCGGCGCTGCCGCCCGCCAGCGCCGCGCCGCTCGAGCTCACCTACGCCGCGGCGCTCGAGCAGGTCGCGGCTCTCGCCGCGCGCTACCGCGCGCGCGGGTACGGCGTCGGGCACCGCGTGGCGCTCCTGCTCGAGAACCGCCCGGAGTGCCTGCTGCACTTCCTCGCGCTCAACGCGGCCGGCGCGAGCGCGGTGCCGCTCAACCCGGACTACCGCCCGGCTGAGCTCGAGTTCGTTCTGCGTCACAGCGAGGCGGCGCTCGCGGTGGCCTTGCCGGCGCATCGCGCGAAGCTCTCGAGCGTGGCGCTGCCCGATCTCGCGGTCGCGGTCGCCGGCCCCGCCTTCGACCCGCCGCCGGCGCCGAGCCCGGTGCAGGCGGCGGCGCCCGGCGAGGCGACCGAAGCGGCGCTCCTCTACACCTCGGGCACCACCGGGCAGCCCAAGGGGTGCATCCTCAGCAACTTTTACTTCCTGCACATCGGCCACCACTACGTGACCGAGGGCGGGCTGTGCGAGGTGCGCGCGGGGGAGGAGCGCCTCATCACGCCGCTGCCGCTGTTCCACATGAACGCGCTGGCGGTCTCGACCACCGCAATGATCCTCGCCGCGGGCTGCGTGATCCAGCTCGACCGCTTCCACCCGCGCAGCTGGTGGGCCGATGTCGCCGCGTCGGGCGCCACGATCGTGCACTACCTCGGCGTGATGCCGGCGATCCTGCTCGCGCAGCCGCCCGGGCCGCACGACCGCGCGCACCGCGTGCGCTTCGGCTACGGCGCGAACGCCAACCCCAAGGATCACGCGGCGTTCGAGGCGCGGTTCGGCTTCCCGCTCGTCGAGGCCTGGGCGATGACCGAGACCGGCGGCGGCGCGGTGATCGCCGCGAGCCGCGAGCCACGGTACGTCGGCACCCGTTGCATCGGCCGGCCGCGGCCCGGGCTGGAGGTCCGGATCGTGGACGAGGACGGGCGCGACGTCGCCGACGGCGAGCCCGGCGAGCTGCTGGTGCGGCAAGCGGGACCCGACCCGCGCCGCGGTTTCTTCTCCGGCTACCTCAAGGATCCGGCCGCGACCGAGCACGCCTGGCGCGGCGGCTGGTTCCACACCGGCGACGCGGTGCGGCGCGGCCCCGACGGCATGCTCCACTTCGTCGACCGGCGCAAGAACATCATTCGCCGCGCGGGCGAGAACATCGCCGCGCTGGAGGTCGAGGCGGCGCTGGCCGGCCACCCGGCGGTCGCCCAGGTGGCGGTGATCGCCGCGCCCGACGCGCTGCGCGACGAGGAGGTGATGGCGTGCGTGGTGAGCGCACCGGGAGCGGCGCGCGACCGCGCGACCGCGATCGCGATCCAGGACTGGTGCCTGGAACGGCTGGCCTACTTCAAGGCACCCGGCTACGTCGCGTTCGTCGATGCGCTGCCGACGACCTCGACCAACAAGATCCAGAAGGCGCGTCTGGCCGATTTCGGCGCCGACCCGCTCGCCCACCCGCACTGCTTCGATCTGCGCGCGCGCAAGAAGCGCGACGCGCCGCGCGCCTGATGGGCGCGCGGCAGGGCTATGCGGGCGTCGCGGTCGCGGCGCCGGTCACCGTCCCCTACGTGCGCTACTCGGTACGCAGCGCGCACTGGTTCCTCGCCCGGGCGCTCGCCGGACTGATCGAGCGCGCCGGGCTGCGCAAGCGCGACATCGATGGCCTCGCCGTGTCGAGCTTCACGCTCGCGCCCGACACCGCGATCGGGCTCACCCAGCACCTGGGGGTGTCGCCGCGCTGGCTCGACCACATCCCGCTCGGCGGCGCGAGCGGCGTGGTCGCGCTGCGCCGGGCAGCGCGCGCCGTCCAGGCCGGCGACGCCGAGATCGTCGCCTGCCTCGCGGGCGACACGAACCACGTCGACTCTTTCCGGCTCACGCTCGCGAACTTCAGCCAGTTCGCCCGCGACGCGGTCTATCCGTACGGCGCCGGCGGGCCGAACGCGAGCTTCGCGTTCCTGACCGCCCACTACATGCGCGCCTTCGGCGCGACGCGAGAGGACTTCGGCAAGCTGTGCGTCGCTCAGCGGGCGAACGCGCTCGACTATCCGCACGCGCTGTTCAAGCAGCCGCTGTCGCTCGAGCAGTATCTCGGCGCGCGGCCGATCGCCGCGCCGCTGCACCTGTTCGACTGCGTGATGCCGTGCGCCGGGGCGGAGGCGTTCCTGGTGCTGTCCGAGGCGCGCTCGCGCGCGCTCGGCCTGCCGTACGCGCGCCTGCTCGGTGCGATCGAGCGTCACAACGCCTTCGCGACCGATCCAGTCCAGCTGCGCGGCGGCTGGGCGATGGACCGCGACGACCTGTACGCGCAGGCGGGGGTGGGGCCCGGCGACATCGACTTCGTCCAGACCTACGACGACTATCCGGTCATCACGGTCATGCAGCTCGAGGACCTGGGGTTCTGCGCCAAGGGCGAGGGGCCGGCCTTCGTGCGCCGCCACACTTTCACGCGCGACGGCTCGTTCCCGCTCAACACCTCGGGCGGCCAGCTCTCGGTCGGGCAGGCTGGCGCGGCCGGCGGTTTCCTCGGCCTGGTCGAGGCGCTGCGCCAGCTCACCGGCGAGGCCGGGCCGCGCGCGCTCGCGCGCGCCGAGATCGGCCTGGCGAGCGGCTTCGGGATGATCAACTTCGACCGCGGACTCGCCTCCGGCGCCGCGATCCTCGCGCGCGCGCACTGAGCGGATGGCCCGCGCCCTCACCCGCCCGCCGCGCAAGAACCCGGTGCTGCGCACGCGGTTGCCGACGCTGCCGCCCGGGGCGCGCAGCCGCGTCGCCCTCGGGCTCACCGCCGCGGCCGCCGAGGGCCGCTTCGCCCTGCAGGCGTGCCGCGACTGCGGCGCGATCCAGTATCCGCCGCGCGAGGCGTGCCACGCCTGTCTCTCGGGCCGGCTCGCCTGGACGCCGCAGGACGGGGCGGGCGAGCTGCTCGCCGAGACGACGCTGCATCACAGCAACGACCTCTTTTTCCGGGAGCGCCTGCCCTGGCGCCTCGGCCTGGTGGGGCTCGACGCCGGACCGACCGTCGTCGCGCACCTGCACGGCGACTGCGCGCCGGCGCCGGCCCGCGTACGCGTGACCGCGCGGCTCGACCGCGCCGGACAGGCGGTGCTGGTCGCACTGCCCGAACAGGAGACCCCGAACATGGCCGACGACAAGCAACTGCGCGAGCTCACCTGCGATCCGAAGTTCCGCAAGATCCTGGTCACCGACGGCAAGACCGCGGTCGGGCAGGCGCTCGTCCGGCAGCTCGCGGCGGCGGGCGCCGACCTGATCTGGGTCGGCTACGCCGAGCCCTGGAAACGCTTCCCCGGCTTCGACGAGCTCGCCGCCCTGCCCCAGGTCAGCCTGCTGCCGCTCGACGTCACCGACTCGCGCAACGTGCGCGAGCTCGCCGCCGAGATCGGCGGCAAGGTGGACATCCTGGTGAACAACGCCGAGCACCACCGCACCTACGGCATCGCCAACCGGGCAGGCGTCGAGGACGCGCGCGCCGAGATGGACGTCAATTACTTCGGGCTGTTGCGCCTCGCGCAGGCTTTCGGGCCGGCGATGCGCGCGCGCGGCGCCGACGGGCAGGCGAGCGCAGTGGCGTGGGTGAACCTGCTGTCGATCTACGCCCTGGCGAACTTCCCGCCGCACGGGACGTTCTCGGCGTCGAAGGCCGCGGCGCGCTCGCTCGCGCAGTGCCTGCGCGCGGAGATGCGCCCGGCCGGCGTGCGCGTGATCGACGTCTTCCCCGGGCCGATCGACGACGAGTGGAACCAGCTCCTGCCGCCGCCGAAGCTGAGCCCGGCTGCGCTCGCGCAGGCGGTCGTGCGCGCGCTGCAGGACGGGGTCGAAGAAGTCTATCCGGGCGACGTGGCGCAGGAGTGGCTGGCACGCTGGCGGGAGAACCCGAAGGCGCTCGAACGGGAGCTCGCGCAATGACCGCGAGCCTCGCGCAGCTCATCGCCGACCTCGCCGCCGGCCGCGTGCGCGTGGTCGATCTCACCCAGACGCTCGCACCCGAGTTCCCGCAGATCACGCTGCCGCCCGAGATGGGCCAGTGCTGGCCGTTCCGCATCGAGGAGGTCTCGCGCTACGACGAGCGCGGCCCGGCCTGGTACTGGAACAATTTCTCCTGCGGCGAGCACACCGGCACCCACTTCGACGCGCCGATCCACTGGATCTCCGGACGCGACCTGCCGAACAACGCGACCGACACGATCCCGCCGCGCGACTTCGTCGGCCCGGCCTGCGTGCTCGACTGCTCGCGCGAGGCCGCGGCGGACCCCGACTTCCTGCTCACGGTCGACTGGATCGCACGCTGGGAGGCACGGCACGGGCGCATCCCGGCGCGCGCGTGGGTGCTGATGCGCACCGACTGGTCCAAGCGCGCCCACGACCCGGTCGCGTTCCAGAACTACGACGAGACCGGCCAGCACACGCCGGGGCCCGACGCGGCAGCGGTGCGGTTCCTGGTCGAGGCGCGCGACGTCCTCGGCTTCGGCTCCGAGGCGATCGGCACCGACGCCGGCCAGGCGTATCACCTCCGGCCGCCCTACCCCTGCCACTACTACATGCACGGCGCCGGCCGCTACGGCCTGCAGTGCCTCGCCAACCTCGACCAGCTGCCGCCCACCGGCGCGGTGGTCGTGGCCGCGCCGCTCAAGATCCGGCAGGGCAGCGGCAGCCCGCTACGCGCGATCGCGCTCGTGCCCGCATGAGGCCGCGCCGCTCGCCACCGTCGCGGCCGGCTTCTCGGCCACGATCAGCGTCCACGGGAAGCGCCAGTTCGGGTACTGCGGATCGAGCGTGCCGTCGGCCTCCTCGAACGGCGTGATCTCGACATTCGTCAACCCGAGGCGCTCGAGCAACGCGGCGAGGTCCATCCGCGCGAGCGGCGCCATGTACGGCTCGTTGTTGCGCCGCCCGTGCGTCTCGTGGATGAAGCGGGTGAACGCATCGCCGCGCGGCTGCACCTGGGGCAGGAAGTCCAGGTGCACCATGCGCCCGCCCGGGGCGAGGACGCGCGCGGCTTCGGCCAGCGTGCGCTCGACCGCCGGCGGCGGCATCTCGTGCAGGAACATCGAGGAAGTCACCAGGTCGAAGGTGCCGTCGGCGTAATCGGTGGCGGCGGCGTCCATCTGGCGGAAGCGCACGTTGCGGGCGCCGGCCGCAGCGGCGTCGCGCGCGGCGAGCTTCACGCACGGCGCCGCGAGATCGACCCCGTGCACTTCGGCGTCCGGGAACGATTCGTAGAACGGGCGGGTGCTCTTGCCGAACCCGCACGCCATGTCGAGGATGCGCC
>Ga0308411_10003030_pt1 | contig 11295 bp, 10 predicted proteins | sample HotsprottomLayer_2_FD_203530 | JGI IMG/M metagenome (GOLD analysis project Ga0308411, IMG submission 203530) | Hot spring phototrophic mat microbial communities from Octopus Spring, Yellowstone National Park, Wyoming, United States -... | ecosystem: Environmental > Aquatic > Thermal springs >... | reverse complement strand
GCGGGATTGGACTCCATATCGAGAGAAAACTTGAGGTCACTGCCACAGTGGTGGCAGACTTGCGCATCAGGCAAGACCGTAACCCCGCAATGCGGACAAGTGGAACGCACAGGGGGAGTGGAAACGGTGTTACTCATCTTTGTCTCTCGGCAACTTCTTGAGTTGTTCGCTTACAGCGGTTTTAAACTCGCGTGAAATTTTGAAAGTGGGCACATACTTTTCTTTGATGATGACTTTTTCACCCGTGCGAGGATTGTGTGCGATGCGCTTATTTTTTTTGCGCACGTTAAATGTACCGAACCCACGTATTTCAATGCGTTCACCAGATTTAAGCGATTCAATAACCGTTTCAATAAAACCGTCAACGACAGTTTCGGTTTCTTGCTTGGTCAGACCGGTACGACTCGCAATAATGTTTACAATGTCGGCTTTGGTCACTGCTGAACAAGTCTTTGGTTGGTGAAAGGCTTTCGTAAAGTATTATCAGTTCATACGGTTAGAGCTTCGCCAGCAATGATACGGTCAATTTCACTGGCCGTGAGCGTCTCACGCTCAATGAGTGTTTTGGCCAAACGATGTAGAATGTCAATGTGGTCGGTCAGAATCCGACGCGCGTTCGCCATACATTCCGAGACGATATGCCGCACTTCGCTATCGATAGCGACGGCAGTTTCCTCACTATAATCTCGCACTCTACCAAAATCGCGTCCTAAAAATACCTCTTGATGTTTGGAGCCATAGTTCAACGGTCCTAAGCGCTCACTCATGCCCCATTCGCAGACCATTTTGCGAGCGAGTTCTGTGGCACGCTCAATATCATTACCTGCACCGGTGCTAATCTCGTTGAAGATGATTTCTTCAGCGGCACGCCCGCCAAGTGCATATGTAATCATCGCCAAGATATACTGGCGTGAGTAGGTATGTCGGTCTTCAAGTGGCAAGTAAGAGGTCAGCCCCAAAGCGCGTCCTCTGGGAATGATGGTTACTTTGTGCACCGGGTCGGAACCGTCGGTGAACTTGGCAACGAGCACGTGCCCGCTTTCGTGGTAGCTGGTAATTTCCTTTTCTTTCGGTGAAATGTAGATGCTCTTGCGCTCGGGTCCCATCAGCACTTTGTCTCGCGCATGTTCTAAGTCTTGCATGGTGACCTGATTTCGGTTAGAGCGTGCGGCAAAGAGCGTAGCCTCATTGACAAGATTAGCAAGGTCTGCCCCTGCAAAGCCGGGCGTGCCTTGTGCGATAAGTTGTAGGTTGACATCGCTGGCAAGCGGGACTTTGCGCGTATGAATTTTTAGAATGGCTTCTCTGCCGCGCACATCGGGTTTATCGACAACAATCTGGCGGTCAAAACGACCGGGACGCAGCAAGGCAGAGTCGAGAACGTCGGGACGGTTGGTTGCAGCAATCAGGATGACATGGTCGTTGGTATCAAAGCCATCCATTTCAACCAGAAGTTGGTTCAGCGTTTGTTCGCGTTCGTCGTGCCCGCCGCCCAAGCCAGCACCACGTGAGCGACCAACGGCATCAATTTCGTCAATAAAGACAATGCAGGGAGCATGGCGCTTGGCTTGCTCGAACAAATCTCGCACACGCGAGGCGCCAACGCCAACGAACATTTCGACAAAATCTGCACCAGACATAGAAAAAAATGGAACCCCAGCTTCGCCAGCCACCGCTTTGGCTAAGAGGGTCTTGCCAGTACCCGGAGACCCTAAAAGCAAAACCCCTTTTGGAATTTTTGCACCCAATTGCTTGAACCTATCTGGCTCACGCAGGAAGTCGACGACTTCTCTAAGCTCGAGCTTGGCTTCATCACAACCTGCCACATCGGCAAAAGAGACTTTGGTGTCGAACTCGGTAATCATCTTAGCACGGCTTTTGCCGAAATTGAACACGTTACGAGTCATGCCGTTCTGCGCCGTGAGCCGACGAATAATCACGAAGTAAATCACGCCGATGACAATCCAAGGTCCGAAGACAATAAGGAACTGCGTAAGTGTGCCTTCCTCGCGAGGCTCAATTTTTATTTTGACATTTTTAGCAACCAACTCATCTGCCATAGTGCGGTCAAAGTCAGGCAATTTAACCGTGAAGCGGTCGCTTTTCTTCTCGCCACGTCCATCAGCAAGCTCAAGTGGTTCATACTTGTAGAGAATGCCAGTCAGCAAGGCACTACCATCGCGCTTCTCAATGACAACTTCTTTGATTAAGGATTGCAAAATCAGACGGCGATACTCATTGTAGGAGACTTCGGGAATAGGCGGCTCGCCGCTCGTAAAGAGCTTTTGCAAAAAAATGAAGAGCAGAACCAGCGCAAGGGCGTAGAGCAAGACGCGCAGGGTGCGCTTGAACTGGTCGTCTGGGTCAGTGTTCCCGCTAAAATTCCCAAAAGGCGGGTCGTTATCTTGTACAGGTTTGAAACGATTACGTGTGCTCTTGGAGCGCCAGCCGTCACGATTCTTAACAAATGGATTGTCCGCCATAGCTTTACTACCTTTTTACTACTGTGTTAGCCTGATTGCCCAGAATTATAGAGCAATCCATGTAGATTCAATTTTCTCAAGCAGTCTCAATATGAAGAATCTTTACGGCTCTCGCAACTTGTAGACTGCGCGCAGGTTACGCTTCTTCTGTGCCACATCTAAACCATAGCCAATTACAAATTGTTTCGGTATAAAAAAACCCACGTAATCAACTTTGAACTCCAACTGCGACACGCCTTCTTTGAAGAAGAGCGCACAAAAGCGCACGCTTTGCGGTTGCAATTTAAGAATCTCATTGCGGATATAGGTCAGGGATAACCCTGAGTCGACAATATCTTCAACAACAATCACATCACGCCCTGCAAGCGACATATCGACGGCTTTAAGGCACTGAATCTCGCCCGATGAAATTTTGCGATTACCGTAGCTTGAAAGTTTATAAAAATCAATCTCCACATCAAGCGTTTGCACGGCACGCACAAGGTCAGCTAAAAAAATGAACGCACCGTTGAGAATGCCAACAAAGACGGGGCTCTTACCAGCATAGTCACGCTCAATCGCTTGACCAAGCTGCAGGACGCGCTCTGCAATGGTCTCTTCGGAGAGATAAAGGTCAAACACATCCGTGCCAATGGAAATGCTACTGGGATTAGGAAGGGCTGGTGCTGCCAAGTGGTTCATGTTGATGGTAAAAACGATTGAGCAAAACTACGACGGCGGCGTCCTAAACCTACACCTAAATTTGCAAAGAAAATTAACCCTGAAAATAAGATGCGCAGTATCAATTACAAAAGCCGCAATCCAATCCAGCAAGCAAGGAGATGAGGGCAAAGGCACAATGCACAAGCAAAGCAGGATGAGGAAAGGATGAGGAATTCTTTTTACCCAATCAGAAAACCCGTAGATTTGAAGCATCTGGCTTGATATTAAACAGAGTGTAAAACCATGCAAGCGCTTGTACATTTGCTGTCCGAAAATTTCCTCCTTCTACTCTTTCTCGTCGCAGGTATTGGCTACTTGATAGGTAAGATTCGCATCAAAGGATTCAGCTTGGGTATAGCGGCAGTGTTGTTTGTAGGTTTGGCTTTTGGTGCTTTAGCGCCCAATGTAGAGCTGCCTGAATTTTGCCACCTTTTTGGTTTGGTACTGTTCGTCTATACCATTGGCATATCGAGCGGACCGGGTTTCCTATCTGTGTTGCAGAGCGGTGGTTTGCGAGAAAATCTCTTTGCAGTATCGATACTGATAGGTGTTGGGGTGTTGGTGGTAGGGCTAAAGCGTCTCTTTGGATTCTCGGCAGGCATATCGGCGGGGATGTTTGCGGGCAGTATGACCAACACACCTGCGCTGGCTAATATCATTCAGTATCTGCGCGAACATGTCAGTGCGACAGCAGACCAAGCGGTAAAAATTCTTTCTGAACCAGTCATTGCTTACTCGCTGTGCTATCCGCTGGGCGTGCTCTGTGTCATTGGGGGAATCTATGTTATGCAGCGCTTGTGGAAAGTCGACTACAAAGCAGAAATGCTCGCATCGGCGCAGAGTCAGGACGAAGCTGGAGCACTCACGACGCTGACGGTGAAGATTACAAATCCAGAGGCATGCCGTGATACACTTGGCAATTTGAGTCACAAGCATAACTGGAAGGTGCGCTTTGTGAGATGGCGGCATCAAGGAAAGCTCTCATTAGCGTTTGAAGGCACACGCGTCCATCAAGGGGATTTCATTAACATGATTGGTACGCCGCAAGAGGTGCATCACGTGGCCGCATTTCTGGGTGAAGTGGCGCCAAGACCGCTCGAAGACGACCGCTCCAATTTAGATTTTAGAAGAGTGTTTGTCTCCAATCCCGAAGTGGTGGGTAGAACCCTCTCCGAACTGAACTTGCGAAACAAGTTCGAGGCACAAGTTACACGCGTGCGGCGCGGCGACCACGACTTCATTCCCGGAAATGATACCACACTCTTGCTTGGCGACCGTGTGCGTGTGGTGGCACCAAAAGACCGTCTGGAAGAAGTCAGCAAGTTTTTTGGGGATTCCTACAAAGCCCTGAGTGAAGTCGATGTCATTTCACTTGGCGTAGGCATTGCGCTTGGGCTATTGTTAGGGCTGTTGCCAGTGCCTTTGCCCGGTGGAGGAACCTTCAAGTTAGGGATTGCAGGCGGTCCGTTAATTGTCGGATTAATCTTAGGGGCAATTGGCAGGTCGGGAACTATTATCTGGAATATCCCTTACAGTGCCAATCTGACCTTGCGCCAAATTGGATTGGTCATGTTTTTAGCTGGTGTAGGTACACGCTCTGGGTATGAGTTTGCCTCGCAAGTCGCAGACCCAAGCAGTGTGTTCATTGTGCTGGCAGGAGGAGTAACTACACTGTTTTCAACCATAGTGGCATTAGTGGTCGGCTATAAAATGCTCAACATTCCAATGGGACGGCTCATTGGAATTGTGTCAGGGATTCAGACGCAACCAGCTGCATTGGCTTTTGCTAATGAACAAACCGGCAACGATATGCCCAATCTTGGCTATGCAACGGTTTTCCCGCTAACCACCATTACAAAAATTTTAATTGCACAACTGCTCATTGCCCTACTCTGAAAACTGAAGAATTTGAAAGGCTATCGAAACCAAATGGCATGCGGATAGCGCTGATGCAAGAGACGGTCAAGCCCAAGCCAATGACCAGTCGGAAAGACGATAAAGAGAATTGCCATGATGGAAAGAATGTCAATCCAGATGTTGTAGAATGCGCCAGCCGCAAAATTGAGCAGCATAAATAATCCAAATGCGGCATTCAGGCGTGTGGTGATGCCAAAGATGAGAGCCAAGCCAATAAGGAGTTCGCCCACGGTAATAATCCACGCTATCGGTAAGTAGAGCGGAATTGCAAAGTGTTGCAGATACGCAGCTTGAAGAGTGTCGGGATGAATTTCGCTCAGGCGGTCAATAAAGTGCAGTTTCAGAATGTCTGTCCACATCCACCCTTGCACAAGTTTATGCCAGAAGCCATAGATGAAAAAGGTCGCAAAGAAATATCGCATGGCAAGAATCAGCACAATAGCAAGCGTGTGCAAAGGATGAGCAGAAATGTATGACCATGTCCAAGAAAAAGAGGACGGTGTAGAAAGTAAAGAGGCGCGCATAAATGTGCTTCCTTGACAATGTGAATGAAAAAACGGCTACTCAAAAAGGTAGCCGTAGTGCAAAGTCATCATGCTTTTGCAGGCTCTTCTGCATGTAAGCGTTCAGGTGCTAATTCCCAGTGCTCAGGTGAGCGCCAGAGGCTGGAGAGCAGAAGTTGGCGCATCCAATGGAATTCTTTAGGCAAGCGGTCATAGATTTTCTCAAAGAATTCTTCGTGAGCCAAAACTTCTTGTTTCCAGCTTTCTCTATCGACTTCCATCAGCTCTTTGAAAGCAGCTTCCGAGAAAGGCAGACCTGTAAAGTCAATGTCTTTGTATGTAGGCATCCACCCCAGTGGGCTTTCGATGGCATGCGCATGTCCATGCACACGATCGACAATCCACTTCAGAACACGCATATTTTCGCCGAAACCGGGCCAGAGGAAGTTGCCATTTTTATCTTTTCTGAACCAATTCACGCAGAAAATGCGAGGCGGGTCAGGCAGTTGACGACCAATTTGCAACCAGTGATTGAAATAGTCGCCCATATGATAACCGCAGAAGGGCAGCATGGCAAAGGGGTCGCGACGCACTTGACCAGCTCCGCCAACAGCAGCAGCAGTCATTTCTGAACCAATAGTTGCAGCTAAATAAACGCCATAGTTCCAATTAACGGCTTGATAGACAAGCGGCACTGTGGTAGCTCGGCGGCCGCCAAAGATGAAGGCGGAAATGGGCACACCTTCAGGGTTTTCCCAATTTTCATCCATGGATGGACACTGTGCAGCGGGTGCCGTAAAACGGGCATTGGGATGTGCCGCTTTGCGTCCTGTTTCTTTGGCAATTTGCGGTGTCCACTCCTGACCTTGCCAGTCAATGAGTCGTTCAGGTGGTGTTTCAGTCATGCCTTCCCACCATACATCGCCATCGGGGGTTAGGGCAACATTGGTGAAAATGCAATTAGCTTTAAGCGTCTCCATCGCGTTCGGATTCGACTGGTATGAGGTGCCCGGTGCCACACCGAAGAACCCTGCTTCTGGGTTAATGGCATAAAGTCGGCCATCTTTACCCGGCTTAATCCATGCAATATCATCGCCAACGGTAGTAACTTTCCAGCCCTTGAATGCAGGTGGAGGCACAAGCATCGCAAAATTTGTTTTGCCACAGGCGCTGGGAAATGCGGCAGCAACATAAGTTTTTTCACCCGAAGGAGACTCAACGCCCATGATGAGCATGTGCTCGGCAAGCCAGCCTTCTTCGCGTCCCATCACAGAGGCAATACGCAGAGCGTAGCACTTTTTGCCCAAGAGCGCATTGCCGCCATAGCCAGACCCGAAAGACCAGATGGAGCGCTCTTCAGGGAAATGCACGATGTATTTATGCTCCTTGTTGCAAGGCCATGGCACATCTTTCTGACCGTTGACAAGCGGCATGCCAACAGAGTGCAGGCACTCGACAAACTCACCATCGCCTAAGGCATCGAGCACAGCACTACCCATGCGGGTCATGATGCGCATATTAACCACCACATATGGTGAGTCGGAAATTTCTACACCGATTTTTGAAATTGGTGAGCCAATGGGTCCCATGCTAAAAGGAATCACATACATGGTACGCCCTCGCATAGATCCCTTGAAAAGGGCGCGTAATGTGGCTTTCATTTCTTTCGGGTGAACCCAGTTGTTTGTCGGTCCAGCATCTTCTTTGCGGTGGCTACAAATAAAGGTACGGTCCTCTACGCGTGCGACATCGCTGGGGTCCGATTTGGCATAGTAACTGTTCGGACGCTTTGCTGGATTGAGCCGAATAAAGGTCCCACTTTGCACCATCTGTTCACAGAGTTGGTCATACTCTTCTTGAGACCCATTGCACCAGTAAATCCTATCTGGCTCACAAAGCTCGGCGACTTCTTTTACCCACTCTAACAAACGGCGGTTTTTGACATTTGGTGGTGCATTTAATTCATGCACAGATGTTACAGTGTCAGAAACTAACATGCTCATTATAACTTCTCCTTCTCTGATTGAGTTGTAAAGCTGGTTGCAGCCTATGCAACCAATGTAAAATGTAATTTTGAGACTGTGCTGAAAGTTACAAAGAAAAGGTTATGCCATAAAACCAAATTTTGCGCAAACACCAGTGCCCAGAAATAGTGATATGTTGGCAGTCCCGTAAACTCTCGTTAAATTGAAGATTATTCTACGCGAAACTGGCAATTCTTCAAAGCAAGGTTTATGAAACGACAAATTTTGATGAATCAGCAGGGCAACGAAATTCAAGTAGCCATTGTAGAGGATGGGCGGTTGGCAGAACTGTTGATTGAGCGACCAGATAGTTCGCGGTCAGTGGGTGACATTTACCTTGGCAGAGTCCAAAAAGTCGTTGAGGGGTTGCAGGCGGCGTTTATCGATATTGGTCAGGAACAAGACGGGTTTTTGCATTTCTCTGATGTCGGCACAACCGGTGAAGATTACCGTGCCTTGCTCAATGAAGATTTCGATGAGGAAGAAGATGATGAGGGAGAAGATGATGAACCGAACGGGGAGGTTGCACGCAACCCAGCGCGTTCGGCAACACAGAACGGGCTACAACAGTCGACAGACGAGCAAATCTCCACCACAAATAAGCAAGAGCGCAGGCAGTCCTACACTCAAATGATTGCCAGCAAGCTCAAACCCAACGACAGTATTTTGGTGCAGGTCATCAAAGAGCCAATTGGCACAAAGGGCTCTCGCTTGACATCGGACATTACGATTGCTGGGCGCTTTATTGTGCTATTGCCATTTGGTGAAGGGCATATTGCCGTCTCAAAGCGTATTCTGAATCGGCGCGAGCGTCGGCGTTTGAAAACCATCGTGCGTTCCATGCTACCGAAAAATTTTGGAGCGATTGTTCGCACCGTTGCCGAAGAGCAAGATGAGACGCTACTGCGAACTGATATGGAAATTTTGCTCAACAAGTGGGCGCAAATTGAAGAGACGGTCAAGTCGGCAAAACCGCCAAAGCTGATTTTCAAAGAGGATACCTTAACAGCAAGCGCACTGCGTGATTTTCTGACTGAAGATGTGACTGAAATTGCCACCAACTCTATGGCAATCTACCGAGAGGCGCTCAACTATGTGCGATGGGCGGCGCCAGAATTCGAAAAAAAAGTGACGCTCTATAAGGGACGATTACCACTATTTGAAAGCTATGGCATTGCAAAAGATGTAGAATCAATTTTCTCGCGCAAAGTGTGGCTAAAGTCCGGCGGCTATCTCATCATTGAGCAGACTGAAGCCATGGTCGTCATTGATGTCAATAGCGGACGCTATGCGGCAAAAAAGGAGCAAGAAGAAAACTCACTGCGCACCAATCTTGAAGCTGCAAAGGAAATTGCACGCCAGCTACGCATGCGAGACATCGGCGGCATCATTGTCATTGATTTTATTGATTTGCTCGATGAACGCAATGCACGCAAGGTCTATGAGACCATGAAAGCCGAGCTCAAACGCGACCGAGCCAAGTCGAATGTGCTGCCCATGTCAGACTTTGGCATCATGCAAATTACACGCGAGCGTATCCGCCCAAGTTTAATGCAACGCATGGGTGATGAATGCCCAGCTTGTGGTGGCACAGGTGTCATTCAAGCACGGCAAACCACCGTTCATCAAATTGAACGCTGGCTACGCAAATACGCTTGGCATACCAAGCGACCATTTTCCAGACTGGACTTACTTGTCAGTCCGACGGTGTTAGAACCGCTGCGCAATCAAGACATAAAGCCAGAATGGAAATGGTTTTTACAGCACTTGGTACTGGTGCGCATCAAACCAGATGACACGCTGCGCAGTGATGATTTCCGATTTTTCATTCACAATACATCCCAAGATATTACGCAGGAATACAGCTCTCTCTAAAGTTCAACCTAAATGGATAGTCAACTGCAAGCACATATTGAGCAGCTGGCCGCACTAACAACAGAGGCATTGCAAGCCCACGCCAAAGCACGAGAAGTATTTGCCGAGTTTAAGTACAAACTTAACCTCGGTCATATCCGAGCGGCAGAAAAACTTGATGGGGTATGGAGGGTCAACCATTGGGTCAAGCAAGGCATCCTTGTGGGATTTCGCTTAGGAGAAATGAAGCCCATCATGACGGCACCGCCGTTCAGTTTCGTCGATAAAGACACCTACCCGACACGGCAATTCAGCGTGAGCGAGAAGGTGCGAATTGTGCCGGGCGGAACTACCGTGCGTGATGGGGCTTACTTGGCACCAAGTGTCGTGGTCATGCCGCCAGCTTACATCAATGTCGGTGCATTTGTGGACGCTGGCACCATGATTGATTCACATGCCTTGGTAGGCAGTTGTGCGCAGGTGGGAAAAAACGTGCATCTGTCAGCAGGCTCGCAATTAGGCGGTGTCTTGGAGCCCGTAGGCGCCATGCCAGTCATCATTGAAGATGGCGTGATGATTGGCGGCAACTGCGGTATCTACGAAGGTACAATTGTAGAAGAGCGCGCTGTGATCGGCACAGGGGTCATTCTCAACGGCTCAACGCCTGTCTATGATGTGGTGCAAGAGCGTATTTTGCGCAAAACTGCCGAATCGCCACTGATTATTCCGAAAGGAGCAGTGGTTGTAGCTGGCTCACGCCCGGTCAACAATGCCTTTGCACAAACGCATGGACTTTCTATCTACACCCCAATCATCATCAAGTATCGCGACGAAAAAACCGACAAAGCCACAAGTCTGGAAGAGTTGCTGCGCTAAAATGCGCTATCAAATCTGCACATAAAATGCACCCAGAACCTGCTGCAAGAACCTGCTGCATAGAGAGGATGCAGAAAAATAACTAACCTGAACTATAAGTGATTATGAAAAACCTAATCAAAAGAATTCTTTACTCATTGGGTTATGAGGTTAGAAACCTCAATGTGGAGCCAGGCTCCATAAGAAGACCCGTTGGTAATTTTAAGGTTTTATTGGAGGACTTGAGACATCGCGGCTTGACTTGTAAAACTATTTTAGATGTAGGAGCACATAAAACCAGTTGGAGTAGAATGGCAAAAGAAGTATATCCAGAGGCAAATTTTGTCCTAATTGAGCCCCAAATAGAAATGAAAGAGGATTTAGAGCGGTTTTGTGAGGAATTTAAAGGCTCAGTTTATTTCTTAGCTGGAGCAGGAGCTGAAAAAGGTACTCTTAGACTAACAATCTGGGATGATTCAGATGGCTCAACTTTTGCACTCGAGCCAGATGAAAATCTTAAGAAAACAAGGAAGCAGAGAGAAGTAGAAATAATTACAATTGATGATTTAATTAATTCGTCAAAGATAGATAATCCAGAATTAATAAAACTAGATATTCAAGGGTTCGAACTTGAGGCGCTAAAAGGTGCGCAGAAGACATTTGGTTACACAGAGGTCTATATTTTAGAAGTGTCGCTCTTCCAGTTCTGGTCAGACAACACGCCGATATTCTCTGACGTGGTGAATTTTATGTTGGAACGTGATTATGTAGTCTATGATTTTGCAGGTTTTTGGAGAAGACCTTTAGACGGGGCTTTAGGACAATGTGATGTATGCTTTGTAAAGAGGAATGGATTTCTCAGGAAGACGCAAAGCGGCGGATAAGCATGAGTGATGGGATAGGTAGTGAGGTAGTGTTGCACAGACTCTGCAACGGTGAGCGTGGCACATAGAGAAT
>Ga0308411_10003028_pt1 | contig 11303 bp, 7 predicted proteins | sample HotsprottomLayer_2_FD_203530 | JGI IMG/M metagenome (GOLD analysis project Ga0308411, IMG submission 203530) | Hot spring phototrophic mat microbial communities from Octopus Spring, Yellowstone National Park, Wyoming, United States -... | ecosystem: Environmental > Aquatic > Thermal springs >... | reverse complement strand
CGTTCGCACCGAGGTCAGCCAGAAGCTGCCCCCCGAAGCGCGCGCACCGATCAATCGGTACTTCGAGCAGAGCCCGGTCTACCCGGCGCGGTTCAAGCAGGACTGGAACCGCTCCTACGTGCTGGAACCCGCCGGCAAACCGGTCGGCGTCGCGGTCCTCCTGCACGGGCTGACCGACTCGCCCTACAGCCTGCGCAACATCGCCCGGCGCTATCAGGAGCGGAACTTCGCGGTGATCGGCATCCGCATGCCGGGCCACGGCACGGTGCCGGCCGGTCTGACCGACGTGCGCTGGGTGGACTGGTTGGCCGCCACGCGCCTTGCGGTCCGCGAGGCGCGACGCCTCGTGCCGGCGCCCGCGCCGCTGCACCTGGTCGGCTTCTCGAACGGTGGCGCGCTGGCGATGAAGTATTCGCTGGATGCGCTCGAGAATCCGCAGCTCCCGCGCGCCGACCGCGTCATTCTCTTCACCCCGATGATCGGGATCACGCGCTTCGCGCGCTTCGCCGGCCTCGCGGGCGTGCCCGCGATCCTGCCGCCGTTCGCGAACGCGGCGTGGCTGAGCGTCGTGCCGGAGTTCAACCCGTTCAAGTACAACTCGTTCCCGGTCAACGGCGCGCGGCAGTCCTACCGGCTGACCGACGCGCTGCAGGCGCAGATCCAGCGCATGGCGCGCGCCGGGGCCTTGGCTGGCCTGCCGCCAGTGCTGACGTTCCAGTCGGTGATCGACTTCACCGTCAGCACGCCCGCGATCCTGACTGCGCTCTACGCGCACCTGCCCGACAACGGCAGCGAGATCGTGCTGTTCGACGTCAACCGAACGGTGAAGTTCGGACCGCTGCTGCGACCCTCCGCCTACACGGCGCTGGACGCGCTGACGCCGAAGACCCCGCAGACCTACCGCTTCACCGCCGTCACTAATGCGAGCGAGGAGAGCTACGACACAGTCGAGCGCTCCATCGCGCCAGGGCAGCTGGAGGCCGAAGTCCGGCCGCTCGGCCTGCAGTATCCGGCGGGGATCTTCTCCCTGTCGCACCTGGCGATCCCGATCCCGATGGACGATCCGCTGTACGGCCTGTACCCCGACCCGAAGACGAAGGACGAGTTCGGCTTCAACCTGGGCGCGATGAGCGCCCGGGGCGAGCGCGGCGCGCTCGTCGTCGACCAGGACTTCCTGACGCGGCTGCCCTCCAACCCGTTCTTCCCATATCTCGTCGCCAAGATCGAGGCTGGCATCGACCGGCCGTCCGGTCCGAGCGGCAGGAACCTCGTCGCGACGCCGCCGGGCGGGCTGCCGGTGCGGCTCGAGGCACTGCTCTCCACCTTCGCCGACGACCCCGAAGGGCAGCGGTTCGCCGGGCCCTGACCGCTGTGCCGCTGCTCGAGGCAGCACTGCGCAGCGCAGACATCCGGCACCCGACCTGGCGCTGCCCGTATAATCGGCGCCCCGGCCAGCCTCCAGGAGCCGCCAGTGAACCAGCTCGATTTCAAGGGCCGCACCGCGATCGTCACCGGCGGCGCGCAGGGCATCGGCCTCGCCATCGTCAAGCGTCTCCTCGACTCCGGCGCGACGGTGCGCATCTGGGATCGCGACGAGGCGCTGCTCGATCGAACCGTCGCCTCGCTCCCGGGCCCGGTGAGCGGCGCCGCGGTGGACGTGACCGAAGCGCCGGCGGTCACCAAGGCGACCGACGACGCGGTGCGCGATCTCGGGCGCATCGATGTGCTCGTGAACAACGCCGGCATCGCTGGCCTGAACGCCCCCACCGTCGATTACCCCGTCGAGGAGTGGGAGCGCGTGCTCAGGGTGAACCTCACCAGCCAGTTCCTGACCTGCCGCACCGTCGCGCCGCACATGGTGAAGCAGAAGTACGGGCGGATCGTCAACATCGCCTCGATCGCCGGCAAGGAGGGCAACCCGAACGCGGTGGCGTACTCCGCTTCGAAGGCCGGCGTGATCTCGCTCACCAAGAGCCTCGGCAAGGAGCTCGCGCTGACCGGCGTGCTGGTGAACTGCGTGACGCCGGCCGCCGCGAAGACGGCGATCTTCGACCAGATGACGCAGAGCCACATCGACTACATGCTGTCGAAGATCCCGATGAACCGGTTCGTGAGGGTCGAGGAGGTCGCCGCGCTCGTGTGCTGGCTCGCCTCCGAGGATTGCAGCTTCTCCACCGGCGCGGTGTTCGACGTGTCCGGCGGGCGCGCGACCTACTAGACGCCGTGACCCGCCTCTACATCCACGAGGTCGTCACCCGCGACGGCTTCCAGATCGAACCGCGCTTCGTGCCGACCGAGGACAAGATCCGCCTGATCGACGCGCTGTCGGACACCGGACTGCACAAGATCGAGGTCACCTCGTTCGTCTCGCCGAAGGCGGTGCCGGCGCTCGCCGACGCGGAAGCGGTGATGGCGGGAATCAACCGCAACCCCGCGGTGAAGTACGCCGCGCTGGTGGCGAACCCGCGGGGCGCCGAGCGCGCCCTCGCAGCGAAGGTGGACGAGATCGTGCTGGTGGTGTCGGTGTCCGAGAGCCACAACCGGTCCAACGTGCGACGCTCGACCGACGAGTCCTTCGCCGGCTTCGCCGCCATCATGCAAGCGGTCGAGGGCAGCGGCATCAAGGTCGCCTGCGGCATGGCGACGACCTTCGGCTGCCCCTTCGAGGGCTTTCAGCCGCTCGACCGGATCGTGAAGTTCGTCGACCGGCTGATCGGCCTCGGCGTGGACTCGATCGCGCTCGCCGACACCGTCGGCATGGGCAACCCGCGCCAGATCCGCGAGGTGTGCGACGAGGTGCGCGCCCGCTTCCCGAAGTACGAGTTCGCGCTGCACCTCCACAACACGCGCGGGATGGGGCTCGCAAACGTCGTCGCGGGGCTGGAGGCCGGGATCACGCACTACGAATCCTCGCTCGGCGGTCTCGGCGGCTGTCCGTTCGCCCCGGGCGCGACCGGCAACATCTGCACCGAGGACCTGGTGCACATGCTCGAGCAGATGGGCCACGACACCGGGGTGGATCTCGACCGCCTGATCGCCGCCTCGCGAGGCCTTCCGGAGCTGGTCGGCCACGACGTGCCCGGGCAGGTGATCAAGGCCGGCAAGAGCACCGATCTGCACCCGCTGCCGGCTGGCCTGCGCTGAGGGGGCCGAGGGCCCGCGGGGGTACGCCGCCCACGCTTCGTTGTATACCTCGCCGGCATTTTTACCGTCATAATGCCGGCGATGTTTACACGTCGGCTACCACTTCCCGCGCGCTCGTTCCTGCTCCTCGGCCCCCGCGGAACGGGCAAGACGACGTGGCTGCGCGCGCAGCTGCCGCGTGCGCTCTGGTACAACCTGCTGCTCGATCGCGAGCTGCTGCGCCTGATGCGCGACCCGGGGACGATGCGCCGCGAGATCGAAGCGCTGCCGTACGGGTCCTGGGTGGTCGTCGACGAAGTGCAGAAACTGCCGGCACTGCTGAACGAGGTGCACGATGCGCTCGCCGCCGCGCCACGGCGCTGGCGTTTCGCACTCACCGGCTCGTCGGCGCGCAGGCTGCGGCGCGGCGACGCCAATCTGCTCGCCGGCCGGGTCGTGACGCGGCGCATGCTGCCGCTGACCGTGGCCGAACTGGGCAGCGCGCCGGCGGTCGACGACCTGCTGCGATTCGGCGGACTGCCGCTCGTACGGAGCGAGCGCGCCCATGCCGCGCGCATCGATCTCCTCGAGGCGTACGTCGAGACCTACCTCGCCCAGGAGATCCGTGCGGAGGCGCTCGTACGCAGCCTCGAGTCGTTCACGCGCTTTCTGGAGGTCGCGGCGCTCGCGAACGCGCAGGTGACGAGCGTCGCGGCGCTCGCGCGCGACGCCGCGGTGGCCCGGCCGACGGTGCAAGGGTACTTCGACGTGCTGACCGATACTCTCCTCGGCGCATGGCTGCCGGCGTGGCGGCCGCGGGCGAAGGTCAAGGAAACGAGCCATCCGAAGTTCTATCTCTTCGATACCGGCGTCGTGCGCGCGCTCGCGCGGCGCCTGCGCGAACCGCTCGAGAGCGCCGAGCGGGGCGCGCTGCTCGAGACGCTGGTCTTCCACGAAATGAGGGCCCAGATCGCGTACTCGGACAGCGGCGGCGAGCTCTCGTACTACCGGACGCCATCGGGAACGGAAGTCGATTTCGTGTGGCGCCGCGGCAAGCTCGCAGTCGGAATCGAGGTGAAGGCGAGCGCACGCTGGCGGCCGGAGCACGGCCGCGCGCTCGCGGATCTCCACGGCGCGGGCGTGCTCACCGCCTGCTACGGGGTCTATCTCGGCGACGCGCCGCTTCGCGACGGGCCGATCCGCGTGCTGCCGCTGCACTCGTTCCTCGCCGAGCTCGCCGGCGGCCAGGTGTTCGCCGCCGGACGGCGGCGATAGGCGGATGGGGGTCGATGCGCGCGGCGCGGGCGCGGGCGACTCGCGCGATCCGCACTCCGCAGCGGGTCGGCTGGCCGCCGTCCTTACAGCGGCAGTGACCCGCCAGGCGGGCGCACTATACTCGCGACCAGATCCCGGAGAAACCAAATGACCAACGCGAAAAAGCCCAAGCTGCGCTCCGCCGAATGGTTCGGGCGCACCGACCGCGACGGCTTCATCTATCGCAGCTGGGTGAAGAACCGCGGCGTCCCGCACGACCAGTTCGACGGCCGGCCGGTGATCGGGATCTGCAACACCTTCTCCGAGCTGACGCCGTGCAACTCGCACTTTCGCACGCTCGCCGACCACGTCAAGCAGGGCGTGCTCGACGCCGGCGGCTTCCCGCTCGAGTTCCCGGTGATGTCGCTCGGCGAGACGCTGCTGCGTCCGACCGCGATGCTGTTCCGCAATCTCGCCAGCATGGACGTCGAGGAGTCGATCCGCGCCAACCCGATCGACGGCGTGGTGCTGCTGTTCGGCTGCGACAAGACGACCCCGGCGCTGCTGATGGGGGCGGCGAGCACCGACGTGCCCGCGATCGGCGTCTCCGGCGGGCCGATGCTGTCGGGGAAGTTCCGCGGCCAGGACGTGGGCTCCGGCACCGGCGTGTGGCAGATGTCGGAGGACGTGCGCGCCGGCAAGATGCCGCTCGAGGACTTCTTCGAGGCCGAGTCGTGCATGCACCGCTCGCACGGCCACTGCATGACCATGGGCACCGCATCGACGATGGCGTGCATGATCGAGGCGCTCGGCATTGGCCTGCCCGGCAACGCCGCTTTCCCCGCGGTGGACGCGCGCCGCAACATCCTCGCGCGCATGGCCGGCCGGCGCATCGTCGCGATGGTCCGGGAGGATCTGCGGATGTCGAAGATCCTCACCCGCGCGGCGTTCGAGAACGCGATCACGACGCTCGCGGCGATCGGCGGCTCGACCAACGCGGTGATCCACCTGCTCGCGATCGCCGGCCGCGTCGGCGTCGAGCTCGAGCTGGAGGACTTCGACCGCATCGGCAGCCGGCTGTCGTGCCTGGTCAACCTGCAGCCCTCCGGCAAGTACCTGATGGAGGACTTCTGCTATGCGGGAGGACTGCCGGCGGTGCTGCGCGAGCTCGGCGAGGCCGGCCTCCTCAACCGCGACGCCCTGACAGTGAACGGCCGGACGATCTGGGAGAACAACCGCGAGGCGCCCTGCTACAACCGCGACGTGATCTTCGCGTACGACAAGCCGTTCAAGCCAGCCGCCGGGATCGCGGTGCTGAAGGGCAACCTCGCCCCCGACGGCGCGGTGATCAAACCCTCGGCCGCGACGCCCGCGCTGCTCAGGCACCGCGGCCGGGCGGTGGTGTTCGAGGACAGCGCCGACTTCCATGCTCGCATCGACGACGAGTCGCTCGACATCGACGAGACCTGCGTCATGGTGCTCAAGAACTGCGGGCCCAAGGGTTACCCCGGAATGGCCGAGGCCGGGAACATGCCGCTCCCGCCGAAGCTGCTGCGCAAGGGCGTCACCGACATGGTGCGGATCTCGGATGCGCGCATGAGCGGCACCGCCTACGGGACCGTCGTCCTGCACTGCGCGCCGGAAGCCGCCGCCGGCGGACCGCTCGCGTTCGTGCGCAACGGGGACATGATCGAGCTCGACGTCGAGCGGCGCCGCCTGCACCTCGAGGTGTCGGAAGCGGAGCTCGAGCGCCGCCGACGCGAATGGCAGGGTCCGCCCCGGCATCTGCCGCGCGGCTACTACAAGCTGTACGTCGATCACGTGATGCAGGCGAACAAGGGCGCGGACCTCGACTTCCTGGTTGGCAGGAGCGGCGCGGCGGTGCCCAAGGACAACCACTGAGCCGGCGGTCGCGAGTGGCCAGGTCCGGGCAGTCGATGCGAGCCGGGCGGGGCCGCGAGGTGCGCGCAGCGGCGCTCGCGGCCGCGTGCCTTGCTGGGGCCCTGCTCGCGGGCTGCGGCGCGCCACCCTCGCCGCCACCCGAGCCGCCGGCCGCCCCCGTCACCCGGGAGCCCGCGCCGTCGCCAGGGCCACCGCCCGTGCCGCCTCCCGCCGCCACGTCGGGGCTGCCTCCGCCGAAGACCCCGCTCGACGCCTACAAGCGCGCGGTCGCGCAGCGGATCCTCGCCGTGAACGCGGCGCAAACCTACGATGGCGCACCGCCGCACCTGCTGCGCGCGGTGGTCGTGCTCCAGTTCACGATCGACGGACGGGGCGAGGTCTCGCAGCTCAAGACGCTGCGCACGCGCGACGCCGCGCTCGCGAAGGTCGCCGCCGACAGCGTGCGCGCGGCCGCGCCGCTACCGCCGCCGCCGCCGGCGCTCGCCCGGCGCGGCGCGCTCGAGGTCGCCGAGACGTGGCTGTTCCGCGACGACGGCAAGTTCCAGATCCGCTCGCTCGCCCTCGAGCAGCCCAAACCCGCCGACTGAGGCGACCGTGAGCGCGCGCCCGCGGATCGGGATCACCATGGGCGATGCCGCGGGCGTCGGACCCGAGGTCGTGGTGAAGGCGCTCGCGCACCGCGAGATCTACGCCATCGCCCGGCCGCTGGTGATCGGCGACGCGCGCCGGCTCGCGGCGGCAACCGGAATCGCCGGGCTCAGCATCGCGGTGCGCGCGATCGCGGCGCCCGACGAGGGCCGGTTCACGGCCGGCACGATCGATTGCATCGATCTCGCGCTGGTGCCGCCGCAGACGCCCTTCGGGCAGGTTTCGGCCGCCTGCGGCGAGGCCGCCTTCCGGTTCATCGAGCGCGCGGTGGCGCTCGCGCTCGCGCGCGACATCGACGCGATCTGCACCGCGCCGATCAGCAAGGAGGCGCTCAACGCCGCCGGCCACCGTTTCCCGGGCCACACCGAGATTCTCGCCGCGCTCACCGGCACGCCCGAGGTGTCGCTGATGCTGCTCGCGCCGGGGCTGCGCGTCGTTCACGTCACCGCCCACGTGGGGCTCATCGAGGCGGTCGAGCGGATCGACGCCGGCCTGGTCGAGCGCACGATCGCGCGCGGCCGCGACCTCGTGGTTCGCGCCGGAATCGCCGATCCGCGCATCGCGGTGTGCGGCATCAACCCGCACGCCGGCGAGGCGGGGCTGTTCGGCCGCGGCGAGGAGCGCTCGAAGATCGAGCCGGCGATCCGAGCGTGCAGGGCGCGCGGCTGGAGCGTCGCCGGCCCGCTCCCGGCCGACACGCTGTTCTACCGCGCGCTCAGGGGCGACTTCGACCTCGTCGTCGCGATGTACCACGACCAGGGCCACGGGCCGGTGAAGGCGGTGGCCTTCGACCGCGGCGTCAACGTGACCGCGGGCCTCCCGGTGCTGCGCACCTCGGTGGACCACGGCACGGCGTTCGACATCGCCGGGACCGGCAAGGCCGACGAACGCAGCATGCTGGAGGCGATCCGCCAGGCGGTCGCCCTCGCGCCGCGGGCGCCACCGGGATAAGCTTTCGCCCCCACTCGCACCGATCGCACCGATGCTCCAGACCGCCGACCTCACGATCCGACTCAACCCGGCCGACGACGTGGTGATCGCCCGTATCGAGATCCCGGCCGGCACCCTGCTCGTGAACGAGGGCAACGTCCGCGTGGCCGCGACCGTGCCGCCCGGGCACAAGATCGCGGTGCGCGCAGTGGCGGCGGGTGCTCCGGTCCGGCGCTATGACCAGATCATCGGGTTCGCGACGCGCGACATCCAGCCCGGCGAGCACGTGCACGTGCACAACCTCGGCATGGGCGCGTTCGAGAAGGACTACGCGTTCTGCGCCGACGTGAAGCCGATCGACTACCGTTCGCCGCCGGCCACCTTCCAAGGGATCGTGCGCGCCGACGGCCGTGTGGCGACGCGCAACTACATCGGCGTGCTCACCAGCGTGAACTGCTCGGCCACCGTGGCGCGCATGATCGCCGACCACTACCGCAACCGGCTCGACGCCTTCCCCGGTGTGGACGGGGTGGTCGCGCTGACCCACAAGACCGGCTGCGGCATGGGCGCGAGCGGCGAGCCGATGGAGCTGCTGCGGCGCACGCTCGCCGGGTTCGCGCGCCACCCCAACTTCCACTCGGTGCTGGTGGTGGGGCTCGGCTGCGAGGCGAACCAGGTGGACGAGCTGCTCGCGGCGACCGGCCTCGCGCGCGGGGAGAAGCTGCACGCGTACACGATCCAGGAAAAGGGCGGGACGACCAAGGCGGTGCGCGAGGGCATCGCGCGGATCGACGAGCTGCTGCCGGACGCCGCGCGGGTGGCGCGCCAGCCGGTGCCGGCGAGCCACATCGTCCTGGGACTGGAGTGCGGCGGCTCGGACGGATACTCGGGCATCTCGGCCAACCCGGCGCTCGGCGCCGCGGTCGATCTCCTGGTGCGCAACGGCGGCACCGCGATCCTGTCGGAGACGCCCGAGATCTACGGCGCCGAGCACCTGCTCACTCGGCGCGCCGTCTCGCGCGAGGTCGCCGAGAAATTGCTCGCGCGCATCCGGTGGTGGGAGGACTACACCGCGCGCAACCGCGGGGAGATGAACAACAACCCGTCGCCCGGCAACAAGGCGGGCGGGCTCACCACGATTCTCGAGAAGTCGCTCGGCGCCGCCGCCAAGGGCGGCACCACCAATCTGGTGGAAGTGTACGAGTTCGCGCAGCCGGTGACCGCAAAGGGCCTTGTCTTCATGGACACCCCGGGCTACGACCCGGTGTCGGTCACCGGGCACGTCGCAGGCGGCGCCAACGTCATCTGCTTCACCACCGGACGCGGATCGGTGTTCGGCTGCAAGCCCGCCCCTTCGCTCAAACTCGCCACCAACACCGCGCTCTACGAGCGCATGGAAGAGGACATGGACGTCAACTGCGGCACCGTCGTCGACGGCAAGGAGACGGTCGAGACGGTCGGCGCGCGCATCTTCGAGCTCATCCTCGCCACCGCGTCGGGCCGCCGCACCAAGAGCGAGCTGCTCGGCTTCGGCGAGGACGAGTTCGCGCCGTGGGTCCTAGGCGCGACGATGTAGATCGTCGCGCCTTGGTTGAGGTCTGCGCGACGATGTAGATCGTCGCGCGTCGGTCGATCAGCGGCGCCGGCACCCCGCCCAGACCGTTCATCGGCTGATCGGCGCCGCTCGTCGCCGAGCCGCCGTCACCGCCTCGACAGGTGCGGCGCAACCTCCTCTGTCGCGTGACTTTCCTGCCGCGCGCGGCGTGAAGTCCGTCACGCCGGCCCGATGACGCAGTCATGCGCGTGCGGCATACTCGACACCACCAACAATAACAACACAAGGCTGCACCGGACCGGCGGGTCGCGTCTTCCGCCGGTGCCCCCGGACGAAGACGCTCTTGTTTCTCTCGGTTGCGATCCGACCGCCGGCGCCACGCCGTCGATCGCCGCGCAACCGCTAGGGGTTCGGGTATGGAAACGCCCAAACGGCCGCTCGTCCACGCCGAGCAGAACCGTCCCGCCACGGCGACGGAGAGCAAGGCGCTGCTCAGCCAATGCCGGGAGCTCGCGCGCTCCAAGCTGAGCCGCATCCTGGCCGAGGCGCTCGACAAGGTCGAGAACGACCTGTTCGCGGCCGCCGAGGCCTCGACCTCGCGCGCAGAACAGCAGGTGCTGTTCGAGGCGATGGCGCAGGTCAAGAAGCACCGCGCCGACATCGCCTCGTCCTTCGACCGGCACTTCATCGAGATCTTCGAGCGCCGGGTGACCTCGCGCCGTGCCGCCGCCGGCAAGTCGCAGGAGCTCAAGCTCGACGAGCTCAAGCTCGTCGACGACACCGCGGTCGAGGAGGACCTGGTCATCAGCGACCTCGCGCGCAAGACCAAGAACCGCATCGACCAGGAGCAGATGATGGGGATCCGGGCCCGCTTCGGCCATCTGCTCGCCACCGACGAGCTCGAGGACAGCTGCAATCCGCTCTCGCCGGAGGCGGTGTTCGAGGCGCTGCGCCTGTCGTGCGCCAAGATCCCGGGCGACTTCGCCGTCAAGCGCTCGCTCCTCAACGCCTTCCAGCCCTACGTGGCCGCCGGCATGACCACGGTGTATGCCGACGTCAACCGCAACCTGATCGCGCACCACGTCCTGCCGCGCATCCACCACCGCGTGAAGCGGGCGGCCGACGTCGGCGTGCAGCCGCGCGCGCAGGACGGCCCCGGGGGCGGCGCAGCCGCGATGAGCGCGAGCCAGGCGATGCACCTGGGCCAGCTGCTCGGCAACCAGGCCGGCGTCGGGGCGAGCCAGCTGATGAACCTGCAGCAGCTGTTCTCCGGCTTCGGCGTGCCGGTCGGCGGCGCCTCTCCCGCGCTGGCGGCGAGCGGCGCGTTCGATCTCTCGGCGCTGCTCGCCGGCGTGGTGAGCGGCCCGCCGGCGATGCGCGCACAGGTGGCGCGCGCGCTCGCCGAGCCGTCGCGCTACGCCTTCGAGAGCGCGCTCGCCACGCCCGCGACGCCGGAGCTGATCGGGTCGCTCACCCAGCTGCAGGCAAACCCCGGGTTCGGCCCCGCGCTGTCGCCCGCCGAGTTCCTGGGCGCGCTCGACCAGCATGTGCGCAGCCAGAGCCACCCGCTCGACCAGCTCACGATCGAACTGGTCACGATGGTGTTCGACTACATCCTCGACGACCGTTCGATCCCGGAAGCGATCAAGGCCGAGATCGCGCGGCTGCAGATCGTGGCGATCAAGGCGGCGATCCTGGACCGCACGTTCTTCGCCCGCCGCCAGCACCCGATGCGCCGGCTGCTCGACCGCATCGCCGAGGCGGCGGCCGACCCCGAGGTAGCGACGCACGACCAGTCGCGCTTCGTGATCGGCCTGCGCGGAATGGTCGACTACATCGTCCACCAGTTCACCGACGATCTCAAGATATTCACCGTCGCGCAGGAGAAGCT
>Ga0308411_10003027_pt1 | contig 11305 bp, 10 predicted proteins | sample HotsprottomLayer_2_FD_203530 | JGI IMG/M metagenome (GOLD analysis project Ga0308411, IMG submission 203530) | Hot spring phototrophic mat microbial communities from Octopus Spring, Yellowstone National Park, Wyoming, United States -... | ecosystem: Environmental > Aquatic > Thermal springs >... | reverse complement strand
GCGACGCCGCAGCACGATCCCTTCGATCTTGTACAGCCCCACGGCGCTGGCTACCTGACGATCAGGGGACGCAGCAGCACGGACGCCACGGTGAAGTAGACGGTCACCGTCACCAGGTCCATGGCCGAGGTGATGAACGGCCCGGCGGCGACCGCCGGGTCGCGCCGCAGCGCTGTCATCACCAGCGGGACCACCGAGCCTGCCAGGGACGCGACCAGCATCACCACGGCCAGGGTGACGCCCAGGGTCGCGCCCAGCATCAGGTCGCGCTGCCAGAGGAATCCGATCGCGCTCGCCGCGGCGCCGCTCGCCAGCCCGGCGAGCAGGCCGACGGCGGTCTCGCGGAGCACGAAGCGCCGGTACGACCGCCGGTCCACCTCGCCCGTGGCGATGGCCCGCACCGCGATGGCGGCGGACTGCACGCCCATGTTCCCGGCCTGGTCGTTGAGCATCGGGATGAAGAACGCCACGGCCACCACCGCCGTGAGCACCGCCTCGAACCCTTCGATCACGCGCGCGGCCGCGGCCTCGACCACCAGCAGCGCGAGCAGCCAGGGCAACCGCTTCGCCGCCCGATGGAGGGGCGCGTCGAGCGACTCGACCTCCTCCACCAGTCCCGCGAGCCGGTAGACGTCCTCGGAGGCCTCCTCGGTCACGGCCTCGAGCACGTCATCCACGGTGACGACCCCGACCAGGCGGGTGCCGGGGTCGACCACCGGCAGCGCGAGCAGCCGGTGGCGCTCGAAAAGGCGGGCGACGGCCTCGCGGTCGTCGTGCACCTGGGCGCTCACGACGTCGGTGCGCATGATCGCGGCCACACGCGCGCCCTCGTCCGCCAGGATCAGGTCGCGGAGGGAGACGACGCCGACCAGGCGCCGCGCCGCGTCCACCACGTACACATAGTAGATCGTCTCGGCGTCAGGGGCCTGGGTGCGCAGGTCGGCGAGCGCCTCGGCCACGGTCGCGGTCTCCCGGATGGCGACCACCTCGGTCGCCATGAGCCCGCCGGCCGTGTCCGGGGGGTAGGCCAGCAGCTCGCGGACGTCGGCCGCCTCGTCGCGCGCCATGGTCGCGAGCAGTCGGCGCGCGTCCTCGACCGGCAGGTCGCCGAGGAGGTCCGCGGCCTCGTCCGACGCCATTTCCTCGAGGACGTCGGCCGCCTGCTCCGGACTCATGAGCGCCAGCAGGCGCTCCTGGCGGTCCGGCGACAGAAACTCGAGGACCGGGCCGCCCTCGCCGGGCATCACCGCCAGCACCCGCGCGGCCACCGCGTCATCCAACGCGCCCAGCGCCTCCGCCACGTCCGCGGGGTGGTGGGCCTCGAGCACGCGGCGGAGCTCGATGCGGTCGCCGCGGGCGGCGAGCTCGCGCAGCGCGTCCGCGGTCAGCGGCTGGCTCATCGCGCCAGCGTGTGCACGAACGCGCTGGCCATCAGCAGGTAGACCAGCAGCGTCGTGTTGTCGGTCACGGTGGTCGTCAGCGGACCGGACGCGATGGCCGGGTCCACGCCCAGGCGCTCCATGCCGATCGGGATGAGCATGCCGATCGGCGCCGCCACGATCAGGGCGATCCACATCGCGGCGCCGACCACGAGCCCGAGCCCCAGGTCCCGCTGCCAGACCGCAGCGAACGCCCCGACCGCCAGGCCGCAGGCCGCGCCCACCGCGACGCCGGTGTAGGTCTCCCGCAGCGCGTGCCCCCAGGACCCGCCGTCGAACCGGCGGGTCGCCAGCCCGCGGACGGTGAGCGCCAGCGACTGGGTCCCCACGTTGCCGGCGGTGGCGACCAGCGCCGGAAGGAAGAACGACAGCGCGACCGCGGCGCGCAGCGTGGCCTCGAACCGGCTGATGAGCAGCGCCGCGACGATGTTGAGGTGCAGGTTCAGGACCAGAAACCCCACGCGCCTGCCGACCGCGCCCCAGGGGAACGGCCGTGCTCGCGACTCGGTACCGGTCACCGCGCCGGAGAACCGCAGCACGTCCTCGGTGGCCTCGGACTTGACGACCTTGACCAGGTCGTCGGCGGTCACGATGCCCAGCAGCCGGCCCGAGCCGTCCACGACCGGCACCGCCAGCAGCGCGTACTTGCGGGCCAGCGCCGCGACCGTCTCCTGGTCGTCCAGCGGGCCGACGGTCACCAGCCGCGTCCGCATGAACTCACGGACACGGCGCGCCGGCGGCGAGACGATCAGGTCGCGAAGCGTGACCACGCCGACCAGGCGGTCGGCCTCCAGCACGTAGACGTAGTAGACCAGGTCGACCTCGCGCCCCCGCTGGCGCAGCGCGTCGATCGTCTGGGCCGCGGTCGCCTCCGGCGAGACGGCGAGCCACTCGGCCGACATCAGCCCGCCCGCCGACCGCTCGGGATAGGCCATCAGCCGCGAGACCGCCGTCGCCTCGGGCGGCGGCAGCAGCGCGAGCAGCCGACGCGCCCGTTCCTCGGGCAGCTCGCCCAGCAGGTCCGTGGCCTCGTCGCTGGCCATCTCGCCCAACAGGGCGGCCAGGCGTTCGTCGGCCAGCGACGCCGCGATCTGGCCCTGCTCGTCCGCGGAGAGCCCCGAGAGCACCTCGGCAGCGCCCGCGTCGGGCAGCACCACGAGGACCGCGGCCGCGTCCGGAGGGTCCAGGTGGCGGATCAGATCGACCAGCTCGGCGGGACGCTGCGACCGCAGGAGCTGTGCCATGCCGGGCAGGTCGCGCCCGTCCAGGCGGTCACGGACGGCGCGGGCGAGCGCCTCAGCGTCCATGCGAGGCTCCCTGTCGACAGCGCACGCCAGCGGGGCCGTGCCGGCGCGCGGCGGGGACGGTCAGGCGGTGGGCCGGAGACCGGGCGATGGGTCGGCCGCCAGGGCGTGGCCCGGACGCGGCCGGGCGCGCGCGGCGCCGACGGAGCGCTGTGATGAACCCTCGCTCAACATACACGTCCCCGACCCTGCGCGCGGCCTCATGGTGGTGCGCAACCCGCGACCACTATACCCGCGAGGGTCGGAAGCGTCAAGGAAACCGTCGGCGCAGCGACGCCGGCTCGAACGGCTGCCCGAGCAGCGCGCGGAGCGCGAGCACGCGGGGCGCCCGGCCCGGCCGGTCCACGAGCACGGTGCGCACCCCGAACTCCAGCAGCACCTGGCGGCACGCGCCGCACGGCGGGGCGGCCGTGGACCCGCTCGCCACCGCGACGGCGACCAGCGCCCGGTGACCCTCGGCGACCGCGCGCTGCACCGCCACGCGCTCGGCGCACACCGACAGGCCGTAGGATGCGTTCTCGACGTTGCACCCGGCCACCACCGCGCCCGAGGCGGTCAACACCGCGGCCCCGACGGCGAACCCGGAGTAGGGTGCGTACGCCGCCGGGCGGACCGCGCGCGCCGCCCGGATGAGCGCCGCCCGGTGCGCACCGCTCACGGTCGCCGGCGCGGGCCGCCGGCGCCGGTCCTTCACGCGCCCGGGTCCCGCGCGCCACCGGACGCGGTGCCCCGGTACGGCGGCACCACGATCCCCGCGGACACGACGAGCTTGAGGGCGTCCTCGACGCTCATCTCGAGCCGGACGACCTGGCTCTCGGGCACCAGGCAGAGGAAGCCCGTCGTGGGGTTCGGGGTGGTGACGATGAACACGTTGACCACGCGCTCGGTGGTCTTGACCTGCGCCTCGCCGCGCGTCTCGCCGGTCACGAACCCGACGCTGTAGAGCCCCTGGCGCGGCCACTCCACCAGGACGGCTTCGCGGAACGCGGCCCGATTCTGCAAGAAGACCGTGTCGCTGAACTGCTTCACCGCCCCGTAGATGGTCCGGGCGAAGGGAATCCGGAGCATCACCTGATCGAAGGCACCGACCACCCGGCGCCCGATCACGTTGCTGGCGAGCGCTCCGACGAGCAGGATGAGCGCCACGCCGGACATCAACCCCAGCCCGGGAACCTGGATGCCGAAGACGCGAAACACCGGCCCCAGCAGGCTGTCCAAGAAGCGGAAGAGGGCCAGCAGGACGAAGACCGTGACCCCGACGGGCAGGATGACCAGGAATCCGGCGATGAGGTACGTCCGAAGCCGCTGGCGCATCAGTCCTCGAAGGCCGGCGCGGGCTCTGCCTTCGTGACCTTGACCTGGAGGATGCGATTGCCGTCCACGCGCTCCACGGTCAGCTCCACGCCGTCGCACTCCACGGTTTCGCCCTGCGTCGGCACGTGCCCCAGCCGGCTGGTGACGAACCCGCCCACCGTGTCCACCTCGTCGACGGGCAGCCTGATCGCCAGCGCGGCGTTGACGTCCTCCAGGTGCAGCGCGCCGTCCACGAGCGCCGTATGCTCGTTGAGCACCTTGATGGGCGGCTCCTCGACGTCGTACTCGTCCTGGATCGGCCCGACGATCTCCTCCAGCAGGTCCTCAATGGTCACCAGCCCGGCGGTGCCGCCGTACTCGTCCACCGCGATCGCCATGTGGACCTTCTTGCGCCGCATCTCGCGAAAGAGCTCGTCCAGCCGTTTCGTGTCCGGCACGAAGTACGCCGGGCGCGCGAACGTCCGGGCGACGCCGGCGAGCCGCCCGTCGCGGAACGCCGACAGCAGGTCCTTGACGTGGATGGTCCCGACGATGTGGTCGATGTCCTCCGCGTAGACCGGGATGCGCGAGTGCCCGTGCTCCCGCACGATCTGCAGCACGGCCTCCACAGGCGCGCCGGCCTCGACCGCCACGATGTCCACGCGCGGCACCATGACCTCGCGCACCACGGTATCGCCGAACTCGAAGATCGAGTGGATCATCTCGCGCTCTTCCTGCTCGAGCACCCCCTGCTCCTCGCCCATGCGCACGAGGGTCTGGATCTCCTCTTCGGTGACCAGCGGCGCGTCGGGCCGAACACGGCCCCCGAGCGGGCGCGCGAACAGGTTCACGACGATCGACAGCAGCCGGCTCAGCGGGGACAGCGCCACCGCCACCCACCGGATGGGTCGGGCCAGCACGAGCACAAGCCGATCGGCGTGGTGGGCCGCGAACGTCTTGGGGGTGATCTCGCCGAAGAGGAGCAGGAGCACGGTGACGACCAGGAAGGCATAGATCGAGCCGCGCTCCGGCCCGAGCGTGCGCACCAGCACCGAGGTCGCGACCACCGCGGCCGCGGTGTTCACCAGATTGTTGCCGATCAGGATCGTGGAGAGCAGCCGCGCCGGTTGCTCGAGCAGCTCGAGCGCCACACGCGCGTTGCGGTTCCCGTCCTCCTTGAGCGTGCGCAGCCTCAGGCGGTTGGCCGAGAACAGCGTGGTCTCTGCCCCGGAAAAGAACCCGGAGAGGAGCAACAGCACGCCCAGGACCACCAGTTCCACGACATGACTTGAGGTGTCCAAGGAGCGTCGTGCCTACCTTTTGGGCCCAGGCGGCCCGGCGGAGTCGCCATGAGTATAGCACAGGTCTATCGGGCGGGGCCGAGCCCCGGCAGGCGCAGCCGCCTCCCGGCCGGCGCCGACCCGAGGCGGACCGCCGCTCCCTCGCCGAACGCCGCCACGAGGTCGACCTCGCGCTCGCCCACGCGGAGCCGGTGGCCCGCGGCCGCCGAGACGAGCAGCGGCACCTCTCCCAGGTGGCGCGGCCGCCTGAGCACGAACTGGCCGCCCTCCCGGACGTAGCCTTCCGTGGGCAGGCCCGCGCCCTGCGAGACGAACCGCATCTCCACGAACCACAGGCCGTCAGGCTCCGCGCGGTAGACCTCCACCACCGGCGTGCGCTCGACCGAGTGCCGGTAGTGCAGCTCCACGCGCCCGCCCGGCGGCACGGCGCCCGCGCGTACGACCGTGCGGCCCTCCGGCGTCGCGGCGCGGACCTCGAGTCCCGTCGGCCGCGCGAGCAGCCCGGCGGCCCCCGCGGCGGTCGCCACCGCCAGGCCGACCCACAGGATTCGGCGCCACGTGCGCGCGGTGCCCCCCTCGCGTCCCCGCCAGCCGGCGCGGCCCGTGGTCAGCGTGGGACGTCCCCCCCAAGCGCCGACGGCGGCCGCGCGCGGCGCTGGCGCAGGACCTGAGCGACGCCCACGGCAACCAGCAGCCCCCCCCCGACCGCGTCCGCACGCAGGTCGTGGAAGATCAGCGCCACGGCGGTCACGGCGAGCAGCGCGCGCTCGGGCCAGGAGGCGGTGGCGAACAGGTATCCCGAAACCGCGCCCGCCAGCGCCACGACGCCGACCACCGCCGTGACGACCGTCAGCACGATGTCGGCGGTCTCGCCGCCCTGGAGCAGGATCGTCGGCGAGTAGACGAACATGTAGGGCACCAGGATCCCGGCCAGCGCCAAGCGCGTGGCGGTGAGCCCGGTCCTGAAAGGATCGGTCCTGGCGATCCCGGCCGCCGCGTACGCCGCCAGGGCGTCGGGCGGCGTCACGTCCGCGATCACCCCGAAGTAGAAGATGAACATGTGCGCGGCGAGCGCGGGCACGCCCATCTGGATGAGGGCCGGCGCGGCGATGGCCGCCAGGATGATGTAGGTGGCGGTGGTCGGAATGCCCGACCCGACGACCGTGCACGCGATCATGATCCACACCAGGGTCAGGAACAGGTTGTTCTGGCCGAGCGTGACGGTGATGCTCACGAACGCCAGGCCCAGCCCCGAGAGGGTCACGATCCCGATGAAGATGCCCACGACCGCGGTCGCCACCGCGACGGGAAGCGCGAGCCGCGCCCCGTGGATCAGGATGTCCCAGATCTCGCGCGGCCAGGCCAGCGGTCGGCGCTCCACCACACAGGTGACCAGGTGCACACCCGCCGCGACCATGATGCCCCAGTACGCCGCCCGCATCGGGCTCGCCCCGTGCAGCAGGAATCCGACCAGGACCACGAGCGGAGCCACGAGGTACGCCCGCTGCGCCAGCACCCGCCACAGGCTGGGGAGCTGATCGCGTGGCAGCCCGACCAGCCCCAAGCGCTTCGCCTCGAAGTGGATGATGAACCCCAGCGAGAGGTAGAACAGCGCCGCCGGGATCGCGGCCGCCTTCGCGATCGTCAGGTAGGGGACGCCCAAGAACTCCGCCATCACGAACGCGGCCGCGCCCATCACCGGGGGGACGATCTGGCCACCGACCGAGGTCGCGGCCTCCACCCCGGCGGCGAAGCGCGCGCCGTAGCCGAGCCGTTTCATCAACGGGATGTTGAACACGCCGTCGGCCACGACGTTCGCCACGGAGCTCCCCGAGACCGTGCCGATGAACGCGCTGGAGAGCACGGACACCTTGGCCGGACCACCGGTCATCCACCCCGCCAGCGCCAGGGCGACGTCCACGAACAGCTGCCCCAGGCCCGTCTTCTCCAGGAAGGCGCCCAGCAGCACGAACAGGAAGACGAACGTCGCGGACACGCCGATCGGAATCCCGAAAATGCCCTCGGTCGTGTAGAACATCTGCTCGATCACGCGCTCCGGCGAGATGCGGGCCACCGCGAGCGGCCCCGGCAGGTAGGGGCCGAGGAACGGGTAGGCGAGCGCCAGGGCCGCGATCACCGGCACGATCGCCATCATCCGGCGCCCGGCCTCCAGCACGACGAGCACCCCGAGGGCGCCCATGACCAGGTCCAGGCGAGACAGGTTGCCCGCTCGAAGCGTCAGGTCGGTCTGGTTGACCACCAGGTAGACCAGTGGTGCCACCGCCACGGCCACCATGAGCACGTCGGGCAGACCGATGCGACCGCTCGCGGCGTGGCGCCGCCTGAACGGGTAGAGCAGGAAGACCAGCGTGAGCGCGAACGCCAGGTGCACCGACCGCTGGCGGAGCGCTTCCAGCGTCCCGAAGCGGGCGGTGTAGATGTGGAAGAGCGCCATCGCCACCGCGATGACCGACACCGCGGCGGCCCAGGCCCCGCTCGGGACACGGAAGGCGTACTCGGGCTCGACCTCGCGCAGCAGCCGCTCGACCTCGGGCCCCGCGAGGACCTCGTGACCGACCGCCGGCCCGGGGCCGGGGTGCGGATCCCGGCTCACGGCGGTTCCCGTCCCGGCCCGCGTCCGGATGGCCCGCCGCCCGGACGCAGCAGCGCGAGCAGCGCGAGCGCGAGCACCACGGCCAACGTCCCGGCGCGCGCAACGGCGAGGGCGTCCACGCCGGTGCCCAGCCGCACGAGCAGCGGCGGGCCGAGCACCAGCAGCCCGACGACCGCGGCGGCGGCCGCGGTCACCAGGACCGCGGCGGCGGCCAGGTCCTTGGCGCGTCCGGCCAGGACGTCGTCGCGCCGGCCGACCCGGAGGTCCACGGCGCACTCCACCGCCGTGTTCACGAGCTCCGCGGCGAGCACGGCGGCGACGGCCAGCACGACCGCCGCCGCTCCGGCCGCCGGCAGGTCCAGCCAGGCCGCCGCCAACGTCACGGCCGTGGCCAGCACGACGTGCGCCCGCATCGTGCGCTGCGTCGCCAGCGCGACGCGCAGCCCCCGGCCGGCGAACCGGAAGCTCTCCCACAGCGAGTGTCGCATCCGATCAGGTCCCCGCACGACGCCACAGGCGCCCGAGCACGCGCGCCTGGACCGCCTGCATCCGCCGGGCGCCGGCCCGGGTCCGGTCGTCGTGGCCGGCCAGGTGGAGCACGCCGTGGACCACGAGCAGCGCCACCTCGTCGCGCAGCCGCCACCCCGCGTCGCGCGCCTGCGCCCGGGCCCGGTCCACCGAGACCACCACCTCGCCCAGCACCCCGCGCCCTGCCGCGTCCCCGGCCGGAAACGTCAACACGTCCGTAGGACCGCGATGTCCCAAGAAGCGCCGGTTGACCGCCGCGATCGTCGCATCGTCCACCAGGGCGACCTCGAGCTCCGCCGTGCGCCCGAACCCTGCGGCGCGCAGCGCTTCACGCGCGACGCGCGCCACCCACCGATGCGGGAGGCCGTGGCGGGCCCGCCGCGTGACGACGTGGACCCGCACGCGCTAGCGGGCGCGCGTTGCCGGCTCCCGTCGGCGCCGGCTGAGCTCGCCCTCCAGGTCGGGGTACTCGAGACGGGGATGCAGCATGCCCGCCAGGATGCGGACGAACGCCTGGGCGATCCGGTCGAGGTCGCGGAAGGTGAGCGCGCACTCGTCGAGCTGCCCGTCCTCGAGGCGTTCGCGAATGAGCCGCCGCACCACCTCCTCGAGTCGGTCGGGCGTGGGCCGGCTGAGGCTGCGCACGGTCGCCTCCACGGCGTCGGCGAGCATGACGATCGCGGTCTCGGGCGTCTGCGGCTTCGGACCTTCGTAGCGGAACGCGGCCTCGTCCAACGCGTCACCCCGCTCCCGCGCCTGGTGGTAGAAGTAGGTCAGCACCGACGTGCCATGGTGCTGGGGGATGAAGTCGGCGATGGGCCGCGGCAGCCCGTACTCGCGCGCGAGCTCGAGCCCGTCGCGCACGTGCGCGCTGACGGTGAGCGCCGACAGGCTCGGCGCCATGCGCTCGTGCGGGTTCTCGATCCCCACCTGGTTCTCCACGAAGAACGCCGGCCGCCGCAGCTTGCCGACATCGTGGTAGTACGTGCCCACGCGCACCAGCAGGGCGTCGGCGCCGATCGCTTCGGCGGCGGCCTCGGCCAGGTTGCCGACCATGATGCTGTGGTGATACGTCCCAGGTGCCTCGAGTTGTAGACGCCGAAGGAGCGGGTGCGCCGGGTTGGCGAGTTCGAGCAGCTTGATCGGGGTCAGCACCCCGAAGAGCGTCTCGAGGAACGGCAGCACGCCGATGGTGACCACCGCGGAGAGGACGCCGTTGCCCAGGGCGTAGGCGGCGTGGGTCGCCAGCTCGCGGACCTCGGTCACCCCGTCCACCATGCCGGCGCCGACCACCGCGAGCACGTTGGCCAGGCCCACGCGGAACCCCGCTGCGCCGAAGTCCGCGCGCCGCTGGATCTGCCGTGTGGCGAAGACGCCCACCAGTCCACCGGCGAACGCCACCAGCACCGGCGCCAGCTCGCGGCCGGCGGTCAGCCCGACGAGCACCGCGAGCACCGCCGTCGAGAACAACGCGAGCCGGGGGCGCAACAGGATCGCCAGCAGCATCGAGCCCGCCGCGGTCGGCGCCAGGAAGTTGGAGAACCGCGGGACGCCGAGCACCTGTGCCAGGCCGACCGTGCCGACGACGATGAGGCTCCACAGGATCACCTGCAGGTCGTGCGCCCAGATCTCGCGCTGGAACTGCCACAGGTAGGCCCCGGTCAGCGCGAGCAGGAGCCCGACGACGAGCACGAGCCCGCCGAGACCGACCCACGTGACCCGCGGCGGGTAGATGCCGACGACGGCCAGGACCTGCAGGTGCGCGGGCGAGACCACGTCGCCCTTGCGCAGGATGCTCTCCCCGCGCTGGATGCGCGTGCGGACCGGCATGACCATGTTCGCGGCGGCCGCACGCAGCTCGGCGGTCCGCGCCGCGTCGACCTCCATGGTCGGCCGCACGGCGCCGGCCGCGATCTCCGCGGCCAGCGCCGCCAGTCCCGGCGGCAGGCCCGACCTGCGGGCCGCGGCACGGGCCCGGTCGCGCGCGAGCGCCACCCCGTCGTGGGCCACGCCGTCCGCCATGGCCTGCCCCAGCGCCTCCAGCGCCACGCGGCGCGCGGTGGCCAGGGCCTGCGGCGACGCGGACACCGCGGCGCTCACCGCCGCGTCCGGCAGCGGCGGCCCGACCCCGTCGCGGATCGCCCGCCGGCGCTCCGGGCCGGACGTCGCCGAGGCGTGCGCGGCTGCGATGGCGTCGAACGCGGCCGCGACCGCCGCGCGCGCCGCCTCCGCCTGGCCCGAGGCGTGCCGCAGCACCGGCGGCACGGTCCGCATCGCGTCCTGGCGGAGCGCCTCGGTGCGCACCAGGTCCACGAACTCCACCGTGCGGGGCGACTCGATGTCGCGGGGGCTGGGCTGGCCGGCCTGGATGGTCAGGCCCGGCGGCAGATAGTCCACACCGATGATGGCGACGAGCGCGGCCAGGGTCACGACGCCGACCAGGAGCCGGCGCGCCCACACCGGGCGCCCGACCGTCCACCCGGCCAGCCACCTGGCCCGCCGGGACCTCACGGCGATCCCCCCGGGCCATCGTCGCGGCTGGCCTCGAACCGCTCGTAGGCCCTGACGATGGTCTGGACGAGCTCGTGGCGGACCACGTCGCCCTCCGAGAGGGCCACGAACGCAATCCCCTCCAGACCCCGGAAGATCTCGCGTGCCTCTACCAGGCCCGACGTCCGGTCGCGGGGCAGGTCGATCTGCGTCACGTCACCGGTGACCACGGCCTTGGACCCGAACCCCATCCGGGTCAGGAACATCTTCATCTGCTCGCGCGTGGTGTTCTGGGCCTCGTCGAGGATGATGAACGCGTCGTTCAGGGTCCGGCCC
>Ga0308411_10003024_pt1 | contig 11307 bp, 8 predicted proteins | sample HotsprottomLayer_2_FD_203530 | JGI IMG/M metagenome (GOLD analysis project Ga0308411, IMG submission 203530) | Hot spring phototrophic mat microbial communities from Octopus Spring, Yellowstone National Park, Wyoming, United States -... | ecosystem: Environmental > Aquatic > Thermal springs >... | reverse complement strand
CGGAAGGCGCCGTGGGTCTCATCACCTACATGCGCACGGACTCGACGCGGGTGAGCGACGAGGCGCTGCGCGAAGTGCGCGGCTTTATCGAGACGCGCTTTGGCAGCCGGTATCTGCCCGAGTCGCCCAACTATTACAAGTCGAAGAAGGGCGCGCAGGATGCCCATGAAGCCATCCGGCCGACTTCGGTATGGCGCGACCCGGACTCGGTGGCGGCGTTTTTGTCCGAGGACGAGCTGAAGCTGTACCGGCTGATCTGGCAGCGGTTCATCGCCAGCCAGATGATGCCCGCCGTTTATGACCAGACGACCATCGAGGTGAGCGCGAAAGGCAGCGACCGGGCGGCCTATCTGATGCGCGCCACCGGCAGCGTGCCAAAGTTCGACGGCTTCCAGGCGGTCTACCGGGAGGGCAAGGATCAGAAGGACGAAGAGGACGAAGAGGAGCACACGCGGCTGCCGGCGGTGGAGCCGGGCGAGGTGCTGAAGCTGCGCGCGATCCATCCCGAGCAGCACTTCACCGAGCCGCCGCCCCGGTACACGGAGGCGACGCTCGTCAAGGAACTGGAGGCGGACGGCGTGGGGCGGCCGTCGACGTACGCTTCGATCCTGACGACGATCCAGGACCGGGAGTATGTCAAGAAAGAGGGCGGCAAGTTTGTGCCCACCGAGCTGGGAATGATCGTTTCCGACCTGCTGGTGGAGAACTTCGCCGACATCTTCGACGTCGGCTATACGGCGCGGATGGAAGAGGAGCTGGACGAGATCGAGGAGGGACGGCGCGACTGGCGCGACCTGATGCGCGAGTTTTACGAGCGGTTCGAGCAGGACCTGGCTCGCGCGGGCGAGCAGATGCGCGACATCAAGCGCATGGAGATGCCCACCGACCAGACGTGCGAGAAGTGCGGCAAGCCGATGGTCATCAAGTGGGGCAAGCATGGCTCCTTCCTGGCCTGCTCGGGCTACCCCGAGTGCACCAACACGCGGCAGCTGGCGCGGCAGTTGCACCAGCTGAACGGCACGGGCGAGGGCGAGGTAGTGGAGGTGTCCGAGCAGGACGCGGCCGAGTACTGCCCGAATTGCGGCCGCGAGATGGTGCTGAAGAAGGGCCGCTTCGGCAGCTTTCTGGCCTGTTCGGGCTATCCGGACTGCAAGACGACCAAGCAGCTCGGCCAGGCGCAGAAGAAGCCGGATGTGCCGCTGGAGGAAAAGTGCCCGGAATGCGGCCACAATCTGGTGATCAAGCACGGCCGGTTCGGCGAGTTCACGGCTTGTTCGAACTATCCGAAGTGCAAATACATCAAGCAGCAGACGACGGGGATTGCCTGTCCGCAGTGCGGCCAGGGCGAGCTGGTCCAGCGGCGGTCGAAGCGCGGTAAAGTCTTCTACGGTTGCAACCGATATCCGGAGTGTGACTTCGTCGCCTGGGCGCGGCCGGTTCTGGAGAAGTGCCCGGAGTGCGGGTCGCCTTACCTGATTGAGAAGAACCTGAAGAAAGGCGCGGTACTCGCTTGTCCCCAGAAGACTTGCAAATTCCAGAAAGCGGCGGCGCCGGCGGAGGAGACGGTTCCGGCGCGAGGCTGAGCCGGCCAGCGCAGCCGGCCTCCGGACCCGAAGGAGGCGGCAGAGGGGCTTGGGGGATCTGGCGAGGGTTGCGGGGTGATGTGACCGGGGCCGCGTTCGCCGTGATCGCCGCAACCTTTCTCGGGTTCGTGGTGTTAACCAACAAGGGCCGCGAGGTCGCGGCAGAGGCTCTCCTGCGTACGCCGCTGCCGGCCGCCTGGCGGGCCATCAGCGCGAATCGGGAGCTGTGCGGCTGGCTGGATGCGACGCGGGGCTTGCAGGAACAGGTGGCGACGGCCAGAGCGTTCGCGCAAGCCGCCCGCGTCAGCCGGCTTGTCCGGCTGGACGGCCAGGGTCACCAGCTTTGGGAAACACCCTTCGGCCCGTGGTGGTTTCCCAAGGGCGCCAGCAAGGAGAGCGTTCATTTTGCCATCGCGCAATACCAGGTGACGGTTTATCCCGGCCTGGCCGTCCGCAAGGGGGACGTCGTGCTGGACTGCGGCGGCTTCGTGGGGGACTGGAGTCATTGGGCGCTTCAGGCGGGCGCGGCGAAGGTGGTCCTCTTCGAGCCGGCCGCGGGGCAGCTGGAATGCATTCGCCGGAACCTTGCAGGACCGCTGCGTGATGGCCGCGTCGTGCTGATTCCCAAGGGCGTCTGGGACCGCGAGGAGGAGCTCGTCCTGTCCCATTGGGACGACAATCCGGCCGGGCACTCGGTCACCGATGTGCGCGGCCCCTTGGGCGAGACCATTTCTTTGACGACCATCGACCGGGTAGTGGAGGAACTGGGGCTGGATCGGGTGGATGCAATCAAGATGGATATCGAGGGCGCCGAGGTTAGAGCGGTTCATGGGGCCCGGAGGACGCTGGCGCGTTTTCGCCCCCGGCTCGCCATCGCCACAGAACACACGGCGGACAAATTCGCGAACAATCGGAACGTGATCGCCGCAGTCAAAAGCGTTGCGCCGTTCTACAAATCCCGCTGCGGTTATTGCGGGGTCGATCGGGAGAACCGCATTTTGCCGGAAACACTTTATTTTGATCCGTGAAGGAGGCCTGTTTCCCGGCGCACGCGAGGCGGAGCGCGGAGCCGGTGGACGCAGGGCCGCCCGGGCGGCCCGCTGCGGCGGCTCTCGCCGCCGGAAAGGGGTGACGCGGGTCTGTCTGTGCCGAAGCGGCCGGGCCCGGGCTTCCGGGAATTGGATCGGCACGCAGTTCGAGCGCTGGCGCCCGCCGGACTTTGTGGGGGTACCAGGATGCAGGCGCAGGCCGGGGTGGGGCCTTCACTGCTCTCGCAAGACGGCTGATGTATGCGGACGGTCGGGCCGGCGACCGCTGGACCGGACTACCGGTCCGGCACACTGCCGCAGGGCTGCCAGACCGCGGCAGGGGTCGCGAGATCGCATGAAGGGAAGTGATCTCTGCCGAAGCGCGTCCTGGTACCAAATGCGTCTTGCCGGAGGTAATGGACTCGCGCCACCCGGCCGATAGAGAGAGTGTGATGCTTGAGTCCACAAAGAACAAGGAACTGGCCCGGTTGCTGGAGTTTCAACAGAGTCTGGTGAATCTTGCGGTGCGGTGCGCGCCGGGCAAGCCGCCATCCAAGCCACCGCGCGGGGAGCCGTCGCGGCAGCTGGGACAGCTTGTGAAGAAGGTTCGGACCCGGAGCAGCTGAACGGGTGGGCGGGTTTTCGAGGGGCGGGACGGTTTCTGCACCGAAGTCGCGCCCCGCGCCGGGGGGCGGCGTTCGTGGAACGACGGCCGGAGTGAGCGGTACGTTGCGTTGCATCGCGGCTTCCGGCGGGGCACGGCGAGCCAGGGCGAGGCAGTGCGCTGGGTTCGAAGGGGACAGCCTGAATTGAGCCCTTGGCGTATCGTTCAAGTGGACGGAGCGCTCCGTCCCCTTGGCGGAATCCGGCTCTTGGCATGCTCCTTCGGCTTGGCCCCTCGATAGTCCCGATCACATTGATTCTTGGTGGCCAAAGACTGCGAATGCCCTCGGCCGCGGCGGAGCGGGAGGCGTCGGGTTCCAGGGCAAGCGCGGGCGGGCCGCGACCGGGTGCGGCGGTTTGGCCGCGAAGCCAAGTCGCGGGCACCGGGCCTTGCGAAGTGGCAGCCGGGTTTGACAGTTCACTCGTTGGCCGGCGTGTCACGAACAGCGAGTACTCATTGGGGGTTATCTGCCGGGGCGGTCTGGAGTTTGCCGGGGTCGTGCGAGTCGTCGTGCATGAACCTGAGGCAGGAAAGCAGGGTCTGCCGGAAGAGTTTGATCTGCTCAGCCACGTGGGCCTCGGTGACGCCGCCGTCAAGGTCGACATCCAGTTCGAGAAGCAAGTCCCCCTCGTCGTCGAGGTAGGCTTTCAGGAAGCGCCTGGTCCGGTTCCACAGGTTGACTTTTTCAAGCGGCTTTTTCGATTGGAACCCGGTGCTGAACTAGAGGCTGCTCGCCGCGCCGTCCTGCACATCGTAGAACAAGGCGGTGCAGCGATAGCCTTCCACTTTGAAAACCACCTTTGGATCGCCTGCTTTGTCCCGGGAGAGTTCGGCATAAAAGCCTTCTTTTCGAAAAATGTCGAGCAGCTGCTCGCCGGAGATTCTGTGAATGATTGTTTCACTGTGACCTGTTTGCGGCTGCATTGGCACGGCTCCTGATATGCGATGTCGGACACAAACCAGCCGGTCGGGGGCTTCCGGCCGGGCGCGTGGCCCATTCCAGAATGCCTGCGGCCGGACGGGCTTTCAAGTCCCCGGTTTGGTGAAATGGCCGCAAGGGATTGTGGGAGCGGAAGATCGGGTTCGACGCGGTTCCCTTCCCCGCCCCGGGCCATGCGCGCTTGGGCGCGGGGGCCCCGCGCCAGGAAGCTGGAGCGGCCGGCCGGATCGGCCGGCATGCCCCGGGCCGTGGCGCCACGGCCCGCGCCGGTCGACCTGTGGGTCCCGGAGCGGGGCGTGAAACCGAAAGACTCGTGTTGGACGCAAGGTTGCACGGCTTGCACCGGAAGTCTGCGTCCGGGCAAATCGTGCTGCGGGAGAGAAATTCCAAGGCCAAATTTCAGCGGCCTGTTCACGGGCTTCTCCATTCAAAGGCGTCGAGCCCGGCCGGGTTTGGTCGCAGCGCCATCTGCCCCTTCTATCTGGAATCCGGAATCCGGCGGCGTCCAGCCGGGCGTTTTTCCGGAAGATTTGCAGGAGTTGGAGCCTTGACACTCTGCTTTCGAGTCCATAAAATCGGGTCGTGCAGGGGGTGTGATTTGAAGCCGGAAACCTTTGTCCTGGGCTTTTTCCTTGCAGGCGTTCCGATCTGCGGGCAGGAATTGGGGCTTGAGCAGTACCTACGACGGCTGAGATCCGCGCCTGGCGCGACCATTGAGGAAAAGGTCCGGTTCCTGTCCGACATGGGGGTGACACTCAGCAGTCAGGGACTGCGGGACCTGAAACGCGCGGCTTCCAACAACCGCGGTTATCCGGATTCTTCCCGGAGTTTGCGGCGCCCGTCATGGGGAGTTGTTGCCGAAGGGCCGCCGAGTGGCGAAATCAGGACCTCTGCCCGCCGTACGTTTTCCTATTCATCCGGGGAAATCGCCGCACCTCAACCGGGGGTTTCCATCCAGAATCGGGTCGGCAGCTTTACGTATTTCAGCTCCGACGACGGCGTATTCGGAACCAGCCAAAGAATTGGCAACTTCACTTTCCACAACTTCAGCAACGGCGTCAGCGGAACCAGCCACGACGTCGGCAATTTCACTTTTCACAATTTCAACAACGGACTTTCGGGAACCAGCAGCCGCGTTGGCAGCTTTACTTTCCACAACTTCCATAACGGGCGATCCGGGACAAGCAGCCGCGTTGGCAACTTCATATTTCACAGTTTCGACGACGGCACCAGCTGCATCTCGAACCGCATCGGCCGCACTACATTCACAAACTCTAACAGGTGAGCGTGAACGGATCCGGTTCCATGCCGGGCGCGGACTACAGCCGCAGGCAAGCCCACCGGGGCACGGAGCGGCATGCGTAAGAGCCGCCGCGCACGGCGCGGCCGGGGCAACAGAAATCGAGAAACCCTCGGACCGCCCGTCATGCCGGCGTTCCTGCGGGGTAGTGTCCAGGGACCGGTGTCCATTTTGCGCCAGACTTCCGGCCCTTCGAGGTCTGTGTTCCACAGCGTCCGGATCAGCGCCGTGCATATCCGCTCGAGTTGTCGAAGACCGGTATTCGTCCTCGTTTCAGCATCGAGCGCCTGAACCCATGACCGGCGGGTGAGCCGGTGTCCAAACAGAAGGTGCCTATGCTGCGTCCTTCGACATCGCGGATCCTGACCAGCAGCACCACCTCGTCGGGGACAATGCCCGCTACCGGCCTCACCGCCCGCGGCCCGACGACGCCATGTTCGATGTTGTCCTTCAGCCGGGTGACGAAGAACACCTTCTGCCGCGACAGCTCCAGCCACAAGGCCAGGTCCGTGTAGCCGCGGTCGAACACCGGCATCGTGCCCGGCTCGAACTGCTGCCGGCGGGCCACCTCGATCCCGGCCGTCTTGCCCGCTGCCACCACAGCAAATTGCGGCAGCCGGCCGCCGTGATCCAGCACCGGATGCAGCGTCATGGCGCCTTGCTGCGCCGATACAGCGCCCCGTCAAACACGCTCAGACACAGCGGGATCATCGTCGCGTCCAGGATGAGCCGATTGTGCCGGAAGCGGAACTTTCGCCGCCCGTGGCAGGCCGCCTCGGCGCGGCAACGCTCGTAGAAGGGATGAAAGACGGTCTCGAACAGCTGCCACGGGCGGTGCTGGTTGGCATAGGCCAGCGCGGAACGCTTTGGCGGAAGGTCGACACCCAGATGCCGGAGCTTGCCTTCGCCGGCCGCCAGCCCGCCGGTGATCTCCCGCAACGTCTGGGCATGCCCCAACTGGCAAAACAGCATGGCGACGAACTGGCTGCAGCAGCGGAAACCGCGGGCGTGGCGCCCGGCCTGGTGCTGCCGGACGGCAGCCTCGAACTCCAGCCGCGGCACGAGCTGCAACATTTGCTCTCCCGCAGCACAATTTCGTTGGACACTGATTTGCGATCGAGAGAGCAAAAGCTGTCCAATATGATTCCTTCGGTCTCCGGGTTCGCTTCAGCGACCCGGAGGAAGACCGGGGCGCGAGGCGGAAATCTTTCGCGACGGCAAGGGCCGCCTGCTCTGCCGAGGGCTAAGCGAGCGTCGTTGCTGATGGCGCTGCGGCACGCGAGATCCGGCAGGAAGATCTGGTCGATGAGCCAAGCCGGCGACAGAAGCGAGTCATTAGCTGAACTGGCCGTGGAGAATGGGCGCCTGCGCGAACGCATCCGGCGCATGGAGGACGAGAGGCCTTTTCTGCGGTGGAGGGCGCGCGTGTGAGCCGCGCCCGGCCGGCCTCCACAGGGCGAGCAGGGCGGGTGCGTCAGCCCGCTGTTGTCCGCCAATTCCGGGCCCCGGCGCGCCTGCCGCGTGCGCCTAGCTGATGCGCCGGCGCGGCAGTCGAGGGAGGAAGCCGAGGCAGGGCGGAAGATGGCCGGCGGCGATGGATGCGCTCCATGCGGGACTTCTGCGCGCGCCGGGTGAACAGGCGGGGGAAAACTCAAGGGGCAGGCGCGAGGGGGCGGAGTCAGGCGCGCCGGCGGGCGGAGGGGCGCTTCCTGGCCGGCTTGCGCCGGTCCGGCTCCGGTTCGACCACCGAGAAATACAGGCGGCGTTCGACGCCATCGACGCGGTCGAGGCGGACGCGGACGCGGTCGCCGATCTTGTACTCCCGGCGGCTGCGCTCGGCGACGATCTTGCGGGCGTTCTCCTGGAAGGTCCAGCGCTCGCCGGGCAGCGAGTCGATGGGCACAAGCCCCTCGACGAAAAGCTCCTCCAGCTCGACGAAGAAGCCGAATTTGGTGACGGAGATAATGAGGGCGCCGAACTCCTCGCCGACGCGGTCGGTCATGAACTTCACCTTTTTCCACTCGATGAGCTCGCGTTCGGCCTCGGCGGCGCGGCGCTCGGTTTCCGAGCACTGTTCGGCGATCTCGTGGAGGTCGCCGACATCGGGCGCGTGGCCGTCGAGCCAGGCGCCGAGGAGGCGGTGGACGACGAGGTCGGGGTAGCGGCGGATGGGCGAGGTGAAATGGGTGTAGGATTTCGCCGCCAGGGCGAAATGGCCGGTGTTTTTCTCCGAGTATCTGGCCTGCTTCATCGACCGCAGCATGAGATAATTCAGAATTCTTTCTTCCGGCTTTCCCTCGAGTTTTTCGACGAGTTTCTGATACATCCGGGAGGTGATTTTGAGGCTTTCCTCCAGGCGGACGATGTCGCGGCGGAGCTTCCGGCCGTCGCTCGTGCGCGTCACCACGGGGAAGCGGCGGGCCGGAAAGGCGGCAACGCCGAGCGAGTAGCCGAAGCGGGCGGCGATCTGCTCGAACTCGAGCACGCGCTGGGCGTCGGGCGGGTCGTGGACGCGGAAGAGGCTCTCCTCGAGGTGCTGTTCGAGGTGGCTGCTGACGGCCTCGTTGGCGGCGAGCATGAACTCCTCGATGATGCGGTGGGCGATGTTGCGGGGCGTGCGCTCGATGCCGGTCATGATGCCCTGCTGGTCGAAGACCAGCAGGGGTTCGGGCAGGTCGAAGTCGATGGCGCCGCGCTTCATGCGCTTGCGGTTGAGGATGAGCGCCAGCTCCTTCATCAGTTCGAAGCGCGGCACGAGGCGCGAGTAGCGCTGGCGCAGGCCCGGGTCGCCTTCGAGGATGAGGTGTACGTCGGTGTAGGTCATGCGTTCGACGCTGCGCATGACGCCGCGGCAGAACTCCTGCCGGATGACGTCGCCCTGGCGGTCGATTTCGAGCAGGGCGGACAGGCAGAGCCGGTCGACGCCCGGCTTGAGCGAGCAGATCTCGGTGGAAAGCTCGAGCGGGAGCATGGGCACGGCGCGGTCGGGGAAGTAGACGCTGGTGCCGCGGCGGAAGGCCTCGACGTCGATGGGGGAGCCGGGCTTGACGTAGTGGCTGACGTCGGCGATGTGGACATGGAGGAGGAAGTTGCCGTCCGGCAGGCGATCGACCCAGACGGCGTCGTCGAAGTCGCGCGCGGTTTCACCATCGATGGTGACGACGTCCATGCCGCGGAAGTCGCGCCGGCCGGCGAGATCGGCCTGGGTGAGAGTCATGGGCATGGCCTGGGCCTGGGCGAGCGCTTCCGGCGGGAAGCGGTGCGGCAGGTGGTGCTTGCGGATCATGATTTCGACGTCGACGCCGAAATCGTCCGGCCTGCCGAGGATTTCGATGACCCGGCCCACGGCGGTGTCGTCGCCTTCCGAAGGGTACTCAAGGATCTCGACGTCGACGATCATGCCGTCCATCTCGCGGACGTCCTTGACGGCGGGCGCGCCGGCGCCGATGCGGTCCACGTTGGCGCCGACGCCCGGAATTTCCATGCCTTCCGGGATGACAACCCAGTGCCGGATGCGCGACTCGAACGGAACGACGTAGCACTGGCGGCGGCCGACCTTGAACTCGCCGGTGACGGTGGGGTGGGCGCGGCCGAGCACGCGGATGACCTCGCCTTCGGCGCGGCCGTCGGCGCCGACGCGCGTGATGCGGGCGAGCACTGTGTCGCCGTGCATGGCGTGGCGGGCCTGGTCGGGCGGGATGAAGATGTCGCCCTCAATGCCGGGCACGGCGGCCGCGGGCGAGACGAAGCCGTAGCCGTCGCCGTGCATGCTGAGCCGGCCGGTGGCGAACTGCTGCGTGCGTCCGGGCAAAACATACTGGCCGCTGCGCAGCTCGATCAGGGCGCCCTTCTTCACGAGGCGGGCAAGGAGGTCTTCGAGTTGCTGCCGCTGCGGGCCGCGCGCGCCCAGCTCGCGCACGAGCTGCTTGTAAGTGGCGCGCCCGTGAGGCAGGCGGGCGATGCGATCCAGGATTTCCTGTTCCTTCATTGCGTCACCGGAGGAGCGGCGGCCGGGGGCGGCGGCATCTGTTCGGCGCTGAAACGGGGAAGCATCTCCTCGCGGCTGGCCAGATGCCACGCCACGGCGGCCACGACGGCGGCGGCCTGTTTCAGATCCTCGGGCACGGCCCGTTCCCAGGTGTCGAGGTTGGTGTGCCAGGTCTGGCCGAAGTATTCGATGGGATCCTGGAAAAAGCCGATGGCAGGCAGGCCGGCGCTGGAAAACGAGGTGGAATCGGTGCCGCCTTCGCGGCGGCTGGAGGAAGCGGCGGCGCCGGCGACGCCGAGGTCGCGGAACGGCTCGAGCGCCGCGCGCACGACGGCGGCGGCTTCTTCGGGGCCGAAAACGCTGGCGCCGCGGATGCGGCCCGTGCCGCTGTCGAGGTTGAGGCAGGCGACGAGGCGGCTGAAGGCGGGCTTCGGCTCTTCAAAGGTCCCGTAGTTGGCCCGCACATGGTATTTCGAGCCGAGCAGGCCCTGCTCTTCGGCGCTCCACAGGGCGATGCGGATGGTGCGGCGCGGCTCGAGTCCGAGCGCTTTCAGGATGCGCACCGCTTCCATCATGACGGCCACGCCCGTGGCGTTGTCGGTGGCGCCAGTGGCGGCGTGCCAGCTGTCCAGATGGGCGCCGATCATGACGACCTCCTCCCGCTTGTCCGAGCCGGGGATGTCGGCCAGCACGTTCCAGGTGGTGCGGCCGGGGTGCGTGCGGTTGACGATTTCAAATTCCATTTCCACCTTTTCCCCGCTCTCAAGCAGGCGGACCGCGCGGCCGTAATCCTCGTTGCGCAAATACACGGCGGGCACAGCGCGCGCAACGTCGTAGGTGCGGTTGTGGAAAGCGCGGATGATGCCGTGAGGCATGCCGGCGTCGAGCACCTTGACGAGGGCGCCATTGGCGACGAGCCATGCATCGATGGCGGCGTTGACCTGTTGCGGGGAGAGCTTTCCGGGTTCGGTCTTCGGCGCGGCTGCGCGCATGGGCGGCCCGAGGCGGGCTTCAAGACGCCGCCGGACGGCTTCGTCGTCGAGCCGTTTCTGCGGCGCGGAGAAACTGACGGGAACCGCCTGCGGCTTGCCGAGCAGAACGATGCGGCCGCGGACCTTGCCGGCGTTTTCGGCGAGCCACGCGTCCAGCTCCTCCTTGCCCGGGCTTGCGGGCGGGACGAGGAAGACGGCCTCGCCGCGGGCCGCGCCGTGGGTGGAGGGAGTCCAGGCCATCACCTCGAAGACGAGGGGCTCGCGAACCGGGGAAACGAAGTGGCCGGCGGCGCGTTCGTTGGACCAGCCTTCGTGGCCGAAGTCCCACGGCTCGAGGCGGGCGTTTTCGAGGCCCCATTCGGCGAGCCGCTTCACGGCCCAGCGCGCGGCGGCCTCGTAATTCGGCGAGCCGGTCAGCCGCGGCCCGTAGCGGTCGGCAAGCACGTGCAGGTGTTGCATCACCCGGGACCGCTCCATGGCCTCCTGGCGGATTCTGGCGGCGGCGTCCAGAAAGGCGCTCTCCTGCGCGAAGGCCGTTGCGGACGCCAGGGCAAAGGCTGTCAGCACTCGCATATGATGCCAGCATACAGCACGGGTTAGGATAGGGAATGCCATGGAACTGAAGACGGTCCGGCTGACGATTCCCGAAAACGGCAATATCATTTTCGGCCAGTCGCATTTCATTAAGACGGTGGAGGATCTTTACGAGGCGATCGTGAACACGGCGCCGCAGATGAAGTTCGGCATCGCCTTCTGCGAGGCCTCGGGCGCATGCCTGATCCGTGTGGAGGGCAACGACGAGGAGCTGAAAA
>Ga0308411_10003022_pt1 | contig 11314 bp, 11 predicted proteins | sample HotsprottomLayer_2_FD_203530 | JGI IMG/M metagenome (GOLD analysis project Ga0308411, IMG submission 203530) | Hot spring phototrophic mat microbial communities from Octopus Spring, Yellowstone National Park, Wyoming, United States -... | ecosystem: Environmental > Aquatic > Thermal springs >... | reverse complement strand
AGGGAGGCGCCCTCGTTGAGCGGCAGCAGCGGGTCCCGGTCCGCCCCCTCGAGCACCCAGGGCTCGTCCGTGTCGTCGAACAGCAGCTTGACCGGCGCGAACAGCGGCTGGTCGGACGCCCGGCTCTTGTCCTTCATGTAGGAACGGCCGTGGGTGGCGCCCACGTTGCCGCAGTGGGTGTGCAGCGCGATGTCGAACAGCAGCAGGTCGAGGAAGGCCTGCGCCCGGCCGGCCACGGCGGGATCGTCGGCCCACTCCACGAGCGTGAGCAGGGGCGCGAGGTCCTTCTCGTAGTACACGTCGGAGTGCCACTCGGTGAACCCGTAGCGGACCTTCTCGTCGAACCAGGCGTGCAGGCGCTGCGCGGCGCGCGCACGGTGGCTCGACCCGGTGGCGCCGTCGTTCGCGAACACCGCGTCGGGGAACGCCTGGCCGGCGAGGTACTCGATCGTGTGGAAGATGAGCCGGTGGTTCTCGGACCAGTACCAGCGGTGGTCCACCACCCCCGGCGGGGTCGGGTCGGTGAACCAGTACTTGAAGCCCACGAAGCGGTCGGCGAGCGCCTCCCGCACCGGCTCGGGGAGCTCCGCGCGGTGGCCGAACCACAGGTGCAGCAGGCGCAGCACGTCGAAGTCGGCGCAGTCCGCCCAGTGGTCGATGCGCACGAACCAGGCGGCCAGCGCCTCCCCGTCGAGCTCGGCGAGCGGGATCAGGTGCGCGGGGTGACGCCGCCGCCACGAGAGGTGGTCCAGCACGCACAGCGGATCGCGTGGCTCCCAGCGGGTGACGGCGACGGCCAGCCAGGCGTCCTGGCGCGACCGCCACCAGTCCGGGTCCACGAGACCGTCGTGCATCGGCGTGCGACGCTACCGGCTCCCCGGACCCGGGGTGCGGGCGGCATCCGATCGACGGTGGGAGCCCCTCAGGGGGTGGGACCGTCGTCGAGCGCACGCAGGTGCGCGGCCTCGTTGAGGCTGTGGAGCGACCGACGGCCGGAGCGGTCGACCAGCACCCGGGTGATCGAGGTGTAGCGGGGCTCGAACCACAGCAACCGCTCCAGACCGAGCACCTCGGCCGTGTAGGCGTTGATCACCCCGGCGTGACAGACGACGGCGACCCGTTCGCCGGGGTGGTCGGCGGCGATGGCGTCGAGCGCGGCCGCCACCCGAGCACGGAAGGCGTCGGCGTCCAGCCCGAGCTCGTCCCAGCGACCGTCCCGCATGGCGTCCCAGGCCGGGTGGCGCCCGGCGCGCAGCTCCTCGACGGGGATGTAGGCGGGGTCGTCACGGTCCCACTCGACGACCCCTTCGTGGGTGCGGGCCTCGAGCCGGCACCGCTCGGCGAGGGGTGCCGCGGTCTCGGTCGCCCGCCGGAGGGGGCTGACGTACAGCGCCGAGGGGGTCTCGGGGGCGAGCCAGTCGGCGAGGGCGCGGGCCTGGAGCCACCCGAGCGGGTCCAGCCCAGGGTCAGCCCGGCCCCGGGCGCGCACGATCCGGCGCGGGCGGGCGTGACGGATCAACAGCAGCTCCATACCCGACGGGCAGCCTAGGGGCCGGTAGCGTGGGGCGATGGCGCGGCGCACGAAGATCATCGCCACGATCGGACCGGCCTCGGACGCCGAGCCGGTGCTGAAGGGCATGATCGCGGCCGGCATGGACGTGGCCCGGATCGGGCTCGCCCACGAGCCGCTCGAGCACACCCTCGAGCGGTACCACCGGATCCGGCGGGTGGCGGCGGACTTCGGCCGTCCGGTCGGCATCCTCGTCGACCTCCCCGGCCCGAAGGTCCGGGCGGGCATGGTCCCCGACAACGGCCTCGTGCTCACGGAGGGTCAGCGCGTCCGGCTCGTGCCCGGTGACGGGCCGAGCACTGCCGAGCTGATCCAGGTCGACTACGAGGACCTGCTCACCGACATCCACCAGGGGGACACGCTCGCCTTTGGGGACGGTGGGGTGGTCGTGGAGTCGATGGGACGGGCCGGCGACCACATCGAGGTGGCCGTGATCCACGGTGGGGTCCTCAAGGGCCGTCCCGGCATCCACATCCCGTCCGACCGGCTGCGCCTCGCCACGCCGACCCCCGAGGACCTGCGCCTCCTCGACGCCTTCGTCGAGGTGGGGGTGGACATGGTGGCCCTGTCGTTCGTGCGCTCCGCCCACGATGTCCGACGCATCGGCACCGAGCCGCACCCCCGCGGCCCACTGGTGGTCGCCAAGGTGGAGACCCGGGCGGCGGTCGACAACCTCGACGGGATCATCGAAGCGGCCGGTGCGGTGATGGTGGCCCGGGGCGACCTCGGCGCCGAGTTCCCGATCGAGGAGCTGCCCCACCTGCAGAAGAACATCATCCACCGCTGCATCGCCCTGGGGCGTCCGGCCATCACCGCCACCCAGATGCTCGAGTCGATGGTCCACGCCCCGCTCCCGACCCGGGCCGAGGCCTCGGACGTGGCCAACGCGGTGTTCGACGGGTCGAGCGCGGTGATGCTGTCGGGTGAGACCGCCATCGGGGTGGATCCGGTCCACGCGGTGGCGACCATGGCCCGCATCGCCGAGCGGGCCGACGACGAGTTCGACTACGAGGGCTGGGCCCACCAGCTCCAGACCTTCCGCATGGCACCGGCCGACGACGCCGAGCACGCCATCACCAACGCCATGACGAGCGCCGCCCACCGGGCGGCGGCGGCGACGGGAGCGAAGGCGATCCTCTGCCTGTCGCGCTCGGGGTTCACCGTGCGCTCCATCGCCCGGTTCAGACCACAGGCCAAGATCCTCGGGTTCAGCACCAACGACCGCACCGTCCGGCAGCTCTCCATGAGCTGGGGGGCCACCCCCTACCAGATCGAGGTCGAGGAGCACTCAGAGCAGATGGTGCCGGCGGCGATCGAGCTGGCGCTGCGCCACGACGAGATCCACCCTGGCGACCTGGTCGTGGTGCTGTTCGGCTCGGGGGCGTTCCGTGGCCGGGCCACCGACACGCTGCGCCTGATCCGCATCCCGTGACCGGAGCCGTCGCGTCGTCGGTCGCCGGGCTGTGGGTGCAGCGCCGGCCGGGGCCGGCGGGTGCCACCCGGGTGGTGCTCGTCCACGGGGCGATGGATCGGGCGAGCGGGTTCGCCAAGCTGACGCGCCGTCTCGGCGATCTCGAGGTGGTCCGCTACGACCGGCGGGGCTACGGGCGGTCGATCGACGCCGGCGTGGCCGCGGACCTGGCAGTGCACGCTGCGGACCTGGCCCGGATCGTGGCGGCCACCGGGGACGCCCCGGCGGTCGTCGTCGGACACTCCTTCGGCGGGCTCGTGGCCCTCGCCGCCGCCGTCGCCCACCCTGAGCTGATCTCGGCGGTGGGTGCCTACGAGGCTCCCACCCCCTGGGCGTCGTGGTGGCGGCCACCGGCGCCCCGCTGGGGTCCGGCCGGTGGGACCCCGGCCGAGATCGCCGAGGCCTTCGTGCGCCAGGCGATCGGTGACCGGCTGTGGGAGCGGCTGCCCGGCGGCACCCGCGCCGAACGCCGTGCCGAGGGCCCCGCCCTGCTGGCCGACCTGGCGGCCATGCGGTCGACCCCGGGGTTCAGCCCTGAGGACGTCGACGTGCCGGTCACCGCCGGCCTGGGAACCGCCAGCGACCCCTGGCAGATCCGGGCGGCCCGCGAGCTGGCGGCACGGGTCCCGCTCGGGGAGCTGGTCGTGCTGGAGGGAGCCACACACGCCGCGCACCTGAGCGCCCCCGACGCCTTCGCCGGGTTCGTCCGACGTGCCGTCGAGCTGGTGGCCCTGTCGGGATCGCCGACCCCGCGCTCGGTAGAGTCCAGCGCGTGAGCGACTCCTCGCCCGTGTCCCTCGCGCCGTCCGGCCCCCCCGAGACGGTCCTGCCGGACCCTCCCACCGAGGCCGTCGCCGCCCTCGAGCGGGCGCTGGCGGAGCCGGCGGAACACCGTCGGACGGCCGTGGCCGGCGTCGTGGCCCGTTGGCCCCGCTACCTCGACGCCTGGGCGGCGCTCGGCGACCTCGGCCGCGACGAGATCGAGAGCTACGCCGCCTACCGCGTCGGCTACCACCGTGGCCTCGACGCGCTGCGGGCGGCCGGGTGGCGCGGGTCGGGCTACGTGCGATGGTCCCGGCCGGCGAACCGCGGCTTCCTCCGTGCCCTCGAGGGTCTGCGGCGGGCGGCGGCGCGCATCGGTGAGACCGATGAGGAGCAGCGCTGCGCCCTGTTCCTGCGCCAGCTCGACCCGGCGTGGCCTCCGAGCGAGCTGGACTGAGCCCACCGGCGGTCGCCGGGATCGCCATCGGGTCGGGGGCGGTGGCGGTGGCGCTGACCGTCGTCACCTGGCGCTACCTGGTCCGCCAGCCGGTGCTGCCGATGGTCGACCTCGACGTCTACCGCCAAGCCGGGCGGGACGTGCTCGCGGGGCGTCCCGTCTACGTCGACGACCCGCACCGACTGGTCTTCACCTACCCGCCGTTCGCGGCGGTGCTGGCGGTGGCGACGACGCCGTTCGGGCGCTGGTCCGGCCAGGCGGTCTGGAGCCTCGCCACCGCGGCGGCGACGGTGGGGGTGGTGGGGCTGTCGTTCCGCTCCGCGCTGGGCCGAGCCGGTCGGTGGTGGCCGGTCGCGCTCGGGGTGCTGGGTGCGTTCGCCCTGCTCACCCATCCGATGGTCGAGCACGTCTTCTACGGCCAGATCAACGTCTTCCTGGTGCTGGCGTGCCTGCTCGACCTGCTGGCGGTCACCCCGCGCCGGGTCCGTGGAGCGCTCGTCGGCGTGGCCAGCGCGGTGAAGCTCACGCCGGCCCTGTTCGGGATCCACCTGTGGCTCGCCGGCCGGCGGCGCGAGGCGGCCAGCGCAGCGGTGGCGGCCGGTGCCTGCACCCTGGTGGCCTGGGTCCTGCTGCCCGACGACAGCGTGGCCTACTGGACCCGTGAGCTGGCGCGGACCGAGCGGATCGCCGGGTCGCTCGACTACACGTCCAACCAGTCCCTGCTGGGGGTGGCCAGCCGTGTGCTGCCCGAGGCGCTGGCCCGACCGGCCTGGCTGGTCACGGCCGGGGTGGTGGCGGTGGTCGGCCTGCAGCGTGCGCGGCGGGCGGAGCACGCGGACGATGCCCTCGGCGCCGCCGCGCTCGTCGGGCTGGTGGCCTTCCTCGTCTCGCCGATCTCGTGGATCCACCATGGTGTGTGGCTGCTGCCCGCCCTGGGAGCGGGACCGTCGCCGGGTCGTGGCCGCAGGCGTCGTCGGGGTGATCCTCCTGCTGCGCCTCCCCTGGTGGGGGTGGGGCCTGTCGGACCACGGTCCCCTGCTGGCGGTACCCGCTGCGGTCATGCAGAACGCCTACGCGCTGGTCGCGCTGGTCCTGGTGCTCACACTCCCGGTCCGCCCACCCGCCACGACGGAATCCGCTCCCGTGAGCGGGCGTTGTAGGCCGGTGAGCGTGCCGTCGCGGTGCGCGGACGCCGACCAGGAGCACCCGTGACCGCCGATCCGCTGCCATCCGGAGCCGCCCGCATCGCCGCCCGAAAGCTCGAGCACCTCGAGCTGGCCCTGACCCCGGGGGCACGGGCGGACACCGGCCCCGGCTGGGCCGACGTCCACCTCGTGCCGCGCGCGCTGCCGGGCGTGTCGCTCGACGAGGTCGATCTGCGCACGCCGCTGCTCGGCCGGGAGCTGGCGGCGCCAGTGGTGATCGTGCCCATGACCGGCGGGCACCCCGACGCGGGCGAGCTCAACGCCGTGCTGGGGGAGGCGGCCGAACGGCTCGGCATCGCCGTGGGGGTGGGCAGCCAGCGGGCGGCCCTGGTGGAGCCGTCGCTGGCGGCCAGCTTCGCCTCGGTGCGTCGCCATGCCCCGGGTGCGTTCGTGATCGCCAACATCGGCGCCTGCCAGCTCGTCGCCCAGGGCCGGGAGCCGCCGCTCGGCCCAGAGGCGCTCGCCACGGTGGTGGAGATGGTCGGTGCCGACGCGCTGTCGATCCATCTCAACGTGGTGCAGGAGCTCGTCCAACCCGAGGGTGACCGCAACACCACGGACCTCGCGGCCGGCATCGCGGCGGCGGTGGAGGCGAGCCCCGTGCCCGTGATCGTCAAGGAGACCGGTGCCGGGATGGACCGCGAGACCGCTGAACAGCTCGCCGGGCTGGGCGTGGGGGCACTCGACGTGGGCGGGGTGGGGGGCACCAGCTTCGCCCGGATCGAGGCCGCCCGCGCCCGGGCTGCGGGGTCGGCGGCGCATCTCCGCAGAGGCGAGGTCTTCGGCGACTGGGGTCTGCCCACCGCGGTCTCGGTGCTGGAGACCGCCGGGGTCGGGCTGCCGGTGGTCGCCACCGGTGGTGTGACGACGGGGCTCGACGCTGCCAAGGCGCTCGCGCTGGGAGCCACCGCCGTGGGCGTCGGGCGGGTTGCGATCGAAGCGGCGCAGCGGGGTGTGGACACGCTCGCGGGGCGTCTCGAGGAGCTGCTCGACGAGCTGCGCACGGCCATGGTCCTGTGTGGGACGGCCACCCCGGCCGGGCTCCGTTCCCGCCCCCCCGTGCTCACCGGCTTCACGCACGACTGGGCACGGCAGCGGGGGCTGCGCTGAAGGCGGCCGGTGGTGCGATCGACGTCCGGGCGTGCCGGCCCGGTGACACCGTGTCCGGCCGATGCCGCCGTCGGGCTCAGCGCGCCAGCATGGCCCGGGCCACGACACCAGCCTTGCGACGCGCGGGCACCCGGGCACGGCCCGAGAACACGTCGTAGTGGCGTGCCTCGATCGCATCGAGGATCTCGCCGTAGAGCACCCGTGCGGCCCGGATGCAGCGCGCCGAGCGGGGCGGGAGCAGCGCCTCACCCTGCTCGGCCTCCGCGTAGAGGGAACGGATCCGGGCGATCTCGAACTGCATGAGATCGACCCATGCCCCGTCCACCCGCCGCCTCCAGGGGTCAGCCCCGAACTTGGTGAGGTCCTCCTGCGGGAGGTAGACGCGACCTCGATCGAGGTCCTCGCCCACGTCACGCAGGAAGTTGGTGAGCTGGAAGGCATCCCCGAGCGCTCGGGCGGGTGCCACCGCCGCCTCCGGGTCCGTGGGCTCGAGGATCGGCAGCATCATCTCGCCGATCACCGAGGCGGAGCCGTCCATGTACTCGCACAGATCCTCGTAGGTGGCGTAGCTGGTCGTGTCCAGGTCCATCGCCATCGATCGGAGGAACCGCCGGAACAGGCCGGGGTCGATGTCGAACGCCCGCACCGTGTGGACCACCGCCCGCAGGATCCGGTCCTCGGAGCGGCCGGCCTCGAGGTCGGCGAAGAACCGCTTCCCGAACGCATCCAGGGCACGCCGGCGGGCGTCGACGGAGGGCCAGTCGGGAGCGTCGACGATCTCGTCGGCGTACCGGGCGAACCCGTACAGGGCCCACACGTGGTGGCGCTTGACGCGGGGCAGCACGAACGCCGCCCAGTAGTACGTGGTGCCGTGCGCACGGTTGAGCGCCCGGCAGGCGGCGTAGGACTCCTCGAGCGTGACGGTCACCGCCACCTCCGTGCCCTTCTCGCGCCACCGAGCTTCTCGACCCGCTCGGCGGCGAGGCGGCCCGAGACCAGCACCATCGGCACGCCGACCCCGGGAAGGGTGCCGGAGCCGGTGAACACGAGGCCCGGCGCCCGCCGGTCCACGTTGTTCGGCCGGAACGGACCGGTCTGGAAGAACCTGTGCGACAGTGCGAACGGCGTGCCCCGCTCCATCCCCTGGCGTTCCCAGTCCAGCGGGTCCACGAACGCCTCCACCTCGATGTCGGCCGGGTAGCCGAGCTCGGCCACGCGCCGGGCCAGGCTGTCACGGACCCGGTCGCGCTCGACGGTCCAGTCGAGGCGGCCGTCGAGGTTCGGGGTCGGCTCGAGCACGTACAGGGTGTGACCGCCCTCGGGGGCGAGCGAGGGGTCGTCGACGCTCGGCACCGTGACCAGGATCGAGGGGTCCGGCATGCGGGTGCCCTCGGAGAGCAGGGCGCGAAAGGCGCTGTCCCACTCCCGCCCGAAGTGGATGTTGTGGTGCGCGACTCGCTCGGGAAGCTCACCGCGGACCCCCACGTGCCACAGCACACACGACGGCGAGTAGGTGCCCCGCCGGGCGACCCGCGGCATGGGCAGCCCCGGCAGCAGCGTGCGGTAGGCGACCGGCAGGTCCGGGTTGCACACCACCGCGTCGGCTTCGATCATCTCGCCGGAGACGAGCCGCACCCCGCGCACCCGCCCGCGGGAGCCCTCGGCCAGCACGACACGCTCCACCGACTCGCCGTAGCGGAACTGGGTGCCGACCTTCTCGAGGGCGGCGGCCATGGCTCGGGGCAGCGCGTGCATCCCGCCCTCGGGGATGAACACCCCGTTCACCGAGTCCATGTAGGTGATGACGAGGTAGATGGCCAGTGCCTCGTAGGGTGCGAGGCCGGCGTACATCGACTGGAAGCCGAAGATGCGCTGCAGTCGTTCGTCGTCGAAGAACGACGCCAGCTTGCGCGACAGCTTGGCGAAGCCCCCCATGCGCACCAGCTGCAGCGCCGGTCCGAGCGGCCAGGCCAGATCGAGCGGGGAGTCGAAGTTGCGGTCGATGAAGTTGGGCATCTCGGTCCGGTACAGCTCCTCGAGCCAGCCGCAGAACCGGTGGAACGACGCCGCCTCCGCCGGGCCGCACACGTGCGCGATCTCGGCCGCCATGGCCTCGCGACCGTGACGGACCCGAAGCTCGGAGCCATCGGCGTAGACCGCCCGGTACATCGGATCGACCGCCTGCAGGGTGAGGAAGTCGTCCATGTCCTGGCCGATGGCCCGGAAGCACCCCTCGATGAGATCGGGCATGGTGAGCACGGTCGGGCCGGTGTCGAACCGGTAGCCGTCGAGCTCGAGACGGCCGGCGCGGCCGCCGGGGACGTGGTCCCGCTCCACGACGACCACGTCGTGACCGCGGCCCCGCAGGTGGCTGGCGGCCGACAGGCCCCCCAGACCCGCTCCGATGACGACGACCTGCATGATCAGACCTCCCGGCCGGCGATGAACTCGGCCAGCTCGACGAGTGCGTGTGCGACTGCCCGGCTGAACGGGCCGTGGTAGACGGCGGCGACCGCCGCCTCGGTGAGCTCGACGATCCGGGTCTGGGTCTCGGCCAGGGCACCGGTGTCGATGAGAACGTCCTGGATGCGACCCACCTCGATGTCGTCGAGGTCGGGATCGCCGGCACGGTCGAGGATCCGGCGCTGGGCGGCGTCGGCGCGCTCGAGCGCGATCCCGAGCATCGGTGTGGGCTTGCCCTCGCGCAGGTCGTCCCCGACCGGCTTGCCGGTGACTGCGGGGTCCCCGAAGGCACCGAGGACGTCGTCGCGCATCTGGAAGGCGATCCCGAGCGGCAGGCCGTAGGCCGACAGCGCCGCCATCACCTCAGGGGTGGCGCCGGCGATGGCGGCACCGAGCTGCAGCGGACGCTCGACGGTGTAGCGGCCTGACTTGAGCCGGGCGATGCGGTCGGCCTGCTCGGTGGTGGCTCGACCGGCGGCGGTGCGCAGCACGTCGAGGTACTGGCCCATCATCAGCTCGATCTGCACCTCGTTCCAGATGGCGAGCGCATCGCCGGGCAGTCCCCGCACCAGGCTCTCGGCGTAGCTGTGGGCGAGGTCGCCGACGAGGATGGCGACCGCCTCACCGAACCGCCGGCTCTCACCCCTCCATCCGCCCTCGGCGTGGCGGGCGGTGAAGTCGATGTGGGTGGTCGGGCGGCCCCGACGCAGCGGTGCCCCGTCCATCACGTCGTCGTGGACGAGCGCGAAGGCGTGCAGCAGCTCGAAGGCGGCACCGACACGCTCCATCTGGTCTCCGGCGGCCGTGTCGGGATCTCCACCGGCGGCAACGAAGCCCCAGTAGCAGAACGTCGGCCGCAACCGCTTCCCGCCGCCCAGCACGGCCCGCTCCAGGGCTTCGAGCGGAGGATCGAGATCAGGGTCGATCAGCGCCCAGCGCCGCCGCTCCTCGGCCAGCAGGGTGGACAGTCGCGCTTCGATCCGGGGGGCGACCGTGACCACTGCGTTGGTCGACGTGACCGGTGGGGCGGCCCCGTCGGGCCGTCGGCCGGTGCTCGTGCCGGGAATCTGGGTGAGTGCCATCCGGTTCCTCCGCGGGGGACGAGGGGTGCAACCTCTTTAGCCCTAAAATACGGAGCGGCATTCCCTCCGGATGTAGTGCAACACGACGTTCACACGAGCGGGGCGATCCATGGACGACCTCCAGTACCTGATCCTCATGGGCCTGTGCCTGCTGGTGACCCTGCCGCTGGAGTTCGTCTTCGGCGCCCGGGTGTGGCGCCGGCCGGGACGGCTGCTCGCCGCGGTGGGCCCGATGCTCGTGCTCTTCTACGTGTGGGACGCCGTGGCCATCGCGCGCACCCACTGGTGGTTCGACGAGCGGTACACGACCGGGATCGTGCTGCCCGCCGGGGTCCCGCTCGAGGAGCTCGTGTTCTTCGTGGTGATCCCCGTCTGTGCGCTGCTGACGCTGGAGGCGGTGCGGAACCTGCTCGACGGTTCCGCCCCGATCGTGGGTTGGCTCCGTAGAGACCGTGACGAGACCCCGGTCCCGGAGCGCACCACGGAGGTGAGCGCCTGATGCCCGAGTACACCATCCTCGCGGTGCTCGCCGCCGCCGCGGTCGTGATCGCCGAGGTGAGGTGGCTCCGCACCGGTGTGTTCCGGTCGCGGCCCTACTGGATCGCCATGGGGATCTGCTACTTCTTCATGATCTGGGTGAACGGTTGGCTGACGAAGCTCTCGGCGCCGATCGTGCTGTACGACCCGGACATGAAGACCCCGTGGCGCTTCCCCTGGGACATCCCGGTCGAGGACTACGTGTTCGGGTTCGCCATGCTGACCCTGGTGTTGATGCTGTGGGAGCACGCGGGCCGTCGCGAACGGGTCGGTGCCCGAGCGCAGGAGCCGCCCACGTGACCGCCTGGCTGATCGGCATCGTGTCCTTCGTGGCGATGGAGCCAGCCACCTACCTGGTGCACCGCTACGTGATGCACGGCCCGGGCATGCCCTGGCACGCCAGCCACCACGGGCCGCGCACAGGCGGGTTCGAGCGCAACGACCTGTTCCCGGTCCTCTTCGCCGTGCCGACCATCGTCGCCATGTACGCGGCCACGAGGGTCCCGTGGCTGTGGTGGTTGTTCCCGGCCGGGGTCGGGATCACCGCCTACGGCGTCGTCTACGCCCTGATCCACGACGTCTACGCGCACCGCCGCTTCGTGCGCTTCCGGGCCCGGATCCCGGGTCTCGAGGCCCTCGCCGCCGCCCATCGCATCC
>Ga0308411_10003021_pt1 | contig 11315 bp, 6 predicted proteins | sample HotsprottomLayer_2_FD_203530 | JGI IMG/M metagenome (GOLD analysis project Ga0308411, IMG submission 203530) | Hot spring phototrophic mat microbial communities from Octopus Spring, Yellowstone National Park, Wyoming, United States -... | ecosystem: Environmental > Aquatic > Thermal springs >... | reverse complement strand
ATATAATAAAGAACGTATCGAGGTCGTGGCATAACGTAAAGGAATACAAAGGAGAAATAGAAGCCGGAGATATGATATGGGCGGCAAAAAAAACATACAGGGATTTTGTTTTTATGCTTCGAGAATTGCTAATATTGCAACAATAATAACAACTTTTATCATATTATTATCTTTTTTTATCAAAAAACAATAAAAAAGTTATTATGCAAAATAGAGATTTGGGTTTCTTATTGAATGTATTATTTAAATGGAAAAAATTTATATTGTTCATATTTATTTTTAGCGCGGCATTATCGACGATAATAGCTTTTCTAATTAAACCTGAATATAAAGCAAAAGCTGTCGTCATGACGCCGCCAGAAAGTTCCTCTCCCCTAAGCGGATTATCTGGCCTTATAGGCGGCAAGAGTACTGCAAACATTGGGGCAAAACTTTTTGGAGTTTCTTCTACAGATATTGATATATTGTTAGGCATATTAAACAGTAGAGCTTCAATGATTAAAGCTTCTGAAAAATTTAATTTGTTTGAATATTATGAAATAAAAGATAAAAATTACGATAAGTTGTTAAAAAAATTTTCTAAAGACGTTTCATTTGAACCAAATCAATATGATTTTATTGAAATCAGCGTAATTAATGAAGATCCAAAACTCGCGGCAGATATAGCAAATTTTTTCGTAGAAATTTTAGATAGTATCAATATTAAGTTAAATTCCGAAGCGGCGAGAAATAATAGGATATTTATTGAAAAAAGATATTTGAAGAATCTTCAAGATTTGAAAGAAGCTGAGGAAAAAATGTATGAGTTTCAGAAAAAAAATAAAATATTTGCCGTTCCGGAGCAATTACAAATTGCTGTTAAAATTGCCGGAGAAATTGAAAGTCAGCTAATAATAAAAGAAATAGAATTGGATATAGCAAGAGAAACTTACGGTTTAAATTCGCCGCAGTATACCAGTATCGAAAAGCAAACTAAACTTTTAAGACAGCGCGTGCAAGATTTAAAGAATAAACAAAATATAAGCGACGTTTCAAACGTTTTATTTCCTTTTTCTAAAATGCCTCAAGTTTTAATCGAATATTATAGACTTTATCGAGAAATTGAAATACAAAATAAAATAATGGAAATACTTTTGCCAATGTACGAACAAGCTAAAGTCGAAGAACAGAAAAGCATCCCAACTGTGATAGTACTAGACAAAGCTGTCCCGCCTCAGTTAAAATATAAACCAAAAAGAACTTTTATAGTAGCGGGAGTTTCTATTTTATTTTTATTTATTTCTATATTTATTGCTTTTATTTTAGAGCATTTTATTTCTATTGATGCGACTTATGATTATCAAAAGCGTTTCAAAGAATTTGCTTTAAAAGCTCAAAAAAAATTAACTTAAAATATTTATGACTTTGTTTTTTTATAGTTTGTTATGTTTAATTTATTTTTTTCTTGGAAGATTAGCATTTAAAAGTTGGCTCAATCATCTATCTGTTTATGTTTTTTTTTGGTATTTAATAGTTTTTAATTATGAGTTGAGGTTATTGCCTTTTTATGATTTGCAATCTGAAGCTTGGTTTGTAATTTTTGTTTCAATAAATTTATATGGAATAGGAGCCTTATTGGGCAGGTTTACTTTTAGCTATCCTTTTGAAAATATTCTAGAAAAAGTTTCGTATTATGAAAAATTTTCAAAAAAAAAGATAAAAATTGTTAAAATCATTTTAATTTCTACGTCAATTTTAGGCGTAATAATTGGGACATATAACTGGTATGTATTGATTCAAAAATATGGATCCTTAGGAGAAGTTTTAATTAAAGGAAATCTGATTTATAGAATGAGAGTTGAAGGAAAATTAAGCGAACCAGTACCATATATATTTGTCGTTTCTTATACAGCTTTGCTTTTAGGGGCGTTTTATTCTGCTTATTTAAACAGAATTTCATTCTGGGTTGTTTTAGCCTTTTTAGGCGTATTATTAAAAGAAACTTCAACTTTTGGAAGAGCAGGGATTTTATTGGGCGTTTTTATTTTGTTATTTTCTTTTGGTTATTCAAATCAATTTTTTTTAAAAGGGAAGGCTATTAGTTTGAAAGTCAATAAAAAAATAATTTTAATTTTTGTTATCGTGATATTTTTTTCTATAATTGGAGCTATTGTTGTTAGAGGGACTCGAGGCACTTTTGAAAATTTTAAAGGAGCCTCGTCTTCCTTAAGGTATTCTAAAGATAATATTTTTTTCTCTCCATCATTGTATTTTTATTTTAGCTGTCATATTGGGGTTTTTTCTCAATATTTAAAAAACAATGAATTACATAAAACTAATTTTGGAGAAAATACTTTTTTATCTTTGTATAATGTTCTTTCTAAGTTTAATATTGTAGAAAAGCCTAAATATTATCAAATCGGTTACTTCATTCCATACTGGGCTAATACTGGAACATATTTAAGAGAAATTCACGAAGATTTTGGCGACATAGGGCTTTTTCTTATTCCATTTTTGCTTGGATTAAGCGTTAGCTTATTTTTAAACAAATTCTTTTACACGGCAAAATTCTTTTATTTATCCCTTGCAGTATACTTAAGTTCATTATCTGCTTTATCTTGGATTATGATATTTTCTAGAACGCCTCAATGGTTTTTAAGTTTTATATTTACAGTTTTTATAGTTTCAATTTTTATTGACTCTTCAGATAAAGTTCTGTCTAAAAACCAAAATGACTCGTAAATTCTCTTCTAATCTGTATTCAATGATCATCTCGCAAATCGTATCAGCCATAATTTCATTTGTCGCATTATCTTTGACTGCAAGATATTTAGGGAAAGATAATTTTGGCTTTTTTAGTTATTACTTATCTCTTACTACTATAATAATTAAATTAATAGACTTTGGTTTTGCTCCGATTGTATTTAGAGAATTATCTAAAACCAAAAATGATTTTAGTTATTTTAACGCTTCTATTTCTTTTAGAGCGATAAATTTTTTAGCGGTTCAAATCATAGCTTTTTTCATTTTTGTTGCGATTGGTTATGACATACAATTTTATTTAGCATTTTGCTTTTTTATGATTTCTGGCGTTCTTTCTTCAAAATCTTATTTTATAAGAGAATTATTAGAGATTCCCTTTAAAGCAAATTATCAAATGAAATATGCGTCCTTTTTTCAGATTGCCGATAATATTATATATTTGATATTAATTATAATATGTTTGAAACTAAACGCTTCATTAGAAACAGTTATTTTATGTTATGCTATATCAAATTTATTTGGATTCGTCTCTATTATTTTAATAAGCAAAAAAGTTATTGGAGTTCAATATTATTTTACTTTAAAAAATTTAAAAAAATTGTCAATAGAATCTTTTCCAGTTTATATTTATGCTCTTTTAGAAACTGCATTCATGCAAATTGATTATATTATGCTTAAAACTTTTTCCACTAATTCCTCAATAGGAATATATGCAGCTTCTGCTCGTCTTACTGCTCCTTTGTTAATTATTCCCGCTTCTTTAATTCATACTTTTTATCCAATGCTTTCTTCTGAGAAACTTGCGGCAAAGGCGGAAAATGTAAATCTTCCTGTTTTTTTAAATAAGGTTCTTTTAACTTATGGCTTATTATTAATTTCTTTTTTTAGCTTATTAGGTAAAGAAATTGCGATTTTAGCTTTTGGTAAAACTTATATAGCGGCAGCTGATGCTGCGATAATTCTTATATCCGCTCATTTTTTTCTTTTTTTGAATTATTTTTATGCTAATTTAAACATTGTTCTCGGCAGGCAAAAATTGAACGCCTATTATTCGTTATTAATGATTTTTGCTAATATATTATTAAATTTAATTTTAATTAAAAATTATAACGAAATAGGAGCAAGTATAGCTAAGTTAATTGCTTCTATATGCGGATTTATATTTTTTAATATTTATTTTTACCAAGATTTTAGAAATTTTAAGATTCTAAATTTAAAAACAATTCTAACATTTCTTTTGGCGATATGTATTTTTATTGCTCTATATTTTATCTCTCAAAAAACATTGTTGACAATATCAATAATAATATCAATTATTTATTTTGTTTTTTCAAATTATTTTCTTAAAAAAGAAAAGTTATTTATGCTTAAACTTTTAAAATTAAAAAGATAATTTATACAAATAAAAAATATAGAAGTTCATATGGAAATTAAATTTAGCATAGGCTTGCCAGCTGTAAAAAGCGTTTTTCTAGAGGATTCTATAAAAAGCGTCTTAAATCAATCTTATAAAAATTTCGAATTGATTATTTTTAATAATGGCGCTCAAGAAGAAATAAAAAAAATTGTCGATTATTTTAAGGACGATAGGATTAAATATTACGAAAGCGAATGCGAAGGGATAATCAAAGATTGGAATAAATGTCTCTATAAAGCTAAAGGAGATTATTTTGCTTTATTTTCAGACGACGACTTATATGATGAAAATTTTTTGCTTGAAATCTATAATCTAATAAAAAAATATCCAAATGCCCCATTATTTAAAGTAAGAACTCGTATTATAAATCACAAAGGACAGACTATTAATATTTCCTCATCCCTTGCAGAATATGAAACTCCCGCAGATTTTGTTTGGCATAGAATTAAAAACAATCGACTTCAGTATGCTGGCGATTTTGTCGCAAAAACCGAAGCCTTAAAGAAAATTGGAGGTTTCTTTGATTTTCCCGACGCTTGGTGTTCAGACGATGCAACTTGGTTTACTTTAGCTAATGAAAGCGGAATAGTGTGTACAAATAAATTGTTATTTAATTACCGAGTAAGCCAATTTACCGTTTCAAATTCGGGAAAATTAGAAAAAAAAATAGACGCTATCAATCATTTTTATGATTGGTTAAAAAATGATTTTTTAAAAAAAATAAACTTAATAGAAAAAAATGATATGGAAATTTTAAATTTAATTTTGGCCAATTTAAACAAAAGGAAAACAATAAATTTAGCTAACACTCTTTTCTCTAATACTCGTCATGATTATTTAAAGTATATTGATGTAATATTTCAATGGATTCGTTTTAGTCAAAAAATGAATTATGATATTTATGCATTGTTTTATGCATTGGCTCAAAAAAAGGTAAATAAATCATATGCGACAAAATAAAGCCCCTTTTCTTCATATTATCTTTCTTATATCGAGCGATAAAAATTTATTTCGATAAACTATTGTTAAAATAATTGAATATAATAAATAAAGGTTGTGTTTATTCGATAAACAAGTTTTTATAAAAGGTGGAATAACAAACTAAAAGGCATTAACTATCTTAGAATCCAAAAAGATGGCAATTGAGAGGAAACATAATATTTTAATAATAAATAATTTTTTTCTTGACAAACGAAATAAAACATTATATATTAGAAATCTCAAATTTAATGAAATTAGTTCTTTACAGTATGGCGAAAGCGAAGCGAGTTTCGACTGAAGCGAAGGAAAAAGAAAGAGAAGATAGAGATATACAATGGAGAGTTTGATCCTGGCTCAGGACGAACGCTGGCGGCGCGCTTAACACATGCAAGTCAACGAGAAAGGGGTAGCAATACTCCGAGTAAAGTGGCGCACGGGTGAGTAACGCATAGGAATCTGCCTACAGGCGGGGGATAACTGTTCGAAAGAGCAGCTAATACCGCATAAGGCGTAGCGATACGTCAAAGGCCCAAGAGGGCTGCCTGTAGATGAGCCTATGTCCGATTAGCTAGTTGGCGGGGTAAGAGCCCACCAAGGCGATGATCGGTAGCTGGTCTGAGAGGATGATCAGCCACACTGGAACTGAGACACGGTCCAGACTCCTACGGGAGGCAGCAGTGAGGAATATTGGGCAATGCCCGCAAGGGTGACCCAGCGACGCCGCGTGGAGGAAGAAGGTCGTAAGATTGTAAACTCCTGTCGGCGGGGACGAAAGTTATGCGTAGTGGAAAGACGCATAATTGACTGTACCCGCAGAGGAACCCCCGGCTAACTACGTGCCAGCAGCCGCGGTAATACGTAGGGGGGCAGCGTTGTCCGGATTCACTGGGTGTAAAGGGCGCGTAGGCGGCTATATAAGTCAGCGGTGAAATTCTACGGCTTAACCGTAGCGCTGCCGTTGATACTATATAGCTTGAGCTCAGAAGGGAGAAGCGGAATTCCAGGTGTAGCGGTGAAATGCGTAGATATCTGGAAGAACACCGGAGGCGAAGGCGGCTTCTTGGTCTGCAGCTGACGCTGAGGCGCGAAAGCGTGGGGAGCAAACAGGATTAGATACCCTGGTAGTCCACGCTGTAAACGATGAATACTAGACGTCGGGTCAAAGACTCGGTGTCGCAGCAAACGCGTTAAGTATTCCACCTGGGGAGTACGATCGCAAGGTTGAAACTCAAAGGAATTGACGGGGGCCCGCACAAGCAGTGGAGCATGTGGTTTAATTCGATGCAACGCGAAGAACCTTACCTAGGCTTGAAAGGCAAGCGAAGGCTGGGCGAAAGTTCAGCCGTCTGGGCAACCAGACGCTTGTACAGGCGCTGCATGGCTGTCGTCAGCTCGTGCCGTGAGGTGTTGGGTTAAGTCCCGCAACGAGCGCAACCCCTACTTCTAGTTGCCACCGGGTAAAGCCGAGCACTCTAGAGGAACTGCCTACGCAAGTAGCGAGGAAGGCGGGGATGACGTCAAGTCCGCATGGCCCTTACGCCTAGGGCTACACACGTGCTACAATGGGCGTTACAACGGGTTGCTAAGCCGCGAGGCGGAGCTAATCCCTAAAAGGCGCCCTCAGTTCGGATTGGAGTCTGCAACTCGACTCCATGAAGCCGGAATTGCTAGTAATCGCGGATCAGCGCGCCGCGGTGAATACGTTCCCGGGCCTTGTACACACCGCCCGTCAAGCCATGGGAGCCGGGGGTACCCGAAGTCGGCAGTCTAACCGCAAGGAAGGCGCCGCCTAAGGTAAAACCGGTGACTGGGGCTAAGTCGTAACAAGGTAGCCGTACCGGAAGGTGCGGCTGGATCACCTCCTTTCTAGAGAAAGCGAAGTTGAAACTTAGCGTAAGCTTTCAGCCTACTGTAAAGATTATAATAAATTTTGAAAGAAGTTCTTTAGCAAGCTTGAGCGTCTTGAGCTATGAGGCTTAAGATGTAAGTCTGGGCCTGTAGCTCAGATGGTTAGAGCGCACGCCTGATAAGCGTGAGGTCAGTGGTTCAATTCCACTCAGGCCCACAAATTAAGGGCGAAAGAAAAAAGCCCTGAAAAGAAGAAATCGGGGCTATAGCTCAATTGGGAGAGCGCCGCCCTTGCAAGGCGGAGGTTATCGGTTCGATCCCGATTAGCTCCACTGAGCCAAAAAAGTTCTTTAAAAGATGAGGGATTGACGACAAGTATCGGAAAAAAGAGAAAGTCGTTAATGCGAGCAAAAAAGAAGAAGAAAAAAGAGAGCCTTTAGAATATAGCGAAGGATAAGTAGGCGAGAAAAATTAAGGTTAAGTTACTAAGGGCATACGGTGGATGCCTAGGCGCAAGGAGGCGAAGAAGGACGCGGCTACCTGCGAAAAGTTGCGGCGAGGCGGAAGCAGCCAAAGACCCGCAAATGTCCGAATGGGGCAACCCCGACGGAGTAATGTCCGTCGATGGGCGCTCGAATACATAGAGCGCTTAAGGCGAACCCAGGGAAGTGAAACATCTCAGTACCTGGAGGAAAAGAAAGCAAAAGCGATTCCCTAAGTAGCGGCGAGCGAAAAGGGAAGAGCCTAAACCGTCCGCAATGCAAAAGGGAGCGACCGTTGTTGCGGCGGGGTAGCGGGCAGCGTCTGGACCGAATCGCTCGTAGGTCGAAGAGTTAAAAAACGCAATGTTAGCCGAATGGTTCTGGAAAGGCCAACCATAGAGGATGATAGTTCCGTAGGCGAAAACATTGCGTCTCTTTGAGACGCTAGCCCAAGTAGCGCGAGATAAGCGGAAGCTTGCGCGAATCAGGGAGAACCATCTCCTAAGGCTAAATACTCCCTTGCGACCGATAGCGCAGAAGTACCGTGAGGGAAAGGCGAAAAGAACTCCTAATAGGAGAGTGAAATAGAACCTGAAACCGTATGCTTACAAACGGTCGGAGTCCTGATTTGTCAGGATGACGGCGTGCCTTTTGGATAATGAGCCAACGAGTTGCTCGCGCGTTGCAAGGTTAAGTCCTTAAGGGACGGAGCCGAAGCGAAAGCGAGTCCGAAAAGGGCGATAATAGTAGCGCGCGGCAGACGCGAAACCGGGTGATCTACCCTTGTCCAGGATGAAGTGGCGGTAACACGCCATGGAGGTCCGAACCAGTGTGGGTTGAAAACCGCTTGGATGAGATGAGGGTAGGGGTGAAAGGCCAACCAAACTCGGTGATAGCTCGTACTCCTCGAAATAGCTTTAGGGCTAGCCTCGAGATAAAGTGTCGCGGAGGTAGAGCGCTGATTGGGCTAGGGCTGTCACAACGGTACCAAACCCAGACAAACTCCGAATGCCGCGAACATGTTTCTCGGGAGTCAGGCAGTGGGGGATAAGCTCCATTGCCAAAAGGGGAACAACCCAGACCGCCAACTAAGGCCCCCAAATGGCAGTTAACAGAGAAAGGATGTTCAGTTGCTCAGACAACTAGGATGTTGGCTTAGAAGCAGCCATTCATTTAAAGAGTGCGTAATAGCTCACTAGTCAAGCGACTGAGCGCCGACAATACTCGGGACTAAAACTGCCTGCCGAAGTTGCGGGCTTCGTAGCAATACGAAGCGGTAGAGGAGCATTCCATATGCAGCGAAGATAAGTCGCGAGGCTTGTTGGAGCGTATGGAAAAGCAAATGTTGGCATAAGTAACGATAATCCCGATGAAAAACCGGGACGCCGAAAGTCTAAGGTTTCCTGAGCAACGTTAATCGACTCAGGGTTAGTCGAGACCTAAGCCGAGGCCGAAAGGCGTAGGCGATGGGAAACAGGTTAATATTCCTGTACCCGCTTAAATTCGCTATCAGCATAAGGAGCGACGCAGAAACGAAGAGCTAGCAGGTTGGCGAATTGCCTGTCCAAGCTTGTAGGCTGAAAGAGTAGGCAAATCCGCTCTTTCGCAAAGGCCGAGAAGCAAAGGGGAGCTCCTTTAGGAGCGAACTAGCTTAGAGTCGGCTGCCAAGAAAACCTTCGTATGCGAGAATTTAGGCGGCTCGTACCGGAAACCGACACAGGTAGACGGGATGAGTATTCTAAGGCGCTCGAGTGAGCCGTGGTTAAGGAACTCGGCAAATTAGCCCCGTAACTTCGGGAGAAGGGGCGCTCTGAGTAGGTGGAAGACTTCGCGTCTTAAGCCGAAAAGAGCCGCAGTGAAAGGGCCCAAGCGACTGTTTAACAAAAACACATGTCTCTGCGAAGTCAATTAAGACGACGTATAGGGACTGACACCTGCCCGGTGCTGGAAGGTTAAGGGGAGAGGTTAGCCGCAAGGCGAAGCTTCGAACCGAAGCCCCAGTAAACGGCGGCCGTAACTATAACGGTCCTAAGGTAGCGAAATTCCTTGTCGGGTAAGTTCCGACCTGCACGAATGGTGTAACGATTTGGGCGCTGTCTCAACCACGGGCTCGGTGAAATTGTGGTACCGGTGAAGACGCCGGTTGCCCGCATATGGACGGAAAGACCCCGTGCACCTTTACTGCACCCTGGCATTGGGTTCGGGTAAGTCATGTGTAGGATAGGTGGGAGACTGAGAAGCCGGGACGCCAGTTTCGGCGGAGTCGACGTTGAAATACCACTCTTGGCTTGCCTGAATTCTAACTTCGGCCCATGAAGCTGGGCTAAGGACAGTGTCAGGCGGGTAGTTTGACTGGGGCGGTCGCCTCCTAAAAGGTAACGGAGGCTCCCAAAGGTTCCCTCAGCGCGGTCGGTAATCGCGCGGCGAGCGTAAAGGCATAAGGGAGCTTGACTGCGAGACCAACAAGTCGAGCAGGAGCGAAAGCTGGGCTTAGTGATCCGTTGGCTTCGAGTGGAAGAGCCAACGCTCAAAGGATAAAAGGTACGCCGGGGATAACAGGCTGATCTTGCCCAAGAGTTCATATCGACGGCAAGGTTTGGCACCTCGATGTCGGTTCATCGCATCCTGGGGCTGGAGAAGGTCCCAAGGGTTTGGCTGTTCGCCAATTAAAGCGGTACGTGAACTGGGTTCAGAACGTCGTGAGACAGTTCGGTCCCTATCCTATGCGGGCGCAGGATGCCTGAGAAGGGTCGTTCTTAGTACGAGAGGACCGGAACGAACGAACCTCTAGTGAGCCAGTTGTCGCTTCAGCGGCATAGCTGGGTAGCTATGTTCGGTTGCGATAAGCGCTGAAAGCATCTAAGCGCGAAGCGCGCTTCAAGATGAGGCATCCCTTTCCCAGCAATGGGAACTGAAGGCTCCTCGTAGATTACGAGGTCGATAGGTCGCAGGCGCAAGCGCGGCAACGCGTTTAACCGAGCGATACTAATAAGCCGTGAGACTTAACCATTATTTTATCTTAATATCGCCTATGTATCCTATATGCTATATCGTCTGACTCTTCTTTGGCTCGCTTAATTATCCCTCGTCTTTTTATAAAGTTTGTGGCTTGATTTTTACCCTGGCAGCTATAGCGAGGGGGAAACACCTCTTCCCATTCCGAACAGAGAAGTTAAGCCCCTCAGCGCCAATGGTACTCGGACCGCAGGGTCCCGGAAGAGTAGGTCGCTGCCAGGTTTTTTTTCCTTAAATCACCATATTTCTCTCTTATCTCTTTCTCTGAATTGTAATTGCTATCTAAAACTCATCCTAAGCTTTTGCTATTTTGCTTCTTATAAATTATAACCTTGATTTTTGTCTTTACTTTCTTAATAATTGTTTTGTTGATATCCAAACTATTTCCGCTGTCTTTTCTCTCTGCTTTCGCTTCTTTTTGCATTGGTTGATAATATCCCCCTGAAGTATGGCATTGCTTTATCTATCTGATATTTCATTATGTGTATATGTAATATTAATTGAATGAAAATGTGTAAAATTTTTTCGATTGAAAATCTATGGCGTAGAGGAAAAAATATGATGAAAAAATTTTGAATATCAAAAACAAATCAACTAATTGCTAATATTTTATTTCTTTAATAAAAATATTATTAAATATTTTAATGAGAATATAAAAAATTCAGTTGAAATATTTAAATTTAGTAAAAATATATAAAGAGTTTCAAAAACATATTAAAAAAACCAATAACTTCTTATTTTATATTTCTTTGATTATAACGCCCTTTTAATTTTTAAAGTTTTTTATAATTCTTTTTTTATTCTATTTTTTAATTATAATAATCCGGTCG
>Ga0308411_10003020_pt1 | contig 11318 bp, 7 predicted proteins | sample HotsprottomLayer_2_FD_203530 | JGI IMG/M metagenome (GOLD analysis project Ga0308411, IMG submission 203530) | Hot spring phototrophic mat microbial communities from Octopus Spring, Yellowstone National Park, Wyoming, United States -... | ecosystem: Environmental > Aquatic > Thermal springs >... | reverse complement strand
CGCGCATCTGGTCATGCCGGGCGGGCACCCGGGCGATGCGTTCCTGGACGACGTCGCCGGCGAACTCGCCGAGCAGTTCGGCATCGACCACGCCGCGTTGCAGATCGAACTCGGCGACGGACCGGCGTGTAAGTTCGCGCCAGACGCGGTGGTGTGATCCGCACTCACGCGTTCAGGACATCACCTGCACGCTTGCCTGAGCGTGACGCCTAACTCGCCTTGGCCGGTCGGCCTGAGGAGGTGGACGTGCGAAACTGCAGCAGAGTCACGCCCGCTGTCTGGACCAAGGCTTCAACGCTGGCATCCGCCCCAGCGGGAGCCGGAACCTGCTTCACTTGCGCCGCGCCGGCGACCGCGGTTCCACCGCAGGGCGCATCAGGGGCGAGTTCAGGCTTTGGCGCGCAGCAGTCACCTCCGGGAGCGCGGGCGGGCGAACCCCCAGGAGCGATCCCTTGACGTGGGTCAATGCTCCTCTGAGTCGATTCTGCGATGAAAAAAATACATTGTCACTCGGATAACGAGCATGACGAGGGCCTGGAGCGTCGGAAGGACAGCCGTTTCGGAACGATCCGAGCACGCTCCTGCAGCTCGCCGGGTGGCGGGCCAGTGCCTGTTGGAGAGGCGCCCCTTTACCCCATGCGATCGCTGTGTCGATGCCTGTCGTGTCAAGGCGATCACCCTGATCAGCGGGACTGTTCACATCGACAAGGCGAACTGCCTCGGCTGCGGCGCCTGTGAGGCTGCCTGCCCCACGGGAGCCATCACTGCTTCGGGTTTCTCTGCGCCACCGCGTTTGCGCCACGATGCGCTTCACATCAGCTGTGCACGGGTTCCAGCAAGCCTGCGCACCGAGGACGCTTGGGTCGTTCCCTGCTTCCGTGGTGTGACGATCGCACTGTTGGCGGCCGAAGCTGCGCTGTCGAGGGACTTGAGGATCGTCATCGATGATCATGGCTGGTGTCCGAACTGCCCGGCTTCGGCCGGCACGGACGAGGCCGGGCGTCTGCATGCAAGGCTCGAGAGTGCGCTTGCAACGCCAGGTCAGCGCCGCGTGCGGATCGAGTCGCGACCGCTCGATGCTCGTCATGCCCTGCCGCCGGGTTCGGGGCCGAAGCGCAGCCGGCGCGCCGTGTTCCAGGCTCTGCTGGCGGGCCCAACACCCACGCGACGGTCCGGCGCACTTGCGGATCGCGCTGCTCTTGCCGCGCTGGATCCGGCCGCCCTGGTTCACCCCATTCTGGCCATCGGCGACGCATGCGCGGATCACGGCGTATGCAGCGCGGCATGCCCGACGGGTGCCCTTCGGCGCACCAGCGACGACGAGGGGCGCCTGACACTCCGCTTCGAGCCGGACAAGTGCATCGAATGCGGTCGTTGCGCTGAGGTCTGCCCCGAGCACGCTCTGCAGCTGCGGCTGAGCGTCACGGCGGCGGTCGAACCCGTTGTGCTGCGCGAGGTCATGATGGCCGTCTGCGTCCGCTGCGAGAGCCAGTTCGTCGCCGGCGACGACGGCGACATCGAGTGCCCCGGCTGCCGCAAGGACGCCGGCCTGTTCCACGACCTTCGCCGCAGCCTCAGCCGCCCCGCATTCTCGCCCGCAAGCCCGGCCGCGAGCAGCGGGGCGGTCGCTTCCCCATCCGGAGGGCCGACATGAGCTACGAACCGAACCGCCGACGTTTCCTGAAGGTCGGTGCTGCGACGGGCGCTGCCGGTGCCGCCGTCGCCAGCGGCGGCTCGCTCCTGCTTTCCGAGGCCGAGCCGGCAACGGCGCAGCGCCGTGTGCCCGAGACGCGCATCGTCAAGAACGTCTGTCACCAGTGCCCGGCGCGCTGCGGCATCGATGTCTACGTCACCGACGGCAAGGTGCATGCGATCTACGGGTCGCTCGACCATCCGTCGTCCAACGGCAAGCTCTGTCCGAAGGGCCATCTCGGCACCTACATCCTCTACGATCCTGATCGTTTCCCCGGGCCGATGCGCCGGTCCAACCCGCGCAAGGGGCGCAACGAGGATCCCCGCTTCGTGCCGATCAGCTGGGACGAGGCGCTGAACATCGTCGCTGCCCGGTTGAACGCCCTTCGCGAGCGGAACGAGCAGCACCGCTTCGCGCTGCTGACGGGCCGCGGCTGGGGCGTCTCGGACACGGGCCTGATGGGCGATTTCGGCAAGCTCTACGGCACGCCGAACGCGATCCTGGGCCATTCCTCGATGTGCTCGGACGCCAGCAAGAAGGCGAAACAGGCGCTGGATGGCAACTACGCGTACAACGCCTACGACTACGCCAACACCAACTACCTTCTGAACTTCGGCGCCGCCTTCCTCGAGGCATACCGGCCTTACAACAACAACATGCAGGTCTGGGGGCACATCCGGACGAAGGCGCCCAAGACGAAGGTGACGGTGGTTGACATCCGCGTCACCACCACCGGTGCTGCTGCCGACAGGCTGCTGCTGGTCAAGCCTGGCACCGATGGCGCGCTCGCCTTGGCCATCGCGCACGAGATCCTGGTGAATGGCTGGTGGGATCGCCGTTTCGTCGGCGACTTCACGGATCGCGTCAACCACTTCCGCGCAGGCGTTCCGCTCGAGGGTGCGCGGTTCGAGGAACGATGGACGCTCGGCCTCATCGACTGGTGGAACAGCGAGCTCAAGGACCGTACCCCGGAATGGGCGGCGGAGATCACCACGATCCCGGCAGCGACCATCCGCGCCGTCGCGCGGGAGTTCGGCACCACGCGCCCTGCCATGGCGATCTTCGAGCGCGGGCCGACGACGCACACCAACGCGACGTGGAACGGCATGGCGATCCACAGCCTGAACGCCCTGGTCGGCGCGATGTACGCCAAGGGCGGGCTGATGAACCAGATGTCCGTTCCCTATGGCGCGCTGCCATGGAAGGCGGAGGACTACATGGACGACGCGGCGAAGGCCGCGGCCGCGCGGCGCATGCCGCGCATCGACAAGGTCGGCACGCCCGCCTGGCGGCTCGCCTCGAACATGATCCAGGAGATCCCTGCGAACATGATTGCGGGCGACCCTTACAAGCTCGATACGATCATGTTCTACCTGACGAACCCGATCTTCTCGACGCCCGATTGCCGGCGCTGGGAGAAGGCGCTGCAGGATGTCTTCGTGATCGAGACCTCGCCCTTCCCGAGCGAGACGGCGATGTTCGCTGACCTCGTGCTGCCCGATACCACCTATCTCGAACGTCTGCAGGATTGCCCGACCTATCCGGCGCATGGCTATCCGGTGACGAACCTGCGCGTGCCGGCGATCCCCCCGATCCATGACGCAAGGACCTTCGGCGACACGCTGATCGAGATCGGCAAGCGCATCAGCGGCAGGACGGGCGAGTTCTTCCGCCAGGTGGACAGCGTGGAGAATGTGATCCGCCATCTCGCCAAGGGCTTCGAGAGGAATCCCGGCGACAACGGCGTCAACAGCTTCGAGAGCTGGAAGGAAAAGGGCGTCTGGTACCGCAAGCCCTACCTCTATCGCCAGATCGACGGCGAGTTCTATGAGTGGGACGGCGTCGATTATCGGCGGCCGATGACCAAGGAGGCCGTGAAACGACTGCTGCTGCGCACGCCGTCGGGCCGGTTCGAGCTGCGTTCCTCCTACATGGAGCGGTATGCCGACTACATCTCGGAACGCACCGGTGTCGCGAAGGAGCGCGTGGGCTTCCCGCAATGGGTTCCGCCACGCTACTCCGGCAACGGGGACCTCTTCCTCGTCACGCCCAAGACGCCCATGCACGGCGAGGGGCGGACGGCGAACATTCCCCAGGCGATCTCGATCTACCAGCCGGTTTCCGGTGGACGGAACGAGGTGTTCCTCGAGATCCATCCGCGCACCGCGGCGGCGCGCGGCATCCGCAACGGCGACCGCGTGCGGATCACCACGGCGATCGGCAGCATCGTCGTCCGTGCGCATCTCACCCCTGCGTCGCGTCCGGATGTCGTGACGATGCCGTTCGGCTTCGGGCATTTCGCGCAGGGCCGCTGGGCGCGTGGCCGCGGCCAGAACCCCTCCGAGATCATCCCCGACGTTTCCGACCCCATCTCCGGCCTCACCAGCAACTACTCGACGCTGGTCAAGGTCGAGAGGGCCTGAGCGGCGGACAGGAAGGAGAACCGACATGCCCCGCTGGGGAATGGTCATCGACCTTGAGAAGTGCACCGGCTGCCAGGCCTGCACCACCGCGTGCCAGATGGAGAACACCCGCCTGCCGGGCGAGAACTGGCAGGACGTGCTGTTCTACAGCGAAGGCGAATACCCGTCCGGGCAGCTCACTTGGCTGCCGCGACCCTGCATGCACTGCGAAAACCCCTGCTGCGTCGCCGTCTGTCCGACGCGCGCGACCTACAAGACCGAGGACGGCTTTGTCCTGGTCAACTGGGACCGGTGCATCGGCTGCAAGTATTGCATGATCGCCTGCCCCTACGGCGTGCGCTTCTACGCCGAGGAGAAGCAGAAGACACAGCCGGATATCCGCGAGGTGTTTCCTGCGAGTGGGGATCGGGTCTGGGACCCGCCGTACCAGATGCCGAAGCACAAGCAGGACCCGACGCACGGCGTCGGCATCCAGCCGAAGAACGTCGTCTCGAAGTGCACGTTCTGCTACCACCGCGTCAGCACGGCGCCGCCCGGAACCAAGGATCTTGACCCGCAGGACCCGGCGCTGCGCGAGCACACGCCGGCCTGCGTGGTGACCTGCGCGCCGACAGCGCGGTACTTCGGCGATCTCGACGATCCGACCAGCAAGGTGCGCCAGCTGATCGCCGAGAAGCGCGGCACCCGTCTGCTCGATCAGCTCGGCAACCGGCCGCAGGTCTACTACCTCGCCGGCGAGAAGCCCGCCATCCCGGAAACGCGCAGCGTCCGCGAAAATGCTGCGAACGGAGCGTAGCGCCATGACCCGTACCGCGATCATCGGGTTCCTTTCGCAGAACCTCGACTGGCGGAAGAAGCCGGACGCCGTGTCCGTCATCCTGATGCTGGTCGGCGCCATGGGCTTCGGCATCGGCATCACCTACGTGCTCGGCATGCTGATCGCCGAGGGGCATGCCGCGTTCAACACGTCGAGCGACATGGCCTGGGGAGCGCCGATCGCCTTCTATCTGTTCTTCCTACTCACCTCGTCGGGACTCTCGATCATCGCCTCGCTCGACACGGTGTTCGGCATCCGCGTCTTCTATCCGGTTGCCAAGCGGGCCGTGTTCCTGTCGATCATCTGCCTGATCGCTGGCTTCTCGGTGCTGGCGCTGGAGATCGGGCGACCGTTCCGGATGCTCTGGTCGCTACCGCTCGGCATGCAGGTCCGTTCGCCGATGTTCTGGATGGGCGTGCTCTACTCGATCGACCTGATGCTGCTGTTCGTCAAGTTCTGGCTCCTTCACCAGAAGGACTGGCACAGCCGGCTGAGCCACTTCGTCGCGGTACTGTCCTTCGTGGTCTGCATCCTCGCCCCCGGCACGCTCGGCCTGGTGTTCGGCATGATGGCCATGCGCCCGGCCTGGTACAGCAACATCATGCCGATGTACTTCATCCTCACCGGCTTCACGAGCGCAGCGGCCTTCCTGCTCTTCTTCACCAGCCTACAGTCGCGCGAGGAGGCGGATGGCGGCGTCAAGACGCTGTACGACGAGGTGCTGCCTCGGTTGTTCTTCGTCTCGCTGCTCGCGGTCATCGGCATGCGGTTCGGGCAGATCATCACCGGCCTTTGGAGCAACATCGAGGGTCTCGAGGCCTCCTGGCTGCAGCTCCGCTCGCCGCTGTTCTGGACGGAGATCGTTGCGGGGCTTCTTGTGCCGACGCTGCTGATGGCCTTCCAGCCGGTGCGCCGCCTTCCGGCGGTGCAGTTCCTGGCTGCGGCGAGCTTCATGGTCGGCATCTTCTGCGCCCGGCTGGAGTTCCTGATCGCCGGGCAGCGCGTGCCGCTCTTCCGGGGCCACTGGGCCGGCTACGTCGACTACTGGCCGTCGATGACCGAATGGATGCTGGTGCCGGCGGGCTTCGGGCTGCTGCTGCTGCTGTACGGCCTCGGCAACTGGCTGCTGCGTCTGGGCGACCGGCCGCCGCAGCACATCGCAGCCGAATGACAGGCCCGCTTCCTGGCGCCACGCAGCGACGCCGGACGCACCAGACAGGGAGCCATGAGACATGACCGCCCGTCACCTGCCGACCGTCACCCTTCTGTGCGGTCTCGCGGTCAGCGCGACCGCTCAGCCCCCGCCGCAGGCCTCGACCGAACTGGGCAATTTCGGCGACACGGCCGGCACGCCGGCGCGGCTCGTCCTGACGAGCCCCGAACAGCGCGCCGCATGGCGGGCTCTCGAGGACCGCCACTTGGCCGAGCGACGCGAGCTCGAGGACCGTTTCGCCGACGAGATCCGAGCACTGATGGCCCGACAGGCAGAGGAGCGCGACGCAGTGTTGCGTTCAATGCCGCGTTGAGCGCGACGCGCGGCGAGGCTCCGCCTCTTGCTATCGGCGGGCGGCGGGTCTTGCTCTGCAACTGCGGTGACACGATGCCGTTGGATGGTCGGCAGATCGTCGCAGCGGCGGAAGCGATCGGCATGGCGGACTACGACGGTGCTACCCTCGGGATCCACCGCGCGCTGTGTCTTCAAGCGCCCGAGGAACTGCGTCGGCTTGCCGGAGACACAGCACCGCTGATCGCGTGCACGCAGGAAGCAGCGGCGCTCGCGGCCGCGTGGGCCGCCTCGGGCGACGCGGGCGAGCCGCAGTTCGTCGACATCCGCGACAGCGCTGGCTGGTCCAGCGAGGCAGGAGCTGCGACGCCCAAGATCGCCGCACTGCTCGCCGCTGCGCAGGTCGAGCAACCGGCCGCCGACGCGGTACGTGCGGGCCCGCCGCATCACGTCGTCATCCTCGGCCGCTCCGCGGAGGCGATCGACGCTGCCGCACGCCTCCCCGATGGCGTAGATGCCACCGTGGTCCTCACACCGGACGCCGAGATCCCGCCGCCGCCCCGCAACATTGCGCGCATGCTGTTCGGCTGGCTGCGTACCGCGGTCGGTGCCTTCGGACGGTTCCACCTCGACTTCGGTTCACTCGCCAAAGCCGCCCCATGGAGCCGCGAACAGGTCCGGTCGCTTGAGGCCAGCCTGGCCGTTCTCACGGCTGACCTTGTCCTCGACTTGCGGGGCGGCCCGTCGCCGTTTCCGGCCCCGCGGCTTGGCTGGCTGCGCGCTGACCCGGCCCGCCCCGGGGAGATCGCCGCGGCGCTCCTGGAGTTGCGCGACCTCGCCGGCGAGATTGCCGTGCCACGCGCCGTGGCGCAGAGACGCGATCGCTGCGTCCACGCGGCCGGCGGACGTACCATCTGCACGCGCTGCCTTGATGTCTGCCCGACCGGCGCGCTCAGCCCGGCCGGAGCGGCGGTGGCGCTCGACCCGTTGATCTGCGCCGGCTGCGGCGCGTGCGCGGCGGTCTGCCCGACCGGCGCGCTCGCCTACGCCGCGCCGCCGCTCGAGGTATCGCTGCGGCGCATCGCCGTGCTGCTCGGCGCCTATCGCGTGGCCGGAGGACGCCGACCGATCCTCCTTCTCCATGGCGGCGGCGAGACAGTCGACGCCCTGACGGCGCTTGCGCGCAGCGGCCCCGGCCTGCCGGCGAACGTCCTGCCACTGCTGGTCGATCGGCCGACGCAGTTCGGGGTTGAGGCCCTCGTCTCCATGTTCGCGCTCGGCGCGGTGCGGGTGGTCCTCTGGGATGCCGGCCCTGATATCGAGGCGGAGGCGGCCGGACTCCGAACGGCTGCCACCATGACACAAACGATGCTCTCAATTCTCGGCCTTGGCGGCGATCGGGTGTGCATCGTGACAAGTGTGCATCCGCATGGTGTCCAGGCCGCGGTCCGGGACGACCCGGCGCTTGTCGAGCTTCCGCCTGCAGACGGGCTGGATCTCGAAGCACCCGAGGGTGCGCGCCTGCACGCCGGTCTCGCCCATCTCCTCGATGCCGTATGCACGATCGCTGATCCATTGGCCCTGCCGCAGGGCGCGCCTTGCGGCAATCTCGAGGTCGCGGAGTCTTGCACGCTGTGCCTCGCATGCACGCGCGCCTGCCCCACCGGCGCGCTGGACGGCGATGCACGCACCCAAGTGCTGACATTTCGCGAGAACGCCTGCGTGCAATGCGACGCCTGCCGGGCCATCTGTCCGGAGCAGGCGATTACCCTGGTACCGCGGGTCAGCGGTTCCTCTGCTGCGGTACGGAAAGTGCTCGTCCAGGACGAGGCGGCGCTGTGCGTCCGCTGCGGCCGCCCGTTCGGCGGACGTCGTGCCATCGAGGGCGTGATCGCTCGGCTGCGGCGGATCACGCCCGAACTGCCGACGCGCGAGCTCGACCGCCTCCGTGCCTGCGACGCCTGCCGCGTCGAAGTCTAGCCACTGCCACGCCGCCCCGAGGTGCGGTATTGGCACGCGCTCGGAGGATGAGCGCGTCGGGCAGCGCCGTCGACGGATGCGTTCTACGAGTCCATCGGCGAGAGGTTCCCGGAGCAACCCTGGGCAGTGGCGCTCGCTGGAAGGATCGATCCTGCGCACTGTGGCGGTGATCACGACGGATGCGAACGAGACCGTGCAGCCGATCCATCACCGCATGCCGGTGGTCATCGATGCTACTGACGTGGAAATCTGGCTGGGCACGACGCGGACGCGGCTGCCGAGCTCATGCGACCGGCCCCCGACGATGTGCTGAGGGCTTGGCCTATCTCACGCGCCGTGAACGACGTGCGGCGGGACGGTCCTGAGCTGCTGGTGCCAGCCGATCAGGCCGGCAGCACTCGATCGGCGGCCGGCTCCTGACGCACGAAAGGCCCCGCCGGCGCGTCCCTGGGGACGGCCGGCGGGGCCGGAGCGGTGAAGCGGGAAGCGGCGGGATCAGGCGAGGCGGAAGACGGTCCCGTCGTGCACCACCGTGATCAGCGCGGAGGCGGCGAGGTCGCCGGCGTCGAGCTCGACCGTGCCGTCGCGCGTGCGGATCGGCACCGCGCCGAGCCCGTCCACGTCCAGCGTCGCGGCGCCGGTGTTCGCAGCCGCGCCGTTGATGAAGCGCACCGTCAGCCCGGCGAAGTAGGCCGCAAGCGCGGGCGTGAGCGCGATCGTGCGCGCGTTCGCCGTGCCGCTGGCGGTGCCGCCCCAGGCGTTGAGCCCCCGCGCGCCGGCGATCGACGGCACCTGCTCGGCGGTCGAGACCTCGATCACCTCCATGGCGAAGAAAGTCGCCGCATCGGCGAGCACGGTGGTCGGCGTGCCGAGCCCGGTGCGGTTGACGCGCAGCTCGAAGAAGTCGCCGGGAGAGACCGCGAGTACCGGAGAGAGGAGGAAGGCGGCGTTGTCCGTGAAGCCGGTGCCGCCGACGCGCACCGCCCACATCGCCGTGCCTGGAAAGGCTGCGCTCGGCGCGGTCCCGTTGCGCAGAAACTGCAGATTGATGGCGCCAACGCTGGCCGCGTCCGGGAGTCGCACCGAACCGTGCAGCCGCACCCGTGTCACGCCGGCCGGCACGGTGAGGCGGGTCGGCGCGCCGGCGGACCAGAATGCATCGGTGTCGTAGACGGCCGTCTGCCAGGCGGCGATCCAGGGGAAAGAGAGGCTGGTGGCATCGTCGGTGCGGCGGAGGAGCACGCCGCGGAACGGCACGGCCCAGTTGCCGGCGGAGAGGCCCGGGGTGAAGAACTCGAGCCCGGTCTCGCCGAGGTTGACACGCACCGGCTTGAGCGACTGGCCGGCATAGGACGACGGCGTGTCGTCGAGGTCCCGGAAGTTCGCCGCGCCACCACCTCCGCCGACGCCGCCGATCGGGCGAATGCCGTTCGTCGTGCCGTCCGTGTAGACGGTGAGCGCGGCGCCCGCGGGCACGTTCACGCTGCCGGCGCCGCGGGCGACGGTGAGCGTCGCGGTGCCGTCGGCGTTGTCGATCGCGACCTCGCGCCGGATCGCCGGCAAGGTGAGAGTGCGCGCGGTGGTCAGGTTCGCGCTGCGGAACACCCGATGCCGGCGATACTGCTCAGCGGTGAGCGTGACGTCGCCGGCGCCAAGATCGACCGTCAGCACGTCGGTCACGGCGCGGTCGAGCAGATCGACCGCCTGGTTGATGGTGACCTCCTTCTGTGCCTGGGCGGCAGCCACGTGCGGGACGGCGAGGTTCGGGCTGCTCATACGATCGCTGCTCCTCGGCGGCCGCGGCCGGCCACGGCGCTGATCTGATGGACGTGCACGTGCACGGGATCGCCGGGCGTGAGCCCGTCCGTGGTCTGCTCGGCGGCGGTGTAGGTGACGGTCGGGCTGGTGAGCCCGGTGAAGGTCCGCAGCGTGGCGGTGTCCGCGGCGTTGCGGATATCCACTTCGTAGAGCTCGCTCTCCTCGCCGAGCGGCACGGTGCCGGTGAGGTCCACGAGCTCGCCGCCGATGCGTGTGCGGCGGACCCAGGTGATGGTGAGGTTGTTCGATCCGTCGCGGCTGCCGGCGATGTGCACCGGCGCATAGGGCTGCTCGGCGCGGCCGATCATGAGGCGTCGGTACTCGGTCGCAGTCTGGATGGTCTGGAAGATGCCGACGAAGCGGAACCGCTCGACCGTGTTGAGCGCGCCGAGCGGCGAGGCGCCGCGCAGGATCGATCCGTCCAGCAGGAGGAAGGTCGCGCCGGAGGCGAAGGCGCCGGCGTCCTCGGTGCCGCGCCGGCCGCGCAGCAGCCTGCGGATGGTGAAACGGCCGTCGCCCAACGCATCGGCGATCGCGAACTGGATGAGCTCGATCCGGCCGTCCTCGGCGACCAGCGCGGCGAGATTGGCGCCGTTCAGCGTCTCGAGATCGGTCGCGCCCTCGATGCGCTCCGCGCCGCTCTGCATCTGCACCGTGAGCACGGTCGCATCATCCCAGGTCCAGTAGGACGCGGGCACCGGCACCGCGCCGAGCACGGAGCCCCAGGCGGCCGGATCGAGCACCGCGCCGGCAGGCTCCCAGATCGTGCCGTCCGCGGAGCGAAACACGTCGGCGCGGCGCCAGGACTGGCCGCGGATCGCGCCGCCATGCAGATACGAGCGCAGCGCCGAGCCGGCGAGATCGTCGGCATCGGCGAGCAGCGGCAGGTTGAGCGCGAAGCCGCGCGTCAAATAGGGCGCCGGCAGCGCGTCGGGCGTGAACCCCGCGCCGCCATTGGCGATCGCGGCGACCGTGTAGTCACCGGGCGCCTCCTCGACGGCCTCCAGCGCCACGGTCCAGTCAGCGCCGAGCTGCGCCGAGATCAGGCGCACGCGGCTCTGCGCGCCGTCGCCGCGCACGAGG
>Ga0308411_10003017_pt1 | contig 11322 bp, 11 predicted proteins | sample HotsprottomLayer_2_FD_203530 | JGI IMG/M metagenome (GOLD analysis project Ga0308411, IMG submission 203530) | Hot spring phototrophic mat microbial communities from Octopus Spring, Yellowstone National Park, Wyoming, United States -... | ecosystem: Environmental > Aquatic > Thermal springs >... | reverse complement strand
CGCGCTCTGGCGGCTCTAGCACGAGTTCGGCGCCCCGGTCGAGCTCACCGCCACCCCCTACACGCTCGCCCGTCGCACCGACGAGCCGACCGCGGCGCAGCTGCGGGGCATGCGCGGGGTCCGGGTGCTGACCCGCGCCGACGGCACCCTGCTGGCGCTGTTCGAGAGCCGCTACTGGGTCGAGCGCCTCGAGTCCGACCATCCCGAGTACGTGCTGGAACCGCTCGTGGCGGAGGGGAGCATCGGGTGAGACGGACGGGAGCGCAGCGCGGGAGCCGCCGTCGTGGCTGACCGGCCGGGGGTCCGGCTCTCGGACCTGGGGGTGTCGCCCCCGCGGCCCCGACCGCCCGAGCGCGGCCGACCGTGGCTGGTCCCGGTGATCATCGTGGCGTCGCTGCTGGCCGCCACCGTCGTGTGGCGGGTCGCCGAGGGCGGCGGTGAGGGCACCGTCGGCTCCGCCGGGGAACCACCAGGGGACGCCGGCGGCGGGGATGGTGCCGGCTCCGGAGCCGGCGACGAGCTGGGCGCGACGACGCTCGCGACCCTGCCGCCGTTCGAGGGCTGGGTGAACCCGGCCTCGTCCGGTCGGATGTGGAGCGACACCGTGCCGGGCATCCTCACCTTCCGGGGCAATCCCACCCGAAGCTTCTACGGCCTGGGGCCGGTGCCGACCCGCCCGCAGGTGCTGTGGACCCATCCCGATCCCGGCGAGGGCGGCATGTGCGGCACCTCGACCGACGGCAGCGGCACCTCGACCTGGTGCGGGACCGGCTGGACGGGCCAGCCGGCCGTGTGGGAGGCCGCCGACGGCCGCACCTGGGTGGCGTTCGGGGCATACGACTACGGCGTGCACTGGCTGGACTACCGCACCGGCGCCGAGCTGCTCCCCACCTTCCGGACCGGCGACATCATCAAGGGCTCGGTCACCGTCGACCCCGACGGCTTCCCGCTGCTCTACACGGGCTCGCGGGACGACAACTACCGGGTCATCGCCATGGACCGGGCAACCCCCACCGAGCTGTGGCGGATCAACGCCGAGGACGTGTCACCGACCAAGTGGAACAACGACTGGGACGGCTCGGGCCTGGTGATCGACGACTACCTGTTCGAAGGCGGCGAGAACAGCCAGTTCCACATCGTGAAGCTGAACCGCGGCTACGGGCCCGACGGAAGGGTCACCGTCGACCCCGAGCTGGTGTTCCACACGCCGGGCTGGGACGACGAGCTGCTCGCCGACATCGGCGACAGCCAGGTCTCGATCGAGAGCTCGGTCACCATCACCGGCAACACCGTCTACTTCGCGAACTCGGGCGGGTTGGTGCAGGGGTGGGACATCAGCGGGCTCACCGAGGGGATCGAGCCGACCCGCGTGTTCCGGTTCTGGACCGGTGACGACACCGACGCCACCATCGTGGCCGACGAGGAGGGCTACCTGTACGTGGCCTCCGAGTACGAGCGGGGGCTGCCCCGGGCCCGGGAGGTTGGCCAGCTCATGAAGCTCGACCCGCGCCGCCCGCAGAACCCGGTGGTCTGGTCGGTGCGCGACATCGAGGGCTACAAGTCGGGGTTCTGGGCGACACCGGCGATCTGGCGCGACACCGTCTACGCCGCCACCAACGGGGGTCGGGTGATGGGCATCGACCGGGCCAGCGGGCAGGTGCGCTGGGAGAAGAACCTCGGCAGCCAGACCTGGCAGTCCCCGGTCGTGGTCGACGACGTGCTGATCATGGGCGACTGCGAGGGCAACCTCAACGCCTACGACGTGCGCGACACCCGGGTGGACCCACCCCTGCTGTGGACCGTGAAGCTCGAGGGCTGCATCGAGTCCACACCGGCGGTCTGGAAGGGTCGGATCTTCGTGGGCACCCGCGCCGGCACCTTCTACGCCATCGGCGACCCCGACCCGGGTGCTGCCCCGGTGGCGCCCGGGACGACGCCCGGCTGAGCACGCCGACGACCGCACCGCACTACGATCCCGGCGCCGAGGGGAGGTGGGGGATGCACCGTCGGATCGTCGCCCTGGTCGTCGCCGTGGTGCTCGTGGCCGGGGCCTGCTCCGGCTCGGGGGACGGTGCCGGTGCTCCCGCAGCTGCCCCGACGACCACGCCGGCGCTCACCGGCAGCATCGAGCTGACCCTCGAGGCGCCCGAGCGCTGCGAGCACTTCGACGCCGGGCACTGCCTGTACCCGTGGCCGAGCGACCACTTCACCCGGGCCGACCCCAGCACCGACACCGGCCGGCGCCTCGCGCTGGAGCGGGCCTCGATGCCCGCCAACGTCGACGGGGTCCGCATCGACCCGACCGAGTGGAACCGCAACGACGGCTTCTCCCCCGGCGGGCCCATCGTGGTCGTCGTCGAGGGCCTCGACCCGACCCGCACCGGCATCGCCCCGATCACCGACATCGGTGCGTCGCTGGCGCCGGATGCGCCGGTCGTGCTGCTCGACATGGACACCGGTGAGCGGCGCCCGCTCTGGGCCGAGCTGGACGCCAACGCGCCGGACGGCAACCCGGCCCTGATCATCCGACCGGCGGTCAACCTGACCGAAGGGCACCGCCACGCCGTGGCCCTGCGCGACCTGCGGCGGGCCGACGGGTCACCGATCGAGCCGTCCCCGGCATTCCTCGCCTACCGCGACCGCCTCGCGACCGGTGTCGCACCCGTCGAGGGCCGCCGACCCGCCATGGAGGAGGTGTTCGCGGCGCTCGACGCCGCCGGGATCGGCCGGGACGACCTGTACCTGGCGTGGGACTTCACGGTCGCCTCCACCCGCTCGCTCACCGCCCGGGCGCTGGCGATGCGCGACCAGGCCTTCACGGCGCTCGGCGAGGGCGCGCCGCGGTTCACGGTCGACGCCGCCGAGGACAACCCCGACCCGACCGGGGGCTGGGCGCGCACCGTGCGGGGCACGATCGAGGTGCCGAGCTTCCTGACCGGTGACGGCGGCCCGGGCACGGTGCTCGCCAACGACGGTGACCCCGACGGGGTGCCCACCAGCACCGGCACCCGCACGGTGCCCTTCACCTGCGTGCTGGCCCGCGACCGCGGCGACGGGCTCACGGTGCTGTACGGCCACGGGCTGCTCGGCTCCCAGCGGGAGGGCGAAGGCGTGGGCAAGGCGGTGGGCGGCGCCCTCGGTGCCTCGGTGTGCGCGGTCGACTGGGCGGGGATGTCGGGTGCGGACACCGCCGCCATCGTGGGCATGCTCGACGACCTGTCGGGGTTCCGGATCATCCCCGACCGGCTCCAGCAGTCCTTCGTCGACTTCCTCGTGCTCGCGCGGGCGATCACCCATCCCGACGGGTTCGGCGCCGATGCCGCCTTCCAGGCCGCCGACGGCACCCGCCTCCTCGGTGACCGCCTGGCCTTCGCCGGCAACAGCCAGGGCGGCATCCTCGGCGGGGCGCTCTCAGCCCTCACCGACCAGTGGTCCCAGGTGTTCCTCGGCGTCCCGGGCATGAACTACGCCACGCTCCTGCAGCGCAGCGTCGACTTCGAGCCGTTCGCCCCGCTGCTGTACGCGGCCTACCCCGAGCCCGCCGACCGCCAGCTGCTGTTCGCGCTCATCCAGCAGCTGTGGGACCGGGGCGAGAACAACGGCTACGCCGCCCACCTCACGACCGACCCGCTGCCGGGGGCGAGCGAGAAGCAGGTGCTGATCTTCGCCGCCTTCGGCGACCATCAGGTCGCCAACGTCGCCACCGATGTGCTGGCCCGCACCATCGGCGCGTCGCTGCGGGAGCCGGGCCTGGCCCCTGGCCGCTCACCCGACGTGGAGCCGTTCTGGGGCCTCGACACGATCACGTTGCCGGCGAAGGCCCCGGGCATCTACGTCATGTGGGACTTCGGCACGCCACCCCCGCCGACGACCAACACCCCGCCCACCGAGGGGGAGGACCCCCACGGGAAGGGCCGCGACGAGCCGGCGGTGCTGGCCATGGTGGCCGCCTTCCTCCGGGGTGAGCCGGTGCCGGACCCGTGCCCCACGGGCCGTCCCTGCACCACCCCCGGCTCCTGACCACGGCCTCGCCCGGTCCCGACCACCTCGGCGCACACGCCGCACCGCCGAGCACGCCGGGCCCGGCACTTGACACCGGGTCAGCCCGCCCGGTTGACTTTCGACGGCAAAAGGCCTGATTTCACCTTGGCGAAACCTTGACGACAGAGCTGTCGAAATCCGAGCGCGAGATGCTGAAGGCGATCTACCGCCACACCAAGGACGGCGGCGAGGCCCACACGGGCATGCTCGCCGACACGCTCGGCGTCTCGCCCGCCACGGTGACCGCCTCCGTCAAGCGCCTCGCGGAACGGGGACTGGTCGACCACCGCCCCTACCAGGGGATCGGCTTCACCCCCGAGGGCCGGAAGGCAGCCATCGCCCTGATCCGCCGCCACCGGATCGTGGAGCGCTTCCTCTCCGACATGCTCGGCTACGCCTGGAACGAAGCCGACCGCCTGGCGACGACCTTCGAGCACGACCTGCCCGACGAGGTCGAGGAACGGCTGTTCGTCGCGCTCAACCGGCCCACGACCTGCCCGCACGGGTTCCCGATCCCCGAGCCCGAGCAGGCGGAGCTGCCCGAGATGCCCCCGCTGTACGACCTCGAGGCGGGCACCGTGGCCGTGGTGGCCGTCCCCGGCTCCACCGACCCCGAGGTCGTCAGCTTCCTCGAGGAGCTCGGGGTGCGCCCCGGCGTGCTCGTCGAGATCAGGGAGAAGCACCCCTTCGACGGCCCGGTCGTCCTCCGGGTCGACGGCGAGGACCGCACCCTCGGCGAGCGTGTCGCCCGCCAGATCTACGTGCGCGTCCCCGCAACCCCAACCACCGACACCCAACAGGAAGGAAGCACCCGATGACCCCTGTCCTCGCCGCGGAGGGCGGGTACCAGGACTTCACGCTCGACGGTCAGGCCTGGTTCTGGCTGATCTTCTCGGGCGTGACGGCCCTGCTCGCCATCGCCGTCGGCTTCTTCCTCATGAAGGGGGTCCTGGCCGCCGACCAGGGCACCTCGAAGATGAGGGAGATCGCCGCTGCCATCCAGGAGGGCGCGCTCGCGTACCTCAAGCGTCAGTTCCGCACGATCGGCGTCATCCTCGTCCCGGTGGCGGTGATCGTGTTCGTCACCTCCACCGCCATCACCAAGCCCCTCGCCGACGGCGGTGGTGAGGCCCTCACGTTCATCGAGTCCGGCACCTACCGGACGCTGGCGTTCCTGGCCGGCTGTCTCATGTCGGGCCTCACCGGGTTCATCGGCATGAGCCTGGCCGTGCGCGGCAACGTGCGCACTGCGGCCGCGGCCCGCACTGGCTCGATGCCCGACGCGCTGCGGGTGGCGTTCCGCACCGGCGGCATCGCCGGCATGTTCACCGTCGGTCTCGGTCTGCTCGGCGCGACGCTCATCATCATGATCTTCCAGAACACAAGCTCGGCCATCCTGGTCGGCTTCGGCTTCGGAGGTTCGCTGCTGGCGCTGTTCCTGCGGGTGGGCGGCGGCATCTTCACCAAGGCCGCCGACGTGGGCGCCGACCTCGTCGGCAAGGTCGAGGTCGGCATCCCCGAGGACGACCCCCGCAACCCGGCCACCATCGCCGACAACGTGGGCGACAACGTGGGCGACTGCGCCGGCATGGCCGCCGACCTGTTCGAGTCCTACGAGGTCACGCTGGTGGCGTCGATCATCCTCGGGGTCGCCGCCTTCCAGTCGATCTACCCCGACGATCCCGCCAAGTGGGCGATCGGGCTGGTGTTCCCGCTGGCGGCACGCGCCATCGGTGTGATCGCCTCCATCGTCGGCGTGTTCGTGGTGCGCGCCCGCCAGGGTGACCGCTCGGCCATGTCGGCGATCAACCGGGGCTTCCTCACCGCCGGGGTGCTCACCGTGGTCGGCACCGGTGCGGTGGCCCTCGGCTACGTCGGCAACGACGAGGGCACCCTCACGAACCCGGGCTGGCGCATGCTCGGCGCGGTCGTGGTCGGCCTGGTGCTCGCCCAGATCGTGAGCCGGATCACCGAGTACTTCACCTCGACCCACTTCTCACCGGTGCGCGACATCGCCGAGGCAGCCCGCACCGGACCGGCCACGACCGTGCTGTCGGGCACCTCGAGCGGGCTCGAGTCCTCGGTGTGGGCCATCGTCGCCATCGCCGTGGCCATCGGCGCCGCCCTCGGCCTCGGTGGCGGGAACGTGCAGTTCAGCTTCTACCTGGTGGCGCTCGCCGGCATGGGCATGCTCGCCACGACCGGCGTGGTCGTGAGCGAGGACACCTTCGGGCCCGTCGCCGACAACGCTGCGGGCATCGCCGAGATGTCGGGCGAGTTCCACGGCGAGCCCGAGCGGATCATGGTGCAGCTCGACGCCGTGGGCAACACCACCAAGGCCGTGACCAAGGGCTTCGCCATCGGCTCGGCGGTGATCGCCGCGGTGGCGCTGTTCGCCTCGTTCGTCGAGACCATCGCGATCGAGAAGCTGGGAGAGGCCGGGGTCGAGGCGCTGAAGGAGACGGGGCAGACCGTCTTCGACGCCTTCCCGATCGACGTGTCGGACCCGGCGACCTTCATCGGCCTGCTCATCGGCGGGTCGGTGTCGTTCCTGTTCTCCGCGCTCGCGATCCGTGCGGTGGGCCGCACCGCCGGGGTCGTGGTCCAGGAGGTGCGCAAGCAGTTCCGGGAGAAGCCGGGGATCATGGACGGCACCGACAAGCCGGACTACGCCCCGGTCATCGACATCTGCACGGGTGCCTCGCTGCGTGAGCTGGCCACCCCCGCTCTGCTGGCGGTGCTCACCCCGGTGATCATCGGCTTCGGCATCAACGCCATCTCCCTCGGGGCGTTCCTGGCCGCGGTCATCCTCACCGGCCAGCTCATGGCCAACTACCTGTCCAACGCCGGCGGGGCGTGGGACAACGCCAAGAAGTACATCGAGGACGGCCACGAGGGTGGCAAGGGCTCCGAGGCCCACAAGGCGGCCGTCATCGGCGACACCGTCGGTGACCCGTTCAAGGACACGGCGGGGCCGGCGCTGAACCCGCTCATCAAGGTGATGAACCTGGTGTCGCTGCTGGTGCTGCCGGCCATCATCAACCTCGAAGACAACACCGCCGCCCGGCTGGCGGTGGCGGCGGCCGCCCTCGTGGTGCTGCTCGGTGCCATCGCCTTCTCGAAGCGCAAGACCGAGGCGATGGTCGTGGCCGGCGTGCCCGCCGAGGCGGCCGGCCAGGGGACCGCGGTGATGGCGGGCGACCGCAACGCCACGCTGCGCCAGGCGATCGACCTGTGGATCGACGACCTCGGCCACGAGGAGGTCGACCTGCGGGACAAGCTGCTCGAGGTGCGCAACTCCCTGCCCGAGCGCTCCTCGAGCTGAGTCTGCCCATGCGATGCCGATGCCTCCGACGGCGTCGCATGGTGGAGGTCACGGGGCCCGGTGGTCCGCCACCGGGCCCCGGCGCGCCGGTGCACGCTCGGCGGACTGCCGGGCCGGGGGCGGGTGGTCGCTACAGTGCAGCGGCACGGGGCTGTAGCTCAGCTGGCTAGAGCACCTGCTTTGCAAGCAGGGGGTCGTGGGTTCGAGTCCCATCAGCTCCACCATCGTTCTCTCCTCGAAGCCCTCGAACGGGTGCTCCCCATCGAGTACGAGGCGGTCATGACCCCTCTGACAGCAACCGCCGCCTGACCCACCCTGTCACCTCAGAGCGCGGCAGGCCCGGGCCACCGAGCGAGTTCCGTATCACATGTGATGCAGTGCCCGTGTGGCGAACGTCTCGATCAGAGAGCTACGGCATCACGGCGGTGAGGTCGTCGAGCGTGGCGAGCAGGTGACGATCACCCGCGCCGGCAAGCCGGTCACCCGACTCGTCGCCCTCGCCCGGTCGCCTGCTCCCCTCGATGAGCTCCGCCGGCGTCGGGCCAGGCTGCCGCACGTCGACCCAGCGGCCCTCCGCCGAGGCCTCGACCACCTCATCGAGCCGGGGCTGTGAGCCGAGGTGGCTCGAGGTGTGCTCGACACCAGCACGCTGCTCCTGCTGGGTCGGATCGAGGACGACAGGTCGTTGCCTGCCGAGCCGCTGATCACGACGATCACGCTCGCTGAGCTGCGTGTGGGTCCGCTCATCGCCACGACGGATGAGGAGCGCGCCGCTCGTCAGGCACACGTGCAACAAGCGGAGGCCGACTTCGATCCTCTGCCCTGCGACGCAGCCTCGGCGCGGAGCTTCGGTCGAGTGGCGGCGTCGTTGCGACGGGCAGGCCGGACGGCATCGGCGCGCGCCGACGACGCGATGGTCGCCGCCATCTGCCCGGCGAACGACCTGCCGATCCACACCTGCAACCCGGACGACTCCTCCGGCATCGACGGTCTCGAGGTGGTCGCCGTCGCGCATCCCGGCCACTGATCCGGCCCCCGGGGGCACCGTCGGCACCGGCCGGGTGGCGCAGGCTCTGCGAGCCCGACCGGCACCCCGGCGGCGACCCCGGACCGACACCCCCGCAGCGCCGAGCTCGTGCCCACCGTAGGAGGCGCTGCCGCTGAGGTGCTTCGCCAGCCCTCTGCGGTCCTCGCCGGTCTGCCGCAGATCGGACCGCTCACCGTGTCGCGGCACACCTCGCCAACCGTCTCGTACGCTCGCCCAGCACCGCCGACATCACATCGCGCCCGTGAGCTGGCGTGCACTGCCCTGCGTCCTGGTGGCCGGAGACCATCCGCCGCGATGGCATTGACGACCGGATCTGTACTAGTACATTAGAAACAATGTTCTGGGCTCTCCTCGTCTTTCTCGTCGCCTTCCCGCTGGCGCTGCTCGTCGGTGCCGCCCGGCCGGTCAGCGACGCTCACCTCCGACGTCTGGCCGCGACCACCCGGTGCTCGCTCGGGTCCGGCAGCGAGCTGCTCGCAGGCCAGCTGCGCCGACGGAGGGTCGCGGCTGCTCTCGGTGCGGTCTGTGGTCTCTGGGCGACCGCCAGCTGGCAGTCGGCGACGTGGTCGTGGGACGGACTCGTACCGATCGTGGCGCCTTCGACGTCCGGGATGTCGTCGAGCGTGGGTCAGCTCACCTTCGACGGTGGCTCGTTCCTCCTCACGGTCAACGTGTTCGGCCTCGTCGTGGGACTGGCGGCCGGTGTGGTGCTGGCCGAGTGGATGTCCCGCCCGGCTCCGGTCGAGGCTCGTCGAGTGGCCCAGCTCGCTCCACGTCAGGCGAGGGCGTACATCGCTGGTCCCGGCCGGTTCCTGCTCTCGGGTGCTGGCGCTGCCGCAGTCGCGGCGCTGATCGCCGGCATCGCCGCGGATGCACAGGGCACGCTCGGCGTCGTGGAGCCGGTGTCAACGGCGACCCGAGCCTGGGCGGTCACGCTCATCGTCCTCGCCGTGGTCGCCGCGCTGACACGTGCCTGGGTGGTGGCTGTGCCCTCCCACTCCGACACCGTGGAACTCGTGATCGTCTGCGAGGTGACCCGCTGCCTCACCGTCGCCACGCTGACGATCACGGCAGCAGCGGCCGCCCTCGGCTCTGCATCGGCGAGCCTGGGTCTGTTGGCGACTGCGTACGGCTGGGGTTGGGGTGATGCGTTCGCCGCCTTCTCGATCGCATGCTCACTCCTCGCAGGGGGCCTGGCCTTCTCCTGCTTCGTCACCCCCTACTGGGCGATGGCCGTGGATCTCGCTGATACCTCGGCCGCCGACATCAGCGCGTGATCATCCACGTCGACCCCGCCAGCCCAGTACCTCCGTATGCACAGATCCGCTCCGCGATCGCATCGCTGATCGACCGCGGAGAGCTGCCCGGAGGTTCGCGCCTTCCCACAGTACGGCAGCTCGCGCGTGACCTCGAGCTGTCACCGGCCACGGTCGCCCACGCGTACCGCGAGCTCGAACGTGACGGCCTGCTGCGCACTGCCGGCCGCCGGGGCACCTTCGTAACGGAGCGCCCGCAGATGCCGAGGCCGCGCCTCGATGTCCTTGCGCTCGACTTCGTCAGAGCAGCACGGAGCACCGGTTCGACCGACTCCGAGATCCTCCACGCGATCGCCGACGCACTGCAGGACTCCCGCCCGCAGCTCCCGGAGCAACGGTGAGCCCCCGCCGAGGGGCTTGGCCGGGGGTGTCTGACCGGGTGGGTCTGACAGCGCCCGGTCCGCCAGAAGCGCTCGCTCGCCGCTGCGCGAGAACCCGCGACAGCATCGCTCCTGCCGGTCGGTGAACCGTCGACCTGCCTGCGGGGGTCAGTTGCGGCGGGGTTGGTCATGAGCGAGCCGGTGGGGGTTCGATCCGGTCGACCGTGCCGAGCCGCTCGATCGACGCCTCGAACGAGGCGATCAGGGAGCGAACCGCTGCTGCGATCCGGGCCCGCGGGGCTTCGTAGAGGGACTCGAGCACGTACACGGTCTCGGCGACCACGAGATCGGCCAGGAGGAGCCGGAATGCCGACGCGAGGCACGCGGTCGCTCGTGCCGCCGTGTCCGGCGGGTCCCCGGTCAGGTGACGAACGAGGATGCTCGTGTCGACGAACGCGCTCACCGGCGCGTGGCAGCCCGGGTCGTGCGGGTCCTGCGGATGACGTCATCCCATGCGACGTTCCGTTTCGCGGCGGGTACGGTCACCGACCCGGCGAGTGAGAGGAGGTCAGGCGTCTTCGCCAGGATCGCCCGGTTGCCCTCGACGCGGAACACGACCTCGTCGCCCTCCTCGATCCCGAGCGCCTCGCACACGGCCTTCGGCACGGTGAGCTGACCCTTCGCGGTCACCTTCGCAGCAGCGCCCACGAGGAAGCCTCCCTACTGCCTCGCCAGAGTATGGATCGCGTGCAGGTCTCCGCCCCCGGGCGCCGGCTCGGGCGGGGACTCATCGACGACCGGCAGTTGTGGTGGAATCCCTCCGACGCCGGGTCCCCCGGCAGCCCCCGGCGGCGGTGACGAGCCGGTGCGTCCCACCCCAGGGTGCCGCCCCTCCTCGGTCGTCACCGGCTCGCCGGGCAGTCCCAGGTTGTCCCAGGACCGCAGGATCGGCTCCTCCGCGTGCGAGACGCCCCAGAAGCAGATCTGCGGCGTGGCCACCGCCCCGCAAGTGACAGGCGGCGACGAGGCGGGTCACGCCGGCTCGGGGGAGCGACCTCGAGCTCGAGGCCCGGCACATCGGTGCGGTGGAGGATCTCGGTGCGGACGCGCTCGACGCAGGCGGGGTCGGTCGAACCGGCGCATCGTTGCCCGGCGGTGTGCGGGATCCGTCAAGACACCCGGAGGGTCCGGTGTGGTCAGCGGCGGAGGCGAACCGTGGCCCACACCGGCGGACGCCACGCCGACGGGCGCCGGTCGAGGCACCCCGGACGG
>Ga0308411_10003016_pt1 | contig 11327 bp, 10 predicted proteins | sample HotsprottomLayer_2_FD_203530 | JGI IMG/M metagenome (GOLD analysis project Ga0308411, IMG submission 203530) | Hot spring phototrophic mat microbial communities from Octopus Spring, Yellowstone National Park, Wyoming, United States -... | ecosystem: Environmental > Aquatic > Thermal springs >... | reverse complement strand
ATGGATCCGCCAAAGGATCTGAGACACCACGCAGTGCGACGTTTATGGCCCTTCTGGCAATCTTGACGCTCTCTATGATCTCCCTTGCCGTGGCTCTCTTCTCAGATTCACAATAGGCAACGACGTGGACTATGTGCGGCTCGAGCGCCATGCCGTAGAACATGGAGACGCCTATCTGTCCCTTTGCCGCATTGAGGTCTGCTGGCATAGACATCAGACCCGTTCTTATCATTCGATAAGCTTTGAAATTTTCATCTGCGAGGCTTTCGACGAGTTCCCTTTTCGCCATCATCTTGGCGATGTCACCTTTCGGTGACAAACCCACGGGTGTTTCCAGCATGAACTGTTGCACGTACTCCTTCACCGAGCTTCTTGGCCGCGAAGGTGGCGAGGTACGCCGCGGCAACTTCCACAGCATCGTGTGCTAATCTCAAAGCCCACTGGTGAGAGTCGGTCACCTCAACTGGCACATCGTTCTCGCCGTTCCAGCGTATCGCCTCCATGTTCTCCTTAATCGCTTCGAGCAAAGGTCTGTCGGAGCGCCTGTCGAGGTCGCTGTACCACATGAGCGGTATCGCCGCCCTGCGTTGTTAAGTGTCTCTTTCAGCAGTTTTGAAAACTCCACCATGTGTCTCGTGCCCGCGTAGCACCTGACGAGCGGATAATTTCCTCTTCTGCTGGCCTCGTACAACCTCACGAAGTCTTCTCTTGTTCTTATCGGTGCTCCACCGGCGCCATCCTGCTTTGGATCCATCTTTTCTGGCTCGAAAAAGAACTGCTGACAGTTCTGATCCGGTGCGATGGATATCACGTCCAGCAATTGAGAATCTGCCATTTTTTCGATCTCTTTTATGGTTTCTTCGAGCGTTTGTAACCCTATGTGATGTCGTATGAGAGGAAAAGGGCTTTTGAATTTTATTCTTTCACCCAGCCTCTGCGGGTAAATCTCCATTTTTTGTAATTTCCTCGCCTCTCCTCTCAAGAACATGACGATTTCATCCATCTCTTCGGTCCCATCGAAGGCCTTGCTTATAAAATTGAACGTTCTTGCGACACTGGCCGTCTCCACCGTGCCGCCAAAGATGTATGTCTTGTTCAGAAGACCACGTTCCTTCAACAGATGTTCCAAGGTTTGCAGAAGATTTCTCAGTGCTTCCGCACCGAGTCTGTAACTCATCGCAACGACATCAGGATTGTGTCTCTCTATCTCATCCGCGAGTTTCTCTACCGGTACGGCGGAACCTATGTACAGCGTCTCGTAACCGTTCTGTCTCGCCAAGTTGAGAAAATTGAGCAAACCAACGTTGTGAACACAGCTTCCTATGGAGGCACCTATCATCTTCATTGCCATCCCTCCCCCATGATGCGCTTGACCTCCTCGAGGGTTTTCCCTTTGAGATGAAGTCTTTCAAAGTTCCTACCCTCTTTGAAGAAGTCAACGCCCATCATGATCGAGGCGAGTTTGACGATGGCATCGATCGTGGGTGTTTTTACTTTAACCAACTTTCCGAAGGCTGATATGGGCACCAAACTTGTGGGCACGTCTTCCAAGATGTATCTGTTTTCGAGGCTCGTGGGCGCCTGTATGCCCCTGTAACCTTCGTTGTTGTGTATCGCATCGTACAGATCCTTTCCCTTCACATCGTACGCGTAGGATAACCACTGCACGGCCGTCATGGGTTCGATCCCGAACTTCCTCGCGACTGCACACCTCTCTTTGTCTATTGCTTCCAGCACCTTTGCCACGGACGGGCTTATACCCTCGAAGTAGAACTCAAACTTTCCGAACGTCGTTTCCACCCAGCCAGCGTTCAAGACAATCGTGGCGGGATGAAAAACCGCACCTATGTTGTTGAAACTCGTGTAAAGCGTGTTCGGTGCGAGTTCAAACTCGGGCATGACCTTCAGAAGGGTTTCTTCCAGGTCTTTGTTTCTCGCCGCAGGGAGAGCCGCAACTGGCACGGCGTTCTTGATTCTGAAGATTCGTACCACGCCAGGGTTCGACATGCGTGATGCGAAGACGAACGTTTGTGCCTCAGCGATGACAACGTCTTTCTGCACACCCTTTTCCTTCAACACGTTGGCGAACTCCAAAGCTCCCGCCGTTCTTCCGGGATTGAGCACGATGATTTGACCATCTTCGAGCAGTGAGGGAGCTTTTCGGCCACTTCACGGTGTGCGTTGGCTGGAACGACCTCCATGAGAAGTTTTCTACCTTTGATCGCTTCTGAAATGTCCGTCGTCGCAAAAGAAATCTGCGTCGTCGCGTTGACTTCACCCTCGAGCTTGATCTTTCTCGTCTTCAAAATGGGTGCGATCCTTTTTTCAGATCTGTTGTACAGTGAGACGTCGTATCCTTTCAAGGCCAAATAACCCGCAAGAGCTTGCCCACCATTGCCTGCGCCAATTACGCATATTTTCACATACCTCACCTCCGCGTCGAAACTATTTCACTCTTAACACATGTTACGGTCTGATCCAAGATGTGGAGGATATCAATCGAAGTTACTTATAAATTTCTTACAGTTCATCTGGTATAATCACTCCTGGTGAAAAAACTTTGCTGTCCGTGGTTGCGGTTCCGATCGTCTTCATCTTCGATGAACCGTATGTGATCTTCATACGTAGAGCTCGCCACTTGAACAGACACGCGAATCAAGTTGCCTTTCCGGGAGGCATGGTTGAGGACGGTGAAACAATAGTGGAAGCTATGTTTCGGGAGCTCGAAGAAGAAATTGGCGTGGCAAAAGATCGCTGCCGCTTACTTGGTACGTTGTCTTCGACCGTGACGGGAAAGTCAAACCTCTTCGTTCAAGCGTTCCTCGTTCAAATTGACCGGCCGCATTTCAGACTTAACAAATCTGAGGTGCAGGATCTTTACCTCGTCAGTTTATCGTTGTTCGATAGAATTTCTTGCGATGAGATCGTGCTTCCAAGTGGTGGCAGAACGTGTAGATTTGTCATCGATGGGATCGTGATATGGGGTGCGACTGCAAGGATAATCAGAGATTCGTTGGTGAAGATAAAACAATTACTGGAGGGATTCAGAGATGAACTTTCTGATCACCAAGCTAACCAACCCCCTTGAACATCTCTCGCGAGTCAGCGTCGATCCTGCGTCGATACCGATCTTCAGAAACAAAGGTGAATTCGTGAGCTTGCTCCTCTACGACGTTCCAGCGATCAGCGCGAACGTGATCAAACAAGAAATGCTCGCCGCTGGTGGAGACGCAGCCGTTCACAAACACTCGATCACGCTGAAGGTGCAACACACAAACGTTTTGACGATGGGAACGCTTGCGCAACACAAAAAGCTCATTGAAAAACTTTCCTTGATGCATTACTGGAACCTCGATGAGATCGCACGGGACATAAAGAACTGTCTCTTCGAGACCAAAGTTCGTACCATAGAGCTTCCATCTGGTCGAAAATTGGAGTTCGAGAAACCTTTGATCATGGGCATCGTTAACGTCACACCGGACTCTTTTTACGCGGCGAGTCGTGTTGAGAAAGATAAACTGATCGATTTTGCCGCGAGAATGGTTAAAGAAGGTGTGGACATCATCGACATTGGCGGTGAATCGACCAGACCCGGCTCTGATAGAATCAGCGAAGAAGAAGAACTCAACAGGGTCGTACCCGCTGTCGAGATCGTGAGGAAAAACTTTGATGTCGTCATTTCTGTTGATACCTACAAAGCGAAGGTTGCGGAGGAAGCTCTGAAGAATGGTGCGGAAATGGTGAACGATGTGAGCGCCCTCAGGTTCGATCCAGCGATGATGGATGTTCTAAAGACCTACAAACCTGCGGTGGTGCTGATGCACATGAAGGGCGAACCGAAAACGATGCAGGAGAACCCCTATTACGAAGACGTCGTCAAAGAGATTCTCTACTTCTTCAAAGAGAGGATCGAGAAACTCCAACAAATTGGTTTGGAAGACAAGGTTATAATCGATCCCGGCATCGGTTTCGGAAAGAGGCTTGTCGACAACCTTGAGATCATAAGACGTATCTCGGAATTCAACAGTTTGAAGAAGCCTCTGCTCGTGGGAGCTTCAAGGAAATCCTTCATCGGTCAGGTTTTGGGTAACCTACCTCCAGAGGAGAGGTTGTACGGTACCCTCGCAGTGACAGCTTACTGCGTCTTGAACGGAGTCGACATCGTCAGAGTGCACGATGTCAAAGAGAACCTACACGTCATCAAACTGATTCAGGCGATTTCCAAGCGAAGTGACTCATAGATCCGAGATAGTCACCAATGTGTCGAGCGACGAGTGACATGTACGTTTCTTAGTGAGTTCGCGCTGTGGTCCAGAAAGGTTGACTTCGTGGTAAAATATTTCCAAACTTCGATGGGGAGGTGTGTCTGGTGAAGAAGTTTCTTTTGATCTCTTTGGTTCTGATCGCAGTCCTCTCGTTCTCGGCTAAGTACGGTGGAGTTGCTCGCTACGTGATGGGCGCCGACGCGGTCAGTTTGCTGCCAGCCAACCAGACCGACAACATCAGCGGAACGGTGTGTCGCCACATCTTCGACGGTCTTGTCGAGTTTGACGAAAAGTTGAACATCACGCCTGCTCTCGCGGAAAAGTGGGAGATCTCTCGAGATGGTACCGAGTACACCTTCTACCTAAGAAAAGGTGTGAAGTTCCACGATGGAGCCGACTTCAATGCCCAGGCGGTCAAAAAGTACTATGACTATGTTCTGAACGGCTCTCTCAGAAGAACCGGTCTGTTCAAAGGCATCGTCAAAGAGATCGTTGTCGTTGATGACTACACGGTGAAGTTCATTCTTGAAAAGCCATATTCTCCGTTCTTGAACAGGCTCGCTCACGAAGCCGCCCTGATAGTCTCACCGAAGGCTATCGATGCATACGGCAGCGATCCAGCCAAACTCGGTAGAAATCCTGTTGGGACCGGCCCGTTCATGCTCAAGGAATGGAAGATTGGAGAAAGAATAGAGCTCGTTAAGAATCCGAACTACTGGAGACAGGGTCAACCCTACTTGAATGGCATCGTGTTCACCATTGTCCCTGAAGATGTTTCGAGGGTCACACAGTTGAGGGCTGGCGATGTGGATGTGATGTTCAACCCACCACCTGCACTCGTGGCCGTTCTGCAGAAGGACGAAAAACTCGTCGTGAGGGTTGAACCAAGCTTGAGGGTGATCTACATAGGCTTTAACACGAGAAAGCCACCGTTGAACGATGTCAGAGTTAGGCAGGCGCTCAACTATGCGATCGACAAGCAGAAACTCTGCGCTACGATCATGAGAAATCTTGCGATCCCGTCCGACTCACCGCTTGCGAAATACACCTTTGGCTATTACTCAACTGGCGGTTATCCGTACGATCCAGCGAAGGCGAAGCAGTTGTTGAAGGAAGCTGGTGCCGAGAATCTCAAGCTCGAGCTGTTGACACCGAAGGGCAGGTACCTCAACGATTACGAAGTTGCTGTGGCCGTGCAGGGTATGTTGAAAGAAGTGGGTGTGACGGTCGATGTGAAACCCATGGAGTGGGCGAGTTACATAAACAGGCTGTTTTCGAGCAACCCGGCAGACTGGGACTACGAGCTTTTCCTGCTCGGTTGGGCTCCTTCGACCGGTGAGGGTCACTGGGTGTTGTATCCGCTCTTCCACTCTGCCAACGTGAATCCGAACGGTACAGGAGACAACAACACCTTCTACAGCAATCCCAAGGTTGACGAACTCATAGACAAGATTGCCCAAGAGCTCGACAAAGAAAAGCTTCTGCAGTACTACGCGGAAGTACAAAAGATTATCGTTCAAGACGCACCGTGGATCTTCCTCTACAACATGACTAACATCGTAGCGCACAAGAAAGAGCTAAAGAACGTTTGGTTGCTGTCCACAGAGTTCGTCATCCTCAAGTACGCATGGTTCGAATGAACAAAGGTGCGGCTCACGCCGCACCTTTTCTTCGTAGGTAGAACTTTCTTCGTCACAACGAGTTCTCTTTCGCGGTGAGTTCACGCAATAGGACCAAAGAAATCTTTCAATCAATAGATGATCAAATCCGCCTTCGCTCTCCTTTCTTCATCACCGTCACGAGGTACAGCACTCCAGCTGAAGGCTGCAGGATCGCTTCGATGTGTCCGTCACTCACCTTGATCCTCCCGTTCCTCTGAACCAGCGCACGCGAATCCTCAGACTCGAGCACCTTCTTCAACTCCTCCAAGCTCACGCCCCTTTCGATCATCCTCTGGTACGCGTGCGGAGTCAGAAGAAGGTTCTTCCCCAACAGATTCACGTGGAGGATCGTATTCTCATTATCGTGCGTAACTTTGCCATGATCAAAAGATTCCGTCTTTGTTTGACGACTTCTAATCGTCATCACGAAGAGTGATGCGAGTACGATCGTGACTCCAAGGATCTGTTCGGAGCCTATTCTTTCGCCTCTGAAAACCACACCTGCCAAGCATGCAACAACCGTGGTCAGGTTCGAAAACAAGCTGGTCAGAATGGGCGAAGCGTGTTTCACCATGTAGTTGAGCAAATAAAAAGCCACCGCCGATGAAAGAATTCCAAGATACATCGCCGCCGAAACCGTGTGAACGTTGAGCAGGAGTTTGAACTGACCAGCGAGCATGCTGGCGAGAGTGAAAAAAATGAATCCAGAGATCATCATGAAAAAACTTATCTCCTCTGGCGTGAATTCTTTGGACAACTTCCTCGCATTGATCGTGTAGAACGCCGCCGAAAAGACTGCGAGCAACATCAACAGTTTACCGAGCAAATTTTGAGCCGTCAGATCGAAACCCACTATCAACACACTACCCAGAAAGCCTGTGAGCAACAGAGCGTAGTGGATACTATCAGCCCGTTCTCTAAGCATGAAGATCGCAAGAACGTTCACAATGATGGGTATCAGTGCAACGATCATGCCGGCTTCAGAAGAGTTGATCCTCGCAACTCCCATCGTTTCGAAGAGGAAGTACAGAATGGGCTGAAAAATGATCAATCTCCAGAGTTTCCAGTATGGCTTTTTCTCGAACCTGACCACACCGAAAAACTTGAGTGCCACGAACAAAACGCTCGCGACGAAAAAACGGTACGAAAGGAATGTCAAAGGATTCAAATGATCCAGCGCGTTCTTGGTGAAAAGGAAGGAAAAACCGAAAATGAACGAGACGCAGAAGCCTGCGAGCACGACTTTCCAACTCACCCGATCACTCCTTCAAGATCTCAGCCAATCCAAGACTGCGTCTGTGACCGCTTCTTTCTCCACGTCGTTGGAAAGTACGTGGCCCGACTTTTCGAAGATCAAGAGTTTTCTCTTCTCAGAGCGCACGTTATCGTAGATGAACTGCGCAGCTTTCAGAGGCACCAGTTCATCGTTGCGCGCCGCGACCACGAGCGTTTCAGAAACTATTTGCCGCACAGCCTTCCTCGACAACTTGATCAACTTGTAGAGCTCAGCACCCTGCTTGGGCCATTCGTAGGACCAATACTCTTTGTTGAGAGTCTCCATGGCAGGATCTTCATACGTCTGCGATTTTTGCTTTGGGAGTTTGTCCCTGAAGAGAGCGACGAACTTAGCGAGTTTTATTCTGTTACTGCTCAGGTGCGTGGCAGCAGCCAAGGTCACGAGTTTCTTTGGCTTCAAAACAGACGCCATGATGATCGCTATGACTCCACCCATGGACAGACCGACTATGTGCACATCCTTGCAAATCGCTTTCAGATCGTAGTAGGCATCGAACGCCCGACGGAGCCAATCGTGTGCCGTGGTGGTCAAGAAATCCTCACCGCACGTACCATGACCAGGCAAGCGTGGAATTGAGACCGTGAAGCCAGCTTCGCAGGTCCTCTTCGCCATGTAAGTGAGGTCGTGCGGCGAACCTGTGAAACCGTGAACGAACAGAACCCCCACCTCGCCGTTGACTTCAAGAACCGGCAGCGAGCAATTCGCAGTCTTGCAATCGACGAAACGCACAACGCTCACCTCCCATCCCTTCTGAGAAACATTCTACCTTAGAACGCAGTGGAAGCGCCACCATCAACCTCGTCAGGATGAGGGTTCTTGCGTTTGCGAATTTTCCTCGAGCCAGTCGATGGTCTTCAACAAGTGCTCGTGGAACGCTTCGATTTCCTCGTTCGTCAGTCTCTTGTTGCCATAACGAAGCTTAACGTAGATGTCCGTGAGCTTCCTGAAAGGCTCGTATGGATCTTTCACGTTCAGAATCTCGCATGGAGTGAGATGATCAAAGCCTGCAAAGAATCTTTTCCTCAACCACCAGTATCCCTCAACGACGAAACGCTCGGAAAGATAGAATTTCAGAGATTCTTCGTTTCGTGAGTCTTCTTCCGCGACTGGCCCGGCAGTTTTATGTTCTTCGATCAGAGCACCGACGTTCTTCGAAACGTAGACGGTCAGATAAATCATGAAAACGCCTGCGAAGATCAGCAAAGCCAGTGAAGCCCAGTTCAGGAAATCCACGATTCTTCTTGTATCACGCTGCGTCTCGGCCACCCTCACAGGTGTCGATTCCACGAACTCAATCTTGGTTTGTGGAGTTTCCGTCTCTAATGTGTTCTGCGGCAACTCTGCTCGCGTCAGTTCGAACTTAGGCTTTAGGAGCGATAACACGATAGAAAGCAGGGACAACACCACGGCAAAGGTCACTGCGCCGAGGAGCAGAAGCAGGAGCGTTCCTTTCAATTTGAACAGTTTCAAGCTCAGCGTTAGCAGAAACACGCCAAAGAGGGTCAGAAGGATCGGGAAGAATATCCTTTCCAGTGCGATGTCAAAGATGCGAGAGCGATTCCGTGACTGGTTTGAACTCTCTTCTGCGATGCGCTCCATTGGCGTGATTTGAACCGTTTGCTTTTCTTCCTGTGCGTTTTTTTGTGGAATCAAACTGAGCATTCGCGCCACAATCGAGTAGTTGAGGTTAACAAGAAGCAGAATACAGAGGATCGAAACAAACAAGAGCGCGAAAAACCATCTTTTTTCGAGCCGAACATTCGACAACACAACAACGAGCAGAACGATCACGAACACGATCACAGACTGCCATCTTTCGATCCACGAAGAAAAATTCAATGCGACGCCCAGAACGATGAGCCAAAGCCACAGAAAGTTGTCCTTCGACGTGAGCACGTTCACCAAGGCAACGACACACAACGCTGTGAGGAACGACTGCAAACCGTCCTTCACAATCGCGTAGAGCAAAATCCAGCTTGAAACGAAGAGCACCAAAGAAAAAAACGGCACCGAACAGCCCGATCTTCGGTTCAAAAACAACGTCATACAGAAGGCAGCGCTGGGCAAGACCAAGTACAACCACCATGGTGCGTCTTGACCCAGAAGCAGCAAAGACAAAAAGCAAGCGGCAAGACTCACGAGCAAGTCAGCGAGCTTCATCGATTTCATAGAAGACCTCCTGAAGCGTCTGACTCGGCTTGATGATCCTCACGATGATCTGCTCTTGTTCCAATAACTTCGCCTTCTCGTTGAGTTTCACCATGTCCAAAGGATACATCTCGTAGGTTCTTCCAGCTCTGTATTTTGGATCTCGATAGCCATACGGTATCAAGAACACCATGACGCGTGCACATCTTGCCCTCGTTTCGAGCAACACGGGCAGAATCGAATCCGTCAAGTACATCGAGAGCACGACCACGGTCGAAGTGAAGGTGAGCTTGGGAACCTGTGAGAAGAGCACTTCGCTCAGTTGTGGTCCATCCTCTGCGCCCTCGGCGAGCGCCAACATCTCCACCGCCCTCACCCAGCCATCCTGCGAAGCCCAGTCCATTTCGAGAACTTGCTTTCCAACGATGCTCATGCATATCGTGTCGTTTCCCTGAGAGAGCCAGTACAGAATGGCCGTAGCCGCACGCACGGCTTCTTCTTCGTAACTGGTGCGAATCTGTGCCCAAACGTTTCTCGCGAAGATCTCTCTTGCCATGTTCAGATCGATGAACAAAAAGGTTCTGCTCATCGCCGTGTGATCGTATTCCTTCACCAACAGTTTTCCAAACTTCGCCGACGCCTTCCAATGAACCTTTTTGATTGGATCGTTCGAATATTCTCTCAATCCCTTAATTCTCAAAGGATCTTCGAACAACTTGAAGTCGGATCTTCTACCCGGCAACGGTTCTCTCAAGCGCGATGGGAAGAATTCCAGAGGCATCAACCTTGGCAACACGAGCAATTCTTGCGGCGTGTTGAACCGTGCCCAGATCTTGAACAAACCCAATGGATGCTCGTAATAGCAGCACAGGTCCTTCAAAACCTTCCGACCCCTGGTTGGAAAAGAGGTCTTCACATCGATTCGTACAGGCTCGGAACCAACAAAAACATCTCTCTCGAACAGATTGTACGTCAGCGAAGATCCCACCTCGATCTGTCCCAAAAGCGTGAGCTTCAAACGCTTCGACGATACAACACTGTGGTGGAATGAAACGTCTTGGTTCGTGAAGGCCCTCTCAGTTGAGATTCTTCTTTCGATTCTCAATTTTGATATGTCTCGTCTCGTTTCCAAGAAGTGCAACCACAGAAAGACACTCAGCGAAAAGAAGAGCACACTGAACACTGTAGCGCTCAAGATCAACCAAACGATCGCGGTCACTGACAGAACGATGAGTGGTTGAACGTTCCAGCTGATCGATCTGAGCTTTAGTTTCACCCTCTTATCGGTGCCTCCTCGCTGTTGAGTATCTCTTCTACGATTTCCTTTTTGCTCTTTCTCATCAATCTGGCTTCCGGCTTGAGGATCAATCTGTGGGCAAGCACATCGAGTGCTATGCTCTTCACATCGTCTGGCAAGACGAAATTCCTCCCACTCATCGCAGCCAAAGCCCTCGACAGATGCACGAGCGCGATGGTTCCCCTCGGACTGGCTCCGAGCGCCACATCCGGATGGCTCCTGGTCCTCGCCACGATCCTGACGGCGTAATCCATAACAGAATCATCAACGTAGACTTCTTTTACGAATTCTTTCATCCTCGAAAGTTCGTCTGGTTCACACACAGGTTCGAGCGATTCAATAGGGTGAGTTTTCTGCAGTCTCTTCAAAAGTTGCATCTCTTGTTCTTTCTCGAGATATCCAAGGCTCAGACAGATCGCGAATCGATCCAGCTGAGCTTCGGGCAAGGGGAAGGTGCCTTCGAACTCGACGGGGTTCTGAGTCGCTATCACGAAGAAATGCTCGCTCAACTGGTACGTCATCCCATCGATACTCACCTGCTTTTCGGCCATTGCCTGAAGTAAGGCCGACTGCGTCCTCGGCGTAGCCCTGTTTATCTCGTCCACCAGCAGAACGTCTGCGAAGAGAACACCCTTCTTGAAGCTGAACTGTCCTGTTCT
>Ga0308411_10003015_pt1 | contig 11328 bp, 14 predicted proteins | sample HotsprottomLayer_2_FD_203530 | JGI IMG/M metagenome (GOLD analysis project Ga0308411, IMG submission 203530) | Hot spring phototrophic mat microbial communities from Octopus Spring, Yellowstone National Park, Wyoming, United States -... | ecosystem: Environmental > Aquatic > Thermal springs >... | reverse complement strand
CTGATTTACGGGCAGCCAAGCTCATTGATGCCATTACTTGGGGAGCAGTGCAGTCGGGGGCAAAGTTTTGTCGTACAATCATGCCCGATGGCAGACTCAATAACCAAGACTGCCGTCTCTTAGACAACTAAAATTTATGGCTTGTGCAGGTACTTTAGAGGCGATCGCCACAGTTATTGGAGCGGATACCCACAACTTAAATCAGAGAGCATTTCAGGGGGTTAGTACCGATTCCCGCCGAGTACAAGCAGGGGAATTGTTTGTAGCTCTGCGAGGGGAAAAGTTTGATGGGCATCGCTTTGTAGCTACTGCCATAGCCAAGGGAGCGATCGCTGGAGTTGTAGATCGGCAAGCTCTCAGTTACCTAGAACCCCATCTGCCCCTATTGGTAGTTGCCAATACCCTAACTGCTTACCAACAGATTGCTAAGTGGTGGCGCAGTCAGTTGACTATGCCCATCATTGGCATTACTGGTTCAGCGGGAAAAACTACTACAAAAGAAATTGTTGCTGTCCTGTTGCAATTTTTTCTAGACCAAGGGAAACAAGTACATAAAAGCATTGCCAATCACAATAACGAAATTGGTGTTGCTCAAACTTTGTTAGCTATTGATCCCCAAGTGCATCAGTTTGCGGTGGTGGAAATGGCAATGCGCGGGCGTGGTCAAATTGCAGAACTAACCCGCATGGCTCAACCTAACATTGGGGTAATTACCAATATCGGTACGGCACACATTGGTCTCTTGGGTTCACAGCAGGCGATCGCAGAAGCGAAATGTGAACTACTAGCAGAAATGCCCTGCACTAGTACAGCGGTACTCAATGGGGATGATCAACTACTGCTTACCACTGCTAGTAAGGTGTGGCAGGGCAAAACTATTTTGTATGGGTTAAACCATGGGCAAGTCAGGGGAAATCTGCACAACCATCAGATCAGCGTAGAGAATTTTACTTGGCAATTGCCCCTACTAGGGGAACACAACGCCATGAACTTTTTAGCAGGTTTAGCCGTGTTGCGATCGCTGGATTTGGACTGGGCAAGGGTACCGACTAATGTACCAGTTCAATTGCCAGAAGGTAGGGCAGAAATCTATCAGCTACAGGAAGATATGCAACTACTTGATGAGAGCTACAATGCTTCGCCATCCGCAGTAATTGCCAGCTTGAAATTATTGAAACAACTGGCAGGGAAACGCTACTGGGCGGTACTGGGCGCAAACCGTGAACTAGGCAGATTGTCCGCTGAATTACATCAACAAATTGGGCATACCGTGGGGGAGTTGGGGATTGACTATTTAGTAATTTTAGATGACCCAGAAGCTCGAGAAATTGCCCGTGGTCTGCCAGTAAATGCTACGGTGAATGTGCATCTTTGCCCCGATCATCAGAGTATTGTGGAATTATTGATCGCTAATTTGCAAAGTGGCGATCGCATTTTGTGTAAAGCATCCCACTCTGTAGGTATGGATCGAGTGGTAAAACAGCTAGTCCAATACTTTTCGGCACCAAACCCCTAGTTAGAGATGTAGGTATAGACAGTTGCGCTGGCTGTGAGTAAGGGGTGTGTGGTAGTTACGCACGCTTTCCAGATGATCCTTAATTCCAACCATTTCTGCTTCGGTAATATGCCCACGATAGAGGATTGCTATACCATTTTTTGCCAGCAAAGGTTTGGCATAGCTCCAACACAATGGCACACTACCCACAGCACGAATAGTTATTAAATGGTATTTACCTTGATGTACCTCAGCCCGACTACAAACGGTTTTAGCATTGGTCAAACCTAGTTGTCTAATTGCTGATTGGACAAAGGCAATCTTTTTGTGCTTACTATCCAACAGGGTGATCTGCCAATGAGGACAGGCGATCGCCAAAGGTAAACCAGGGAAACCAGCTCCAGAGCCTAGGTCAATTAACTGGGAATTAGCTTGATACTCTTCAAAAAAAGGAACTACAGGAAATAGAGAATCCCACAGGTGCTTTTCCCAAAAGTCAGCCACAGCAGTAATGCGCGTCAAGTTTTGGCGCTGATTTTCTGCTAAAACTAACTCATACAATAGTTCGAACTGATCTATCTGTTCTGCTGTAGGTGCCCAGCCCAAAGTGTGAGCATAGTTTTGCCAATAGCTAGTAAATTTGAGCATGAATACAGGCAGGCAAAATGCCTTGTACGGTTGTTCCCCAAATAGAAGAGTAAGTCAGTTTAGACATCACTTAATATGTTCGCAAGGCGGGGGTATTTAGCCGTCAAACCCAAGTCTTCTGGAGTGATGTGATCATAGACAAAGTGTCTCTGTCTTAGACAAAATTGATCCCACTCTGCCATCTGCAGACGGAATAACCAGCGTACTAAGTTGATTAAAGCAGGGGTAACTTCTATCTGCCACCAGATGGGATGTTTAGTAAATGCACAAACTTCAGCGATCGCCTGATTGACAGACATTTTAGGCATTCCTATTACCAAACGCACAGGGGGATTGCCATTGTCGTAGCCATCCACCAATAACTTAGTAACAATTTGGGCAATGTCAAAAGCATGGATAAAGTGAAAACTGCCCTCTGTTTTCAGCCAGCGAATGTAGGGCACATACCGCAAAACCTCCTGCAAACCTGCTGAAATAAAAGAAAACGGCTTGTCCCTGCCATTGCCACCAAATACAATAGTAGGGAAAACTGTAATCAACTTCTGCGCAATAGGCAAACTTTCCAGTTCTTTGAGACACAGATACTTTGAGCGAATGTAGTCAGTGCCAATTGCTTCCGCTTCAGGCAGTAGGTTTTTGTGCTGGTCGAGAATGCTAGCGGTTGAAAAGTAAATCGCCCGCTTACAAACCTGAGTATCTAGATAGCTAAATAGGGCATGGTTTTTTTCCACATTGATCAAATAAGTATTTTCTCCTCCCCAGCAGGCGGCAGTGCTGACTAGGTAGTCCATTTGGGCAATGATGGAGCGAAATTGCTCAATGTTTTGCAGGTCGCCCTGTAAAATTGTTAGGCGATCGCTGGAATAGTTGACCTTTAGTTTTTGGGGATTGCGCAGTAGTAAATACAAATGCCAGTCTGTATTGTGGAGCAGTGATTCTACTATGTAGTGTCCCACACAGCCACTGCCACCAGTAATAAAAACTCTTTGGGTCATTAGTTAGAAATATCCAATCTCTAACTAGTCAACTCTGTGCCCTGTACTCGTGATCACTGATTTGATCTGCTCTATGTCTAAAGTGCTACGAACCTGCAATTTCTTGTTAGCCACATCTCCTGTAATCACTGCGTTGCTATCTAGCTCACTAATCGCCTTGGCTAGATTATCAATACAACCTTGACACACAATCGTTGGCACCGTAATTTCCATAGCTAGTAATCCACCTCAGAATTTACCACCACAGTATTATCCATATTTTCATAGTACTCAGGTAGTAGTTCTCGACTGACTACTTCGCCCAAGGCTGACTCTAGCAGAGCCGTATCCATCAAACAGGTATTGCCCGCACCTTCTTGTACCTTTTCTATAACTGTACCATCGGGCTTGATCAAGAACTCAATGCGCCGTGCCATGCTTTCTGGGTGTAGCAGTTCACCTCAAATTATAGTCCATGGCTCCACAATTTTTGCAGAGGTAGGTGCAGTGCCCGTGCCGCCTCACTGAGCGCTAGAGAAGAGCTGGTGTCTGCAATAGGAGGCAATACCCCCCACACGGGCAAATTTACCAAACTCTCTATGAGATCAGGAGGAGTTAAATCACTGAGATACTCCCTACTTTCTGGAGTGAGACAGTTTAGGACTATGCCCTTGAGAAGCACACCGAGCGATCGCGCCAATGCTACATTAGCCACTATTTGAGCAATTCCCCCCAAGCGCACCACCCCCACCAACAGGGTAGGAATCTGCCAATCCCGCACCAGATCGGCTACTAGGTAATCGTAGGTGATAGGAGAACCCAAACCACCTAGAGTTTCCACCAAAACCAAGTCATACTCCCCCAGCAATTGCTGATACTTGTGCCAGATACAGCCTAGATCAATCTGCCGCTTTTCCTTTTCTGCGGCAATGGGGGGAGCCAAGGGAGCGGACAAAAAAATAGGGGTGATGTCCTCCAAAGACTGGGCTAAATGCAATACTTGCTGGTAATACTCGCGATCGCCCGTACCTGACTGAATGGGTTTATAGACCGCCACCCTTCGCTCAGGGTAGTAACGCTGATAATAACTGGCGATCGCCGCCGTGAGGAGAGTTTTCCCCACCCCTGTATCTGTGCCCGCAATCAGCAGAGATTGACCAGCCACCGCCTACCCCGCCAAAAAATTACGCAGAGCCACCAGCTTATCCCACCCCGCCCCCGAGCGCAGAATATCCTGCGCCAACAGCAAACCAGCATGGGGATCGGCACACTTGCCACTGAGATAAAAAGCATAGGCACTGTTGAGTGCCACACAGTCCCGCTGAGCCTGAGTTCCTTTGCCCTGCAACACTTGGGTCAATATCTCCGCATTGCGCGCCACATCCCCACCCCTGAGAGCCTCCAGCCCCTCAGCAGTAATGCCAAACTCCTGCGGATCAATCACCGCCCGCTGTAATACCCCATCCCTGAGCAGGGCAATGTCGGTTTTGTCTGCTAAACTGATCTCATCTAACCCTTCCCGACTGTGCAGAGCGATCGCCTGCGCTCTGCCCAACAGCCCCAGTGCCTCCGCCACCACTGGCACAAGGTCTCTGGCATAAACCCCCACAATTTGCATATCGGGATTGAAGGGGTTGACCAATGGGCCCAACAAATTAAACACCGTGCGTATGCCCAAACTTTTGCGCAGAGGAGCCACCGCCTTCATCGCAGAATGCCAATGGGGCGCAAACAAAAAAGTCACCCCCACCTCCCGCACACAGGCGCGAATCCGTGGCAAATCCGCCGCCAAATTTACCCCCAGCGCCTCCAGCACATCTGCCGACCCCGCCCGACCCGACACTGCCCGATTGCCATGTTTAGCCACTGCCACACCCCCTGCCGAGACAACCAGCGCCACCGCCGTAGAGATATTGAAAGTCTCTGCACCATCGCCCCCCGTACCACAGGTATCCAAAAGAGGGCGGGGTAGCTCCCCTCCAGCCATTTGTTGCCCTGCCGACTGCGCCAACAGTACCTCTGCCATCCCCGCCAGTTCTGCACTGCTTACGCCGCGGTATTGCAAAGCTACCAAAATCGCCCCCGACAATTCCGCAGGCACCGCCCCATCCAGCCACCCCACCATCAAAGCACTAGCTTGACTGCGGTCTAAGGCTTGACCTGCCATAATCTGTTTGAGAAAGGAGCTGAAATCTGGAACTGTCATAGCAACTAGGGGAGATGGGACATTGGAATAATAGCTTACTGCGGCTCTTCTACCATTGGGCTAATTTACCCTATTTCTCTGGGAAAAACTACTTCATTGGCGCATGGACAAGCTGGGGTTTCAATTTATGAAGTGATCCTTGGGCGGAAAGGATTGAGAAAATTGATCAGACTAAATATCTCCCGTGATTGAAGCCACAGCTTCCCTTCCCCACGGAAACGACAAACTAAGCCTTCACCTCCAACTATTGCAGTCATCAAACCCCGAAAGGATAGACCAGATATAATCTCTACACTGTAATCTAAGGTATCTTCAAAGGCTACGATGTAACCCGTGTCCACCACATATTCCTCGTCAATGGGAATTTCCAAAATCGCCCCGTAGGAACTAAACCAAATATCACCCCGCCCATGGGCACGGATCATAAACAGCGACTCTCCTCCAAAGAATCCTTTTAAGCCTTGGAATTGAGTATCAAGTTCTACTGTTGGACTACACGCCACAAAGCCCCCAGACTGCACAATTAAACTTCTGCCGTCTCCTTTGAGGTAATAGTGCTGAATATCTCCTGGTACTCCAGGGGAAAGGTACAACTGCCCTGGTTTGCCAACGGCAGTAAATTCACTGAGAAAGAGAGATTCACCGCTTAGCATTCTACCCAAACTCTTCATCACCCCGCCGCGCATTTTTGACTTCATTTGAATATGGCTATCCATTGCCGCCATGGCTCCTGCCTCCACTACCACAGTTTGATTGGCTCCTAGATTGAGAATCAACGAAGCATAGGCAGGTTGATGTTCCAAATCAAAAGTGATTTCATTCATAGTTGTTCACTAGGTAAGATTATTTGGGAGGAAGTTGAGAACCAACAAGGCGACCGAAAGCACCAGGGTTGTGGGTTTGGCAATAGACTGTGCCTCTGCCTTTGAAGCGACATACAAAACCTTCGCCGCCGAGGAAAGTAGTTAGCCAATTGGAACCAGGGGGTTTGCCAATGTCAAAGTCGAGGCTCCGTTCAAAAGCTACGATATGTCCCGTATCTACGATGTATTCTCCATTGACTGGTACAGAGTAAATTGCCCCAAAGGAGGAGAGTAAAACGGGACCTTGCCCGCTGATGGTGAGCCAGAATAGGGATTCACCAGAGAGAATGGCTTTTTTGAAGCCTAGGAAGCCCAAATCCACATCGACCGTAGAAGCAGAAGCCACATAGGCGGTGGACTGAACGATCAGTTCCTTACCCTGCATTTCATAGACCACCAAATCGCCCATTAGGTCTGGAGCCAGATAGATTTCTCCAGATTTTCTTGGGGAGCGAAATACACTGAGAAATAGAGACTCCCCACCCAGTAGGCGTTTTAGACCTCCCAGCAGACCACCCCCTTTCCCCTGCCGCAGGGTGGTGCTGGTGGTTATGTGCGGACTCATGGCAATCATTGACCCTGCTTCGGCTACGATTTCTTCGTTGGGTTCTAAAATTACTTTGGCGATCGCACTGTCAGGCTGTTGTAATAATTGAATTTCCACATGACCTCCCCGAGTTTACAGTTTAGGGCGTAAGAATTTCACCAAGCCATCGATACTGCGAGACTGCATATACACATCCCCTCTGCCTACCAGCTTCATTACAAATCCTTCCCCCGAGGTAACTGACCCCAGCAGACCACCCGCCAGTCCTAGATTTATTTTCAAGGTACTCTCATAAGCCAGCAGGTGTCCTGTATCTACTACAAACTCTCCCGAAACTCGCCTTTTGCTAATGCCCCCATATCCTCCAAAAAAGACGATGCCGTCCCCCGTTGCCTGTAATTTGAATAGCCCCTCCCCCGAGAACCAACTCTTAAACCCCGCCCAGCGCACTCCCAATTTCACATTCCCCACATGGGCGATGTAGGTGCCAGGCTCGAAACCAAAGGTTCTGCCCTCCAATGCCAAGGCTTCAATGTCTCCCACCAATGCCTGAGTGAGTACTAGGGTTCTGGGCTGATTGGTCTGGTTGATAAAAGTATTGGCAAACAGAGATTCCCCGCCAAACCAACTTTTGAGTATGGCAGAGAAAAAACCCCCGAACCAACTGGTTTTCATCGTTAGCGCCCCGTCCATGCTCACCATGGCTCCCGCTTCGGCGGTGATACTCTCCCCTGCGCCAAGGGTGACAAAAATTGTGGAAAAGGCAGGCTTATATTTTATTTCGTACCGCATACTCCTTGCCCGCAGTTGCCGAAGCTATGCTAAGCCTACACCTTTAGGACAAGGTTTTCCCTAAACCTTTATGAAAGTTAATTTTTTCAAACAATCCGTTCTGTGAGGCGATCGCGGAAAAAGGGCAGAATTTCTTGACAAAAAGCCTCCGTCGCTTTGGAGCGATAGCGGTTAGGGTTGCGAATCTGGCTCAGGGTGCGGCGAATGCTTACCCCCTCGATCTGCAGACGCTTCAATGCCCCAAGCTGTAACTCTTTTTCAATGGCAGTCAAGGACAGAAAAGCCACTCCTAAGCCCGCCTGCACTGCATTTTTAATCGCCTCAATGGAGTTTAGTTCCATCTCAATAGGTAGTTGTTTGGTATCGACCCCGTGTTTGGCTAGCACTTGATCGATCACCTTGCGAATGGTGGACTGGGCATCGAGAGTAATGAATCTCAGGCGATAGAGTTCGTCGATGGGGATGCTCTCTTTGCCACTCAGGGGGTGTATGGCGGGGATCACTAGCACTAACTCGTCTTCGGCGTAGGGAATGATCTCTAGGGACTCCATTAACTCAGGGGGCACTTCCCCGCCAATAATTGCCAAGTCCACCTGTCCATTGGCAACACTCCAAGCGGTGCGTCTAGTGGAATGGACATGGAGTTGCACTGCTACTTCGGGATACTTTTGGCGGAACATGCCAATCATGCGCGGCATGATGTAGGTGCCTGTGGTCTGGCTGGCTCCTATGATCAGAGTGCCGCCATTGAGATTTTGCAAGTCCTCGATCGCCCGACAGGTTTCTTGGCACAAATTGAGGATGCGATCGCCGTAGGCAAGTAGTAACTGCCCCGCTTCAGTCAGTTGGGCTTTGCGCCCGCCACGGTCAAAAATCGGCACATCTAACTGCCGCTCCAGCTGTTGAATTTGCAAACTGATAGCAGGCTGGGACACATAGAGACTGTCTGCCGCTTTCTTGAAACTGCCTTCAAGGGCGATCGCCTTGAGAATCCGCAATTGATCGAGGGTGAAAGGAATCTCCATCATGGGTAGGGCACAGCAGGACTGAGCACATTAAACAGTTGTGGGTTTTTCGGTGTTCTAAGCACCCCACTGATTACAGATTAAAACCTTTTCGGCATAGAAGCGGACACTGCAAAAAAAATCTATAATTTCTCTAGCCGTTAAGACAAAAAAGTAGCGGCAAACCACAGCAACAGAAAAGTTACCAGCAGGGACAACGAGTTGGGAAAGCTGGCAAACCGTAGCGCAGGAATTTGAAACAGCAAAAACGCCAACAACAGCCCCAGAACCAGCGCTACCAAGGAAAATAGCACTGCCATACCGAAACGGCGACCATTGCGGTTAATGCAGTAGATGGAAACCAGTAGGGAAATGGCTATCCAAGTGGATGTGCCATTGGGGAGTAGTAAGCTTGCTACCCACAAACCAGCAAACACTGCCCCTGAGATTAACATCTCTTGAATGGTTGGGGTATAAAGCGATCGGGTTAACCATGAAGGCGCACCCATACCCGTAGAAGAGCGCAGGTTAGCCATGGGGTTGTTAGGCAGTCTTTCGGGATAGCGAATGCGATCAGGCACCGCAATCCTGCCCTCCTTGCGCGCCCGCAGACGATCCATCAACACCGCATCATAGGCGGCTTCAATCTCTTGCTGACGGGCTTCATCTCCCTCCGCATCGCTCAACAGGCGATCACGCGCCGAGCGCACTTCCTCAAAGGAAGCGGACTCAGACACACCAAGGCGACGGTAAGGATCAGGGTCACTCATCAGGCACAACCAAGGCTGTTTTGCCTCAATTATATTACAGTGGACTAATTGCCCTTGCGAAGCAGTTGTTTGATGGTACTGATTAGCTCAGCGGGCTGAAATGGCTTGGCAATATAGGCATCCGCCCCCTGACGCATGCCCCAGTACTTGTCAAATTCCTCCCCCTTAGTGGAACACATCACTACCAGCACTTTTTCCGTTTTGGGATCAGCCTTCAGTTTGCGGCACAGCTCGTAGCCATTCATGCGAGGCATCACCACATCCAGCACTAGTACATCAGGGCAGTTCTGCTGGATCATTTCCATCGCTTCCAAACCGTCGCTGGCAGATTGGACAATCATGCCACTTTCCTGCAAGATTTTGGTGATCATTTCCCTTTGGGGGGGACTATCTTCAACAACCAGTACATTAGCAGACACAGGTTTGTTCCCTCACTATTTGCTACGACGGAGATGTTATTCAATATTAGACAAAGTTAGCTGTTTTGTGATCGCTGAAATTAACCGCTTTTCTGAAAATGGCTTAGTGATAAAATCATTACTGCCACTGATTTCAGCTTTACTGCGGTCAATGTAGCCATCTTGGCTAGTTATCATAATAATCGGGGTCTGGGCAAATTGGCGAGTTTTGCGAAACATAGCACATAGTTCATAGCCATCGAGGGTTGGCATATTGATGTCGCACAAAATTAAGTGGGGTTGCACTTGAAACGCTTTGGCAATGGCACTGACGGGGTCAGTGAGGCTGACCACCTGATAGCCATGTCTGCCCAAAATGTACTCAATGCTACGGCAGGCAGTGATACTATCATCAATGCAGAGAACTTTTAGCCCCTGCTCCCTAGATTCAGTACCCCCACTGGGACTAGGGGGAGTAAGCAAAACTAAGTCATTGGCGATCGCCTCATAGACTTCTTTGACCACATGGATAATCTCCCGTTGAGAGTAGCGAGCAATCTGGCGAATAGTGGGGGGGTGATCCAGTTCCAGCCAAGGCTTTAGGGGAGACAAAATCGCAAAAGCAGAATTCTCAGGATCAATGGGGTCACTATACCTAACATAGTGATCCAGCGAAGGAATGTGGGGAAATAACCTGTACCACTGACAGACTTGGGCTTGCAGATGGGGGACTAGGGTGTTAAAGGGCAGGCTAATCAATTGCGGGCGCAAGGTGTGATTGAAATTGAGGCTAAATTCTCCGTAGTGCAGACACAGTAGTTCAAAAACCACTTCTTGAATCATGTGGCGCAAAATGGTGCTCACTTGGGGTGGATGCAAAACCCGCTCTTCCAGTAGTACCCACAGTTGCTCATACTCCGCCATGCCCGCCCCCAATTGGGACACAAATCCAGCACCAGCAGTAATCTGCAACCCATTATCCAAGTGCAAACCAAATAAATAATCTTGCAGACGGCTCAGCCCGTATTGGGGACTATAGCCATAGATTGCTGAACCCCGCTCAAAAAATAAAATCCAGCACTGCCTCTGCCCTGCCCGACCCCTAGCCTCAACCCACAGTTCACCAGAGCGTTGTCCCCAGCCGATCAATTGCAGGATGTTTGCTGTATCTATTTCCTGTAGGGAACCTTGCATTTCTCAGGCAGAGTAAAACACCTGCTATAATACTACACATCAGTTCCCTAGAATTCACAGAGGGTAGAGCTGGAAGACCCGTAATTGAGTACGGGGTGGAAAACCCTGTTCCTCCAATCAGTGTAAGCAGTGCTGATTCAAGAACGGGTTTTCTAGAGAAAAGCTCCTTAGACAACTTTGGTTGCACCATTTTTCGTCTTCTTGCCAGAATAAAAATGCGGGCACCAGAAACAGCTATTCAGGGGCAATGGGAACTGATGATTGGGGTGTTTGTAAACCACCCCAGAAGTATGGCTTACACCACCTTCAGGGGCAATGGCGAGATGTGACTAGGGAACTATTACCTGTGCCCTTTGAGTCAACCCTGACCTACCAACTGCCACGGGTGGGACGGGACATTGTGGTAGTGAATCGCTGGAACCAAAAACTCTACCGCT
>Ga0308411_10003013_pt1 | contig 11330 bp, 9 predicted proteins | sample HotsprottomLayer_2_FD_203530 | JGI IMG/M metagenome (GOLD analysis project Ga0308411, IMG submission 203530) | Hot spring phototrophic mat microbial communities from Octopus Spring, Yellowstone National Park, Wyoming, United States -... | ecosystem: Environmental > Aquatic > Thermal springs >... | reverse complement strand
CATATGAAAAGGGGGTAAGATATATTGGAGCAACTGCACACTTTGTCACTATGGATCTTGATCAGGGGCCGATAATAGAGCAGGTTGCTTTCAGGGTTAATCCAAGAATGAGTTTAGAGCAGATAAAAAAGATCGGAAAAGAGGCTGAGAAAAAAGTACTAGTAAGAGCAATAAAAATGTATTTTCAAGATAACCTTGTTGTTTATTGGAATAAAGTCTTTTTTAAGGAATAAGTTTTATCTTAAAATTTTTTGTTATTTTTTCGTTTTATGTTATTATTATGTAAGTAGGGCTAATAGATTATTTTTAGAGGGTAGGGTCATGATAAAATATATTATAAAGTTTATTTATTTAATTTTTATTTTAACTTCATGTTCTCTTCATAAAGATGTCACACTTTATATAAATGTAAATACGGGGTCTTCAGTGGCTAATCAAAGGCATGTTTATATAAGGGTCTTTGATTCTAATTATAATCTTGTTGGAAGAAATGCTAATACCTCTAATGGTTATGCTATAATATCAAGTGGGGCACAGTCAGTAAATGTTTTGATCGTTGAGCCTGATAGTAATTATGGGCCTAGCTCTAATATTCAGTCATTTAAAGAGGGAGATTATGTTGTTCATGTTGCTATTAATGATGATGGAGATCTTTCAGGATCTAAAGCACGGTTTGAGCTTGGAGAAAAAGTTGCTTTAAAGTCTTTTAGGATTTCGTCTAATTTTCTTGGGAATAGTTTTACTTTAGACATTTTGCCATCTGACTTAAAAGCATCAGTAATAGATACAGTCAATCTTTCTTCTACTGATAACTTAGGTAGTAAGGATGCTTATTGCTTCTGGCTTCCTTCAAAAGTTTTTCCATTATCAGGCTATTTTGCTCCATATCAATATTTATCTACAACATTTGGAAGTTTTAGTGGTACTACAGGAAGTGTGGGTTCTCTATATTCAACATGGTTTGGTCTTGTCCCAAGTAATCAATATTCTCTTTATTGTTTTGTTGATTACGATGGTAATGGTTTTATAACATATAATGTTGACTATGAGGGTGGTACTACTGTGTCAGTTGGTAGTGGGCCTCACTCTTTAACCTTAAAAAAGGTTGTTCATTAAAATATTTTAAGATAAATAATATTATGGTTTTGGGTTTAAAAATTAAAATGTGCAAATATTTTATTTAACTAAAAAACTAAAAAAGTGTTTTATAAAATTTTAAAATAAAATTTTAGGTGATTATTTAATATTGGTCTTTTCAATTAAAACTAACTTTTTGTAAGAAGATTATAAGCCCTACTAAAAAAAGGATTACTACTTGATATAGGCCATTTTGGTCAAATCTAATTTTTTTAGAGAAAATTATAAATAATATTTATTTTAAAAATACTAGATTATCTTACTGATTCTAATCTCAATACTTTGATGCTTAAGTAACTTAATATAATCTTTCTTAAAAATGTAGCAATTTAAACAATTACCTAAAAAACTGGATTATCTTATTGATTTCAATTTTAGTCTTTTAAAAAGTTAAGTAGTTTAATATAATTTTCCTAAAGTTGGGTCAGTTTAAACAATAACCTTTTATTTTTTAAAAGAACTTATATTTTTTATAGTCTTTGTATAGATATAAAGATTTGAAGTTGGACTTTAATTTATAGAATTATTTTATAAACTCCAATATCTGCTTGTCTATTTCCATTTCTTTTATCGATTTTACTGAATATAAAAACTCTTTTATAGTCTTATTTTCTGAGTATTTTAACTCATATGGTTCACCCTCATATTTTATGGTTTTGTCCATAAGTAGGCCGACTCTATCCACAATGTTAAATAGTATATCATCATCGTTAGATACCATTAGTATTGTTTTTTTAGCATCTTTATATTCTTCTATGATTTCTATAATATAATTTTTAATATGTCTATCTATTAGAGCCGTTGGTTCATCTAATATTAAAACATCAGGGTCATTTATTACTGCCCTTGCAAAAGCACCTAACTTTCTTTCTCCTATTGAAAGATAAGGGGGAGTTACATCTTTTTTATCTATTAGTTCAAACTTTTCTAAAAATTGTTCAACTTTTTCTTTTATCTCTTTATCTTTACTTCTTTCTGGGTTGTGATACTTTAAAACAATTTCTAAGTTTTCATAAAGGGTTAAATTGCTTATCAATGCCGAGTTTTGAAAAAGAAATCCTATCCTTTCCATCAGTTTTATTCTTTTTTGCCTTCTAAGATTATATACATTCTCATTGTTAAAGTAAACAGTACCAGAAGTTGGTTCTAATAACCCACATGCTATGTTTAATATTAAGGACTTACCACTACCATTTTTACCTAAAATACAGTATGCCTCTTCTTTTAGTAGTGATATGTTTATATTATGAATTATATTTTCAAATTGGACATTTTCTAATTTTAACAATTTTGCTCCTCATTTGAATTGATTTTTATGTGATATTTGAACATATAAAAACCACCTATAAAAAATCCTGGCATTAAAGTTATTAAATGAAAAATAAGTGTTATTGAAATTGCTAAAGTTGTCTCTAGATTTAAAAGTGAACCAAAACCTTGTTTTCCTGCTATTTCAAACATACCAATATCACCAGGACCACTAGGTATGATTATTCCCATATTTATTATAAGCATTGGTATGATTGAATGAAAGAATATATTATCTATGTTTATATAAAATGTTTTTAGTACAAAAACTATAGATAAGTTTTCTAGCAACCATATTAAAATAGACATAGAAAGACTATAAGCGAAATTTTTTGGATTTCTAAATATATGAAGTCCATGATAAAACTTGTTGATTATGTTATTAAACTTGTTTTCTATAGCGTTTTCTATAATATAAAGATATTTTTCTTTTTCTTTTAATTTTGGTTTTAATATGTGCAATATATAAAATATAAAAAAGAACACAAATATTATAATAATTATTATCTGAGCAGTTTTTAATAAAAATGAATTTTCTATTTTTATGAAAGTAGTTGTTATTAAGAATATTATGACAAGGGAGAAACCATCGATTATTTTTTCTGCTATTATTGTTCCTAGTAAGTATGATATGTTTATTTTTGTTTTTGAGTTTAAGAAATATGCCCTTATCAATTCTCCTATTCTAAAGGGTATTATATTATGTACAAAATATCCTATCATCATAGATTCATAAACTAGTTTGTAATTTATCTGATGTCCTATTATACTGTGCCACCTTATGCTTCTTAATACAAAGACTAATATCATCATAATTAATGATAAAAAAAAGTAGATAATATTTGTGTTTGATATTGTTTTTATGACAGAGTTTATATTTACTTCTTTTAGGGTTAGTATTACAAGTGTTATACTAAATATTAAACCTATTATTTTTAACTTCTTTTTGTTTTGTTGTTTTATCAAAAAACTATTCCCTATTTTTTTATTAAAAATTTAAATAAAATTAATTTTAAAATTCTAATATCATCTTTATATTTTTATAATAACAAAAATTATTTTTTGGAGATTTAAAATAGAAGGTTTTAATCTGAACTTTGTTTTACCTAGGAAAGAAGAGAAGATTATTTATAACTTTTTAAACTCAAACGAATCATTTTGTGCTATTATTCAAGGTGATTCTGGATCGGGAAAAACTACACTTGTAAATAGAATTGTAAACACTATTAATATAAAAACTTTTAGTTATAAAATGAGCCCAGCATTAAAAAATATACCTTTTTCTCCATTTATATCATTAATCAACACTTTTTCTGATTTTAAAATAGATTATTTCTATGTCTCAAAAGATGATAACAGTTTAGAGACCAATAAAAAGATGTTTTTTGATAATATAAAAACATTTATTATCAATAGACTTGAAAGAGAAAAATTTCTATTTATAATTGAGGACTTTCAGTATATTGATTCTGATAGTCTTGAACTTTTATTTTTCTTATTTAATTCCAAAGAATTATTAAAAAACAGGTTTATGGTAATACTTACATCTGACTATAGTATTAAATATGACTCTATTTATATTAAAGAGATATTAAAGCTTGATATTTTCTATAACATAGAACTTGAGAATTTAACAATTGATGAGAGTATTGCTCTTATTAATGGTATATTGAATGTAGAAAGTAAAATTGATGATAAGTTTTATGAAAAAATATTTTTATACTCAAATGGCAACCCTCTTTTTATAAAAAGGCTTTTAATTACTCTTATAGATAATAAAGTAATAGAAAAGGGTAAAGACCTTAAAATAAACTTTGATAAGTTTTATAGTTTTGATTTTCCAAATGACATTTATGAACTTATAATAAATAAAGTTAATACACTTGATGTTAATACAAAGAAGTTTTTACAGATTGCCTCTGTTTTTACACCCACAACTTCATTTGATCTTAATATTTTAAAAGAAGTATTTAATACTTTATATCCTATAGACTATGACTCTGCTATAGATAATTCAATAAGAATAGGTTTTTTGGAAAGATATGCTGATACTTTAAATTTCCCCCACTTGAAAATAAAAGAAGTATTTTATCACAGTATAGATGATAAGGAGAGGTTTTTTTTTCATAAAATAATAGCTGAATTTCTTGAAAAAAGGAATGAAAATATATTTAACATATGTTATCATTATAACAATTCAGATGATGATAATAAAAAACTTGAGTATAATAAAAAGTGTTATGAAGTTTCTATAAAAAACTTTTCACTTTTTAATGCTTCTTATTTTCTATCTAAAATTATTGAAATAAAGATTAACCTTAAAATAATTGATGATATTTTCTTTAAAGACATAATTGATTTTGCAAAGTTAAGTTATACAGCTGGAAAATTGAAAGAGGCAATAGATTATCTTAATACTGCTATTGACTATAGTTTAGACCCTGTTACTCAGATTAATCTATTTATTGAAAAGGCAAATTGTTTTTATTTCTTAAATGAAATGAGCTCTGCTATATCATTTTATAATAGAGCTTTTGAGATAGCAGATAAAAATAATTTTAAAATAGACACTGCTTATCCTTATGCTGTAATGGGTTCTTTTTATTACTTTACATATCAATTGGATAAAGCCTATTTTTTTTTAAACAATGCAATAAAGTTTATTGATACTGCAAACCTTGAAACAAAGATAAGAATTTATGGTATAAAATTGGCTGTGACTCTGTTGATTGGTAAGTTTGAAGAGTCTATGGAGTCACTTAAAATACTCGAAGACTTTTTAAACTATGTTTCTAATCCTGTATTGCTCTCACTTATATATCATTATGCTTCAGTTTATTATGTTTTTACAAGGAAAGATGTTGATAAAGGTATAAATTATAGCATAACTGCCGAAAAAATTGCAAGAGAAGTTGATAATGACCTTATAATTTATGCTTCTTATGCACCACGTGCTATTGGTTATTTTTATAAGGGAGAATATGCGAATTCCCTTGACTCTATTGAAAAAGGATTACTCTTATCAAAAAAGTATAATATTTATATTGGACTCTATATTTTTTATTCCTACAAGATAAACTCTTTGCTTTATGAAGGTAGGTTTAAAGAAGCCTATGATGTTTCAAATATGATTGACCCTAATCTTATACCTGAAAACTTATGTAAAATATTTTTTCTAAGAGCTAGATCTGTATATTTTTATGTAAACTCTGACTATGATTCTGCATTGAATAATTTGAATACTGCTATAGATATTGCTAAAAATAATTCAATAAATACTTTTCTTAATGCTCTTATTGTATGTAAAAACTTTATTCTTAATAATATTGGAAGGCCTATAGAAGAAAAAGTAGAGTATAGCAAAGATTATTTAGTATTTATAAAAGAGGCTGAATTACTTAATGATATAATATCAAAGAATGTTACTACCTATAAAACAAGCCCTAAGCCATTACTTGACTCTAAAGAAGTTTTTAGTCTGCTAGCATCTATAAACAATATATATAAGTTTAGTTTGACTACACCAGATATTTTATCTATACTTGACAAAATACTAGGTATTGGTGGTTGCTTATATGTTGGGCTTCATATAAAAGATAAGGATTATGAAAGATATAAGACTAATCTAGGAATTGGTCTTAGTGGTTTACCTAATTCTATATTATTGAGAGTTAACAATTCAAAAAATTATTTAAAGATAAACATAATACTTAAAAATGGGGTTAAGCTGACCAACAATATATTTTTTCCTATTCTTTATAAAAATAAGAATATTGGTTTTTTATGGGTTGTTTTTGACTCTGAGAGAGACAATGATTATCTTGAGAAATTCTCTATACTTGTTGATTCTTTAGTATTTTTAGGTATTAATTTTTCTCTTAAGGTTGAGACAAAGACAGATGTGTTTGAGAAGTATAGTATTACTGATAGGGAAAAAGAGATAATAGAACTTGTTTTAAATGGTCTTAAAAATAAGGAAATTGCTAAAAGGCTACATATATCTGAAATGACAGTGAAGATACATTTACACAATATTTTTGACAAAATGGGTATAAGAAACAGGGTCGAACTTGTTAAGGTATTTAGAGAATAGGACTTTTTGTTCTTTAAAAATTTAATTTTTAAAATTTTATTTTTAAATTTTATTTTATATTTAGTATTTTAAATTATTATTTGAGGACTGATATGAAAAAGTTTTGTTTTTTATTTCTTTTAATTTTTCCAGTATTTCTATTTTCAGAAGGTATTTTAAAGATATCTAACCTTCTTTCAAAAATAGATGACTTTAATAAGAACAAGTCTATGAAGGGTTATATTTCTTTAAGTATCGATTCTAATACTAAAAAAGGTTATTTTATATATCAATACCCAGATAAATTAAAGATTTTTTTCGGTCCAGAAGTTGTTAGAGAAGAAGACAAAGATTCTTATTCTTTTGTTGTTACTAATGGTGAGGTTATATGGATATATCTTCCTCAGTATATGGTTCTTATAGAGCAGGTTATTCCAGAGTATTTTAAAAGAGTCGGGTTTATTCAAGGTGACATAAAAAAGTTAATACTGAGTTATAAAATTGTTGACTTAAAATATAGTGAGGATAATAAGTTTTATATAATTTCTGCTGAAAAGCCGAAAAATAATATACCATTTTATAAAGTTGTTTTTAATGTTTCTCCCGATGGATTTGTTTTTAAGACATTATACTATATTCAAAAAGAGAATAGAATAATAACAATATCTATTGAGAAGTATGGGATAAAAGAATATGAACCTAATCCTAATGACTTTGTTGTCAAACCTTCAGGTGATATGCAGGTATTAAGAAATGTACTTTTTTCTTATAAAAAGTAGTTTAATGGAGTAATCTATGGAAGATTTTAAAACTATAGGAGAGATTTTAAGGTTAAAAAGGGAAGAAAAAAATTATTCTATCTCAGAAGTAGCTAAACTTACTAACATACCTGAAAAGCATATAGTTGCACTTGAGTCTAATGACTTTGAAAAACTTCCAGCAAGGGTTCATGTCACTGGATTTATAAGACTTTATGCCAATTTTCTTGGATTAGAGGAGAGTTATATACTTGAGGTTTTGGATAGACAGTTAAAGATGGAAGAGAAACCACCTATAGAAGAATTGGCATCTATTGTAAAAGAAGACTTTAATGGTTCTCTAAGGAAAAATTATTTTATAATAGGTTTTGGATTATTAATCTTAGTTATTGTTGGAATTATTTTTATTTTACAAGATAGAAGTTCTGTAAGTTCTAATTATTCTTATGAGCAAAAGGCAAATATAGTTGAAGATAAGAACAACATTGTCCTTAAAAAAGGAGAAGTTTCAAGTATAAAGATTAAAAATAATATTGTTAAAATTAAATTAAATGAGATTTCAGAAAATATAATCAGCATAAACTTTATTGATTATAACAGAAATATTATACTTAAAAATAATGAATATCTTTCGTTTGATGTTGATAATGATGAGGTTTTTGATGCTGGTATCTATATAAAAGATATTAAAGATAATGAGGTTGAATTAAATATAGATGAAATTCAAGAAAAAAGACTTGTAAAAGATGTTTTTTCTATTGGAATTAAAAAGGAAACAAGTGTGGTTTCAGTAGGTGTAAAATTAAAGATAGTTAATAAAACTAAAAACAAGATATATTTGTTTATTAAAACTCAAACAAACGATATTGAGAAAGAGCTTATTGATCAGATTGAGCTTGACTTGATATCTGGTTCTGACTTGGGCATTAACAGTATTGGTTTTTCTGATATAAGTGCTGTTGATATTTTTGTAAATGATGATAAACTTATATTTAATACTCAGGCTGGTTCTGTCGGTTATATAAAGTTTAATTTTGATAATTCCACAGGTAATAAAAAACTTACGTGGGAAATTACTAGTTAATGAAAAAACTGTATTGTATTAATCTTGGGTGCCCAAAAAATATTGTTGATACTGAAAAAGTTATAGCGAAGTATTTTAAAAACTTTGTTTTAACTTATAATATAGATGATTCTGATGCTGTCTTTATCAACACCTGTTCTTTTATAAGTGATGCCAAAAAAGAGTCTTTAGAAACTATTTTTGAGATTAAAGAACTTAATAAAGAGTTGTATGTGGGTGGTTGTCTTGTTGATCAACATCTTAAAGATATAAAAAAGGAGATAAAAGATGTAAGTTTTATAAAAGATGAATTATATAATTTAAAAGATAGGGTAATATATTTTAGATCTTCTTATTCTTATCTAAAAATATCAGAGGGTTGTAATAGAAAATGTAGTTTTTGCACAATACCTTCTTTTAAAGGTTTATATAGGAGTAGGACTATAGAAGACATATTGCAAGAGGCAAGGTTTTTAAAAAGTTTTTCATCTGAAATTATAATTGTTAGCCAAGATACTTCTTATTACGGTATTGACATCTATGGTAAGCCGATGCTTTCAGAACTTCTTTATAAAATTTCTGATTTAGGCTTTGATTGGATAAGAGTTATGTATCTTTATCCTCAGATGATTGATAATGAACTTATAAATGCTATAAAAACTTTACCTAATGTTGTTAAATACATAGACTTACCATTACAACACTTAAGCGATAATATATTAAAGGCTATGAATAGGTGGGGTAGTTTTGAAGATTATTATGCCCTTGTTAACAGGATAAGAGACTCTATCCCTGATATTAGTATAAGAAGTGCTTTTATAGTTGGTTATCCAGGTGAGACAGAAAAAGACTTTGACTTTATGTTAAAAGGTCTTGAAAAAATTAGTCTTGATAGAGTTGGTTTTTTTATTTATTCTGATGAGAAAGATACTGTTTCATATAATCAGTTTCCTAAAGTTTCTAAGAAAGTCAAAGAAAGACGATTAATTGAATTACAAGAATTACAAGAAACAATAAGTTTTAATAGACTTAAAAGATTTTTAAATAGAAGTCTTAAAGTTTTAATAGAGGAAAAAACTGATGACTATTATATAGGTAGAACTGAGTTTGATGCACCAGAAATTGATGGTGTTGTTTATGTTTCTGTAAATAATGATATAGATTTAGGTAAATTTTATAATGTTTTTATTGAAAATAATGATATCCATGACCTCTATGGGGTATGCAAATGCTAAACTTACCTAACATTTTAACATTACTCAGAATTGCTTTAATTTTACCAATTATTATTCTTATAAAAGGAAGTTATGTTGATAAATTGATTTCTTTTATGCTTTTTCTTGTTGCTGGGATAACTGATTATGTGGATGGTAAGATTGCTAGGAAGTATAACATTACATCAAGCTTTGGTAGTTTTTTAGATCCTTTGGCTGATAAGTTATTGGTCATATCTCTACTTATTTCTTTTTTGAATATTGATCCATCTATATTTCCTTATTGGATGGTATGGCTTATAATAATAAGAGAGTTTACAATAACTCTTTTAAGAGTGGAAGGAATCAGTAAAAACTCAGAGGTAAAAACTCTTTTTATTGGAAAATTAAAGACAGGTTTTCAGTTTTTTACTATAAGTGTTATGTTAATTTTTCTTATTCTTAAGGATTATCTTATAGAAAATAATTACATAAAGATTGTTAAAGGACTAACAGATGTAAGACTTGATGATGCTTTATTTTATTATTTTGGAGACTTAAGTTACTTTATGGCATATACACCAACACTGCTTTTAACTGTAGTACTTGTTTTTTCCTTATATTCTGGTATTAAATATATTGTTAAAAATAAGAGTATAATTTTTTACGATGAATGAGAAAAAGTCTATTATAACCTTTTTTTTGTTTCTTTTTCTTGGTTTCTTTTTAGGTATTTTTTATCCTAAAGTTAAGGAAAGTATTAAGTTACAATCTTTTTATAAAGATATTAATGAAAATCAAGATATAAAAACAAATTTAATTTCTGATAAAAAATATTCCTCAAAAAATAATATTGATTTTTCGATTAAATATAGTAATATTTATATTAATGTTAAAATTTATGGCATGGTTGAGAAACCAGGGTTATATAAACTTAAGAGGGGCACTAAACTTAGTGAACTTTTAAAAATTGCGGGTGTTAAGAATGGGGCTTATATAGAAGATGATAGAGAAATTAGAGATAACGAAAGGGTTTATATTAAGGAAGCCATAAATGTTTGTTTACAGACTGATGTTAAAACTTGTTATATTTTACCTAAAGGTTCTAGATTGTATGACTTATTAGATAGAGCAAAAATAAAAGAAGATATTAATATGCCGAATTATTTTTTAAAGGATGGACAGACTTTTTTTATTTCTAAGAAGAAAAGTAAGGAGTAGTTAAATGCAAGATAATAAAGAAAATGATGTTGTAAAGGGTGGTTTTTTTGAGGAAGATGAAGATATAACTTTATCAGAAAATGAACTTAATGATATTCTTTCTTCTTCTAGTATATCAGAGGTTGAAGAACATATTGATACTATTGATACTGTTCAAGAAGATAATCTTATTATTATAAGCAGTAAAGACTTAGAGTCTTTGTATCTTAAAGAAATCGAAAATGAAACCCCATTTGAAGACTTTGATGTGCTTTCTGAAACTTCTTTGGAAAAAGAGGAGCCAGAGGTTGAGGATGTTGATTCTTCTGAGTTTATACCATCAAAAGAGAGTATTGAGGAAGAGGTTAGTGTTGGAGTAGGAGTAGAAGAGGGTATAGGAGAGGAAGGAGAAGAGTTAGTTGTTGAGGGAGTAGGAGGAGTAGAGTTAGGGGAAGAAAGTAAAGGAGAGTTAATTGAGAGTGAAGAGATTGAGGATAAAGGAGTTGATGAGTTAGTGTTAAAGGAAGAGGTTGAAGGAGAAAAGTTAGAGGGTGAAGAGGTTAGTGTTGGAGTAGGAGTAGAAGAGGGTATAGGAGAGG
>Ga0308411_10003009_pt1 | contig 11333 bp, 6 predicted proteins | sample HotsprottomLayer_2_FD_203530 | JGI IMG/M metagenome (GOLD analysis project Ga0308411, IMG submission 203530) | Hot spring phototrophic mat microbial communities from Octopus Spring, Yellowstone National Park, Wyoming, United States -... | ecosystem: Environmental > Aquatic > Thermal springs >... | reverse complement strand
CGCTGGCACTGAGCGGTCACAAATTCCACGGCCCGCCCGGTATCGGTGCGCTGCTGATCCGCCGGGGTCTCAAGGTGCCGCCACAACTCCGAGGCGGACACCAGCAACAGGGACGACGGCCCGGCACCGAGCCGGTCGCTCTAGTCGTCGGACTAGTCGCCGCCCTGGAAACCGCCTGCCGGGAGGGCGAAGCACGACGCAGCCGATTGCGCCAGTTGCGCCAGCGATTGCTCGACCGCCTTCGCAGCGAGGCGAGTCCCGTCATTCTCAACGGCCCTGAAGAGGGCGGACTGGTTCATACGCTCAATGTGTCGTTCCCGCCTGTTCGCGGCGATGCCTTGCTGATGGCACTCGATCTAGCCGGCGTAGCCTGTTCCACCGGGTCGGCCTGTTCGAGCGGTTCGCTGCTACCCTCACCTGTTTTGCAAGCAATGGGGGTGAGCGACGACATCCTGCGCGGCGCACTGCGGCTCAGCCTGCACGCCTTGCACACCGACACCGAGATCGACGAGGCCGCCCGACGCATCGTGCAAGCCGTCCGCCGCTTGCGCGGCAACGGCTAGACCAGATTCTGCGAACACCGAGAATCCGGCAACTGACCTTACCGGCTCGCCAGGCGGATCTTCGTGAACACCCTTTCACCGACACCAGGAGTTAAATTGCTCCCTATCTATCGTTGCTCCAACAGGTTACAGCGAGACGAATCCCCTTGTGACAACGTCAAATGATCGGTATAATGATCAATCAGGAAACGTCCCGGCCCGGTGAGGAATCGCGAAGTCCACACGATGCGGACACAAGGCACCTGGATTCTGTTGCCAGAGAACCGAGCCGCCTGGCAGGCCGTCGAGCGCGTCCGTAAACACCTGCTCAGCCGACATCATAGTCCGCTCAACCCGCTGTTTCTGCACGGCTCTCCAGGTTGCGGCAAATCGCGGCTCGTCGATGATCTGGTGCATGCCCTGACAGCTCAGCGGCCCGATTTCCTGGCTACACGGCTCTCAGCGGCCGATTTGACTGCTTCGCCCGCTGAGCCAGAGGGCATCAGCGGTTCGCTCCGCGGTCGGTTCGGAGTTGATCTGCTCGTGCTGGAAGATGTGCAGCACCTGCCGGCTCGCGGCAACTCGACGCTGGAAGCTCTTCTCGACGATTGCCTGGCTCGGCAACGACAGGTCGTGTTGACTGCCACAAGTGGGCCGGCCCTGTTGCCCAACCTGTCGGCCCGATTGGCTAGCCGACTCGCTCAGGGACTGGTGTGCCACTTGTTGCCGCTCGCTTTGGAATCTCGTCGCGAATTCCTCCGTCGCCACGCCGAGCAACGCGGCCTGAGCATTTCTGCCGACCTGCTCGACTGGTTGGCCCAGCACATGCCCGGCAGTCCTCGGCAACTCGAAGGGGCGATCACTCGTCTGGACAGCCTGGCCCGCCAATTGCGTCGGCCCGTTCAGCTAGACGACCTGATCAGCGTCTTTGCCCCTGAGGCCGAACAGCCTGCCCTGTCGCTCGATCGCATTCTTCAGCAGGTGTGCGGTTACTTTCGAGTCGAGCCGCAGGCCCTGTGTTCAGCTGGACGGTCGCGTAGGGTTCTACTGCCTCGTCAGGTCGGCATGTATCTAGCTCGGCAACTGACCGGCCTGTCCCTGGAACAGATCGGTGCCTACTTCGGCGGCCGCGATCATAGCACCGTACTGCACGCCTGCCGCAAGGTCGAGCAGGCACTCGATCAAGATGCCCGCATCAGCGGCGCAATCCGTCAGTTGAGGGCCGACCTATTGTGACAACGACCTTGTGGAAAACCTGTCGCGCTAACGTCGCGCTTCGGATGAACCAGGTTGCTCGTCTGTCGAACGAGCAATCCCTGCTCTGCCGACCTGGCATTCGCGCAACCAGGCGCGACGTGTGCGCGCCACGACATCAACCGCTTTTCCACATCCACACAATCGACGCAAGTCCTATCGGGGCAAGCTCCCGCGTACTGCGTTGCTTGACCTGTCAACGAAACTGGCTCAGACCTTACTACTACCACCGAGTCTTGAAAGAGGATAATTCTCTTCTCTACTGCACAGAAGAGACAAACCTCAAAGGAGGGAACCGATGAAGGCCGTGTGTCACCGAGAAGGATTGTTGTCGGCCTGCCAGCTCGCCAGTGCGGCGATTCCGGCTAAGGAACTCAAGCCGATCCTCAAAAACGTCAAGGCAGTGGCCGGCGACGGTCGCTGTACCCTCATCGCCACCGATCTGGAAGTGGGCATCCGCCTGGATGTTCAGGGACTGACCATTCAGGAACCAGGCGAGGCGATCCTGCCAGCGGCCAAGCTCATCGCCATCCTCCGCGAGTCCCGCGATAACGAACTGTCCATTGAGACGGATGCCAGCGGTTGCACGATACGCGGTGCCCAACTGGAATACGAGATGCCCGGTGAAGATCCCGGACAGTTCCCCGATTTCCCCTACTTCACTGACGATCACTACCACGAGATTACTGCAGGCAGTCTGCGCGAGATGATTCGTCGAACGGTGTTTGCCACGGCCGACGAGACGGCTCGCTATGCCATCACAGGGGTGCTGTGGGAGGCGGAAGGCGATGTCATCCGCTTGGTAGCGACCGATGGCCGACGATTAGCGATCGCTGAGGGACTGGGAACCTCCATCGGCGGGCATAGCACTCGCGGGCAATTGCCGGTCGTGCCCAGCAAGGCCATGAACCTGCTGGAACGCAATCTACAAGATGATGCCGAGGAGACAGTCAAGGTATCGTTGCGGCCCAATGAAGTGCTGTTCCGCACTGGGCGATCGGTGATCTACAGCCGACTCGTCGAAGGGCGATTCCCCGACTATCGGGCCGTGTTACCGAAGAAGTCGGCCTTCGAGGTGTCGCTCAACGTCGTGGATTTCCAGGCCGCCGTTCGCCAGGCAGCGATCATGACCGACAACGACAGCAAGCGAGTGACCTTCAAGTTCACGCCGGATCGGCTGACCTTGCTGGCCCAGGGAGCCGGTTCGGGACGGTCGAAGGTCGAGATGCCGTTGTCCTACACCGGCAAGGCGATGGACATCCATTTCAACCCGGATTACCTGATCGAGATGCTCAAAGTGTTGCCGCCTGACAGTTCTTTGTCCGTGGAACTGACCGGGCCGGACAGTCCCGCTCTGTTCCGTTGTGGCAAGACGTATTCGTATCTGGTCATGCCGCTGACCTGATACGGCAGCCAGCAAGGGAGACGCACATGGCCATCCGCCGGCGAAACGACAAGGGGCCGGAAAATCTGGCTGAGATCCTCAGTCGGCTGTTCACAGCCCGTGGCTGGGGCCGACGACAAGATCGCTTAGGACTGGAGCGGGCCTGGGCCGAGGTTGCCGGGCCGCAGTTCGCACCGCACACTCGCGTTGGCCAACTCCGTCGTGGCGTGTTGGAAGTTCAGGTCGGCAATGCCGTCCTGCTTCAGGAGTTGACCCATTTTCATCGCCGTCGGCTGCTGAGCGAACTGCGGCAACGGCTGCCGAACACGCCCCTGACCGACCTGCGCTTTCGTAGCGGGGTCATCAGCTAAACCCCATCGGCTCGACGTGACTTGCTCCGTCGCTTTGTCGAGCCAAAGGAGAGATGCATCATGAGTACTGATTTGCCGGTTGTGGAAAGCGAACTGACCCCCGAGGAGCAGGCCACCCTGGATGCCTCGGCCAGTTATACCTCGGACAACGTCAAGTACCTCAAGGATGCCGACCATATCCGTCAGCGTCCGGGCATGTACATCGGCGATACCGGGCAGCACGGTCTGCACCATCTCATCTACGAACTAGTTCACAACTGTGTCGATGAGGCGTTGGCTGGCTACTGCCGCAACATCACCGTTCGTCTGCACGTTGATAACAGTGTCAGTGTTAGCGACGATGGCCGCGGCATCCCCGTGGAGGTACACCCCGAGATCGGCAAATCGACCTTGGAAGCCATTTTGACAATGGTCGGTGTTGGGGCCAAGTTCGACAAAGGGGCTTACAAGGTGTCCGCCGGTCTGCACGGCATGGGAGCCAAGGCCGTCACCGCTCTGAGCGAGTGGACGGAGGCCCAGGTGCAGCGCAATGGCCGAACCTATGTTCAAGAGTACGAACGCGGTAAAGCTGTCACCGAAGTCAAGGATGTAGGAGCTAGCAAACGCACCGGCACCCGCATCACCTTCAAACCCGATCCGCAGATCTTCCACGACATCCACTTCAACTATGACACCTTGCAGATGCGTTTCCGCGAGTTGGCTTTCCTCAACAAGGGGCTGGCCATCAAGCTCACTGAGGAACGCACCGGCAGGGAAGAAGTGTTCAAGTACGACGGCGGCATCGCGGAATTCGTCAGCTACCTCAATCGCGACGAGGACAAAAAGAGCTTTCTACATGGCGATCCGCTGTACATCGACCGCACCGTGGAAGGGTTGCACGGCCCAATTCGCGTCGAGGTGGCACTACAGTACACCAACACCGAGGAAGAGCGGGTTCGCTGCTACACCAACAATGCCTACAACCCGATGGGCGGTACGCATCTGACCGGCTTTCGGTCGGCTCTGACGCGGACGTTGAACGCCTATGGCACTCGTCAGAACTTGTTCAAGAATGTCACCCCCATTGGCGAGGATTTCCGCAAGGGACTGACAGCGATCATCAGCATCCAACATCCCGAACCGCAGTTCAACGCTCAGACCAAAGAGAAACTCAACAACGAAGAGGTCGATGGAGCCGTTTCCACCACCATCTACGAGTTTCTGTCGCGTTATCTAGAAGAGCATCCCGACCATGCTCGGGCCATCATCAACAAGGCCCTGATGGAAGCCGAGGCGCGCGAGGCAGCTGCTCGTGCCAAGCAGGCCTTGAAAGATCGCCGAGGCTTGCTGAGCGGCGGCGGTTTGCCCGGCAAACTCTACGACTGTACCAAACGCGAACGCGACTTGAGCGAACTGTTCCTCGTCGAGGGTGACAGCGCGGCAGGCTCAGCCGTCGAGGGACGCGATTCACGCTATCAGGCCATCCTGCCGTTGCGCGGCAAGCCGCTCAACGTCGAAAAGGCCCGGCTGGAGAACCTGCTGCAAAACAACGAAATCAAGACCATCATGCAGGCGGTCGGCATCATCGACATCGGCCCAGACATGGGCAAGGAGGATGCCGAGGAGCAGCGCAAGAACCTTCGCTATGGCAAGATCATCCTGCTGAGCGATGCCGACGTGGACGGCCAGCACATCCGTACGCTGTTGTTGACGTTCTTCTTCCGCCAGATGCCGTTGCTGGTGACCGATGGGCGGATCTATGTGGCTCGACCGCCTCTGTACAAGGTGACGGAGAAGAAGCAGGTACGCTTCGTCCACACGGCCGAGGACATGTCACGCGAATTGCTCGAGCGTGGGCTGCGTGGCACTCGGCTGGCGATCTATCCGCGTCCAACGGCCGGCGTGGATTCGCCGGTCGGAGAGCCAACCTACATGCAAGGAGCCGAACTCGAGGCTTTGATGAAGCTCATGACCACGCTCGAGGATGCTCTGCAAACCCTGGAGCGGCGCGGTGTCAATCTGCACACCTTCCTCAATCGGCTGACCGATAAGGGCTTGCCGATGTTCCACGTCCTGATTGCCGGTCGGGAAGAATGGTGCTACTCGGCTCAGGAGGTGGACGTTCTCCGCGAGCGTGAACGGCAGCGACTTGGGCACGATCTAGTGGTCGAAAGCGACACAGGGATGGAAGAAGTGCAGAAACCCGCCGAGACGGAGACGATTTTCGAGCAGGAAATGCACGAGGTCAAGCTCATCAACAAATTGCTGCCCGAACTGCAACGCCTGGGACTCGATGTGCGTGATCTGTTACCGCCGGAGCGAGTGGCTGGTCGCGAACCCGTTCTGCGTCTGCGTCTGGAAACCAGCAACGACGGTCAAAAAGCGGTAGCCACCCTCCGCGATCTGGTCGCCGAGATCCGCAAACTAGGTGAGAAGGGACTGTCCATCACTCGGTTCAAGGGACTTGGAGAGATGGATCCTTCGGAATTGTGGGAAACGACACTCGATCCAGAGCGACGAACGCTCTTGCAGATCCAACTCGATGATGCCCTCAAGGCCGAGGAGATGTTCCGCACGCTCATGGGCGAAAAAGTGGAGCCGCGCCGCGATTTCATCTACAAGTACGCCATCGAGGTCAAGGACATCGACTACCACGGAGCGTGAACGGCGTACCGACTCCACCTGCTGACGCAAGGTGGCTCACCGAGATAGCGAGCCACCCGGCGTGAGCGGGTGGAGCAAGCCCACGGTGTGCCGACTCCACCTGCTGAAGCGAGCCACCCCGCGTGAGCGGGTGGAGCAAGCCCACGGTGTGCCGACTCCACCTGCTGACGCAAGGTGGCTCGCTGGGATAGCGAGGTTTACCGCTCGTCTACGGCCCGATAGCCTGCGACTTTCAGGCCGATGCGATACAGGCTGGTATCTACCGTGATATAGAGCGTTCGCGCTTCATCACCGCGACCGAAGCAGACATTGCTAGGCAGACCGCGCGGCGAGGTGGAGCCGGGCTGCGAAGGGCCGGTCGGGATGAAAGCCACTTCCTTGCCGTCTGGGTCGATCACCTTGACTCCGGGCCGCTCGGCCATACGAACCGTCAGATAAATGTGGCCACGCTCGTCCACGCACATGCCATCGCAGCCCGGCCCCTTGCCGAAATCCACCAAGGTTCGGCGTTTGCCGGCCACTCGACCGTCAGCATCGAGCGGAAACGCGTAGACCTTCATGGCTCCAGGAGTCGGCGGTGGTGCGGCCGGATTGATCTGGTCGGTGCCGTTGTTGTGATCGGCCAGATACAACGTCTTGCCATCGGGACTCAGGGCGATGCCGTTGGGCTTTTCCACCTCGCGAGTCAGTTCGCGCACGGTGCCATCGGTCTCGATGCAATAGACGGCTCGATGCTCCAGTTCGCGTGGTTCCTCTCCCAGATAGCGCGGGTCGGTGAAGTAGATGCGTCCTCGGCGGTCGATGACTAGGTCATTTGGGGCGTTGAACCGTTTGCCCATGTAGCGGTCGGCCAGCACCGTGCGGGTGCGTGTTTTGATGTCCCAGCGAACGACAGCTCGGCCGCCATAATCCGCTCCCTCGCAAGCGACGAGTCGGCCCTCGCGGTCGAACTTCAGGCCGTTGGACTTGTGGCTGTCTTCCACGAACACGGTGGTTTTGCGAGTACGCGGGTCGAAGCGCAGGATCATGCCGCGATCCTTGCCGACGGGAATGTCGGAGAAATAGATGCTGCCATCGGGAGCGACAGCCGGCCCCTCGGTGAGTCCGCCGTTGATCTTGGCTGTACGCGTGAAGAGCAGTTCCAGACGCGCGCCGGCTGGCACGATGGTGTCGCCACTCGGCGCGGGCACCTCGTCAGCGGCCAATCCAGATGCAGATAACAACAGAAGCAGACAACAGACACGGAAGTGCATGGACACCAACTCCTCGTTGAGGGACGAAGCAGATGACAAGTATAGTAGGGGCGAACGGAGGTACTGTCAGCAGTATTCTGAGCAGTCCTCTCACGGTGAAAGCGGAGCCGCCGACCCGGCCTTGCCAACCCTTCGTAAAGAATCTTTCCTAAACATCCTTTACAAACCTTCTTGCCTCGTCTATTCTGGCTTGAGCTAACCCTGCCTCGCCCGGCCTGGAACCTTACCACATGACTGCTCGCATTGAGCCAAGCCTTCTGGGCAAGATGAGTGAACGTCAGGTACTCCGCATCTTGCAGAGCCACGGCCCGTTGTCGCGGGCCGAGGTAGCCCGGCACACTGGACTCAGTGCCCCCGCTGTGTCGCGCGCCGTCGCCAATCTGTTGCGACTGGGATTACTCGAGGAAACCAGTACTGCTCAAGCGACGGGTGGCAGACCGGCCACTCGGCTTCGGCTGGCCAGCCAGAACGCCCAGGTTCTCGGTGCCGCCATTGATGCCGATCGATGCCTGGTTGTCTCAGCGGGACTCGACGGCCTGCTCCACGAACCCAGTCGCTCGTTCGACACGCCCGACAGCTATCCGCAGTTGCTCCGTTGCCTGGCCGAAGCGGCCCGCTCGTTGATGGATCGCCCTGGAGTCACCACGCTCGGCTTGGGTATCAGCTTGCCGGGCCTGGTCGATTACCGCACCGGACGCGCCGTGCTGTCTCCTAATCTGCCTTTGACCAACGGTCAGACTCCCGCACGCGACTTGGCCGACCGGCTCGGACTGGACTGCATCGTCTTGCAAGAGTCACATGCCCTGTGCCTAGCCGAGCAGCACCACGGCCTAGCGCGCGGTCTGGAGGATTTTGCCATGCTCGACGTGCAGACCGGGGTCGGCCTGGGAGTCGTCACAGGCGGCCGACTGCTCACCGGCCACAGTGGTCTGGCTGGCGAGATCGGCCACATCACCATCGTGCCCGATGGGCAACGCTGTGGGTGCGGCAACGTGGGTTGTCTGGAGACGGTGGCCAGCGATACCTCCCTGGCTCGACGGGTGTCGCGTCGGCTGGGCCGGCCCGTTTCCATCGAGGAGGTTCTGCACCTAGCCCGATCGCCACACTACGATCTGACCGCTGACCTTGACGACTACTGTCGTTATCTCGCTCTGGCGGTTGCGGCCGTCATCAATCTGTTTAATCCCTCCCGGCTATTCGTGCATGGCCGGGGTTTCGAGGCCGACCCCACTCTGTTCGCTCGCCTGATCGAGCGGGCCTCGCGGCGCAGTCTCAGCCCGTCGTTCCGCGATTGCCGCATTCTCCGCGCCACAGGGCAGAAACATCAAGGCGCAGTGGCCGGCATCATCTGTCAACTCACCAGTGCCATCGCTCCGGCTCTGCAAACCAATCCACTTGGCCTGCTTTCAGAGGTTCGCCATGCGCTACCGTCTGCGTGAAGCGTTCGTCTTGTTCGTGACCTTACTCCTGGCGATGCCAGCGATGGCCGCCGAGCCACTTCGTCTGCTGTTCTTGGGCGATAACGCCGGGCACCAACCTGCCGAACGCTTCCGCATCTTGGCTCCGGTACTGGCCAAGCGCGGCATCCAGCTCACCTACACCGACAAGGTCGAGGATCTCAATCCGCAGACGCTCGGACAGTATGCCGGCCTGATCATCTACGCCAACCATACCAAGATCACGCCGGCTCAGGAAAAGGCACTTCTGGACTTCGTGGCCTCCGGCAAGGGCTTTGTGCCGCTGCACTGCGCCAGTTATTGCTTTCTCAACTCGCCTGCCTACATCGCTCTGGTCGGCGCGCAGTTCCGCAGTCACGGAGCCGGAGTGTTCCGCACCCGCATCGTCGCCCCTCAGCATCCGCTGATGAAAGGGTACACCGGCTTTTCCTCCTGGGATGAGACTTATGTCCACACCAAGCACAACCCCAAGGATCGCACGGTGCTGGAGGTTCGCGCCGAGGGCAAGTTCGAGGAGCCTTGGACGTGGGTGCGAACGCATGGCAAGGGCCGGGTCTTCTACACCGCCTGGGGACACGACGAGCGCACCTGGAGCCATCCGGGCTTTCAGAATCTAGTGGAGCGTGGCATCCGCTGGGCCTGCAACGCTGATCTGTCGGTGGTGCCGGACTTCAGCGACGGCCCGACTATGACACGCTTGCCCGCGAATCCACCGCCCTTCCGCTACACCAAGGCGCGCGTACCCTTCTATCCCGCCGGCGAACGCTGGGGCACCACCCGCGAACCGCTCACCCAGATGCAGATGCCCCTCAGTCCCGCTGAGTCGATGCAACACATGGTGCATCCCGACGACTTCGAGTTGAAACTGTTCGCCTCCGAGGAGATGCTGGGCGGCAAACCCATCTGCATCAACTGGGACGAACGCGGTCGGCTCTGGGCCGCCCTCACGATGGACTATCCCAACGAATTGCAGCCGGCTGGAAAGGGCCGCGACCGCATCGTGATCGCCGAGGACACCAACGGCGACGGCGTGGCCGACAAGGTGACCGTCTTCGCCGATAAGCTGAGTATTCCCACCTCGCTTACCTTTGCCCGCGGCGGAGTCATCGTCCATCAGGCACCGCAGACACTGTTCCTGGCCGACACCAACGGCGACGACGTGGCCGACGTTCGCAAGGTGCTGTTCCAGGGCTGGAATACCAACGACACTCACGCTGGGCCGAGCAATCTTGTCTGGGGTCTAGACAACTGGATCTACAGCATGGTCGGCTACGCCGGGTTCAACGGCACCGTCGGCGGCGAACGGCACAACTTCCGCCAGGGCTTCTTCCGCTTCAAGCCCGACGGCAGCAAGCTAGAGTTCCTTCGCAGTGCCAACAACAACTGCTGGGGCGTCGGCTTCAGCGAGGAAGGCTTGCTGTTCGGCTCGACGGCTAATGGCAATCCCAGCATGTACCTGCCGCTGCCCAATCGCTACTACGAGTCGGTGCGTGGCTGGTCGTCCAGCGTGCTGGGCAGCATCGCCGCTGACAGCAAGATTCATCCCATCACCGACAAGATCCGGCAGGTCGATCATCACGGCGGCTTCACCGCAGCGGCCGGCCACGCTCTGTACACCGCTCGCAGCTATCCGCGCTACTACTGGAATCGCACCGCCTTCGTCACCGAGCCGACCGGACATCTCGTCGCCACGTTCGTAATCGAGCGACAAGGCAGTGATTTCCGCTCTCGCAATTCGTGGAACCTGCTCGCCAGCGATGATGAGTGGGTCGCGCCGATCATGGCGGAAGTCGGTCCCGATGGCCAAGTGTGGATTCTCGACTGGTACAACTTCATCGTCCAGCACAACCCTACGCCGGTCGGCTTCAAGACCGGCAAGGGCAACGCCTACGAGACCGAACTGCGTGACAAGAAGCACGGCCGCATCTATCGCCTCGTTCACAAGAACGGCACTGCGAGCAAGTCGCCCAGCCTGAAGGCTCCCGCAGAGATGGTCGCCGCTCTGAAGCACGATAACCTGTTGTGGCGACGACATGCCCAGCGGTTGCTGGTCGAACGCGGGCAAAAGGATGTCGTGCCCAGCCTGCTGGAACTCATCAAGGATCGCAGCGTTGATGACATCGGCCTGAATCCCGGTGCGATTCACGCTCTGTGGACGCTAGAGGGGCTGTCCGCTCTGGAAGAGGACGGAGTACCGCAAACCATCGCCACCGCGCTCAAGCATCCCTCGGCGGGCGTTCGTCGCAATGCCGCTCTGGTTCTGCCGGTCAAGGCGACCTCGGCCAAGGCCATTCTCGAGGCCGGTCTGCTGACGGATGCCGATGCTCACGTTCGCCTGGCTGCCTATCAGGCACTGGCCGACCAGCCCAGCAATCGCGAGGTCGGGGCGGCGATTGCTGCGGCTCTGTCGCGTAAGGACGACATGACCG
>Ga0308411_10003007_pt1 | contig 11338 bp, 8 predicted proteins | sample HotsprottomLayer_2_FD_203530 | JGI IMG/M metagenome (GOLD analysis project Ga0308411, IMG submission 203530) | Hot spring phototrophic mat microbial communities from Octopus Spring, Yellowstone National Park, Wyoming, United States -... | ecosystem: Environmental > Aquatic > Thermal springs >... | reverse complement strand
CATTCACGTGCACGTTTCCAGTCGTGGGGGGGCTCCTGGTGATGGCGGCCGCCGGGAATTTCCTCTACCCGATCCTCGGTCTGGCGACCTTCTCCGCGGTCCTGGCGTTTCCCTTCTTCCTCTTGGCGCTGGCGCCGGGGCTGCTCGCGACGGTGCCGCGCAGCGGGGACTGGATGAATAGCGTCAAGGTGGTCGGCGGCCTCATCGAAATCGGGGCGGCGTTCAAATTCCTGAATACCGCGGAGCTTGGGTTCGTGACCCCAGAAAACGCCTGGTTCGACGCCAACGTGGTGCTGACCAGCTGGATCGCCCTGTCGGCGGTCTGCGGCTTCTACCTGCTTGGATTCTTCAAGACCAACCACGACTACGACGAGGTCAAGGTGGGAGCCGGCCGCATGGTCTTCGGCACCCTCTTTCTCGGCCTGGCCCTGTATATGACCCCCGCGCTGTTTGGCCGCGCGCCGGACAGCCTGGTCTGGGACCGCCTGATCGTGGGGATCTTGCCACCGGACTCCTCGGAATTCACCGCCGCGGCACGAGTGGCGAGCCTCGGGGATTCCGGAAGTGCGACCCTCAGCGACATCCGGGCCACCTCGTCCGACCCGAGTCAGGCCGAGCGCGAGGAGAAGAAAGCCCACGGAGTCCTCTGGGGACTGAGCTTCGATCAGGCCGTGGAGCAGGCCGCGCGCGAGCAACGGCCGATCCTCATCGACTTCACGGGAGTCAACTGCGCAAACTGCCGGCTCATGGAAAAGCGGGTCTTGCCCAGGCCGGAGATCGTCGAATTGCTCAAGGAGTTTGTCACCGTCCAGCTCTACACCGACTTTGTCCCGATCGCGTCCATCTCGGCCGAGCAACGGCGGGGGCTGGCGGAGAAGAACCAGCTTCGCCAACTCGATCTGGCTCAGGAGGCGACCAATCCGTTCTACGTCGTGCTCACTCCCGACGGCAAACTTCAAAGCTCAATCGGCGGCTACAACGAACCGCCGGTGTTTCAACGATTCCTCTCCAGCGCTCTGGAGAAAATCCGCGAAGACGTCCGGATGGCCCGTGTCGGCCGAGGGGACCTGCGCAGTACGCAAACTCCATGAGACGCCGCGAGATGTCACCGCCGCGCTTCCGAGGTCGGGTAAAGCGGAGGCAGACCGAGCCGGCGGCGAACCTCCTCGACCTCCTGAGGATCGTTGACCGGATAACGCGGGACCAACCCCGCCAACACCCCAACGACCTCCGAGGCCACCGTCGTGGCCATGTTGCGCAGTCCTTCCTCCGTCTGGGCCGCACTGTGGGGGGTGAGCATCACGTCCGGCCGACCGATCAAGGGATGGTCGGGGGGGGGTGGTTCTTCAGCAAAGACGTCGCCACCATATCCCCAGAGCTTGCCGGCATCCAGCGCCCGAGCCACCGCGGCCTCGTCGACCACCGGTCCCCGACTGGTGTTGATCAGGATCGCCTCGGGCTTCATGAGTGCCAGCGCGGACTCGTCGATCATGCCCCGGGTGGAGGCGTCGAGGGGGACGTGAAGCGTGACGTACTCCGAACTGGCAAGGACTTCCTGAAAGCCGACACGGCGGGCACCGGCCTCGCGCTCCACTTCGGCAGGCGCGGCGACCAGGTCGTGGTACAGGACCTTCATTCCAAATCCCTGAAATGCGATCCGGCCGACTCTCCGGCCGATTCGGCCGAAACCGATGATTCCCAAAGTCTTGCCGGCAATCTCGCGACCCGTCATGCTCAACCGCGCATGGTAGTCTCCCCGCTCCAGGGCGGCCATCATCCGGGGAAAGTGCTTGGAGAGGCCGATGATCAGGGCGAAGACGTGCTCACTGACGCTCTGCGTGTTCGCCCCCGGGGTGTAGACCACCTGGACGCCGCGTGCCGTGGCCGCGTCGATGTCGACGTGGTCGTACCCAACTCCATGCCTCCCAACGACCTTGAGCGAACGGCCCTGGTCCAACACGGCGGCGTCGATGACTCCCGAGGTTCGGATCACGATGGCGTCGACGTTCACGACTTCCCGCCGCAGCGTTTCGGGATCGCAGGCCGAGATGACCCGGAGCTCCCCGGCCTCGCGGAGCAGGCGCATTCCGGTTTCATGCATGGGCGTCAGGAGAAGGATCTTGGGTGGGCTCGGCATGGCAACAGACCTTGGTCCAATTCGGGTCGTCGAGACCAGGAAGCGAGCTCGGGGCCGGCGTCGGCAACGGACCACTCAACGGTTGCCCCGCTTCGTCGTAGTATAAGGTCTCGTTGGAAGTTTCGCGCTGGGTGGAGGGTTGCCAAGGAAGGTCGCCCCGGCTCCGGCCCACTTCGGCCGCTGCCAGTCTGCCGGGCGGTTCCTGTTTCTTCCGGTCGTGAGCCATTCGATGCGTTTCCGAGTCAGCTCTCTCGACTCTGGGAATCTTGTGCTCGGTGGGCTGATTGTCGGTTCGATGCTGGTTCGCATCGGCGTCCTGGCGCTTGGAGGTTTTCGTCTCCAGGATCCCGACAACTATCTGCCGCTCGCCCGTTCGATCGCCGAAGGGGAGGGATTGGCGATCCATGGCCGTCCGACGGCGTATCGTCCTCCGCTTTATCCCCTGGTGTTGGCACCGCTGACGGTGCTTGGGGGGGAGGGGGCGGTTCTCGGTGGCGTGGCGGCGCTCCATGTGGCTCTGGGAGCCGGAACGGTTTGGTTGGTGTCGGTTGCGGCCAAGGGTTGGGGCCTGGGAGACCGCCGCGCGCTGGCGGCGGCCCTGGTGGTTGCCTTCGATCCGCTGCTCCTTGGGCAGAGCCGGGCCGTGATGACCGAGCCGCTGGCGGCGTTCTTGCTCGCCGCGGCGCTGGCGCTCTTCGCTCAGCCCGGACTGAAAGGATTGCTCGGCGGGGGCCTCTTCTGCGGGCTGGCCGGCTTGTGCCGCCCGAGCAGCCTGGCGGGGTCCGTCTTGGCGGTCGTCGGCTATGCGGCCTTCGGTCCTGGGCCAACTGGCCGCCGGTTCGCCCATTCGCTGGCCCTGACTTTGACAATCGCCGCGGTTCTGACGCCCTGGGCCATCCGAAATTGTCTGGTCTTTGGCGAGCCGATCTGGACCACCACTCACGGGGGGTACACCCTCGCGCTGGGGAACAACGAGACGTATTACCGCGAGGTGTTGGACGGCCGACCGGGGACAGTTTGGTCCGGGGCGGCTCAATTCGCCTGGTTCGACGAGGTGAACCGAGCCACCGCCGGGCTGACCGAGCCCGAGGCGGATCGCTTCCTGGCCGCGTCGGTTCGCGAGCTCGCGCTGGCCGAGCCGCGTCGATTTATCCGGGCGTGTGTCGAACGAGTCCGACACTTTTGGAGCCTGGCGCCGGCCCCGGCGGTGTATCCTCCGGCGATCCGGTTGGCGACAGCCTGTTGGAACCTCCCGCTCCTTTGCGCTTTTGTGTTGGGGCTTGTCTCGGGAAAGGTCTGGCGCTGGCCGCGAGTCGCCGCGGTTGCGGCGATCTTCGGCCTTTCCCTCGTCCACACGTTTTACTGGACGGACCTCCGCATGCGCTCGCCCGTGGTCCCCGCGCTGGCCTTGGTTGCGGCCTCGGCCGGCATGCCCCGATTCCTCCCTCGGCCTCCCGTTTCGACCGGGGGTTCCATTTCAGGAACCCTCCAGCCGCGGTCGTGACCGATCAAGTTCCGGCAAGCGTCGGGTTCAGGGAGTCCTCAACGGACGGCGGGGGTCCCGCGGACCGGGACCTCGACCGGGATGTGGGGCAAACTGGGAGTCTGCTGAGGGTCAGGGTTGCGGATGAAGACCAGCCAGCGAGACGTCGAGAAGCTAATCCCCGTGGCCACCACGATCCCAACCACCGCGGCCGCCAGTCGGTGCTGGGCGAAGAACTCGAAGTGGCCGGGGAGGTAGAGCCGCAAGAACAGGCTGACCACGATTCCCAGGGCGTTTCCCAGAGCGTAGGTCGTAAACTGGCGGAGCAACGAGCCACGTCCGGCGTCGTTGAAGGTCAACCTTCGATTCAGCGTGAAGTTCCAACAAAGTGCCGCCAGGATCGAGAGCAGCCCGGCCACCGCCAACGACGCAGAAAATCCGGTGGTCTGCCCAGGCGCGGGGAGAGCCCAGAACCTCTGGAACAGGAGCTGAAGGAGGGCGTAGAGCGTCAGGTCGATCACCATCCCGGAGGCGCCGACCAGGCAGAATTGGATCAGCCGGGAGAAGTTGCCGAAGCGATGGTCCACCACCCGTTTGAGCTGCCGGAAGTCGTCCAGCCGCAGGGGCAACAACGCGCGGAAGGGAACCGGGGCAGACGACACCGGGACATCCCGCCGCTCGAAGTCGCAGGAGAGCAGATGGAGCACCAGACGCGACCCTTTCGCCCTCCTGCCGGCACGCACCCGATGCGCTTCCCGCCCCCGCAAGGCCGCCAACCCGGAAAACGCGTCCGATGTCCCCAGAACCGCCCGACTCAAAAACGCCAGCGAGCGGCCGTTGTGTTGCGATCCCCGGCCACCCAGGTCACCCTGCGGCACGGCGATGGCGAGCTCGGCATTCCGGTCGCGGAGCGGTCGCAACAGCTTCGTCAACGAACCGGGCTCATAGCGGCGGGAAGGGTCAACGACCACCACCGGATCGCCCGTCGCGGAGTCGACTCCCGATTGCAGCGCGGAGACGGGATCATTTCCACTCGCCGCCTTGAACCCGGTCGGAACCACCCCGTTCAGGGCCTCCGCCTCGCCGATCAAGATCGTCTCGATGGCAACCTGGTCCATCGACGACCGCAGCTCGGCTCGATACTCCTCGATCCGCGATTTCCAGCCATCGTCCCCTGCCCGCACGTGCACGATCAGGCTGACCTTCTCCATGCAAGACCCATGCCCTTTACTGTCGCTCATGACAGACCAGGTGCCTCGACGGGCGAGCGCGACTCAACGAAGAAATCGAATCGGTCGAGGAGGGTTCACCGAAGCATCGATCCTGCGGCGATGATGGATCAGCTCAGAGGTGACTCGAGAGCCGAGATCAACCCCGGTGAAGAACCTGTGATAAGAATAGTCCAACTTCGCGTGACCCGCAAGCCGACGCCGCCCCAAGGTCCCCGGACGTCCCCCTCTGCCTGCTGGATCGTCAAGAAAAACCGAGATCGCGGGAGGATGAAAGCCGCTGGCTTCTACCCAAAGATGCTAGATTGCCTGTTCAATCCAACCTCCCCCAAGAACCAGATCTTCCTGGTAGACGGTTACGATCTGTCCTGGGGCGACGGCGGGCTGCGGCCGCTGGAAGATCACGCGAGCTTCCTCCGGGCCGAGGGGCTCGACGGTTGCCTCAACGGCCTGATGTTGAGCGCGAATCTGGGCCAGGCAGGGGAGGGGGCGATCTGGAATGGGACCCTGCCAGTTGAACCGGGTGGCCACCAGTCCGCTCCGATCCAGGGCCTGGCGGGGACCGACGGTGACGGTTCGGGTGGCGGGCTCGATCTGGACGACGTAGTGGGGAGTTCCCAAAGCCACGCCGAGACCCCGGCGCTGGCCGATGGTGAATCCTTCGATGCCTGGATGGGTGCCGAGGTGCCGACCCTCCTGATCGACGATCGGGCCATGGGTCGCTCGCCCGGGGCGCAGGCGGTGGACCATTTCGAGGTAGTTCCCATCGGGCACGAAGCAGATGTCCTGGCTCTCCGGCTTGTCATGGACTGGAAGCCGTTGGGTCCGGGCGATTTCGCGGACTTCCGACTTGGGGAGCTCGCCCACGGGGAAGAGGATTCGGGGGAGCATTTCGGATCGGAGCCCGGAGAGGACGTAGGATTGGTCTTTCGCGCGGTCACGACCGCGGGCCACGCGTGGACTTCCGTCGGCCGCGGTGACGATTCGGGCGTAGTGCCCGGTGGCGACGAAGTCCGCCCCGACCTGCTGTCCGTAAGCCCACAGCTTTCCGAACTTGAGCCAGAGGTTGCACATCACGCAGGGGTTGGGAGTCCGTCCGGCGAGGTATTCGTCGACGAAGTAGTCTTGGATCTTGCCGAAGTCCTGCTCGAAATCGATCGCGAAGAAGGGGAGGTCGAGGCGGTCGGCGACGCGGCGGGCGTCGAGGGCGTCGGCCACGCTGCAGCAGGTCTTGGCGCGCCGTTCGGCGTCCTCCTGGTAGGCGCCGGTGCGCATGAACACTCCGACCACGTCATAGCCGCGGTCTTTCAAAAGGTAGGCCGCGACGGAGCTATCAACCCCACCGCTCATCGCGAGGACCACTCGTTCAGCCATGGCGCGATCCGTAGCAATCCCTGGAAACGGACTCAAGATTCAACTCTATGGTAGGCTGGTCGAACCGCGAGGACCAGGAGAGGGTTAACGCCGCGATGCCGGGTTGGGAGCGTGGAGGGGCGACCGCTGGTTCTGCTGGTTTCCGCCGCGTGGGGAGTCGAGCGTTCCGAAGTCGGCTTTGCTCGCTGTCATCTCGTCTCACCGCGAGCTCAAGAAGGCTTTCGGCGCGAGGCTTTTTCGGCGACCCCGCTGATCCCGAAGCGGCGGCCGAGCTCGTTTTCCACGTCTTCCCAGCGAGCGTCGCGATAGCCCAAGAGGACCATGGCGTGGAACACGAGATCCGCGACCTCCTTGATCAGGTGTTGCCGGCCGGCATCCCCCGGCTCGTCGCCCGCTTCCACGACTTCGGCGGCCTCCTCGACGAGTTTGGCCCCGATTCGGGCGACACCCCCTGCCATCAGGTCCGCCACGTACGATGGGTCGGCGGGAGGGTTCTGTTTACGGTCTTGGATGACGTCCATGAGGCGCGTCAGAATGGAATGGTCAGCCATCGGGTACCAGCCTCCAGAAAGCAGGAATGGTCAGCGAGCGGGGATTCACCCCCCAGACCCGGCGTGCGTCGTCTTGGCGGCTGGTTCCGCGGTCCGATCCGTACGCCCTGGATTCTCCTCAGCCCGCCGGAGGTTGGAATCTCCGTGGAGGCGGACAACGAGGTGACCGCAGGGCGGTCTCAAGGATCCGATCGCGAGGGGCGACGGGTCCGACCGAGGAGCCGGGGAGTCGCCGGTGTCAGCTCGCTGCGGGGGCTCGGCCTTGCTCGAAACCGAGCCTCCGCGGGGGATCAGTCGCATGCAAGCCGGAACGATCGAGTATGAGTTCGGAATCCCGATTCCGGGAGTTATCCTACCGGAAGTCCAGTGGGTCCGGACAGCCTTGAAGCGTCTTCCGGAGCGGGGGCCGTTGGAATGGAGCGCGATTTTCGGACGGACGGCGCCGGTGGTGCTGGACCTGGGGTGCGGAAACGGCCGGTACACCCTCTTGAGCGCCTTGGCCCGGCCCGATCTGAACCATTGCGCGATCGATGTGCTCCCCTTGGTGATCCGGTACGCGACCCGGCGGGCCAACCAGCGCGGGTTGAGCAACGTCCGGTTCGCCGTGAAGGACGCCGAGACGTTCCTGTCGGTTTATGTCAGCGAGGCCTCCGTCGCTGAGGTCCACCTCTACCATCCCCAGCCTTATTCGGGAGCCAGCGGTCGGCAGGCCCGTCGCAGAATGGTCACTCCCAGCTTCCTCGCCGACGTTCACCGGGTCCTCGAGCCCTGGGGGCGGTTTTACCTGCAGACCGACAACCCGGAGTACTGGGGCTACATGACGGAGGTGCTGCCGCACTTCTTCCAGTTTGAGCCTCGTGAGGAACCGTGGCCGGATGCCCCTGAGGGCCGGACCCGGCGCGAGATTGTGGCTCGGGCCCGGGGCCTGAGGATTTTTCGGGGGGTCGGCCAGCGACGTCAAGATCTGACCGCAGAGCAGCGGCGGACCCTGGCTGAAACGTTACCCCAGCCGCGGTTTCGCCTCCACAGAAGCTCACACGACCTCGATCACTGGGAGCGTTTGCATCCATGAGGGAAGTTGCAAGCAAGGCCTCCAGGGACCCGCAGGGCGAAAGCGGAGCTCGATCGACGGGAGCGATCGCAGCCGTGCGTACCGGGCCGCACCTCCGGCGACGGTCGGCCACCGCGGGGGAGCGGACCTCACTGGGGCGGGACACCGAGGACCGTGAGATCGACCGCCTCTCCAGGCGGGACGACGATCTTGCGTCGCACCCCCTGCAACAAGCCTCGAACCGTGTCGAGGTAGAGCCGCTGGGCGGTCAGCCCACGCGCCCCCCGCGCCTCTGCCAGGATCGCAAGGAAGCGGTCGGCTTGAGCTTTCGAGGTGGAGAGGAGGCGGAGGTTGTCGGCGGCGGCCCGCTGGCGCTCCGCTTGAGCTTGAGCCTGGGCGGATCGGATGGTGACCTCACGCTGACGGAGGGCGTCGTGGGTACGCTGCGCTCGATGGCTCTCGGCGGATTGAACCGAGGCGAACTCGGAGGCGACCTCGGCGGGGGGACGGGCATCGATCAGATTCACTGCCAGAATGCTGACTCCCAGGCCATAGCGGCCGACGGCCTGCCGGAGCCGGCTTTCGACCTCCGCGGCAACGCGAATCCGTCCCGAACGCAAGACCTCGTCGATGCCTCGCCGGGCCAAGGAGTCGGTGAGGGCGGCCTCGGCGAGTCTGGCGAGCACCCGCTCGGCATGCTCGGCCGCCAGCAGGAAGCCAGGCAAGTGGGTCACTCGATACTGGACGATCGCTCGGATTCGGGCGAGGTTGAGATCGCTGGTGAGGAACTCCTCGGCGGCGGGCTCCGGGCTGCTGCCTGGGAGCTCTCGTCCCACCTCAAGCTGGCGGACCTCGTCGGTGCGGAGCCGATCCTGCCGATCGATGCCGGCGGGAAATCCGAAGTGAAGTCCGGGAGCCAGCGCCGGTTCCAGCAGCCGCCCGAAGCGACGAATCACGACTTGCTCGCCGGGGGCCACGATGCGAACCCCGCTTCCGATCCAGCCCAGCAGCCCCAACAGGAGCACCCCACCGACGATCGTCCGGCGGCTCATGGCTGCGGCTCCCGGGGCTTCGGCAGCTGGGTCGTCTCGGCGGCGGTTCGCGGTTCGGGCTCGGCGGCCAGATCCCCGGAGGGACCATGATGGAGCAGGCGGAGCAGGGGGCTCGACGACGGCAGGACGATCGTGGTCTTGGAATCGAGGATAGCCGTATACGACTCAAGGGTCCGCAAGAACTCGAAGAACTTGACGTCGCGACGGTGGGCGTCGTTGAGGATCCGGATGGATTCGGCCTCCGCTTGGCCACGGACGCGCTGGGCGTCGGCTTCGGCCTGGGCCAGGATGGCGTCGGCCTCACGCCGGGCCTGGCTGGTGAACCTGGTATATTCCGCTTCCCCTTCGGCCCTCAGGGCCGCGGCAGCCTTTCGGCGTTCGCTCCGGATCAGGTCGAAGATGGCCGGGCGGACTTCGAGGGGGTGGTTCAACCGCCGCAGTCCAACATCGATCACTTCGATCCCCAGTTCCGTTTGCGCCGCGGGTCGGATCGCCTCCGCGACGCTCTCCGTCAGGTCCTGGAGCGACGACTTTTCCGGATCGGTGGTGAGGATCGCAGACAACTCCCGCCGCCCGATTGCGTCGCTGAGGGTCGACGAGAGCCGCTCGCCGAGGCGGGCTTCGGCCACGGCGTGGGAGCCCGACCCGCGGATGAACTGAATCGGGTCGGCGATCCGGTAGGCCACATAGGGAATCACCTCGAGGCTTCGCTTGTCTCCCGTGATGACCTCACGCGCCGGCGGGTCGTAAAGCCGCGTGCGGCGATCGAGCCGCATGGTTCCTTGCCAGGGTTTCTTGAAGTGCAGGCCAGAGCTCCTGGGTTCCGCTCCGTAGACGGCAACGACCTTGCCAAACTCGGTGACGACCACGAGCTCGGTCTCGTCCACCGTGAGGGTCGCGGACCAGAGGAGCACCACCGCCAGGCATCCGCCAAGGCCGAGGAGAGCACGACGCGCGATCATGGGGCCAGGTCTCCTTTCTCAGCCGGGACGGTGGGGACGGGTGAGGTCGCGTCCGTGGGCGATGCTGGTCGAAGCGAGGGGAACAGCTCGACTCCGGGATCCGCGAGGACGAGCCGTTGCGGAAGTCCCAGGTTGGTCTCCAGAATCAGCTTCGAGCGGCCGCTGAGCGAGCGCTCGAGGGTTTCCCAGAAGGTTCGGAGGTCGGCCAGCTCAGGGTCGCTGCGGCGGGCGGCCAGCCGTTCGCGGAAGGCTGCGGCCTCGCCGCCTGCGGCGGTCAGCAGGCGGAAGCCGCGGGCCGCTGCCTCCTGAGCGACCGATTCGGCCTTGGCCTTCGCCTCGGAAAGGGCTTCGGCGCGGAACTGCTCAGCCTCGTTGACCCGTCGCTGGAGCTCGCTCTCGGCCCGCGTGACATCGCGATAGGCGTCGATCACCACCGCCGGAGGCCGGACGTCGAGCAGCACGACCGCCCGGATCTCAATTCCCATGTCGAGAGCCGCGACGCGGGCTCGGAGCTGCTCGGTCACTTCGCGCTCGGCTTCCGACCGCTCTTGCGAGAGCAGCTCCAGCAACCTCCTCTGCGCGACCACCTGGCGAATGGTCGATTCGGCCAGCAATTGCAGCGCCTCCCTCGGGTCGTCCATTCCGAAGGCTGCGCGGACCACGGAACCCGCGGAGCGACTGTCGACCGCGTAAAGGACCGAAGCCGCGAGGTCAAGATATTGGTCATCCCCGGTCAACACCAACGGATCTCCGATCGGCTCAGTTCGGTCCTCGGTCCCGGGAGCACTGGCGTCCTCTTCAAGCCACGGCTCCGGCCGAGCCCAAGATCTCGATCGAAAGCCGATCTCCAAACTCTGCAACCGACCGGCGGGGAGTCGAGTGACCCGCTCAATCGGCGGAGGCCAACAGGGGTGAAGCCCGGGGTCGAGCAGTCGCTGGAATCCGCCCCAGCGCTGGACCACTCCCAGCTCCCCGGGGCCGATCGTCGTCCATCCCGATGCGAGGTAAAGGGCGACAGACGAGGCCGCAGCGAGGGCCAGGATTGGCCGGATCCGACGGGCCAGCCAGGTCCAGAGCAACTCCGGGGCCAGGGACTCATCCAGCCGCTCGACCGATTCCCAGAGTCTCTGAACCGCTCGGACCGGGGCCAATTCACCCCACCCGCCATGAATCAACAACCGCATCGCGTTGAGCAGAACCAGCAGCGATCCAGCTTGATGGAGGACCGCTGCCGCGAGCGGACTCAGGATCCCCATTGCAGCCAAAAAAACGGCGACGCCATTCAGCCCGAAGGCGAAGCCGATGATGTTCTGCCGGATGATCCTTACGGCGGCACGCGCAAGCAAGAGCAACTGGGGAAGCCGACGCAGCAAGTCTCCCAAGATGATCAGATCGCCAGCCTCAGCGGCCAGATCAGCCCCGATCCTTCCCAGCGCGATGCCGGCATCCGCCTGGGCCAATGCCGGCGCGTCGTTGATGCCGTCTCCGATCATGGCGAC
>Ga0308411_10003005_pt1 | contig 11341 bp, 3 predicted proteins | sample HotsprottomLayer_2_FD_203530 | JGI IMG/M metagenome (GOLD analysis project Ga0308411, IMG submission 203530) | Hot spring phototrophic mat microbial communities from Octopus Spring, Yellowstone National Park, Wyoming, United States -... | ecosystem: Environmental > Aquatic > Thermal springs >... | reverse complement strand
CGAGGGGTCGAGGGGGGGAACGTCGAGGCGATCGAGGGGACGATCGTCACGGTCCATGCCACCACGAATGAACCCGCCCGGGCAGGCACCCTGAATCTCACCGGTGGTGTTCCCGCCGGCATGACGGTGGCCCCGGACGATCCCCGCCGGCTGACCGGGAAGTTCAAGGTCGAGAGATCTGGTACGTACACAATCAGCTTTCGAACCACCGGAGGCCAGCTCAACCCCAACCCGGTGGTTTACGACGTGATTGCGCTTCCGGACCGTCCCCCCACCGCCCGCTTCATCCGTCCCGACCGTCCGAGCGTCAAGGTCCCCGCCAACGTGAAATTCGACCTGGTGATGTCTGGGGCGGACGACCATGGGATCAAAGACGCAACCCTCCACGTGGTCCATCGGGCCGAGCATCTGGTGTCACGCAACGTGCTCGAAGGGCTTCCGGTCGAGCCCACCTTTCGGGCTACCGAGACCCTCGATCTGGCGGAAATGCGGCTCAAGCCGGGAACGACCCTCAACTACTGGCTGACCGTCCGTGACAATCGCGAGCCCTCCTCGAATCGCATGGAGACCGCCCGGCAGATCATCGAAATTGTCGAGCCCGTCGCTCCCGAGGAAAAGCAGGCCATCGAAGAGCAGCAGAAAAAGGAACGCGACCAACTCGAACAACCATTTGAGGAGCCGCAGCCGCAGGAGCCTCCTCCCGCCGATCCCGAAGAGGCCCCCCAGGAGCGGCAACCCGCCGACCAGGGTGCCGCGGAAACCGGATCAGGAGCCGGTGCCGGCCGTGACGGGCCCGACCAGGGTCGCTCGGACCCGGCCCACCAGTTCAACCAGGAGTCCGAGCCGGAGGATCGTCCCGACACCGGGGCCGACGCGGGCAACACCCCCGATCCCCGCCAGGACGAGCAATTCCAAAAGATCCGCGATGCGCTCGAACGGAAAGGACTGCTCAACCGCGACCGGATGCAGCAGCAGCCCCAAAACAGCAGGGAAAACCCGAAGCAGGCGAGTCGCGACCCCGAACCGCGTGAGCGAACTTCGGAAGGGGAGCCAAGGGAACCTTCCCAGGACGACGGCCGCCGGTCTGCCGCCGAGCCGTCCCGCCGCGATCCAGCCGACCGCCTGAGCCCAGGCAACGACGGCCGCCCCCCTCAACCCCGGTCCGATCCAGATCGCGATTCTCCACCCGTGGAGCAGGGCCAGCGTGGCGAGGATTCCCGGCGCCCCTCCACCGACGAGGACCGGCAAACCAAGCCGAACCAAGACCAGACCCAACGCCCCCCGGCGGAGCAGTCAGCTCCCCGGACGAGCAGAGCCGAGGGACGCGGTGAATCGCCCGATGTCGCCCGCGGCGAGCAAACAGAGGAAGCGCGTTCGCCCGACTCCCGTCCCGCCGGCCCAGCCGGAAACCAGGACCAACCCCAGAGTTCCAGGGGCAACCCGGATCCGTCGAGCCGCCGCGAGGAGGCAGCGGCCAACGATCCACAACGCGGCCTTTCGGGTCAATCCTCCCCCTCCTCGGAGCGTTCCGGGGACCCTCCAGCCAGCCGGAAACAGCAAAGCGCCGAGGGCCCTGACAATCCCGAGCCGTCGCAACCGCCAGGCGAGGAACCCGCAACCGATCCCGCGGCGAAAAAACCCCAGGCAGCCCGCGACCTCAACACCCGGACCGAACAGCCCCCAGGCTCCAGCGATCCGAGTCCATCCTCTCCCGATCCCAACGCGCCGAGGAGAGACCGCGACCCGAGATCCGAGCGGGGATCGACCCCCATCGACAATCGACGCCAGGTTGAGGGGGGAGAGCCTGGTCAACCTGAGACACCAGAGGATCAGCAACAAGCAACCTCCGGCCAGGAACCTCGCGACCCGTCCGGTCGCAAATCCTCATCGTCAGACACTGGCGACGAGGTCCAGGGGAAACCAAACCAAGGCTCACAGAAACCGGGCCGTGCCGAGGACCAGAATTCGCAATCCACCCGGCGTGACTCGTCCCCGAAGCGGGATGCCCAGACTCGCCAGCGGACCGCGAACCAGGAAAACGACGCATCGGCCGACAACGCGCCGCAGAGGTCCCCGGAACCCGGGGAACGACCCAACGCTGACCAACCCCCAAGCGGGCAACCGGACCCGCAGCCGTCAGGGCAACCGAACGCCGATCCAATGGCTCGAGCGGACAACCCGCAGGAACAACAGGCCGATCCAGCGAATCCCCAGGGCCAGTCGACCCAGAGTTCAGCGGATCGCCAACCCAAGGGGTCGTCGGAGGATCGTTCCTCCACCGCGCGGCCTGGCCGTCAAGACGACCCATCCGCGGATCAGGCGCAACGCGAAGACGCAACGCAGGAGCGAAGGAACGACCAGGCACGACGAGGAACCGAGGCCGCACAAGCCGATCAGCCAGCCGGCCGCAACCCGGGCGACCAAGCTCGTCCCGGCACGACCCAGGATCGATCGGCTGATGCCTCACAATCCGATCAGCCAGCCGGCCGCGACCCGGGCGACCAAGCTCGTCCCGGCACGACCCAGGATCGATCGGCTGATGCCTCGCGCCGCTCTGGTTCGGAAAACACTGCTGAGAACCGCGACGAGAACCCACAGACCTCAGAGCCCTCAGACCAGCCCGAGAGTGCACCCAGGACAACCCGGCGGCCGGCTGATCGATCGTCCGCGTCCGACTCCCAGCCCCGGACTGACCAGGGTGATTCGCTGCCCAATCGCGATCGGAATCCTCAAGATCGCGGCGCCCGATCCTCCCCCAATTCGGATCCGGGGTCCCCGACACGGTCCCAACGCGAAACTGAGGCTCCGCAGCCTCCATCCACCACCGCATCGGAACCCTCCGAGTCAGCGGAATCCCGGCCGACCAACGAAGCCAGGCGACGAGAGAGCCAGGAGCAACCTGGACCGCGCGCCAGGCAGGAACGCGGGTCTGAAGGTTCCCCCTCCCGCGATTCCCGGACCGCCTCCGACGACGCCGACGGCAAGCCCGCCGACAGCTCCCGCACAGACCAGGAGCCACCGAAGGGGAGAGGGCATGATCAAGACTCGGCAACGCGCCGCGAGCCCTCAGAAACCGACTCCCGGAACCCTGGCGAGCGGGACCGAGAGGAACCGTCCCAAACCGAACCGGCAGATCGCGGGAGCAATCCTCAGGCGGGTGAGGAACCGCCACCATCCCGCCCAGATCTCCCGAATCCTTCGAGTGACGAGCCACGGCCGGATCGTCCGCGGCGACAGGATTCCCGGCAAGCGACCCAAACCGCCGCGGACCGAGATCGGACCGACCGTGGTGCTCCCCGAGAGCGGGAGTCACCGGCGTCTCCCTCTGGCGATCCGACGGACAACCCCCGCCGTTCGCCGGAACCTTCTCCCGAGTCCGCCCCAGACCAGGCTGATCGATCGAAGCCGGCCCCCGACGAGAACCGGCCGCCCGAACGGTCCGCCGCCCGGACAAACGACGAGCGTGTCGACCACCGCGACCGCACCTCCCGCCGCACCCAGGCGGGAGAACCCCCCGCGGCGGAACGCGACCCGACCACCGACCCCCACACCGGCGATCCAGAACCCAGGCGGCCGGAATCCAGGCCCACTGGCGATCGTCCCACCAACCCGCGCGAACCCACGCCGGGTTCGCCTCAAGGCCCCGACGAAACAGCCTCATCCCGGCCGGACCGAGAGGGAGAACCGGGCGGCGGCGAGGCCCCCTCCGAAGCCAGCTCTCGCCAGTCTCCCCCCCGAGAGGGCCGGGGCGGTCAGCGTCCCTCCGAGGACGGCCCAGAGGCTGAACGTGGCCCAGGTCAATCCGGCCAGCAGGGGCAAGGAGAGAGAGGTCGACGTGGCGAGCCTGGCCAGCGCGGTCAAGGCGAACGCCGGATCGCCGAGGATCGCCCCCGCGGCGAGGATGAATCCGGCCAGCCGGGCCAGGGAGAAGGTGACCAGCGCGACAGCGGAGCCAACGATGCCTCCCAGCGCGGCCAGGGCGAATCCGGCCAGCGGAGCGGTGAAGCGGGTCAATCCGGCGAGCGCGGCCGGGGCGAATCCGGCCAGCGTGGAGGTCAAGACGGTGAAAACGGCCAGCGTGGCCAGGGCGAATCCGGCCAGCGGAGCGGTGAAGCGGGTCAATCCGGCCAGCGCGGCCAGGGTGAATCCGGCCAGCGTGGAGGTCAAGACGGTGAAAACGGCCGAGGCGACCGGTCTTCGGAGGTCGCGCCTGGCCAGAGGACCTCAGCCGACGATGCGACCGGCCGAACTGCGGGCGACTCAGGGGATGGCGAGCCGTCCCAGGCGGAATCCGAGAGTGAATCGGGAGCTCCCGGCGAAGGCCAGCGGCCAGGGGCAGCGGGCCGCAGCCCGGTCGGTGGCGGCGGCCGTTCGGGTTCACGTGCCCCGGGCGAGATCCCCCCGGATGAAACTCAACCCTCGCCCCGCGCCGTTGAACCCGAAGACCAGTTTGGCGAGACGGTCGCCCCTGACAATCAGCCCGCCACCGAAATGGTGCTCCGGACCGTCAGAGACCTGCTCGAGAACAACGAGGTGACCTCGGATCTCGAGGAAGCCACCGGCATGACCCGCGAGCAAATTGAGCAGTTCGTTCGGAAATATGAGAAACCGTCCGCAGGAAGTCCGGGGCCCGGCCGCGAGATCGAGGTCAAGCCGGGAGACCGCCAGCCGGCTGACCGACCGTCCGCCAATCTCCCGGGGCTGGACCCCCGCGCTCGGTTCTCAACCAAGAACCTGACCGATCGAGGAGCGGTTGTGCGCGATGATGTCCGGAGCAACCTGGAAGGCATCCGCTTCTCTCCCCCCCCCGAGCTCCGCGCGAAATTCGAAGGCTACAAGAACTCGCTGGCCCGCTCCCGGCCCGGAGCTCCCGCTCCAAAGCCCGCACCACCCGGCGCCGGGGGAGACTAGGGTTGCTCCCGCGGCGGGCGGGGCCGCAGCTGGCTTGCCTCTGGCCGCCAACTGGGGCGTATCCTTGCCCGGGAATCCCGCCTGGTTGGGGGGGGGCGATAAACCCGAATCGAGCTCCGTCTGAACCTCGTGAGCCAAGAACGATCCAATCATGCTCATGCCGCTTCACTTGCCCAGGCGTTACCTCATTGCATTCGATCCCCGGGATCTTCCGCACCACTTTACGGATGTGTTGATCATCGGCGGGGGAATCGCCGGCCTCCGCGCTGCTCTGGGAATGGGTTCGACGTATCGCACGCTGGTTGTGACCAAGGACGAGGTGCGGGAAAGCAATAGCCACTACGCCCAAGGAGGGATCGCCGGGGTGATGGACCCCGAGGATCGGTTCGACAATCACATCGCCGACACCCTGGCGGCGGGCAAAGGTCTGTGCGATCCCGCGATCGTCGAGATGGTGGTGCGCGAAGCGCCCGAGCGGATCCGGGAGCTGATCGGCTGGGGAACGGTCTTCGACGCGGTCAACGGCCGGGTGGCGTTGGGTCTTGAGGGGGGGCACTCGCGAGCCCGGATCTTGCACGCCATGGGTGATGAGACCGGCCGGGAGATCATGCGGGCGATCATCCAGCAGGCACGGTCCCGGCGTTCGGTTCGGATCTGGCAAAACTGCGTGACGGTGGACTTGTTGACGCACGAAGGGCGGTGTCGAGGGGCGTTGATCTGGGACAAGCGGCGCGGTCCGGCGATGGTCTGGGCCCGGGCGGTGCTCCTGGCGACCGGGGGAGCGGGACAACTCTATCGCGAGACCACCAATCCGCCGATTGCCACCGCCGATGGACATGCCATGGCCTACCGCGCGGGGGTCGAGCTCCGCGACATGGAATTCATGCAGTTCCACCCGACGGTGCTCTACATGGCCGGCTCGGCGCGGCACCTGCTGACCGAGGCACTGCGCGGCGAGGGGGCGTATCTGCGGGACCGCCATGGCCATCGCTTCATGCCCGATTATCATCCGCTCGCCGAGCTCGCGCCGCGGGACGACGTGTCGCAGGCCATCGCGCGGCAGATGGCGCGGACGCAGCATCCCAACGTCTATCTCGATCTGACCCACCTCGATTCCGACTTCATCCGCAGCCGCTTTCCGGGAATCGACCGAATCTGCCAGAGTTTCGATCTCGACATCACCCGCGATCCCATTCCGGTCTGTCCGGGGGCCCATTACATGATCGGAGGAGTGACCGTCGACGATCATGGGCGGACCTCGCTGCCAGGGCTCTGGGGGGCCGGGGAGGCAACCAGTTCCGGGCTCCACGGAGCCAACCGGCTCGCGTCCAACAGCCTCCTGGAGGGCCTCGTTTTCGGAGCCCGGGCCGCCGAGGACATCCGCCGCGAGCTGGGGCAGACCGAAACCTGGCGCCTGGAGGTCCCGCCGATCGAGTCACCATCGGGCCGCGAATCGCGGACCCGGATCGACCTTGACGACCTCCGGAAATCGCTCCGGGCCCTCATGTGGAGGCGGATGGGGATCATGCGGAGCGGCGACGGCCTGGCCGAGGCCGCCGAGCAGGTCGACCACTGGTGCCGCTACGTCCTCCCCCTGGTCTTCGACGATCCAGCCGGCTGGACCATCCAAAACATGCTGGTGACGGCCCGCTTGATGATCGCCGCGGCCGCCGAACGTCGCGAGTCTCGCGGGGTCCACGCGCGGTCGGACCACCCCGACGCCGATCCATCGTGGAACCGTCACCTGACCATCCAGCGTCCACCGATCCAGGCGCCGGCTCCCGCCCCCCCCCGCGCGGCTGGGCGGCCGGCTCCCGGCCGCGAGCCGCGGACTGCCACCAGCGATTGATCCCCCCCGCCCAGAGAGTCCGGCATCCACCCTCCGTCGGCGAACGATCCTGAGCCGGCCAAGACTGCCGCGGGTCCCGGCCAGGCAAGCACTCAACGCCCTGCCAGCTCCGACATCGGCCGATAGGTCGAGTCGACCAGCACCGGGGGATCGAGCCACCGCTCCTTGGGGATGACCCGGGGCGTGTAACCGGCAACGTCATCCGGCTGGAAGCGGCGAATCCTCTCCAGTTTGGTGAGGATCAACTCGCTGCCTGCTGCCTCGAGTTTGGCCAGGACACGAAGGTCCTCGCTCAGCAGGTCGCTCTCCTCGAGCACGCCGAGCCGAAACCCCTCCCGCAACGCGTCGGCAAACTCGTTGTAAATGTAGGCCTCCGTGGGGCTGGCCCACCAGTTGCGGTTCATCTCGTCAAACCGGGCCGCGGCCTCGCGGGCGACCGCCAGGTCCGTCAGAACGATCGTGCCATCGACCACGCTGAGATGGCTGAGCACCCGCTCCACCTCGCGGGCTGTCAACACTCGGCAGGCCAGGCCATCACGGAGGAAATAGTCGAGCCGATCGGCGCAGAGCCAGGGGAGCGGTCGCTCCAGCAAGGGGTAGATCGAGTCGTCGAAAAAATCCTCCGGAGCGAAGCCGAGGCGCTCAACCGCTTCTGCCACGTCCCGCCGGGTCAACACCACGGGCTTGAGGCCCTCGTGGTGGTCCTGCTCTTCCGAGGTCACGAGAAAATCGACTGCGTGGGAGAACGCCGTGTGCGAGATGTCGTGGAGCAGACCGGCCACCTGCTCCTGCTTCCCCGCTCCCAGACGGCCCAGGAGGTGGTAGACCCCCAGGCTGTGCTCGTAACGGGTCACGTCCTTGAACGGAAACGCAATCGCCGAAGGACCAGCCTGGCGCACGCCGCGGAGACGCTGGAACGAGGGCGTCTCAATCAGCCCCAGCACATTCGGGTCGGTGACTTCGACAACTCCATAAACCCGGTCACGCCAGCGCATCGAGACGGGCGACTCCTTCGAAACTTGCAGGCGAGTCAGCTTCTCCCTGACGATCCTTTTATGATCCCGGCGCGACCCAGCAACCGCAAGGGATGCCGCCCGGCCCAGGACCGCAATCCGCTCCCTCGAGGATCACGAAGCCGACGGCAGGCCTGCCGACCATGCGTTACGAGAAACCAACTCGCGCCAACCCAACCATGCGCCGCAAGGACCCACGCCGCGTCAACCGTGTCACGAAAACCCATCTCTCACCAACCATGCGCCGCAAGGACCCACGCCGCGTCAACCCTGCGCCGCGTGAGTGGGCGGTTGATTTCGAAGGACCGACTGCGCACCATGACCCCTGCTGCCAAAAGCCGCCATGGGGACTGTCGCCGGTCCGTCGCGGCCTGACTGGTCTTCCTGGATTCGTCGAGGTTGTCTCCGAGAGCAGAGCCGGGGAGACCGACGAGGCGAGCGGTCCGGGTCTCGGCCGGATCCGGCGGCCGTGTGAGCCGCGGCGATGGCCGGGAGGGAGTCGAGCGATGGAGCACGGTCGACGAGGGAGGAGTGCGATCCTCCTCCTCCTGGGGGTGAGCCTTGGCCTGCTCGGCGGGGGCATCGCTGGAGCCGCGGAGCCGGCCGCCCCAACGAGGAGCCTGACAAAGATGAACTATGGAAAACTGCCGGACGGAACGCCGGTCGAGCTCTACATCCTGCGCAACGGCGATCTCACCGTCAGCGTGATGACCTACGGAGCGATCGTGACCAAGATCGTCGTTCCGGACCGCAGTGGAAAGCCCGACGACGTCACCCTCGGGTTTGACACCCTGGAGGGATACCTGGGTCCCCACCCCTACTTTGGAGCCACGGTCGGGCGGGTGGCCAACCGGATCGCGGGGGCGAGGTTCACGCTGGGGAACCGCGAGTACCGCCTCGCCGCCAACAACGGCCCCCACAGCCTGCACGGAGGGCTGAAGGGGTTTGATAAGGTCGTCTGGAAGGCAGAGCCAGTCGAGAGCGACGAGGGGCCGTCGGTCCGGATGAGTTATCGAAGTCCCGACGGCGAGGAAGGCTATCCGGGCAACCTGGATGTGAGCGTCACCTTCACGGCGACATCAGACCGAGCGTTGCGGATCGATTACGTCGCCACCACGGACCAATCCACGCCGGTGAACCTCTCCAATCACACCTATTTCAACCTCGGCGGTCAGACGACCAAAAACATCCTTGAACATGAGCTGATGATTGAAGCGGATCGGTACACCCCGGTGGACGCAACCCTGATCCCCACCGGCGAGCTGGCACCGGTCGCGGGGACCCCGATGGATTTCACCCGCCCGACTCCGATCGGCCAGCGCATCGAGGAAGTTGGTGGTGAGCCAACCGGGTACGATCACAACTACGTGCTCCGAAGCGGCGGCAAAACGCTCGCGCTGGCGGCCCGGGCGTTCGACCCGGCCACTGGCAGAATCCTGGAAATGCTGACGACCGAGCCGGGAGTTCAGTTTTACACGGGGAACTTCCTCGACGGCACGATCACCGGCAAGGGGGGAATCGTCTACCGCAAGCACCACGGATTCTGCCTCGAAGCCCAACACTTCCCGGATTCGGTCCACCACCCCCAGTTCCCATCGGTCATCCTCGAACCGGGGTCGACTTACCGCCAAACAACCATCTACCGCTTCCTGACCCGGTGAATCGGGGAGGGAGACTCGGACCCGCGGAGAGGAGCCGCTGCTTCCGGTGGATCGATCGAGCAGGGGGGCCCTCCGAGCCGGCCGGGGAAGGAAGGGTCGCTGCTGTCAGGGCAGAGAAGGAGCCGTCGTCGGGGGTGGGTCAACCCGGCTGGTTTGCTCCTGGTGGGTTGTGGAGCCCGGGGACGAATGGCATAATCTTGCGTCCGTCGCGGCAAGCGGCGGAATTGGCTCCCCGGGCCTGGCGAGCTTCGAGGCGCGCGCCAGCACCTGGCACGTCCGTTGGGTCGCAGACATCACGGATCGCTCATGCAAACCACCCTGGCGTGGGTTGACTACCTGATCATGCTGGTCTACCTGGCGTTCGTGCTGGGGATCGGCTGGACGCTGAAGCGATTCATGAAAACCAGCTCCGACTTCTTCCTCTCGGGGCGTTCGATCCCCGCCTGGGTGGCCGGACTGGCCTTCATCTCGGCCAATCTGGGGGCTCAGGAGGTGATCGGCATGGCTGCCTCCGGGGCCAAGTACGGAATCGCGACCGCCCATTTCTACTGGGTGGGAGCGATCCCGGCGATGGTGTTTGTGGGCGTGTTCATGATGCCGTTTTACTACGGCTCGCGGGCCCGCTCGGTCCCCGAGTATCTGCGGCTTCGGTTCGACGAGAAGACCCGGACCCTCAACGCGGTCACATTCGCGGGAATGACGGTCATGTCGTCGGGCATCTCGATGTATGCGATGGCGAAGCTGATCCAGAGCCTGCACATCTTCGACGAACCGGTCCGGGCCCTCGACTTGCCGATGAGCTGGGTCTTTCACCTGAGCATCCTGGTCTCGGCCCTGATCGTGCTGGGCTACGTTTACCTCGGAGGGCTCACCAGCGCGATCTACAACGAGGTCCTCCAGTTTTTTCTGATCGTCGCCGGATTCCTCCCTCTGGTGCTTCTCGGCTTGCGGAATGTGGGTGGCTGGGAGGGGTTGACGCGGAACGTCCCTGCCGGGTTCAGCCACGCCTGGGCTGGCATGGGGAGCCCACAGACAAATCCCCTGGGGGTGGAGTGGTTTGGGCTGGTGATGGGTCTGGGTTTTGTGCTGTCGTTTGGCTACTGGTGCACCGACTTCCTGGTGGTCCAGAGGGCGATGGCGGCGGATTCGATGCTGGCGGCGCGGCGGACGCCCCTGATCGCGGCGGTCCCCAAGATGCTCTTCCCGTTCCTCGTCATCCTCCCCGGGCTGATCGCCATCGCACTGCCCAATCCCGCGGCCCCGCCAACGGGGGGACGGATGGTCGCCGCGACCAACGAAGCCGCCGCGTTGGGGCAGGGGATCATCCCCGCCAAGGTCGACGGCTCGGGCCAGATCGTTCGCGACTCTCACGGCCGTCCCGAGCTCGACTACGACCTCGCCATCCCGAACCTCCTCTTGCACTATTTCCCCACCGGCATGCTCGGACTGGGCCTCACCGCCCTGCTGGCGAGCTTCATGTCGGGCATGGCGGGGAATGTGACGGCCTTCAACACGGTCTGGACCTTCGACATCTACCAGGCCCATATCCGCCCCCACGCCAGTGACCGCCATTACCTCCGGATGGGACACTTCGCCACCTTCTTCGGCACCGCAATCTCGATCGCCGCCGCCTACCTCGCCACCCAGTTCAACAACATCATGGACCTGCTCCAACTGGTCTTCGCGTTTGTCAACGCCCCCCTCTTCGCCACCTTCATGCTCGGCATGTTCTGGAAGCGGGCCACCGCCGACGGCGCGTTTTACGGCCTGCTGGCGGGGATCCTGGCCGCCGCCGTCCATCATGGCCTGAGCCTCCCCGCCGGATCCACACCAGGCATCAAGGGGGGGTGGATCCACAGCCTCCACGACTATCCCAGCGAAATGGCCCAGAACTTCTGGGCGGCCAT
>Ga0308411_10003004_pt1 | contig 11341 bp, 22 predicted proteins | sample HotsprottomLayer_2_FD_203530 | JGI IMG/M metagenome (GOLD analysis project Ga0308411, IMG submission 203530) | Hot spring phototrophic mat microbial communities from Octopus Spring, Yellowstone National Park, Wyoming, United States -... | ecosystem: Environmental > Aquatic > Thermal springs >... | reverse complement strand
CATGTTGTACGCGGTAGACAGGTGGTATCGTGGCTGAGTCGCTCTTCGTCATACTCGTGGTTGCGGTCGTTACCGTCGTTGTGTTGCGGTTTATGCTGTCGGTAGGTCGGCTATGGTAGTAGAGACGTCGGACGTGCTCTATCCGGCCGCGCTCGCAATCGTGACCTACATTGCCGCGCGGCTGGTCTCTCTGTTTGTGTAGTTGAAGTTGAATAGGAGGTTTTCGGCTATGCAGTTCAACAACCCGCCCGCGTTTACGGCTCCGTCGATGACCGACATCCTCAACGCTGCGACCAGTATCTTCAACCCGTTCGTGGGCGTGCTCGCGTTGGCCATCGGCGTCACGCTCGGTGCCAGGATGTTGGGTCGCATCGTCAATCTGTTCTAGGTCGCGTGTTCCGGATCGCCGCTGCGGGTGCAGCTCCGGCCGCGCCCGCGCGCGCTGCATGCTGTGATGTCGATGACTCGCCCGCGTCGCATACGCTTGTTCTCGTGTGCGCGCACGGTGTTCATATTCACGATATTCCTGTGCGTTCTGGGCGTCGATTTTCCCGTGCATGCTCAGGCTCCCTCCCCGACCCCGACTCCCTCCCCGACCCCGACTCCCTCCCCGACCCCGACTCCCTCCCCGACGCCGACTCCCTCCCCGACGCCGACTCCTAACTCGTACATCCTGTTGGACGGCTCGGGGTGCGGCGATCCGGGCCCTGGGCGTTACTGGCTCTATGCGGGTGTGTGGCATTTTTCCGGATTCGGCGCGTACCATGCCGGCGCGGGCGGCACGCGTGATTACGGCTGGTTCCCGTTCTCGTCCGCTCTCTGCTACTACTTGGACAACTGGACGGCTCAGTGGGATCCGTACGATTACAACAACCAGCGGGTGACGGGTCCCTGGCGAGACTATCTCAATAACACGTGGTGGCCCGGCCGGTATGACGTGCTGCGCTTCGATCGTGGTCCCGGCAATTTGGTCCTGTTGGTCGGGCCCGGCTGGTACTATGTTCCGGGTTCCGCGAGCGGCTCGCTCTATGTTTGGTTGAGTGTGGATTCGTCGTTCGCGCCCTCGCCCTCGCCGACGCCCTCGCCCTCGCCGACGCCGTCGCCCTCGCCGACTGCGACGCCCGGGCCCTCCGTGGATTGCACCGACTGGGAGGATGTGACCGATGAGTTTCCCGTTATATTCCGCCCTCCCCGCGCAGGCTTGTACTGGATGGAGGTGGCGTCCGGATCGTTGTGGTGGCTTGGGGAGTATCACGGACCGGGCATCTATCCGTATCAGTTCGACGGATGGGGTGTTGTGAGGGTGTCCGGCAACGGCCGCGCGCGGTTTTGCCTGTCGGATCCGCTGCCCGCTTCGACGGTGACCGCGACGCGCACGCCGACGCGCACGCCGACGGTCACCCGCACGCCGACGCGCACGCGCACGCCGACCCCGACCCTGGACACCCGCACGCCGACCGTGACGCGCACGCCGACGCGCACGCGCACGCCGACTATCACGCGCACGCCCTCGCTGACGCGCACGCCGACCGCGACGCTTACTCCGTCGCCGACCTGGACCGCGCTTCCCAGCGCAACCCGCGATCCGTACCAGCCGCCCTCGGCCGTGCCCCGCTATACGCTCGCGCCCGTCACGCCGCCTCCGCTTGGCGATGATGTGTCCTGGGAGGGATCGATTGTCGGCGATCTGATGGATGGGCTTGAGGCGCTCGGGCGCGCGGTCGCGCCCTCGGCTGGGCGTATCTGCGATCTGCCCGCCCCCGTCCTGGCCGACGCGCCGGAGTATGGGTTCCGGGATGCGTTCCCGGATTTCATACTGGGTCTGTGTGGGTTTCTGGGTGTCGCGTCGCCGGTGCTTAATTTCGTCCGGCTTCCGGTCACGTTGATGGTTGTGGGTTTTGTGTTCTGGACCGCCTGGCGCGTGTTCCGGTCGCTGAGCTAGGAGTCGCGTATGGACTGGCTCGAGGATTTCTGGAGCAAGATTGTCGGCTGGTGGGATCACGCATCGGCGAACGTCTACAACGGTATTGTCTCGTTTGTGAACTCGCTGGTCGAGATTTGGAACGGCTGGATGGACTCCCTCCTCCATCCCGCGCAGACCATGCCGTCCATTCCGGCGTTACGCTGGATCGTCGACTGGTTGGGCGGTATCGTGGATTACACGAGGCTCATGTACATGCTGGTCGATTACGTCGCGTATGCCGGAATCGTCCGGCAGGCGCTGCTGGCTCAACTCGCTATCGTTACTGTCGGTCTCGCGTTTCGTGCGTGGCTGGTCATCCGCCGTGTCGTACTCGTGAGCTGATGATGCAGTACGTCGTTGCGACGCTCTACGTTTTCGTCTGGCTCGCGCTCGCGGCGGCCGCGGCGCTCTGGCTCCCGCGCTGGTTGTTGCCGGCGGCGCTCGTGCAGCTGGCGGTGGCGTACGTCATGCTGCGCTCGTGGTTGACCGCCGCCGCCGGCGGCGATGATTAGGCGCGGAACGGCGCTGCGGGCGGGTACGGCCGTCGGTGCGCGCGCCACCGCACGCGCCAAAGGATGGCGCGCGCGCGGTACGGGTATCGGGATGATGAGGCATGGCGCCGTCTGCGAGCGAGGGCGAGCAGCGGCGCGGTTAACGGCTCTTTCCTTGGGCGCGCGTGGCGCGCTTGTGAGGTGAGCGGTGCAGGAGATCAGTATCGCGCTGGCAATCTGTGCGGTCGGCGCGGCGATCTGGTATATGCGCCGGCGTGAGGCCGGCGCCGGACGGGTGACTGGCTGGTTGTTGCTGTATGATGACGTCGGCGGCTGGCGCGCGCTGCCGGCCGCCTACGGCGACTCCGGCATTGTCGCGGATGGCGTCACGTATCCGGCGTCGTTGCCGGCGCTCCGGGTCGGCCGCGAACTGGTTTGGATCGCGCGCTGCGATGCTGCGGCGCTGATTGAGCACCAGGCGCTGGAGAGGGCGCGTGAGTCGGCGGCCCTCGCGTCGCTCTGGCGCGGCGGTGGGCAATGGATCGATTTCCTGCGTGTCGCCGGCGTCGTCCTCCCGGCCATGTTCGCATATTTCACGTGGGCGCAGGTGTCGGCGCTCCAGTCGCTGGTGGCGCAGATCCTGGCGCTTGTGGGTGAGAGGTGAGTGTGGGTGTACGTGACTGGCGTGTGACGCTGAAGCCCTGGGCGGACCGGCGTCTCTGGTTCGTCCAGGCACGGTGCGGTGGCCGTGTTGTCTGGGGCGTCGTCTACGACGCCGACGATCCCGACTCCGTGTCGCTCGCCCGCCGGGCGATTGCGACGCTGCGTGCCGCCGGTGCCGACTGTTCGGCGTTGCCCCACCCCCTGCCTGGGACCACTCCCCCCGGCGCGTAGGGGGTACAGGCGCCGCGTGAGTACGCCGGTCGTGGACGGTACAGGCGTCGATCCGGCACGGCCTGGGCAGGGTTCCTGCCCACCGCCCTGCCCTCGCCGGAGCGGTACGGCAAACCGGGTGACGGTACGGCCCTGCCCTGCCCGCCCTGCGCGCGCATTGTTTGTCGGAAAACCGCAGCCGGAGGCTCAGCGTACTGCGCAGCGCCGTCAAGACCGCCGGAAAGCGGCGCCTTCCGCTGTTCCGAAAAAAGTTGCGCCGCTTTCCGGCGCTTGCGAGCGAAGCGAGGTCTTGACGGCGCGTACGCGCAGTACGCTACAATTACGCGCGGTTTTCCGGCGCAATGCGCCGCAAAAACGTGATGCCGCCCGGACGGCCTGTCTCGCCGGTACGGGCAAACCGGCTCCAAACGCGCGAACCGAGTCGCGCGCAGCGCGAGGGTGAGCGCGTTTGGAGGGTTGAAGCCTGAAAAAGCGCCACGGAATACGAGAGGAGGAGCGGATGCACTCCGAACGCGATTACCTGCGCCAACCGTCGCTCGGTGATGACGATATGATGTTCCTGGACGCCCGCGCGACCCTCGCGGCGGCGTTGTCACGTGCCGTCGTCGGGTATTCCGACGGTCGCGTGCGGGCGCTCGCGTGGCTCTCGATCGCTACGCCCCGGCTGTATGAGCGCATTGCCCCCATCATCGAGGCATCGGCGATCCGGCAATCTCCCGGCGCGTCGCGCACGCTCCGTGACGCGCTCCGGGCGCTCTCGCTCGAGGAATATGTGAGGCGTCGCGATGAGCGTCGTGATCGCTGATCCCCCCCTCCGGCTGCTCCCGTTCGAGCGCTACCACCTGGGCGCGTTCGTCGGCGTCTTCGGCGCGCTCCGGAGCGGCAAGACGCTGATGGCGTGCAGGCTGGCCGTTTGCCTCGCCCGCTCCCTCGGTCTCGATCTGGTCGGTAATATTCCCGTGCGCGGTGCCCGGCGCGTGGCCACGCTCGACGATCTCGCATCGCTGCGCGGCGCGGTGCTGGTGTGGGACGAGGTGCAGGTCTCTCTGGACTCGCGCGAGTGGGCGTCTGAGGCGGCGCGTGCGCTCACGCGCGATATGATCCTGTGGGGCAAGCGCGGCGTCATCTGTGTCTACACCAGTCCCAGTTTTGCGACGGTCGATGTGCGCCTGCGCCGCCTCACGCAGTACGTCTACGTCACGGCCGGTCGCTACCGTCGTAGCGGCGCGGATTACGCGGTGTATCGCTGGCACGAGCATCCCTACGCCGATGACGTCCTCGTGGAGCGTTACCGGTTCGCGCTGCGACTCTCCGACTGGTACGGCATCTACGACACGCTCTACGGCGCGTCTGCTGGCGACACGCTCGCGATCCTCCCCGCTCCTGCCCCCGCGCCTTCGCTCGCTCCCGCGCGGCGGCGCGCTTGACACATCGCGTCTATCGCGCTATACTGGCGGTATCGAGGCTATTGGCAGTATAGTGTGATGGAGGTGGATATGGTGACGTTGCTGACGTTCGACGGCGTTGAGGATGTCGACTACGCGCCCTCGGATGCTGAGATCCGGGCGTCGCTCGACGACTCCGGGTTGTACGGCATGGTGCTGGGCGGCGTGACGTGGATGCGGCTGGCATCCGGCTCCGGTTGGTGGACGGTGATTGGCGGACGTCGTGTGACGGCGACTCTCGCTGCCGTCGGCTGGTGTTGGGTGGCCGATGGTCTCGGCGCGCGCGGGTACTGGTCGCCTGCGCTGGCGTGCGTGCCGGCCGAGGTCCGTTCGATGTGCGGCGATAGTTGTGTGGATGATGAGGATGAGGAGGATTAGGAGGACGCGATGCGCGCTATGAACGATCCCCGTACCGAGCGCGTGCTGACTGAGGCTGGCGCCGGCATCGCGCGGGCGCTGGATGACCGTCAGCGTCGTGCGGTCGCGCTGGCGATCGAGGTGTGCTGGTATATCGTTGCTGCCCTCCTGCCGGACGGCAGCGTAACGTTCGGCGATGTGGTGCGGCTGTTGCGGTGGTTCGTAACTGGTTTCAGGGAGGCTGACGATGGCGACGGATAACCGTTTGGTCCTGCGCGGCATGGTGGCCGCGTACAGGGAATTCACGTCGCGCAAGAATGGCAAGTTGTTCCGCGTGGTAACGGTGTTTGGTGATCTGGTTGTTGGTGAGGCCGTTCTGTGTTCGGTTGACGGCTACGACGTGTTTGTCGACTCGCCGGACTACGCGCGCGGCGAGGTGGTCGCGTTCCCCGCGCGGCTCCAGTTCGCGCGCGATGGCTCCGGTAGGCCGGTGATCAAACTATACGTCGACGAAGGAGTGAGATGATGCCGACCCGCAGGGAAGATGCGTTGTGGCAGATTGTGCACCGGAGGTCGAGTCATCTCCGTGCGCTGCTCGATACGCTGGATGATATCGACGTCGGTGTGACGTATGAGCTCGACTACTACCCGTACGCGATTGTCGAGCTCCTGCGTGTGCGCGAGGACGCGCCCCCGCTGGTGCTTCGGTCGGTCTACGTCCAGGCGAACCGCCAGTGGGAGTATCACTCGGAGTTCACACTCCGGGTTGTTGAGGCTGCACTGGATTTGGTTGAGGAGTACCGTGCCGATCCGTCGCTGGGCGGCGCCGATGGTGTTTAAATGGTCGTCTATCATCACTGGTCGGTGGAGTGGCATCCCCGTGACGTTGACCCACCCGGCGGGTTGCCGCGCGTCGTGTGTATCGCCCGCCGCGCGGTCTCCGATCCGTTCGCCGGACCCGGGCCGTTCCCTGCCGACGTCGACCGTGCGCTTCGTTTCTGGAATCTCGTTGTCTCCGGCGGCGCGACCGACCACGGCGCTGGGTACGAGGTTGTCTGGCGTTTGTCGGTTGTCGCTGACGATGCGGATGGCGATGCGCCGCCGGATGGCGCGTGGAGCGACGATCCGGTGTATCGTGCCCGGCGGCGGCTCCTGCGGTGGATCATGCGCTCGCAGTGCTCGATTCCCGCGCTCGCCGACCATTTTGCGGTCGAACATTTTTGGGCGTCGCCGGCGTATTTTGGGTTGCTGGAGGGATGACATGCGATGGATGACATGCGGGCGATAGACCTGTTCTGCGGCGCCGGTGGGAGTTCGCTCGGCGCGATGGCTGCGGGTGTGGAGATCGTCGCTGGGTTTGACGTGTGGCCGGTCGCTGGACGGGTGTATGCGGCGAATTTTCCCCGCGCGCGGTTCCATCTGCGCGATCTCGCAATCCTGACGGAGTCTGATGTCCGGGCCATTCGTGACGATCTCGGTCCTGTTGATCTGCTGCTGGCGTCTCCCCCGTGCACGGACCATAGTCCGGCGCGCGGCGCCAGGTCGCGGTGTGAGAAGAGTCTGGATCTTCCGTGGTGCGTGTGGGCGTTCGCGCGGGTGTTCCGGCCGCGCTGGATTGTCGTGGAAAACGTCGTCCAGATGCGCCGGTGGCATGGTTTCTGGGCGTTCCTGTATGCCCTGATGCATCTGGGTTACTGTGTGCGCGTTCAGGTCCTGGACGCGGCCGATTTCGGCGTGCCCCAGCGCCGCCGGCGGCTCTACATCGTCTGCGACCGTGAGGCGGATCCGCCCGGGATCGCGCCGCGCACGTCTGAGCGTATACCGGTCGCGCGCGTTATCGATCTGGACGGATATGCGTATACGCCGCTCCGTACGCCGCGCCGCGCCCATGCGACGATCGAGCGCGTCGAGCGTGCGCTCCGGGCGTTGGGCCGCGACGCGACGTTTTTGTCCGTCTACTATGGCTCGGGCCCGCAGTGGCAGACGCTGGACGTGCCGCTCCGGACGGTCACGACGCGCGGGCATTTCGCGCTGGTGCGACCGGATCGGTGCGGCGGCCATGAGATGCGCATGCTCCAGGTGGATGAGCTCCGGCGCGCGATGGGGTTTCCCGCGTCGTTCGTCCTGGATGGATGCACCCGCACCGACGCGATGCGCTTGCTCGGCAATGCGGTCTGCCCACCCGTCATGCAGGCGATTGTCGAGAGTCTGCGCGGCGCGTAACCGCGCTGCGGGCGGGTGCGGCCGTCGGCGCGCGCGCCGCCGCACGCGCCACGGACGGCGCGCGCGCGGGAGAGCTGTCGGGATGACGAGCCGTCGCGCCGTCTGCGAGGGCGCCGGCCCGAGCGGCGGCGCGATTGGCGGCGCGCCGAATGGCGCATCCTCGGGCGCGCGGAGCGCGCCCGCGAGCGAGGGCGCCGGCCCGAGCGAGCGGCGCACTGGCGAAGCGGTAGGTGTACTGGACGAGTCGCGTTGAGGGTATCGATTCTTGTTAATTAATACGCGATTCGCCGCGTTTTTCTGATGCTTACTGTCGTTGTTACACTATTCTGGAGGTGGTTACGTGGCGACGGTTATCTCCTACGGCGGCGGCGTCCAGAGTACGGCGCTGGTCGTGTTGGCGATGTCGGAGGGATGGGATATCGATGAGATCGTGCATGTCGATCTGCTCGATGCGGAGTCGCCCGCGACGCGCGAGTACGTCGCGCGATTCCGGCAGTGGTTGCGTCGGGGGCATGGGCGCGATATTACGGTTATCGAGCGCAACATGTATCGCGATATGCTCGATAACCCGGCGTTCACGCCGGTCCCGTGGCATGGGAGACGCAAGAAATTCATGTTGTCTAGACAGTGCACCCGGCAGTACAAGGTTGCGCCGCTGACGCGCTACCTGTACGGCCGGTACCCGGCTGGGCGCATCGGGCTGATGCTCGGTATCAGCGTCGACGAGTATCACCGCATGCGCGACTCGTCGGCGGCGCGCATTGAGCATGTTTACCCGCTGGTCGATCGTCGGTTGACCAGGTGGCAGTGCCGCGAGATCGTTGAGCGTGCGGGTTTGGCCGTGCCGTGGAAGTCCTCCTGTTGGTTTTGTCCTTATAGGTCTATTCGGAGTCAGTGGGCGCTGGTGCAACGGTATCCGGATTTGGCGGGAATGGCGCAGGTGCTCGAGGATCGGATTAATGCGGAGCGGCGGCAGCGCGGACAGGATGAGATAACGGTTTTGAGGGTGGATATGTCTGCGGATCAGCAGGATTTCTGCGATGCGGGATTCTGCGATGTGTGATGGAGGTGCGTATTATGCTTCCTCGTCCTATTCATCCTTTTCCGGCGCGCATGGCGCCGCATATTGCTCTGAAAGCAATAGAAGCGCTCACGCCCGGCTCGACGGTCCTTGATCCGATGATGGGGTCTGGGACGGTCGTGCGGGTGGCTGCTGAAGCAGGTCATCGTGCGTTTGGTCGAGACATCGACCCGCTGGCGGTGCTGATGACCAGAGTATGGACGGCGCCGATCGATCCACAACGGTTACGTGTTGCAGCGCGTGAACTGGTCGATGAAGCGCGTGAACTGCCCCCTGCACGGATCGATCTTCCCTGGATTGATGATGATGCGGAGACGGCAGCATTCAGCGTCTACTGGTTCGCAGAAGAGCAACGACAACGTTTGCGTCAATTGAGCTCCTGTCTTCACCGGCGCAACGACGTGATTGGTGACGCGCTGCGGGTCGCGCTCAGTCGGATCATTATTACCAAGAATCGCGGCGCTTCACTAGCGCACGATGTTTCCCATAGTCGACCGCACAAAGTCGCTCAGACGAATACCTACCGCGTCTTTGAAGGATTTCTCGAGTCGGTTCATCGGTTGGCCCGTCGTTTGGAAGAAGAGCCGCCACACGGTTGGGTCGATGTGTCATACGGTGATGCTCGTGCGACCGGCATACACGCTCAAACCGTCGATGCGGTCATCACGTCGCCGCCGTATCTGAACGCGATCGATTATATCCGCGGTCATCGGCTGGCGCTCATCTGGTTTGGCTATCGACTTCGCGATCTTCGCGCTATCCGGCAGCGCAGCATCGGCGCGGAGCGAGCGCCTGAGCATATTGCTGATCCGGAATTACTCGATGAGATCTTCCGTATCATGAAGATACCGCCTGATTTTCCACAGCGTGAACGCCGTGTTCTTGCACGCTACGTGACAGACCTCGACGCTATGCTGCGCGAAGTGCATCGAGTGCTGAAGTGCGGTGGTATCGCCGTGTTTGTTATCGGCAATTCATACGTCAGGGGCTCTTTTGTACGTAATTCGCGTAGTATCGCGCACATTCTTCGGCGGCTCGGGTTCGACCATGTCGCTCACTTTTCGCGTCCGATTCTCCCCTCGCGTCGTTATCTGCCGCCGCCGGCGCAGGCCGGGATGAATGACCTTGAGCATCGCATGCGTCGTGAGGTCGTGTTGACCTATGTGCGGCGGTAGGTGTGTTGGATATGACCCCCGTCCGCCGGCAGGCGGAGCGGGGGTTGGAGCGGGTTATGGATGGATGTCGTATGTCCACTCACATATTCCGTACACTCCGTATTTTCGCAGTGCGTGCAGCGCTCGCGTGAATCGTCTCTCGTCGCATACCACGAGCCGCCATCCCGCCGGCTCGCTGAGGTGTGCGGCGTACGCGATGCCGCGTGTCTCGAGGAGTCGAACCCATGTTGTGTCTGGGTTTGTGAGACTCATTGGACTCCCGTCCCACCTGGCGGCCAGCTTGATGCTCGTCATGGCGCCCTCCTTTCCTACGCTACTCTTGACCATCGCCGGTAGTTCCAGCGCCATTTCCCGAGAATTACGGCGTTCCGATCCGGCTCGCCGCCCCGGTGCGGCGTCTGCCCGGCGGGGAACCAGTCGATGGTTCCGTCACTCAGGCGCGCGATTACGAATCCCCCGACTGCGCGGCAGTAGGCGTCCTGTTTTGCCGCGCGCAGTGCGGCGGCGAATGTGCGGCGTTCTAGTGTGTTCATTGTGGTCCTCCTTTGATAATCGTGTTTCTTGCAGTATAGGACGTGAGTGATGCTATTTCAATGATAATTTGCTGATAATTTCCTGATAATTGATATGCCCGACGTGCCGTGTACCTCCTATCTCCACCGTCTCGCCCGCGCGCTCATGCCGCGCGAGCGGCTCGCCCTCTGTGGCGTCGCGCTCCGCTACGGCGCGTCGGGCGTTGTCGTGCGCCGGCTTCCCGATGGGCGCGCTGCCTATAGTGGTCTCTACCGCTGTGGCGATTTCTGGCGCTGCCCCAGTTGCCGTGTGACGCTCGGCATCCGCCGGGCGCGCCAGATCGAGACGGCCCTGCGCCGGCACGTTGACGCCGGCGGCTCGGCGCTGTTGGCGACCTACACCGTGCCCCACGCACGCGATGAGGCGCTCCCGGTCGTCCTCGACCGGCTTGCCGATACGTGGCGGCGGTACGCTCGGAATGCATGGCGTGATGTGCTGGGCGCGCACTACGTCGGCAACGTTCGTGCGCTCGAGGTCGTGCACGGCGTGTCGGGCTGGCACCCGCACTACCACGCGCTCGTGTTTGTCTCCCCCGGGCTCCCCTATTTGACTCCGGTCTCCGTCGCGCTTGCGGAGCGCTGGTCGCAGGTTGCGGGCGCAGACTGGCGCGCCGATGTCCGCCGGGTGGCGCATGATGGCGTGGCGGCGGTCGCGCGGTATTTGACGACCGATGGCGTTGCGGGTGCTGCGTTTGAGACGGCTAATCCTGCGGCCAAGGTGCCCGCTGGTCGCTCCTATCCTGGATTGCTCTACGACTACGCGCGCTATCGTTCCTCCTCTGACGCTGCCCTCATTTACGAGTATGCGGCCGCGCTGCACGGCGTCCATCATCTGACGGTGTCTCCCCGGCTGCGGCGGTTGTATGATTTTGTTGATCCCGCGTCGGGCTGGGATGAGATTGCGGATGAGGACGTACTCGCGCTACTGAACTCGGACGAGTGGTTGTCGATTCTCAACGCCGGGGAGGACAGGAATCTACTGGATGATTTCGCACGGTTGCGCTAATATCGGTGCTATGGAGTATGAGCGCGCTGTGTTGCAACTGCTTGTGTACGGCGTGACGTTGTTCATGTTGTACGCGGTAGACAGGTGGTATCGTGGCTGAGTCGCTCTTCGTCATACTCGTGGTTGCGGTCGTT
>Ga0308411_10003003_pt1 | contig 11342 bp, 5 predicted proteins | sample HotsprottomLayer_2_FD_203530 | JGI IMG/M metagenome (GOLD analysis project Ga0308411, IMG submission 203530) | Hot spring phototrophic mat microbial communities from Octopus Spring, Yellowstone National Park, Wyoming, United States -... | ecosystem: Environmental > Aquatic > Thermal springs >... | reverse complement strand
CACCCCCACCGGAGTGGGGCTGGATGTGCCAGCCTGGTTGCGACGCCTGGAAGCTGAGGTGCATCGCGTTCAGGCCAGCCATACCGCTGTTGCCGTCCTGGCCGAAAACTTCTTCCGCGTGCCGCAACGCACCATGAGCTTGGAGGAAGTGCAGAGATTGCTACGCGACTGGGAACGCCCCGCCTTGCCCTTTTGAGGCGGCAAGGTGTGTTCCCAACTGAATCGAGGCAATCAGTTCGTCACAGCGCAATCCGGCCTGTACGCCCCAAATGCGGCCTCTAGCCTCTGCTTTATGCAAAATAGTTATATTTGCTGCTGCCTGTATGAGGGAAGTGTATAGTAACACCCATGCAACTGGAAGCTTTGAAAATCTTCTGTGACATAGCCACGTTCCGCAGCTTCTCGCGAGCGGCCGAGGTCAATCATTTGACGCAGCCCGCTGTCAGTCGGATCGTGCATCAGCTCGAGGCCCGACTCAAGGGACAGTTGATCGACCGTTCGCATCGGCCCCTGCAATTGACTGCACTCGGTCAGGCCTATTTCGAGGGCTGTAAGCGGATCATGGAGGAGTACTCCAAACTGGAAGCCTCCCTGCTCAACGACCGCGCTCAGTTGCTGGTCACCATCCGAGTGGCTGCCATCTACTCGGTGGGGTTAGGCAACATGAAGGACTACAAGAAGCGTTTCGAGCAGGAGCATCCGCACGCCTGGCTGCACATCGACTACATGCACCCCGACGAGGTGTATCAGAGCGTCATCGACGGCACGGCCGAGTTTGGCGTGGTGTCGTTCCCTCAGACGGATCGCGACGTGCAGGCCATCCCCTGGCGCGACGAAGAACTAGTCGTTGCCTGCGCTCCGAACCATCCTCTGGCTGGCCTGGACCTCTTAAGTCCGCAGCAGCTCGAAGGCGAAAAATTTGTCGCCTTTCATCCTCGTCTAGTCATTCGTCGCGAAGTGGATCGGTTCCTGAGCGACCACCACGTCAACGTGGACATCGTTTCGGAATTGGACAACGTCGCCAGCATCAAGGATGCAGTCAAGGAAGGCACTGGAGTTGCTCTGTTGCCCGAACCGCTGTTGCGCCAGGATGTCAAAGACGGTTCGCTATCCATCGCTCATTTGCAAGGCTGTCGCCTGGTTCGACCGCTTGGGTTTATCCAACGTCGTCGCCACCCACCTAGTGACCTTGCTTTAGCTTTCCTTGCCATGTTACAGAGTAATGCGGCCATCGCTCCGGCCGCTGCCACTCGCAAATCTCCGGCCCGAAATCGTTGAGATGATTTCGGCCCGATGCCTATCCCACACCAAGCTCATGAGAGAAGAGATGATTTCGATGAACAAACCTGTTACGCTGCCTTGCCGCCAGGGTCTGTACGATCCGCGCTTTGAACACGATGCCTGTGGTGTGGGATTCATCGCCGATCTGAAAAACCGCAAGTCGCATGCCATCATCCAGCAGGCCTTGCAGATCCTGGTCAATCTCGAACATCGCGGTGCCTGTGGTAGTGAAAAGAACACAGGAGACGGGGCCGGCATCCTTTTGCAGATGCCGCATCGGTTCTTGCAGTTGCAGTGCGAGCAACTTGGGTTGCATTTGCCCGAGGTGGGCCAATATGCCGTCGGCATGGTGTTTCTGCCTACCGATCCCTACGATCAGGAAGCCTGCCAGACCCTCTTCGAGCAGATCGTCCAAGACGAGGGCCAGCAGGTTCTTGGCTGGCGAACCGTGCCGACCGACAACTCCTTGCTCGGGCCGACCGCCTGTTCGAGCGAACCGATCATGAAGCAGATCCTGATTGGCCGCGATGAGGCTGGCCTGGTGGGGTTTGGCAGCGGCGAACTGGCCTTCGAGCGCAAGCTCTACGTCATCCGCAAGCGTGTGGAAAAGGCCATTCGCGCCTCGACTCTGCCCCAGCGCGACATGTTCTATGTCGTCAGCCTGTCGTCGCGCACGCTCATCTACAAGGGCATGCTCAATTCCTCGCAGGTCATGACCTACTTCCTCGACCTGCGCGATCCGACTCTGGAATCGGGGCTGGCTCTGGTTCACTCCCGTTTCAGCACCAACACCTTCCCGACCTGGGCGCGTGCCCATCCCTACCGCTACATCTGCCACAACGGCGAGATCAACACGCTGCGCGGCAACGTCAACTGGATGCGCGCTCGCGAGAGCATGCTCCACTCGGAATTATTCGGCCCTGATCTGCACAAGATCTTTCCGATCATTGACGAGAGCGGCAGCGACTCGGCCATGTTCGACAACGCTCTGGAACTGCTGGTGCTGGCCGGTCGCTCTCTGCCGCACGCCATCATGATGATGATTCCCGAACCGTGGTCGGGCGATCCGACCATGAGTCCGGTCAAGCGGGCGTTCTACGAGTATCACTCCTGCTTGCTCGAACCGTGGGATGGCCCGGCCTCGATTGCCTTCACGGACGGCACCTGCATCGGGGCCGTCCTCGATCGCAATGGCTTGCGACCGTCGCGCTACTACGTTACCAAGGACGATCGGGTCATCATGGCCTCGGAAGTCGGTGTACTCGACATCCCCGCCAGCCAAGTGCTGCACAAGGGCCGACTGCAGCCAGGCAAGATGTTCCTCGTAGACATCGCTCAGGGCCGCATCGTCGCCGACGAAGAAGTCAAACTCCACATCGCGACACAACACCCTTACGCTCAGTGGTTGGCCGACAACATCATCAGCCTCGAGCAGCTACCTCCAGGCGAAAGCCTGACGTCCAGTAGTGAGGGCGAAAGCCTACGCCGACGACAGCAAGTTTTCGGCTTTACCACCGAGGACATCTCGGTTCTCCTGACTCCGATGGCGCAAACCGCCAACGAGCCGGTCGGTTCGATGGGCAATGATACTCCCTTGGCCGTCCTATCCGACCGGCCGCAACTGCTCTACAGTTATTTCAAGCAACTCTTCGCTCAGGTGACCAACCCTCCCGTGGACTGCATCCGCGAAGAGATCATCATGTCGATGGAGACGACCATCGGCTCGGAATACAATCTGCTTGAGCCGACTCCTCGTTCGGCCCGCCAGATCAAGCTGACCTCGCCGGTGCTGGACAACGCCGAACTGGAGAAGATCCGCCGACTGGATGGCACAGGAATCCAGCAGTTCAAGTCCACGACCTTGCCCATTCTTTACGAGGTCGCTCAAGGGGAAAAGGGGCTGGCCGATGCCCTCGATCGGTTGTTTGCCCAAGCGGTCGATGCCATCAACTCCGGCCACGATTTCATCATCCTCTCCGATCGCGGAGTCGATCGCGATCAGGCACCGATCCCGGCCCTGCTGGCGGTGGCCGGTGTGCATCACCACCTGATCCGGGCCGGACTACGAACCCGCGCCGGACTGATTCTCGAAAGCGGCGAACCGCGTGAAGTGCATCACTTCGCCTTGCTCATCGGCTACGGCGCGGGAGCGATCAATCCCTACTTGGTCTTCGAGACCCTCCAGGACGAAATTGCCCAAGGCCATCTGTCCGGTCTGAGTCTCGACAAAGCCATCAAAAACTTCATCAAAGCCATCAACAAGGGGGTCCTGAAGGTGATGTCCAAGATGGGCATCTCTACGGTACAGAGCTACTGCGGGGCTCAGATATTCGAGGCGGTCGGACTGGGGCAGCAGGTAATCGATCGCTACTTCACCTGGACTCCTTCGCGGGTCGGAGGCATCGGCCTGGATGCGATCGCCGCCGAGGTCAAAGCTCGCCACGATCGTGCCTATCCGCAGCGAACGCTACACAGCCTGACAACCCTAGACGCGGGCGGTCAGTATCAGTTCCGCTCCGATGGCGAATATCATCTGTTCAATCCGCAGTCGATTCATACCCTCCAGGCTGCCTGTCGCACCGGCAGTTACGAGCAATTCAAAAAGTACAGCAAACTCATCGATGACCAGTCGCGTCGGCTCTGCACCCTGCGTGGTCTGTTCGAGTTCAAGTTCGATCGTCCGCCGGTTCCTCTCGAAGAAGTCGAACCCATCGAAGGCATTCTCAAACGATTCAAGTCCGGAGCGATGTCTTATGGCTCGATCAGCCAAGAAGCCCATGAGACGTTGGCCATCGCCATGAACCGCATCGGTGGCAAGAGCAACACCGGCGAGGGCGGCGAAGATCCCGAACGCTATCGCTGGACGAACGATCGCGGCGACTCGAAGAACAGTGCCATCAAGCAGGTGGCGTCCGGCCGATTCGGGGTCACCAGCGAATATCTGGTCAACGCTCGCGAGATCCAGATCAAGATGGCTCAGGGAGCCAAGCCGGGCGAGGGCGGGCAGTTGCCCGGCCACAAGGTCTATCCGTGGATCGCTAAGGTGCGCTATTCGACACCGGGAGTCGGCCTGATCTCGCCGCCGCCGCACCACGACATCTATTCCATTGAGGATCTGGCGCAGTTGATCCACGATCTGAAGAACGCCAACCATAAAGCGCGTATCAGCGTCAAGCTGGTCGCTGAGGTCGGCGTGGGGACGGTGGCGGCTGGGGTGGCCAAGGCCCATGCCGACGTAGTGCTGATCTCTGGCCACGACGGCGGCACCGGCGCTTCGCCGCTGTCGAGCATCAAGCACGCTGGAGTTCCTTGGGAACTCGGCCTAGCTGAAACTCAGCAAACGCTGTTGCTCAACGATCTGCGTAGCCGAATTGTTGTCGAGGTGGACGGCCAACTCAAGACTGGGCGAGACGTGGTCATCGGTGCCCTTCTGGGAGCGGAGGAGTTTGGCTTTGCCACCGCGCCGCTGGTGGCCATGGGCTGTGTCATGATGCGTGTCTGCCATCTAAACACCTGCCCAGTGGGCGTGGCCACTCAAGATCCGCGACTGCGGAAAAAATTCAAGGGGGATCCCGACCATGTGGTGAACTTTATGAAGTTTGTCGCCCAGGAGGTTCGCGAATTGATGGCTCAACTCGGCTATCGCACCTTCGACGAGATGGTTGGTGATAGCCAACGCTTGGAGATGACCGCTGCCATCAACCACTACAAGGCACGCGGTCTGGATTTCTCGCAGATCTTCTATCAACCCAAGGTCGGCCCACAGGTGGGGCGGTATTGTACCCAACCTCAAGATCACCAACTCGAACACGCTCTGGATCGCACCACGCTGATTCCGATGTGTCGGCCGGCTCTGGAGAAAGGCAAGCCGGTCAAGTTCAAGCTGCCCATCCGCAACATCAACCGTGTGGTGGGCACCATGCTAGGCAGTGAGGTCACTCGTCGCTACGGCGGCAAGGGGCTGCCCGACGACACCATCCGCTTGCACTTCGTCGGCTCGGCGGGGCAGAGCTTCGGGGCCTTTGTACCGCGCGGCATCACCCTGATTCTCGAAGGCGATGCCAACGACTACGTCGGCAAGGGGCTTTCCGGCGGCAAGATCATCGTTTATCCGCCCAAGGGATCGACGTTCGATCCATCCGAGAATGTCATCATCGGCAACGTCGCCTTCTATGGAGCCACGGGAGGCGAAGCCTATATTGGCGGCATGGCCGGCGAACGCTTCTGTGTGCGAAACAGCGGTGTGGATGCGGTCGTGCTGGCCGTCGGTGACCACGGCTGCGAGTACATGACTGGCGGACGGGTTGTCATTCTCGGCCCGACGGGCAAGAACTTCGCGGCCGGTATGTCTGGGGGCATCGCTTATGTGCTAGATGAAAAGGGCGATTTCCCAGTACGCTGCAATCTCGAAATGGTGCAACTGTATCAACTCGAGGATGCTGAAGAGATCGCCCAGGTGCGCGAACTGATCGAACGCCATGCTCGCTACACGGGCAGCCGCCGTTCCGAGGAGGTGCTGGCGAACTGGGAGCAGTTGGTGCCGAAGTTCGTCAAGGTCTATCCCAATGACTACCGTCGCGTCATCGAGACGCAAAAGCGATTCAAGAGCCTTGGTCTATCCGAAGACGAGGCAGTGATGGCCGCCTTCGAGGCCAACGCCCAGGATCTGGCCCGCGTGGGGGGAAAGTAAGCCGTTGAGCTATTGAGGGATCTACTTGTACCCAGAAAGGGATCAGCACGAGCAATGGGTAAGCCTACTGGATTTCTTGAGTTCCCGCGCGAGTTGCCACTCGTCCGCGACCCCGCCAAGCGAATCGCCGACTGGCATGAGTTCCACGAACACCCCGATGAAGAGTTGCTGCGTAAACAGGGGGCACGCTGCATGGATTGTGGCGTTCCCTTCTGCCACACCGGCACCCTCATCGAAGGACTGACCTCGGGTTGCCCGATCAACAACCTTATTCCGGAGTGGAATGATCTGGTCTATCGCGGTCGCTGGCGTGAGGCACTCGATCGTTTGCTCAAGACCAACAATTTTCCGGAGTTTACCGGCCGAGTGTGTCCGGCTCCTTGCGAGGGATCGTGTGTGCTGGGCATCAGCGAACCGCCGGTGACGATCAAATCCATCGAGTGCGCTATCATCGACAAGGGCTTCGAGATGGGCTGGATACAACCGCAACCTCCTGCCGTGCGTACCGGCAAGAAGGTGGCGGTAGTAGGCTCTGGCCCCGCTGGGCTGGCCTGTGCCGATCAACTCAACAAGGCCGGCCATCTCGTCACCGTCTTCGAGCGTGCCGACCGCATTGGCGGACTACTGATCTACGGTATCCCCAACATGAAACTCGACAAGCACATTGTCGATCGCCGCGTCAACCTACTGCGAGCCGAGGGCATCACCTTCGTCACCAACTGCGAGGTGGGCAAAAACTATCCGGCAAGTGCGTTGCGAGAGGAATTTGATGCGATCGTGCTGTGCGGTGGCGCGACTCGTCCCAACGACTTCTTCGCTCACACGCCTGGAAGGCATCTCAAGGGCATCCACTTCGCGATGGATTACCTGACTGCCAACACGCAGCGTGTCCTGGGCGATCCTGTGGAAAACGGCCGGTTCATCTCAGCCAAGGGCAAGGATGTGGTGGTCATCGGGGGAGGGGACACCGGCACCGACTGTGTCGGCACTGCTTTACGTCAGGGCTGCAAGAGCCTGGTGCAACTGGAAATCGTCAATCGTCCGCCTGACGAACGCGCTGCCAATAATCCCTGGCCACAGTGGCCCAAGGTGTACAAACTCGACTATGGTCAGGAGGAGGCTCTGGCGGTCTTCGGAGCCGACCCGCGTCGCTACGCCGTCCAGACCACCCGCTTCGTCGGCGACGAACGCGGTTATCTGACCGAAGTGCATACCGTTCAAGTCGAGTGGGTTCACGACAATGGCCGCTACGTCCCGCGTCCCATCGCAGGCACGGAGCAGGTGTTGCCTGCGCAACTGGTGTTGCTGGCTCTGGGCTTTGGCGGGCCGGAGAACCAGTTGCTCGACCAACTCGGCATCGAACGCGATGCCCGCAGCAACGCCCGTGCCGAATATGGCAAGTTCCAGACCAACGTCGAGGGCATCTTTGCCGCAGGCGACATGCGACGTGGCCAGAGCTTGGTGGTCTGGGCTATCAACGAGGGCCGTGGCGCCGCTCGCGAATGTGATCGGTATCTGATGGGCAGCACCGAGTTGCCCTGAGAGAGATCCCAGGGAGTAGCCTGGCTGGTCTCACTAAGAGCCTGACGAAACGGATCATCACCTGCCACGGTTCGCTGCGTCTTCACGCCCCGCGTCCGATCCACAAGGGGCGAAAGGCCGGTACTGTGTCGAACGGCTGCCGACGCTCTTCGATGCGTTCGCCTAGTTGCTGAATGGCTGCCTCGGCGAGCAGCCCCAGTTTCTTTTGGCTGGCCAGCAGCAGATACGGGATGCGGGTCGGATCCAGTTGCATGAGCCGACAGCAGGTCGCATCGACCGCGACCAGATCGGTGCCCATGACGATCAGGCCCATGTGCCGAGGTTTGCCGTTGAGCGGGCCATCGCCTTCCATGCCGACGATGGCATCGACGATGGCCAGGTCCGGCATGCGCGTGGCGGCGATGTCCACAATGCTGTTGTCGATGCCGCGCCAGTGCAACTCGTTCTTGGGCCAGCCGTAGCAGATGCCCGGCATGGTGCCGAACAGGTTTTTCAGCGACAGAGTGGCACCGGCCCAGTGATGCGTTTTGAACTTCGGCAACGAAATCAGCACATCGGCATGAACGATGGTCGAGGACAGGTAGAGATACTCCAGCCGAGTGAGTCGGCACAGGTTGACCTTGCGGATCGGGTCATCGTGATTCAGATCGACGAAGGGCACCTTGTAGTGCCGCAGCACCTCGCCCAGGCCGCTGGCCTGCACCAGATATTCGACGTTGCGCCAGTGGCCCGGCCCCTCGGCGACGATGACTTCGGCTGCCTGTTCGCGCTGACACAGTTCGATGACGGCGGCGACGAACGCGGGATTGGTGTTGATGACCTTGTCGCGGTGATACTCGACCAGATTGGGTTTGAGAACCACGCGCTTGCCGGCCAGGGGCACCTGAGCGCGGAAGCATTCGTACTGACGAGCCAGCACATCCACCAGATTGGCGTTGTAGTCGCTTGCCGGGGCGATGTGAACCGCAGAGGTCGGCTCGACCGTGCGAACCTGTGACAGGGCGCGGACGGCCAAGCCTTGCACGATGCCCTGAATACGCTCCCCCAGAGTGCGGGAGGGGCCGGCCAGCCGTCCGGGTTGCATCGGCGGTTGCACTGCCTGGCTGGCCGACAGACGAAACGGATTGCGTTGTTCGACATTCAGGGCCAGAGCCAGCAGAGCCAGTCGGAGCGGAGCTTCGCGGAGATAGGGGGTACTGGCTCGCTGTTCGTAGGCGTGGATCAGTCGATCGCGGAGTTGCTCGATGGTCTGCGACGGGGTATCCGCCGGGCGATAGGCATCGAGGGCGAGCGTGGCCCAGCCGAGGTGTTCGAGGTCGTCGGATTGCAGGCTGTGTGTTCGCAGGTAATCGAGCGAACGGTCGATGCGTTCGTCACTGGGGTGGCCCTGGAGGGCGAGCAGAGCCAGGGCGGTGGGGGTGGGAATGGGTTCAAGAGTGATGCCGAAGACGCGACGATTGCCGTAGTTGAGCCCGCCTGTGGCCAGGACGCGGTCGAGCAGAAGTTGTTGAGCCTCGGCAAGGCGTGGATGGTGGCCCTGGCCGGCGGCACGCAGAGCGAGGATGGCCCAAGCAGTGGGTTCGACCCAGGAAAAGGTGCCTTCGGCCCAGGGCCAGCCGACCAACGTACCGTTGATGTCGTTGATATCGTCTTCCTTGATCTCGTAAGATCGCCCCTTGAGAGCCAGCAGAGCGGCGACGGTTTTGTGCCACTGGGCGGAATCGTGTCCCAGGGCGATACGGGTGAACAACACCAGAGCGGTCGGCCAGGCAGCCTCGTGCCGACCGGTCGGCAGCCGATAGCTGCCATCCGACAGGGCACAGTGATTCAGCCAGGCGGTGCCGGCGGTCAGTGCGGCAGCATAGCGGGTCGGATCGGCTGCCAGGGCGAGCAAGGCCAGGCAGGTGGGTTCAGGATGGGGCTGCTGATTTGCCGCATACGGCCAACCGCCCTCGGGGACTGCCAGTTCGGCCAGCCGATTGAGGGTGGTTTCGAGATCGCTCATCGTCCGTTTCTCCTGTCGGCCAGTGCTGGGCGGATTTTCCTAGTGACGTGCCAGCCATCTGCCAACAGTCTATCGCATAAATGACGAACAGGCGGTAGGGGGGCCTGCCCATCGAACCAGAAAAAAGCCATCGTGCCGTGCGAGCGATGCGGTGCGCGCGGCCGAGCCGTGAGGAGGGTTGTCCTCACGGCTCGTGGAAGGGTAAGCGGATTCAAGTAACAAATCAGAGATCACTCGCCGGTGCCGCCCTGCCAGTTATTGGTTTGGAAGGGGGAGGCCGGCAGTTTCTCGGCGTTCATGAGATTGGGGTTGCAGGTGTTGTACCAACCAAAGCGAACCTGAGTCGGTTTCTCGACTCCCTCCGCGTGAACAACGACCGTTTTGCCGTCAATAGTGGCGATGGCGGGGACGAACTTGCCATCTTCGCCGGCAATCTGGAAGTCGGAGAGCGGTTTGTTGTCGCGGGATCGCAGGCCGCCACCGACGTGAGCGAAGCTGAGGCGGATCTTGTTGCCTTCGATCTTCATGCTCTTGTAGAGCGGGCCGGAGTAGACGAGATCCTTCTTGCCATAGGTCTTGGCGAGAGCCCAGAGAGCGAGGCGATTGCCGACATCGACCTTGTTGGCGGGGTGGATGTCTTTGATGTTGTCCACCAGATCGGTGACGACAGCCATGCCGGTTCCAGGGATCTTGAGGGTAGCGACCTGCGCTTCCCAGAGGGGCGGCAGGGTATCGGGTTTGTAGCCGCTCCACGGTGCGATCTGCACGAAGAAGAAGGGCAGTTCCTGTCCCCAGACGCGTCGCCAACCGGCAATGAGAGCCTGCATGCGATCGCGATATTTCAGTCCCTCGGCGACATTGGATTCGCCCTGATACCAGAGAATGCCGCGTAACGCAAAGGGCACGATGGGAGCGATCATGGCGTTGTACATACTGCCGGAGGTGTTCTCCGCCACGGTCCATGGTTCGATGCGTGAGCCGCCCCAAGAGCTGTTGATCAGGCCGATGGGCACGTCCAGTTCCTTTTGCAGACGAACGCCGAAGTGATAGAGAACGGCGGAGAAGTTAGGAACGGTTTTAGGCGAACAGACCTTCCATTCGGCGTTGACATCGGTATTAGGAGTCTTGCTCTGCACTTTGGGAATGTGGAAGAGGCGGATGGTGGGGTGATTGGCGGCCGCGATGGTTTCTTTGGGGGCGGCACTGCGGAGCAGAGACCATTCCATGTTGGACTGACCCGAGCCGAGCCAGACTTCACCGATGAGGACATCGGTGAGTTGGATTTTGCTAGAGGCGGAGACGGTGAGGGTGTGTGCTTTGCCATCGGCTTTGACAGCGGGCAGGGTAACTTTCCAGGCTCCTTTATCGTCGGCCTTGCTCGAGGCCGAGCGACCGGCGAAGGAAACCGTCACCGACTCTCCAGGGTTGGCCCAGCCCCAGACGGGGATGGGCTGATCGCGTTGGATGACCATGTGATCGCCGAAGATTCGCGGCAGTTTGAGAGCCGACTCTTCAGCCGGTGCTGGCAGTTGCAAGGCCAGCGTAACAAGGCAAGCAGAAAGAGACAGTCGAATCATGGGAGAGTCCCTACAGTTGGAAGGAAGCCGGCCAACCAGGCCGAGCGGGTCGATGAGAAGGAACTAGGAAGGAAGGAGGGAACTGACAAGACGGGGGGCTTGATTTCGGCGGACAAAGGCTCTATGGTGAAAGGGAACGACTGCTGGAGTGGCGGAATTGGCAGACGCGCCAGGTTGAGGGCCTGGTGGCCGTTAAGGTCGTGCAGGTTCAAGTCCTGTCTCCAGCACTGAAGCAAAGTCTCTCCCT
>Ga0308411_10003002_pt1 | contig 11344 bp, 5 predicted proteins | sample HotsprottomLayer_2_FD_203530 | JGI IMG/M metagenome (GOLD analysis project Ga0308411, IMG submission 203530) | Hot spring phototrophic mat microbial communities from Octopus Spring, Yellowstone National Park, Wyoming, United States -... | ecosystem: Environmental > Aquatic > Thermal springs >... | reverse complement strand
TTGATCTTACTGTTCCAATTGGAATATCCAGAAAGTCTGCAATTTCCTCATAAGTCATTCCTTCAACATCACACATTAACAAAACTGTTCTAAATTCGTCGGGTAGAGACTTAATTGCCTCCATAACTTCGTCATCGAATATGTTATCATAAATTTCTCTATCGAGATTGTGTGGATTTTCAGATTCAGATTTGATAGTCTCATAAATTTCTTCGATTTCATCATAATCTAATTTTTCAGGAGAACGAATGTTTTTTCTGTAGAAATTGATGAAAGAATTTTTCATTATTCGAAACAACCAAGCTTTACAATTAGTTCCTTTTTCGAATTTATCCCAGAACCGATAAGCTTTTACATAAGTTTCCTGCAATAAATCAGCAGCATCATCTGAATCCTGAGTTAGTTGAAGAGCAAAATTGTAGAGGGCATCCATGTGTGGAAGGGCTTCTTTTCTGAATTCTTCATCCAGATTTTCTAATGGCGGTCTTGTTATGCGTTCACTATCTTGAAGCATCTTAATTCAAATTTAAATCAATTAATGAAATGAAAAAACTTTTTTACATTTAAAATCAATATATTTTTATTAATCTTAGCTTAATATAGTAATTGATAATTAACTTTTTCGCGAATATATTGTCTATATGAAAAAATTATTTTTAACTACCTTATTGGTTCTACTTTTTTCAATATCGGTTTATTCACAAAATGAAGTGCAGATTGCTCGTCTGAAATATAGCGGTGGAGGCGACTGGTATAACGATCCGTCGGGTGAAGTGAACTTATTAAAGTATTTTCAATCTGTAACTGGAATTAATACAAAACCAGAATATGTTTTTGTTGATATTAATTCCGATAAAATTTTCAATTATCCAATTTTATTTATGACAGGTCACGGGAATATAAATTTCACAGTGAGTGAAGCCAAAAGGTTGAGAAAATACCTTGAAAGCGGTGGATTCCTTTATGCTGATGATGACTACGGAATGGATCAAGCATTTCGTAGAGAGATGAAAAAAGTATTCCCTGATCAGGAACTTCAAGAAATTCCATTTACACATCCTATTTACCATTCTTTCTTTCATTTTGATAAAGGACTTCCAAAAATTCACGAACACGATAAAAAACCACCGCAAGGATTTGGTTATTTTCTAAACGGTAGACTCGTCGTTTTTTATACTTATGAAAGTAATTTAGGTGATGGATGGGTCGATCCTGATGTTTATAATAATCCACCAGAAATTCGTGAACTTGCACTCAAAATGGGAACAAACATTATTGTTTATGCATTGACACACTAAAACTTTTGAAATTATATGAGTGAAAAAAGATTACAAAAATTTTTTGAACGACTTGATAACCTAGCAAAGCAATTAACATTTGTGCATTTACTCGAAGGCTTCGTTAAATCGGTTCTAATATTCATTTTTATTTTCTTTTTCGCATCTCTATTTGAGTTTCTATTTTCATTTGATAAGTATAGTCGATTCTTCATTTTCATTTTTATTATAATCTCTTTATTAGGATTAATCTTTTACTTTTTAATCTATCCATTATTAAAATTTTATAAAACAAAAAAGACAGAGCTATATTTATCAATAGGAAAGATAATTGGAAATCATTTTCAGGAAATTAGAGATAGACTGGTCAACATTCTTCAATTAATATTTAATCTCGAAAAAGAAAGTTATTATTCTAAAGAACTTACATTTGCCGCGATTGAACAAAACATAAATTTCTTTGATCGATTTAAGTTCGATGAAATCATAAAGAAAGATAATCTTCATAAATATTTAAAGATCTTAGCTTTTGTCATATCAATTTTTGTAATTCTTGGATTCGCATTTCCGGATTTGCCTTATGCTTCTTATCGTATCATAAATTTTGATAAAGAATTTGTTAAGCCACCAGAGTTTTACATTGTAGTTGAACCAGGTAATGCAAAAATCACAAGAGGGGAAAATTACACTTGTCGAATTAAAACAATTGGAAAAGAAATTAATAAACTAGATTTGTTTTATAGCTTTGAAGGGATGGAAATTTTTGAAAAGATTTCTCTTGAGGCTGATTCAACGGGCGAATTTAATTACAAATTTTTTTCACCACCAAGAACTTTCAGAATTTATGCTCAGGCAAAAAATGTAAAGAGTAATATTTATACAATCGAGGTTGTAAATTATCCTATCATTAAAGAACTTCAGATTAAAGTAATTCCTCCGTCTTATACAAAGCTTCCAGTTCAAACTCTCGAAGATGATGGTAATATTAATACTATAAAAGGTTCAACGGTTGAGTTCTTAATTAAATCAAGCAAAGAATTAGGTCAGGCTAAAATATTTCTTGATGATTCAAGTGCAATAAAATTAAATGTTAATGGACTTCAAGCATTTACTAAATTCAGATTAACAAAGAGTGGAACTTATAAAATTTTAATTAATGACTTTGAAGGATATCCAAATCTTAATCCAGTTGAATATCAAATTAATTTAAATGAAGACCTGCCACCTTCAATTTCATTATTAAGCCCAACTGAAACTGTTAATCTTACTGATAATATGCGAGTTCCTTTACTATTTAGAATTAAAGATGATTTTGGTTTTAGCAAGTTAACCTTAAACTATAGACTTTCTTATTCACGATTTGAACCTCCAAAAGAGAAATATACAAGAGTTGAAATCCCTCATGGCAATTCTTTAGATACGATTCTCACTTATGTCTGGAATTTGATAAATCTAAATCTCGTAACTGAAGATGTTGTCTCATACTATCTTGAGATATTCGATAACGATTATATCTCGGGACCGAAATCAGCACAGACAACGCTGATGCAGGTTAGGCTTCCATCTCTTGAAGAAATTTTGGCAGAGGGAAATCAAAAATTTGAAAAAACAATTGAAAATGCTCGTTCAATCCAGAGGGAAGTTGAAGAACTCAAACAGAAACTCGAAGAACTTGATAAAGAAATAAAAACGCCAAAGGATTTAAAACAACAAGATAAACTTAGTTGGGAAGAACAGAAAAAAGCTGAAGATATAATTAAAAAACATGAAGAAGTTCTTCAAAAAGTAGATGAACTACAGCAAAAATTAAATGAACTTCAAAACAAGATGAATGAAAATAAAACTTTATCTAAAGAAACTCTTCAAAAGTTTATGGAATTACAGGAGCTTCTTAATCAACTTGATTCAAAAGAATTAAAAGAAGCAATTCAAAGATTGAACGAGGCATTGAAGTCATTAAATCGTCGGATGTTGCAGGAGGCTCTGAAAAATTTCAAGTTTAATGAAGAAAATTTCCGTGCTAGTCTTGAAAGAACAATTGAGCTTCTGAAGAGAATACAAATTGAACAAAAAATGGATGAAGCTCTAAAAAGATTAGATCAAATGAATCAAAAACTTGAAGATTTGATGAATGAGTTGAATAATACTAATCCAAACCATAAACAAAAATTAGATGAATTGAGTAAGCAACAAGATCAATTAACAAAGGACATTGAAAATCTTGAAAAGAATCTTGAAGATTTAGAAGAAAAAATGGAGCAATTTCCGGATGAGATGCCCACAGAAGAAATGAAAAAGCTTGCTGAAGAATTTGCATCTCAAAATCCACAGCAATGTTCTCGTCGTTCATCTGAGCAAATGAAGAAAGGTGATGTAAAGAGTGCCAAAGAAAATCAGAAAAATCTTAAGTCAAGTTTTGGAAAGCTTCGGGAAGGACTTAACCAGCTAAAGCAAGAAATGATGCGTAATCTAATGTTACAAACAATTGTTCAGCTTCAGAGGATAACAACTGATTTATTAACTCTTTCAAAGCAACAGGAGCATCTAAAAAATCGAACTAGCAATCTTGATCCTGCATCGCAGCAAGTAAATGAAATTACTCGAAGACAGGCTGAATTAATGGAAAATCTAAGAAAGTTAATTGATAGAATGATAGAGCTTTCAAATAAATCATTTGCAATTACACCAGAAATGGGTAGGTCAGTTGGAAAAGCAATGATCAGGATGAATGAATCAATTGAAAATCTATTAAACAGAAATCTTTCTACATCAACACAATCGCAAAAGGAGGCAATGGGGAATTTAAACGAAGCTGCTGACTTAATTCAAAATATGTTACAAAATATGATGCAGGGTGGTCAAGGCAGTGGAATGATGTCTTTTATGCAAAGGCTTCAGCAAATGGCTCAACAACAAATGAATTTGAATAATTTAACTCAGATGCTTGGACAGGGTCAAATGACTATGGAACAACTTGCTCAATTACAAAGACTTGCAGCTGAACAAGAAATTATTCGAAAATCTCTTGAAGAATTGAACAGAGAGATAAGAGAAAGTGGCCAATCAAGTAGATTGCTTGGTGACCTTGAAGATGTTGCAAAGAGGATGGAAGAGGTCGTTCGTGAACTCAAACAAAATAATATTAGTGATGATTTAATTCAGAAACAGGAAAGGATATTAACTCGCTTACTTGATGCACAACGATCTATGAATGAAAGAGATTACGAAAAAAGAAGAGAGGCGCGCCCTGGTGAACAGATAACTTCCAAGCCACCTGATGAACTTAAACTGAATCAAGACGATATGTTTTCTCGCATTCGACAGGACTTACTCAAAGCATTCGAAGAAGGTTACGCAAAAGATTATGAGATCCTTATCAGAAAGTATTTTGAAGCGCTTCAAAAGCAGGAATTGAATCTGAAATAAGAATTCTTAAGCAAAAAGAATTAAGTAATCCTTTCTTGATCAATAAACTCCTATCTAAATTTCATTACTCTGCTTCGCTTTTTAATTTTTAAATTGCTTTATGAAACAACTTGAAAAAATTTATGAATTGTTCTTTAGGTATTATGCTTTTTTAACAGCAATCATAGTTTTTATTTTCTATCTTTTTACGCTTGCACCTGGGGTGATTGCTTCGGATGCAGGAGAACTTGCGACTGTTCAATATACACTTGGAATTGCACATCCAACAGGTTATCCGCTTTTCACAATCCTTGGATTTATTTTTTCGCATTTGCCAATTCCACTCAGACCAATAACAAAATTGAATTTACTTACAGCTCTGTGGACTGTTTTTTCAATTTATGTTTTAACAATTACAATAAAATTTTTGCTTGATAATTTATTCTCCTGGATTTCTTCAAAGGCAAATCAAGATGAAAATATTTATGACAGATTTCGAGTGGACGAAAAATCAAAAATTATCTCGGCAGTTTTTGGTGGTCTTGCTTTTGGATTTAGTAAGACTCTTTGGTTTCAAAGTCTTTCTGTGGAAGTTTATAGCCTTCATATCTTTCTTTTTTCAATGACCTTTTATTTTTTGATTAAAGCTTATCATGAAGACAATGATGGCAAGCAAGCTGGATTTTTTGAAAGCAAATGGTTCTTAACATTTTTATTTCTTTCACTTGGATTTACAAATCATTTATCTACAATTTTTATCCTTCCTTCAATACTTTTCATTTATTTTAATAAATGGAATTTCAATCTGACAAAACTTAAAAGATTTCTTACTTATTCTCTATTTGGAATTTTGATTGCTGGGTTGATTTATCTTTATATTCCTTTACGAGCAATGATGCAACCATTCTTAAATTGGGGTAATCCAGTCACTTTTGAAAATTTTATCAATCACATCTCAGGAAAACTCTATCATCAATTTTTATTTCCATCATTTGGAGATTATGTCTCTAATATTGGGAAATTTTTAAATTCATTATTAATCAGTTTTGACAAATCAGAGTTTTCTGGCTCTGATTTTAGTATAGTTATTGTGATTGCTTTTTTAGGAATTCTTGCATCAATATTCTTGTTCAGAAAACTTTTCAATTTGCTCATGTTTATTTTTTTACCGACTATGTTGATTTCAGCGTTTTATAACATTCCAGATATTGATGTTTATTATTTACCAGCACATTTTGTAATTGGTATTTTTTCTTCAATTGGATTTTTCTATTTAATAACAATTAAAATGAAAACAAGGACAAAACAAATAGTTATTGCTTCCATATTTTTCATTTCAATTTTTCTTGAAATAAATCAGAATTATTCAAGGGTGGATTTAAGTGACCATACACTAATGGATGACTATACATTAACTTTGTTAAACTCCGTTGAAAAAAATTCAATTGTATTGAGTGCAAGATCTTCTTTCTATTTTCCGAGTCTTTATTATCAATTGGTTGAAGGAGTAAGAAAAGATATTGTAATTGCCGAGCATTATTTGCTTCAGCAGAAGTGGTATTATACACAACTGAATAAAATTCATCCAGGTATAATTGAATTAAAAGATACTGTGATAAGCCTCAGTTATTATAAACGAAGTGTTTACTTTTCACCTGAATTATTAAAATTAAGCTTGAAAGGAGAAGTGAAAATTCCAGAGAATTATGAGTTAGCTCCTTATCATTTTCTATTCAAACTTGTTCCTTCGAAAATTTATGTTGAAGAAAAATTAATTGATTACAAATTCGATTTTTCAAGAAGACATCTTTATGAGACGAAAGAGATTGAAGAGATTGTGATAAATATGTTATTAAATCGAGCTGTATATGAGCTTGTATATGGATACATTGAGAGGTCAAAAGATTATTTGAGATTACTGAAGAAATGTAAACCTGACTATGAAGTCCCGCCAGTTCTTGAGAAAATATTAAATGAATAGGTTAATTATTATTCTTTTCATCGTACGGCTCAATGTGAACAAAAACATCAGCAACTTCTGGTAATTGAGTTATAAGTTCTTTAACCTCTTGAGCAATTTTATATGAATCTTTTGTTGAATGATTTTGATTTACTTTTATTTTCACCTCTACATGATATTTATTCCCGAATTGATGAGAACGTAATCCGCTCAGTCCAAGAACCCCATTTACCTTTTGTGCTCGATTTGAAATTTCATCAATCAATTCTTGACTGGCTGCTTTCCCCATTAGATAATCAATATTTTCTTTCGCAACATGATAACCAGCTCTGAAGATGAAAAACGCAATTAATATTCCCGCAACGCCATCTAAATATTTGAGATTATAAGTTGATACAACAATTGCAATCAAAGCAATTAACGAAGATAAAACATCGTTCAAACTATCAATTGAAAGAGCTCGAACAGCAGGACTATCATATTTCTTGCTTATAATTCTAAAGTAATAAGACATTACCGATTTTAGAACAATTGTGATTGAAAGAACAATCACGGGAAAAATCAAAACATCCTGAATTGTTGGTTCAATTATTCTTGCAATTGATTCTCTTATAACAGTAATTCCTGCAACTCCAGCAAAGATAGCCAAAATCATTGCTGCTATTGGTTGCGCTGCATGATGCCCATATTGATGATCTAAGTCTGCACTCTTGTAAGAAATTTTTACAGAAAAGTAAACTGCAATATTCGTAAGAACATCTGAAAGTGAATTGATTGCATCGGAAATTACAGCAATACTATTTGATAAGATACCTGCAGTAAGTTTAATAATAAAAAGGAATATGTTTGAGACTAGTGAAAACTGAGAAGCTTTGATAACTTTTTGTTGCATATAAGGGTTTAATTGTTAAGCAATTTTAAATAAATCTGAGAAGTCTTCCAATGAAAGAGGTAAATTATTGTCTATCATTCTTATTACTGATTGCATTTTGTGTTTAGCGGAGAATAGAAGAAGAACAAAAAATTTTTCAATAGTAAAAAATTTTATTATTAAACTCTAAAAAAGTTAGAGCAAAATTATTTTTCACTATTTGTTATAGAGAACAAGTCGAAGCAGAACGGAAAAACTTTAGAACTTTTTTCGCTTACACCGTTATGCTTCGACCCTAAAAATTGGAGACAGAGACAATCTAACTTTTCTCTTCCCATATTTGACAAAGATTAACAATCACATCTACAGCTTTTTGCATATCTTGAACTGATATCCATTCAAGTCTTGAGTGAAAAGCATGTTCACCGGCAAAAATATTCGGGCAGGGCAATCCCATATAAGATAGTCGTGAACCATCTGTTCCACCACGAATAATATTCAACTTTGGTTTTATTCCAGCCCTTTCAACTGCTTCAAGTGCATATTGAACAACTTGAGGATGTTGGTCAAGAACATATCTCATATTTCTGTAAGATTCTTGAACTTCAAATTTGAAACTCGCTTTTGGATATTTTGAGACAATTTCCTCTGCTAAAGATTTCAAGAATGCTTCTTTTTCTTTTAATCCTGCTTCTTCAAAATCTCTTATTAGAATTTTAATTGTTGTTACATCAACTCCACCGTTTATAACATAAGGATGGACATAACCTTCTCTTCCTTCTGTCGTTTCTGGTGAAAGGGAATCTTTTGGTAATGCATCAATGAAGTCAGCAGAAATTTTTATCGCGTTAACTAATTTATTTTTTGCGTAACCTGGATGACAGTTAAATCCTTGTATTGTTAAAATCACTGTATCAGCACAAAAAGTTTCATTTTCAATTTCACCTAAAGATTCTCCATCTACAGTATATGCATACTTTGCACCGAATCTATCAAGTCGAATTTTTTCTGTCCCCCGCCCAACTTCTTCATCGGGAGTGAAGCATACTTTGATTGGTCCATGTTTAATTTCAGGATGTTGAATTAAATATCTCATTGCATCAACTATTTCTGCAAGTCCAGCTTTGTTATCAGCGCCCAGTAAAGTGGTTCCATCTGCAGTGATGATGTCGTTACCAATTTGTTCTTTTAAGTCGGGATGTTCTTCTGGGTCAATTACTTGAGTTGGGTTTGCGGGCAAAACAATTTTACCACCATCATAATTTTTGTGAATGATTGGTTTTACATCTGCACCGCTTACTTCTGGTGATGTATCTATATGAGCTAAAAATCCAATTGGAGGAACATCTTTCTCTGAATTTGAAGGAAGTTCAGCATACACATAACCAAACTCATCAAGCTCAACATTTTGCATTCCAATTTCTTTAAGCTCTTCGGCAAGAACCTGACCAAGAACTTTTTGTTTTTCTGTTGATGGAAATGTTTTAGAATCTTCAGATGATTGTGTATCGTATTTTACATAACGAAGAAATCTTTCAACTACTGTATAATCTTTTTTTTCTGTCATTTTTAACCTCGTTTATTAGTTATTATTTAAAAGCAAGTTATCAAGTGAATGGATTTTATCAAAGAGAATTTGACAAATTGAAATGGCAATTACGGATAATTGAAATCCTTTCCGATTTTATATCATTATTAATTTTAACTTTTGTTCTGACTGACTTTAATAGAAAGCTGGGGATTAATTAAAATATCACACTTCGTTTGACTCGTTATGACAAGAAATTCTAAACCTTATGTAAGGCTGAGCGTCAGTCGAAGCATAACGGAACGATGTTCGTAATTCTGAAATTGTTTTTGCCATACTTTGATCCATCGACAAGCTAAGGACAAGTCTTTCGACAAGCTCATAATAGGTTTACTTAATGTGACAATAGGTTTTAAATTCAATGTATGTCTTAGAACAGTCGAAAACTGACCTTCAAAAAATATTCTTCATATCTTTGTAAAAAATTATAGTTTATATGCTTAAAATTACTAACGATAAACTTCCATCATTAAAATTTATTAAAGGAGTGGGAGAAGCGCGAGAGAAAGTTTTAAACGCTCTCGGAATTCAATCCATCGAAGATTTGATTTTTTACTTTCCTTATAAATATTATGATCGAACAACTGTTATTCCAATTTCTCAAGCATATAAATTGTTCAGATCGGGTTCTGAAGAAGAAGTAACCTTTGTTGGAAAAATCAGATCAATTAATAAAATACAAACTTCAAGAAGACAAATTCTTCAAATAATTCTAAGTGACAACACAGCAAATCTCAAAATAATTTTCTTTGAGGGAATTCATTTGTTCCAGAAAATTTTTTCTGTTGGACTTTTGGTTGCATTCTCTGGAAAAGTTCAATCTGGATTAGATGGTGAACCAGTTCTTTATCATCCAACTTTTGATATAATTAAAGATGAGGATGAATTTGATTTTCAAAATACTGGAAGAATTGTTCCACAATATTCTTTGAGGGGAATCTCACAAGCAAAAGCCAACGCATTTGGTTCACACACATTAAGAAAAATAATTCAGAATGCATTAACTAAATATTTGGCTTATGTCCAAGAAACTTTGCCCGATTACATTTTGAGAAAATTCAGTTTGATGAGTCTTATTAGAGCTGTAAAAAATTTGCACAATCCAGAAAGCTTCGATGTATTAAACAAAGCAAAACATAGAATGAAATTTGAAGAGATATTTTATTATCAAATTATTGCAGCACTTGATAGAAAAGCAGTTAAGCAGTTCGATGAAACAATTAAATTCAAAAGAGTTGGAGAAAATGCTCGTTATTTTATTGAAAAAGGACTTCCATTTGAATTAACAGAAGATCAAAAAAAAGTTATCCGTGAAATTTATGAAGACTTCAAGAGTGGCTTTCCGATGAATCGTTTACTTCAAGGTGATGTGGGAAGTGGAAAAACTTTAGTCGCATTAATTACAGCTCTTATTGCTGTTGATAATGATTTTCAGGTCGCCATAATGGCTCCAACAGAGATCTTGGCTTTTCAGCACTATAATTACTTTACAAATCTTCTTAAAGATTTACCCGTCACAATTGGACTTTTAACAAGTAGTACCCCAAATTCAATAAGAAAAAAATACACAAAGATGATAGAAAACGGAGAATTAAAAATTTTAATTGGTACTCACGCTTTAATTGAAGATAATGTTCAATTCCAGAATCTCGGTTATGTAATTATTGATGAGCAACATCGATTTGGTGTAGTGCAGAGAGCAAAGCTTAAAATGAAAGGAAGAAATCCACACTTACTTGTTATGACTGCTACTCCAATTCCAAGAACTCTTGCTTTAACAATTTATTCTGATCTAGATGTATCGTTCATTAAAACAATGCCTAAAAATAGAAAACCAATTAAAACCCACATAATTACTCCTGATAAAAGAACGAGTCTTTATGAATTTATTAGAAAAGAAATTTCAAAAGGCAATCAAGCATACATAATTTATCCATTGATTGAAGAGTCAGAGAAAATGGATTTAGAAGATGTTCTCTCAAATTATAAAAGATTGAAAGAAGAAGTTTTTCCAGATTTGAAGGTTGGAATGATACATGGAAGATTGCCTGCTGAGGAAAAAGAAGATATTATGAATAGATTCAATTCAAATGAAATACAAGTTCTTGTTGCAACTTCTGTAATTGAAGTTGGAATTGATAATCCGAATGCAACGGTGATGGTAATTGAAGAGGCACAACAATTTGGGCTTTCACAACTTCATCAATTGAGAGGACGCGTTGGAAGAAGTGAAAAACAATCTT
>Ga0308411_10002996_pt1 | contig 11354 bp, 5 predicted proteins | sample HotsprottomLayer_2_FD_203530 | JGI IMG/M metagenome (GOLD analysis project Ga0308411, IMG submission 203530) | Hot spring phototrophic mat microbial communities from Octopus Spring, Yellowstone National Park, Wyoming, United States -... | ecosystem: Environmental > Aquatic > Thermal springs >... | reverse complement strand
AGGCCAGTAAGGCCCAATGCAGCGATGGGGGTTGGAGATTGGGATCATAGTCCGGGTACGTCTGCCAAACCCCGTCGGCCACCACCACCTTCCCGGCCGAAGCACGGTTGCGCAATTCCGCCATGCTGAGAAAACGTTGGCGATCGAACTCAAGAAGCTGAAACTTTTCCCGGAGCCGCTGCCGGATGGTTTCATCCCAGGCAACCCGCGCCGCAGCGGTTTGACCAGCCTGGGTCAGCGACCGGCCGGCTTGTTCCATTTGTTGGACGGCCTCTGCCAGGACCGCAGCCTGGACACTGCGCGTATAGGCGTTGGTCTGAATGGTGGTCATCAACTGCTTCCAGGTCTCCGCCACGGGCCGGTCCAGTTCCCGGGCGCGCAAACTTGCCGAGCGATACCCGAACCAGTAAACGAGGACCAACCCACCCGCCAAGGCGGCGGTCACCCATTGGACTCGTCGGATTTTGCGCTCGGAGATCATTCAGGGGAACGGCCCGCCGCGGAAGGGCCGGAAGCAGGGCCCGGAGCACCGGACCGGGCTCGTGGGGCTGTCCAGAGGGCGGGCCGACGGATCCAATTGGTGCCCCAGCGTGCCTCGGGCAGTCGCACAGTCTGAAACAGCCCCCGCCATCCAGCATCCACCATGTCCAGACCCAAAACAAAATGCCGATCGGGAATGATCACCTTCGCATCGACCCAGCCCCGACGTTGCGCCGCCGGCAAAGAATCCACCCGGGCGATGCGGCTCTCCTGCCGCAGATCGGCCACCAATTCCGAAAGAATCTTCAGCGTTTCCTCCCCACCGGCCGGAATACACAGCTCCACCACAAAGGAGGGATTGGCCGGCGGTTCCTGAAGCCAGGTCTGGACCAGCAGGGCAGCGCCATTGGTGTCGGCCACCGGCTGGCTCCCCCCCCTGACATAACTGTCCGCGTCGGCCACCAGCACCGTCCAAAAGTCGTGGCGCTTGCGGACCTCCTGCAACGCCCGAAGCATCTCCAGCACGTCCAAAGTCCGCTCCTGCTGATCCAACAACGCCCAGTAGCGGACAAACGCGCCGTCTCGAACCCGGGCTGCTTGGTCCAGCTCCCGGATTCGTGCCAGGGCCGACTCAGCCTGCTGCAACAGCGCCTGCTTTTCGGCCACACGCTGCGTTTTTCGCCACAGACCCACGCCCAAAAGGAGGCCCACCAGCGCCACAAACACCAGGGCCACTGACCACAGCGTAGCCAATTGCCGCAAGTGCCGTCCATGCGCCCGCAGGGCCGGCGGCAGCAGGGACGGCTCCTGCACCGGATGTGCAAAGGCATGCACCCCAGTGCCCAGCGCCAGGGCAAAGTCGCTCATGCACAACGGTCCTTGGCTGGTGTGGGCCTGCGGCCAGGCCAAACAGGACCGGCCACTGACGGTCCGAATGGCTTCCACGAAACCAGGCCAGTGCACCGGGCCACCCGATACGTACACCACCGGTTCCGCGCCTCCCTCCTCCCATCCGGGGGCCAGTTGACGCGCCTCCTGCACCGCCCGCTGCAGCCGGGTCCACCACTCGCGCAAGGCACCGGCCAGTTCAGGGACAGCCGTAGGGCCGGCAAACAGCGCCTGCTGCTGCAGAAGATTCTCCGCTTCCGTTATGGAGCAGCCCCGGAGCGAGGCCAGCCGCTCGACCCAACTGTTGGCCCCCCCAATCTCGGTGGTAGCCAGAACCGGACGGCCATCCCGCACCCGGACCATCAGAGTCTGTTCGGTGCCCACCTCCAGCAGCCATGCCTCGGAAGCTGGTGGCCCCGACCATTGCCAAGCCTCTGTCAAAGCCCTCACAGCGCTGCTGACATGGCGCACTTCCGTAACCGGCGCAGTTGTCTCCTCGAGGTGCCGCTCCACATCCTCCTGCCGGGCCACGGTCAGAAAACAGGGTTGTTGCCAACGGCCTTGCGGCGGCAGCGGCACCGCCTCATACACCCAGGGCCCCTGGCCCATCCCGCGCAACCGCGCCGTCTGCTCTTCGATCAAACGGGGAATGTCGGCCCAGCCCGCTGGTGGCGGAACCTCCAGCACTGCGGAAAAGCTCAAGCGCGGAGGCAGGACGACAGCCAGTGGCCATTCCCCCCACCGATGCGTCAGGGCCACCAGATGACGCTGGACCTCCTCGGCGGTGACCAAACCTTCCTCCTGCAAATCGACCACCAGGGCGTCCAGTGGGTGGAACCGGCCGCCGCGAAGTTCGCCCAACAGCAGTTTGACGCGCCGGCGACCGTGATCGACGGCCACCAAGCGTTGGCGCCAGCCGGGAAAGACCGATTGGTGTAACCAGAGTGCCACGCCCCAAGCTCAATCTTCGTAGATCACGTACTCGCCCTTTTCGTTCACGATGGTGGCCGTCACGAAAATCAAAAGATACCGCGGCTTGTCCACTTCGGTTCGGCGCCGAAAGGCCGCCCCCAAAACCGGGATGTTCCCCAAGACGGGTACGGCTTCCACCATGGTGACCCGTTCCCGCTCCAGCACCCCTCCCATGACCACCGTCTCGCCCGAGCGCACCACCACGCGCGTGGCCAGCTCCTGGGTCCGGTACTCGGGCAGCCGTAGCGTGAAAGAGTTGAGGACCTGCCGGCTTTGGGGATCGTAGTCGGCAAGGGTGGCAAAGGGCACCAACTGCACATCCGTGTTCACCCGCGGATTAAGCGCCAGGATGATGTGCTGGCCGTCGCCTGCGATGCTGGCCAGGACGTTGAGCTCGGCACCGGCCGTCACCTTGGTGGGCCGGCCGCTGGGCACCCACGAAGACGCGGTGTAATACTGCTGGACAGTCTGTTTGACCTGGTACTCCTCGTAATAATACTGGACCTTGCCGTCCGAAATGGTGGCCGGGCGATTGTTCAGAACCGTCAGGCGCGGGGCACTGAGGGTCTGGCTTTCGCCGCTCTGCTCCAAGGCACTGAGCGTAGCGCTCAGTGTGCGTCGCCCCAGGATGTTGGTGAAGACCTCCTGCAGGCCGATCCCCACCGCCGGCACGTTGTTGACGCTGGGAAAACTCTGGAGGCTGGCCAGTCCCGTAAAATCTTGCGGTACCCGAGGCCCCTGGGTTGCCCGCCCGGTCTCCCACAACGCGCCCAGCTGCAGAAAGGCCGGCTTGGAGATGGTCACAAACCGCGCCTCAATCAAAACCTGTTGGATGGGGCGGTCGAACTCCTCAATGATTTTCTCCATTACCTCGAGCTGTTCCGGCGTTCCACGGGCAACGATCAGGTTGCGTTCATAGTCGATGAACCATTTGCTGCCCGTAAACAGGTTCGTGATGGCCTGCTCGATGGAGGGCATCTCAGGGGCCTCGTCGTTGACAAATTTCCGGAACTTCTGTGTTTCGGTGACCGTGACCACATTGTTGGGTGCGCGCGTCTCCGTACGGATCGCTTCCTCCGCCCCCAGCCGCGCCGGCCGCACAAACCCGGTCCGCAGCCGGTAAAACCGTGTCTCCTCCATCAGCTTCTTGGGGTCCTTGGCGTCGGTGACCCAGATCAACTCCGGCCCCACTTGGAACTGAATCTCATAATTGCGCGAAACGAACTTGAGAAACTCCGCCAGCCGCACCTTTTCCAAATTCACGCTCAATGTCTGCTTGAGCACCGGCAACGATTTGTCCGCCACGATGTTGATGCCGGCCGTCTGGCTCAACTGAATGATCAGATTCTCCAGCGTCACATTGTCCAGGTGAATGGTCACCTCCTTGTCGAGGATCTTGGCCATCGGCCCCCGGGCCGCTTCCAGGTCGAACAACGGGCCCTTCTCCCGCCGGACTACCCCGTAGCTCTCCGGAATAAGGCGACTGCTCTCGATTTTTTCGATCGTGTCGCGCACGTCCTTGCTGGCCGTCAGGCCGCGGTCTTTCTTCTCAGTCAGAAGGTCCGGAATGGTGGGATTGAACACGGAGTTGGCAGCGTTGATCTCGCGGATCTTGTCCTCCAGGGCCTTCTCGCGGATCGCCTGCTGCTGCTGTTGCACCCAGGAGTGCACCCGTTGCACGGCCGGATCGTCCGGAGCGCGCGCCAGCAGCACCTCTGCCTCCTCGCGTGCTTCCTCCCAACGGCCCCGGCGCGCCAGTTCCATGATGTTCTCGATCTCCGCATCGTACCGCGGACTGTATCGCACCTTCGGCTTGGATTCGGCCGCCGAAACGCCGCCAGGAGACGCACCCGACCGAGCCGTCTGCGGAGACACCTGGCGGCACCCCATACCCCCGCCGACCAGGCTCAGGACAACCACGATGAAGGGTAAAACCTTTGTGCTTGACATTCCGGCAAACATGGACGCTGGCGCACAGCCCGGCATTCAAGCTGCGCATCGTATGATGCGACGGTCCAGCCGCAGGCCGCAATCAAAACTCTCGGGATTTTTCCTTCCGGCGGCTCATGGCAACGGATCGCCGCGCCGGCACCCCCCGGAGCTTCGAAAGTGCAGAAGCACGGCCCTTGGGGGGCCAAACCCCTGATTTGCAGGAAATGCCGGCAACCGCCCGCTACCAGCGGGTCTGCCTCCGTGGTTCGACTCCGACACAAAAGACTTTCAGAAATCGGGGCGGAATGGTTGAATCCCGAGCCCCATGAAACTGCTGGTCATCGGCGGCGGCGGCCGCGAACACGCACTGGTCTGGAAACTGGCCCAATCGCCACACGTCACGGAACTTTGGTGCGCTCCCGGAAACGCAGGCATTGCCGCGGAGCGCCTTCGCCACAAGGACACTCCGGTCCGATGCGTCCCAATCAGTGCCGAAGATCTGCCGGGGCTGCTCCAATGGGCACGGGAACACCGCCCGGACCTGACGGTGGTGGGACCGGACAATCCGCTGGCCCTGGGTGTGGTGGACCTGTTTCAAACGGAAGGACTGCGGGCCTGGGGCCCGACCCGCGCCGCCGCACGGTTTGAAGCCTCCAAGGCCTTCGCCCAACAGTTCATGGAGCGCTACGGCATTCCCACGGCCCGCGGGGCTGCCTTCGACGAGCCCCGGGCCGCCTCGCGCTTTGCCGCGCAGCTCGGCGGCCGTTGCGCGGTGAAGGCCGACGGCCTGGCCCTGGGCAAGGGAGTCCGCGTCTGTCGGAACCAGGCTGAAGCCGACACAGCCATCGAGGACTTCATGGTCCGCAAAGTTCTGGGGCTAGCAGGCACCCGGGTGGTGATTCAGGAACTTCTGGAAGGCGTGGAAATCTCCCTGCACGCCCTTTGCGACGGCCGTTCCGCCCTTTTGTTTCCCTCCTCACAAGACCACAAACGGCTCGGCGACGGAGATACCGGACCCAACACCGGAGGCATGGGCACCTACTGCCCCACGCCATTCTTGGATGAACGCGGCCTGGCCCAGGTGTACGACCGGATCCTGCAGCCGTGGCTGCGGGGATGTGAACAGGAGGGCATCGACTTTCGCGGGCTGCTCTACCCGGGCCTCATGCTCACCGCCGACGGCCCCAAGGTTCTGGAGTTCAACGTCCGCTTCGGCGATCCCGAGACCCAAGTCTACCTGACCCGCTTGGAAAACGATTTGCTCGAACTGTTGTGGGCCAGCGCCGAGGGGCGCCTTCCCGCCGAACCCCTGCGTTGGTCGACCCTAACCAGCGTCTGCATCATTCTGGCCAGCGCCGGTTACCCGGGCCCCTACCGCAAAGGCTGCCCCATCAGCGGCCTTGCCGAAGCCGAGCAAATCCCCGGCGTGAAGGTGTTCCACGCCGGCACGGCCCTGGTGGAAGGTCGGGTGGTCACCCACGGCGGACGAGTGCTGGGGGTCACCGCCTTGGGAACGGATCTGCACTCAGCCCGGCAAAAAGCTTACACCGCCGTTGAGCGCATCCACTTCGAGGGGGTTCAATACCGCTGCGACATCGGACACCGCGCCCTGCAGTGGCAGCGTGGCTGCGCGGTAGGGCCCGCGGAGGGCCGCCCCGCTCAGGCGTGATACTCCTGCAGGCACTTCACGTCGTACCCCCGTTGTTGCAACGCCGCAATGCCCAACAACGCCGCCTTGGCCCCGCTGAGAGTGGTCATGATCGGTACCCCCGAGTAAACCGCCGTAGTCCGGATCTTCACCTGATCGGCGCGTGGCGTGGGCCCGGCCGGAGTGTTGATCACCAGCTGCAGTTCACCGTTCTTGAGCAGGTCCAGGGCATTGGGCCGGCCCTCGTTAATCTTGAAGATTCTTCGAACCTTCAAACCCACTGCCTCCAACACCTGCGCCGTACGGCCCGTCGAGACGATCTCGAAGCCCAGCTCGGCAAACCGCTTGGCAATGGCCGGAATGTGGGGCTTGTCCCGATCACTAACACTGATGAACACACTCCCCCGTAACGGCAGAGGTGCCCCCGCCGCCATCTGGCTCTTCGCATACGCAATCCCCAAATTGGCGTCCAACCCCATCACCTCCCCGGTGCTCCGCATCTCCGGGGAAAGCAGGATGTCCTGGCCCGGGAACCGGTTGAAGGGAAACACCGACTCCTTGACGGCCCAGTACTTGGGCCAGATCTCCTGCGTAAACCCCAGCTCCGGTAGGGTCCGACCCACCATGACCTTGGCCGCCAGCTTGGCCAGCGGCACGCCAATGGCCTTGCTGACAAAGGGCACCGTGCGCGAAGCCCGCGGGTTCACCTCCAACACATAAACAGTGTCGTCCTTGACCGCATACTGTACGTTCATCAAACCCGCTACCCGCAACGCCCGGGCCAGCGCGTGAGTGTATTCGCGAATGGTCTGGATCGTGTGATACGAAAGCGTATGCGGCGGCAACACCATCGCCGCGTCCCCCGAGTGGACCCCGGCGAATTCAATGTGCTCCAAGATCCCCCCGATGACCACCGTCCCCCGATCCGGCTCGTCAAACAAACCCACATCCGCAATGCAATCCACGTCCACTTCGGTGGCGTCCTCCAGAAACTTGTCCACCAGCACCGGCCGTTCCGGCGAGGCCTCCACAGCAAAGCGCATGTAGTGCTGCAACTCGGCATCCGAATAAACGATCTGCATGGCGCGGCCTCCCAGCACAAAGCTGGGCCGCACCAGGATCGGGTAACCGAGCGTTCGGGCCACCTGCAACGCCTCTTCCTCGTTCGTCGCCACCCCATTGGGTGGTTGCGGGATGTTCAGCCGGCGCAGCAGCGCGGCAAACAACTCACGGTCCTCTGCCAGTTCGATGCTTTGCGGAGAGGTACCCAGGATGCGCACGCCATTGCGTTGCAGCGGTAGCGAAAGGTTCAGAGGGGTTTGACCGCCAAACTGAGCAATCGCGCCCCCACACTTTTCCCGCTCGTAAATGTGCAGCACGTCCTCCAGCGTCAGCGGCTCGAAATAGAGCCGGTCGCTGGTATCGTAATCCGTGGAGACGGTCTCCGGGTTCGAATTGACCATGATGGTCTCGAACCCCTCCTCCCTCAGCGCAAAGGCCGCATGCACACAGCAATAATCAAACTCGATGCCCTGCCCGATCCGGTTCGGCCCCCCGCCCAGAATCATCACCTTGCGCCGGTCCGAAACACGAACCTCGTCATCCCCCCGGTCGTAGGTTGAATAATAATACGGCGTGTAGGCTTCGAACTCCGCCGCGCAGGTGTCTACCAGCCGATAACTTGGCAGCAGTCCCCATTGTTTCCGTAAAGCACGAATCTCGTCCTCGGTGCGTCCTGTCAGGTGCGCAATCTGACGATCCGAGAACCCCAATGCCTTGGCTTGAGCCAGCAATTCCGCGTTCACAGTGCCCCCAAAAACCGGGCGGCCAGCCTGCCAAAGCCGCTGCCCCGCTGTCAAATCCGGCCCTCCCCGGACGTTAGTTTGCGGAAGCGGTGACGGTGCCGATCCAGCCGACAGATCCACGGGCACTCACAGCGGTCACAGGCCACTTGGTCCCGGTGCTGGTACGGGTCAGGGCCCACCTCCCCCCGCCAGATCCGCTCCGCCATCTCCCGCACCAACCTATCCGTCTCCTGCAGCAATCGCTCGAATTCCGCCCCCCCCAGCGCTTGGAAACCTCCCCGGCGCAAACTCCCGTCCTGATTGCGGCGCCAAACAAATTGTTCCCCCTGCATCTGCCCCGGAGCATTTTCCAACCAGGCCAACCGGGTGGCGTCGAACAGACCCTGATGCTGATAGGCCCGGGCCCGGTCCGAGTCCGCCTCCGCCTCGGCCCGGCTGCGCACCGGCTCGGGTCGGGGTCGCAACGGCACATAAAAGGCACCGACCGGGCGAAGCTGATGGACCCCCAAGCCCCGACGCAACCCTTCCAATCCGCCAACCACGTTCAGGTACACCCGCAACTGGAGATCCACGCCGGATCGGATCAGCCACGGATCCAGTTTGACCCGACCCGTTTTGTAATCGATCACCGCCACCAGCGCCTGCTGCCCATCCTCCAAACGCCCCACGTCCACCCGATCCAGCCGGCCGACCACTTCCAACACCCGACCATCCGGCCATTCCAAACGCCAACCCGGCTCCTGTCCCTCCCCAAACCGCCACTCCGCTCCCACCGGATCCAATCGGTACGTCCGCCGCATCCAGTCCAGGCTGACCGCCAAAAAGTCCTCCAACTCCTTCACCAACCGCTGCGCCAGTAGCCACCGTCGCTCCGTGCTCCGGAACAAGCCGGCTCGATATTCCGCGCCCACCTGCTCGGCCAGTTCCCATAACAAGGCCCGCGCCCGCGCTTCATCCAGCTCCCGCCACAACAGCCCAAGCTCGCTCACCCGCTGATGAAACCTCGCCAGCAGCTCATGCTGGAAAGAACCGCGCTCGACCGCCCCCGCCTCGAACAATGGCCGCTCCCGCGCCAACAACCCGCCCCACACAAAAAACTGAAACGGACAAGCCGCAAATCGTTCCAATTGGCTGACCGACAACCGAAGCCGCTCGCCATACAATGCCCGAGCCACCTCCGGCCTCAGAAGCCTCTGTGCCACGTAAGCCTCATACCTCAGGAAAGGTTCCACCACCGCCTGGGCAGCCTCCGGCAACCGCCGGACGCGCGCAGGTGCCACCTGACAGGCCCGCAACAACCAAGGCCACAACTCCCGCAGGTGGACCCGATCGCCCAATCCCTCTGGACCGGCCCCCGACCCAGTCCCACACCCGGGCTGCACCGCTCCACTCCCCACCAAGGCGTCACCCCCACTGGACTCCTCCCGCAAGCCCGGCAAACACTGCTTCAACCGGGTACAAAACGCCGAGGGGTTCAATACGCGACCCGCAGCGTCCCGACGGCACCAGCTAATGACCAACTGTTCCCGCGCACGGGTACAGGCCAGATACGCAAAATGCTCTTCCGCGGCCCGTTGTTCTTGGGGTGGCCGGCGCAGGGCCAGCCCCTGACCCGCCAACTCCGCCCACTCGGCCTCCGTCAACAGCGGCCCCCGTACCGGACGACCAGGAAACACGCCCTCATTCCAACCCAGCAAGAACACCAGCCGAGCCTCGGACTGGCGCGACCGATGCACCGCCCCCACCAGCACCTGATCCAACGCCGGCGGAATCACACCCACCGTCAGCCCCGCCAGTCCCGCCTCCAACACCGGCAACCATTCCTTCCACTCCAGCCTCTCCGCTCCAAACGCCAGTTCCAAGTCCTCCAACCAGGCCTGCATCTGCTCCCACACCGTGCCGTGCACGGCCCCCGCCGGCTCCCCCGGCCAGACTCTCCGGCCCCACTCCTCACCGGCCTCCGCCGCCCATTGCCGGAGCCGGTCCTCCACACCCAACTGCTCCCACAAATCCCGCACCGCAGCCACTAGCTCCCGGCCTTCCACCCGACGCTTCCCCTCCCCCAGGGCCGCGTCGAAGCGCCGCCATGGTTCCAGAAAACCCCGCCACCATCGCTGCCCGGATTGGCCCCGCCCGGCAAACCAACCTGCAGCCACTTCCCCCAACCAAATGGTGCGGCCCTCCCAACCCTCGGCCAACGCCTGATTCTCCAGCGCATCCAAGACTTCTTCCTCCGGAGCGTTCAGCAGACCGCACTTCAACGCAGCAAACCAGTCGGCCTGTCGCCAGTCCTGCCCCACCAAACGAAGCGCACTTCGGGTCAGCACCGCCAAAGGGTGGTAGGCCACCGGCTCGCGCTGGTCCAGATGATAGGGTATCTCATACTCCGCAAACGCCCGACGCAGATGCGCCTGAGCCTCCTCCAAATCCCGCACCAGCACCAGCACCTCCCGAAATCGGCCCCCGGCCCGCACAAAACGCCAAACCTCCCGCGCCACAAACGTGGCCTCCTCCCGCGGACTCTCGCATACCACCAAGCGCACCGCGCCCTCCGGTCTTACGAGCTCAAGACGCGCCCCCGTGTCCCCCCCAGCCACTGATCCGCTGGCCCAGGCCCTCTCCAACGCAAACAAAGCCGGGTGCGCGAACCGCCCGGCCCGAGCCCGCGGAGGCAACCACTGTTCCACACATTCCACCCCGCCCACCCGTCCTACTGCCTCCTGGAACTGCCGCTTGAAACGCTCCACTACCCACCACGGCGACAACCACCCCGCCGGCCCAGGCCCGTGTGCATCCAGGCAGAACGTCACCGTCATGCACTCACAATGCCGTGTTAACGCCGCCAACAGCTCGATCTCTTGAGGCGCCAGCTCGGCAAAACCGTCCACCCAGACCCCCCCAATCCATGCCGCTTCCGCAGCCCGAGCCAGTCGCTCGGTCACGTGCTCTCCCACCATCTGGACGTCCACCAAACCGTGCGCTTCCAGCCACGCCTCGTACTGACGCGCCAATAACGCAAAATCCGACAGTTTCCCAGCCAGTCGCTCCGACGACACCGCACCCGCCACCCGGGCCACCCGCTCGGCCCTGATCCCGTGCCGCCGACACTCCACCCACGCCTCACTCACTTCCTGCGCAAAACCCGTCCACCGCGCACTCGCCCGGAAAACCTTTAGCTCGTTACGCAACCGCCCCAGTAACGCCCGCAACACCATTACCCGGCCCTCCGCCGAAAGGCACCGCAACGGTGCCCACCCGCACGCCTCCCAGAGCCAAAAACAGAGCCGCTCAAACGACAACACCTGCAGCCGCGTATACCCGCAGACCTCCGAGCCGCTCAAAAGCTGACGCTCCAACTGAAATGTCATCTGCCGCGGCACCACCAATAGCAGCGGTGGCCCTTCCGCAGAACGTCGTAACGCCTCCCGAATCTCCGACAAACACCGGTGGGTCTTGCCGCTCCCGGCCGGTCCCAACCACAACCGAACCCGCATGCCATGAATGTGCACCCACCAGACCGCCCGTTGCCAAGCCAAACCCTTCCGCACCGCCCTCCCCCCAGGCTGCCACCCGCCCCACCCCCGTCAGGCCCCCAAGCACTGGACTCCGCCCGGCCTCCCCGCCCTGCA
>Ga0308411_10002994_pt1 | contig 11361 bp, 9 predicted proteins | sample HotsprottomLayer_2_FD_203530 | JGI IMG/M metagenome (GOLD analysis project Ga0308411, IMG submission 203530) | Hot spring phototrophic mat microbial communities from Octopus Spring, Yellowstone National Park, Wyoming, United States -... | ecosystem: Environmental > Aquatic > Thermal springs >... | reverse complement strand
CGGCCCTTCCGAGTGAGAGCACCGCCGGCTCGGTCTTCACCCTCGGCTTCGGCAGCAGGCCCCTGCGCGGGCACTTCCGTTGAGAGGGAATCGGACTGGGCCGGTGGACCCTCCGGGCCTGGCTCGACAATGTTCACTTCGTCGGTCTTGGCTTTCGCGGATCGTTTGGTGGTCACTCGCGGCATATGTCAAAGTTGTTTCCTGCGCACCGCAAACCCGCCCCTGCAGCGTGGCCCTTCACGAACCGGTTACCCTTTGGACCGACCTCAGCCGCAAAGGTTCAATCTCGGGAGACAGTCGGCTTCAGGGACTGGCGCGTGCTGCAAGAGTTCTTGATTGTGTTCGCGGCAAGGGATCTTGCAGTGAATACGCTGGTTCCATAATGCCCCACCCCCGACGAATGTCAAGTCGCGTACCCGGGGCCGACCCCGAGGCCCGCAACCCGTCGGCCCCTGCAACCCAAGGCCTCGCCGCCGTTCCCGCTCGGTCACTGAAAGGGTCCAAGCCCCGGCGGGACCGGCCACCACTCCGCCGCCAGCCCCCGTCGGACGACCCCGCCCGCCAAGAGCCTTCCTGCCAACCAATCTTCCCCACACGACCTCCACCACACAAGCAGCACTGGAGCCCCCGCCTTTGCGAAAGCCCAACCGCCAGCAGTTTCCTCCACCAGCAGGTCGAGAATGTGAACCTGCCCCGGATTGCCGGAGCAAACCAATCGCTACGCATGCCAGACGATTTGAGATTCCCCCAACCCGGCAACCGCCACAAACGCCAAAGGGGCTCCGGCCGACCCCGCCCCGGGTGGGCCCGTCTTAGCTCCGCCTATCACCGCTGCGTAGCTCGGTCCACTTTTCGCGCTTTGAAGGCAGGCGGGGCACCGCCAAAATAGAGTCCGAGAAACTGTCATGCACAACGGATGGATCGGTTTGTGCCTCGCAGCATGGCTGGCGTGGCTGTCGGTGGCCTTGGCACAATCGGACGAGGCCGACTTCGCCGCTGCTGCCCGCGCGTTCGAAGACGGCCAATGGGCCCGGGCGGAACGGGCGCTGGCGCAGTTTATGCATCAATATCCTGCCTCCGCACGCCGTCCGTTGGCCGTACTGTTGCGGGCCCAGGCGCTCTGTCATCTGAACCGGCCGGAAGCCGCCGCGGCCCTCCTGCAACAAGAGCAGGCCAACGCCGGTTCCCTAGCCGATGCCTTCCTCTTTTGGCTGGGCGAGGCTGAACTGCGCCGGCAAAACGCCCTGGCTGCCGCAACCGCATTCCGGCAACTGCTCGAACACTATCCACAATCCACCCTGCGGTTGGAGGCCAGCGTCAACGAGGCAGCAGCTTATGCCTCCATCAACCACTGGTCCGAAGTGGTCCACCGGCTCGGCGACCCCGAAGGCCCGTTTCAACGAATGGCGCAAGAACGCCCCACCGCCGAAGGATCCCTGCGGGGACGGCTGCTCTGGGCTGAGGCCCTGTGGCGCACAGGCCAACCCGCTCGCGCCATCGAAGTACTGCAGGGCCTTCCAGAAACGGCGCTCCCCACATCTCTGGCCTGGCGCCGACTCTGGCTTCTGATGCATTGCCAATTGGCCGAAGGCCTTGCGGCCGAAGCCCTCCAAACCGCCACAAATCTGGTGGCCGTGGCCGAAACCATGCCTGCGCCCCTCTGGCAAGCACGCAGCCGTAGCGCCTTGGCAACAGCGTTGGAAGCCGCCGGACAACCGGCCGAGGCCGGCGCGCTCTATCGCCTCAACTTGGCCACCAACCTGCCAGCAGACCTGCAGCAGGAAGCGATCCTGAAACTCACCCAACTGGCCCTCACCCGGGGCCTCTACGAACAGGCCGCCACGGCCCTGGACGAATTCCTCCAACGCATGCCGCCCGAGCCCCAACAAGCCCTGGTGCTGCTCACTTTGGGAGAACTGGAGCTACAACAATTCCTGACCCAGCTCGCGCCTTCCCCAGCAGCGCCAGGCACAAATCCGCCCCCCACCAATCTCTTGGCACGCGCGCTGGAAAGGTTCGAAACCCTGCTGGCCCGTTGGCCGGAAAGCCCGCTCCGGCCCAAGGCCCAATGGAACCGGGGTTGGTGCCTCTGGTTGTCCGGCCATTGGGACGCGGCCGCCGAAGCCTTTGGCGAAGCGGCCGAACGACTGCCAGACGGTTACGAGCAAGCCGTGGCCCGCTTCAAACTGGGGGACATTGCCTTCCGCCAACGCCGCCTGACCGAAGCAGTGACCCACTACCAAGGGATCCTCACCTCCACAAATCCCACGGTGCGCACCCAGCTCTGTCAACCGGCCCTCTACCAGATCCTGCGCGCTGCGGTGGAACTGGCCGATCTGCCCACCGCAACGGCAGCCGTACAGCGTCTCTTGGACGAATTTCCCGAAGGCTACCTCACCGAAGCAGCCCTGACCCTCCAAGCGCAGGGCCTGGCACGACAAGGCAACCCCCGTGCCGCCCGCGCCATCTTCCAGAGCGTGCTAGACCGCTTTCCCCATTCCCCGCGCCACCCCGAGCTCTTACTGGCCGTGGCCCGCACTTACGAACTTGAACGTGACTGGAAGCAAGCCGCTGAAACCTACCAGCTCTGGCTGCAGCGGTTCCCCGACCACCCCCTGGCCCCCCAGGCCGAGTTCAACCTTGCGTGGACCACCTACCAAGCCGGCAACGACACCCTGGCCTTCCAAAGTTTCACCAACTTCGTCGCCCGCCATCCCACCCATCCCCTGGCCCCCCAAGCCCAGTGGTGGGTCGCTGACCATTACTTCCGCCAAGGAGCCACCGGCTACGTCGACGCCGAACGCCATTACCAACTGCTGGCTCAGACCTGGGCCGACCATCCGCTGGCCTACGAAGCCCGCATGATGGCCGGTCGCGCCGCCATGGCCCGCCAGGCTTGGCTCGATGCCATTGGTTACTTCACCAACCTCACCAGCGACCTCAACTGCCCCGCCCCACTCAAGGTCCAAGCCCTCTTCGGCTACGGCGACGCCACCCGACGATTGCCACCCTCAGACACCAACGCGCCTTGGGCCAACTTCGAAGACGCCGCCCGCATCTTCGCCAAGATCCTCGAGTTCAATCCCACCAACGCTACCGCCGCACGGGCCTGGGGCGAAATCGGCGAATGTTACCTGCAACTGGCCGTCCGCGACCCGATCCATTACGGCAGCGCCAGCAACGCCTTCCAACAGGCCCTGAGCCTGCCCGGCGCCGACGTCGCCACCCGTAGCCAAGCCCTAGTGGGCTTGGGCCTAATCACCGAGCGCCTCGCCCCCCTGGCCCCTGCCACCGAACAACGACCCCTCCTGCAACAAGCCATGGACCGATACCTCGATGTCCTCTACGGCCAGCATCTCCGCCCCGGCGAACAACCCGACCTCTTCTGGACCCGCCGTGCCGGATTGGAAGCGGCGCGCCTGGCCGAAAGCCTGCAGGAATGGTTCCAAGCCCTTCGCCTCTACCAACGGCTCCGAGACCTGCTCCCACCATTGCAGCCGGCCCTGGACAAACGCATCGAGCGAATCCGCGAACGGCTTGCCGCCGACACCCCTGCCTCGTAGCCGGTCACCTTCCGTCCTGTCCCGGACCTTCGCCCCTGCAAAACGGGGGTGGTGCTCATGGCCCCATGACAGTCCTGCTTCAACTCCCTGCCTGCGCAAAGCGCAAGCCTTCCGCCAGCACCCCCGCCACCTGCAACCCCAAGCCTCCCATGACGCCGCCAGACCCAAGGCCCCACCAGCGCCACAGGATGAAACACTCACCGAACGGACCCATACGAACGCAAACCGCCCGCCGCCAACCGAAGGTGTGCACCCCACACTTGACGCCCGAAGTCTTCTCCCCTTCCCTTAGGACCACGCCGGCCCCGGCGGGAAGCCGCATCGGGGCGATGGCAGTCAATCAAGCAGAAGCCAATCCACGGCAGGTTGCCGACCAACCTCGTCCGTTCGGAAACCGCCGGATACACACGGATAACCTGGCCATGACCAGCACAAACCGCAACAACCCCATTTCCGCCTTCATCGAAAGGCATTACCGCCACTTTAACGCTGCGGCCCTGCGCGATGCGGCCCGCGCCTACCGCGCTCACCTGGACGCCGGAGGCCAGATGTTCCTCACCTTGGCCGGCGCCATGAGCACCGCCGAGCTGGGCCTTTCCCTGGCCGAAATGATCCGCCAGCGCAAGGTCCACGCCATCTGCTGCACCGGGGCAAACCTCGAGGAAGACGTTTTCAATCTGGTAGCCCACAACCACTACGAGCGAGTCCCCCACTACCGCGAGCTCAGCGCCGAAGACGAAGAGGCCCTGCTCCACCGCCACCTCAACCGCGTTACCGACACCTGCATCCCCGAGATGGAAGCGATGCGCCGCATCGAACAGGCCATGCTCGAATTGTGGTGCGATTGCGACCGGCGCGGCGAACGCCTCTTCCCTCATGAATTCTTCTACCGGCTGCTGCGCAGCGGCCGCCTGAAAGAAAGCTATCAAATCGACCCGCGCGACTCGTGGCTGGTCGCAGCCGCCGAAATGGATCTGCCCCTCTGGGTCCCCGGCTGGGAGGATTCTACCCTGGGCAACATGTTCGCCGCAGCCGTCATCCGCGGCGACGTCAAAAACCCGGGCACCGTCCGCAGCGGCATCGAATACATGGTGCGCCTGGCTGATTGGTACACAGCTCACGCACGCCCACTGTCCAACGGATTGGGCAGTATCGGGTTCTTCCAAATCGGCGGGGGCATCGCAGGCGACTTCCCCATCTGCGTGGTACCCATGCTGCATCAGGATCTCCGCCGCGAGGGCGTTCCCCTCTGGGGCTACTTCTGCCAGATCAGCGACTCGACCACCAGCTACGGCGGTTACTCCGGCGCGGTGCCCAACGAGAAGATCACCTGGGGCAAACTGGCGCGGGCAACGCCGAAGTTCATGATCGAAAGCGACGCAACCATCGTGGCACCGCTCATCTTTGCCTACGTGCTCGGTTGGTAACGCCCGCAACGGCCCAACCGCGCCCAACCGCTCCGCCCCACCCCGGGACCAGCCCCCTGGCGCGGGCCCCAGCCCTGGCCCGGGATCAGACCGGGGCATCGAACAGCAATTCACTCATGCAGGGTGCCGTCCCTGTTGCACCCCGGCCACCCCGTTCATCGAATTCAACTGCCTCTGACTCCCCACCCTCTTTGCTCTTGGGGCCCCGGCAATCCCGTAAGCCTGATCAGCCCAGGGCAAGAAGCCTCGCAACGCTCGCCACAAAACGCGGCAGCTCCAGAGGCCCCACTCCCTACCCCCGTCGGCCAATGGCCCAGATCCGTCCCGGCAGGAGCCCAGCCCACGGGCCAACCCCGCGCTCTACAGGCGCTCTACAGGAAGAACCACGCTACCTCGGGGCATCGAACCAAGAGCAGACCCACCCGGCAGCAAAAACGGTCGCCATCAGAGCCCGGCCCCCTCTACCGGCTCCGGCTCCCAAAACCTCACAACCAGTTACACGCCGTCCTCAGCAGTCCCGCCAGGACCATCGGCCCACCGAACAAGCTCACGGACGAGCCGTCAAACTGGGCAAACGTGCCCTCAACGCAGGATCAAAGTCACTCGGGTCTTGGTAAAAATAGTAAACCCGCGTCGAAACATTCCATGAAGCTAGGAAGTACATCTGCTCGAACTTGATCCAGCGGGCCGAACCATCCGCAAAAACCTGGTTGCCGCCCACCGGTACCATCGAGCGCGAAGACCGGTGTTGCGGCATGTTCGCATACACAAATTCTCGACCCGGCTCCTGGCCACCCCATCGACCGTTGATCTTACCCACCGAATCCGCCGCCAGCGTCCAAGTGCCCCGGGCCAAACTGAGCTTGACCGGACTCCGCGCAGGAAACGAGCCCGCCGGATTGTTCCAGTTGGTTATCCCGCCGAAGTATTGGTAGCCCAACACCCACTGGGGGTACTGCGGCTCAAAAACCGGCAAACCAGGCCGGTTGGGACAGGTCCACACCGACGCCACGTTCGACTGCACCACTAGGCCGACCATTGCCGCCGCCGCAGCCTCCGGCGGGTTGAGACAGTTTTGCACGAAATAGTTCGCACTCCACCGTGCCTGTAGGACCCGGTCATTGTTGTCCACGGCGTAAATATTCACCCCTACCGCCAACTGACGCAGATTGTTGATGCAGGAGGCCCGCTTGCCCTTCTCCTTGGCCGCTGCTAGGGCCGGCAAAAGCATTCCCGCCAAAATGGCGATGATGGCAATGACCACCAGCAACTCGATCAACGTAAAGCCTCGTCTCGAATGTTTCATACGCTCCACTTTAGTTTTGCCAGAAGCAGGCCAGGTTTCACTGCCCAACTCAATCTAGTAGTCCTCGCGTAGAGGCACCAGCCTCAAGGTAGGGCGGGCTTCTATGGAACCGTGGACGCCCCGCGGCAAAACAACGGTCCCCAGAGAACCCGAGCCCGGCCCGTCACGCCCTCAGGCTCCATGAAACAGCTCAAAGCTGAGTACCTGCGCAAAAAGCCGCGGCAGGTGCCGGCCCCCCAACACTGAGGCGTAGGGCGACTGACCCAATGCGTACCGAACCTGTGCAACCCGCCAAGTTGACACCGCGCTGCACAGCGCACGGAAGGCCAAGCACGGGCCTGCCCATCCCGCTCACCGAGGCCAAACCGTTCAACGTCTATGAAATCCCACCCCTTGCCGCGCCCAAACGCAGTCGAGACGCCCGCCGTTTCACTACTTTTCGACACTCCACCTCTTCCTCCCCTGCACCTCCTGCTGCCCGCCCGCCAACGCTCCGCGGCCGCCATGCCCGGTCGGAAGAATTCAGCCATCGAGCCCGAGACGGGATTTGCACTTTCCCGTTCCCGTACCGACTGCTAAAAGACTCGCCGATGCCTGCCAAATGGACACTCGGCTTTATCGGCACCGGCCAGATGGCCACCGCGCTGGCCCAAGGTTTCATTCGCGCCGGTCAACTGCGGCCCGCACAAATCTTGGGCAGCGACCCCAACCCGGAAGCCCGCAAGCGCTTCAGCCAGGCTACCGGTGCACGCGTGGTACCCAGGAACAAAGACCTGCTGGAATCGGCGCAAGTGTTGGTCCTGGCCACCAAACCCGATCAGGTCAGCCCGGTGCTGGAGGAGCTGCGCGACGGGATCACGGCACGGCACCTGTTGATCTCCATTGCCGCCGGGATACCCGTAGCCCGGCTGGAATCCCTGCTGCCCCCCCGCACGCGGGTCATCCGCGTTATGCCCAACACGCCCGCACTGGTCGGCGCCTCTGCCACAGCCTTCTGCCCCGGCCATTCTGCCACCCGAGCCGACGAGGCGCTGGTCCAGCGTCTTTTCTCGGCCCTCGGCCTGGCCCTGCCCATCAAGGAAAGCCTGATGGACGCCGTCACCGGGCTCAGCGGCAGCGGTCCAGCCTACGTTTGCGCGTTTTTGGAGGCCATTACCGACGGAGGTGTGGCCTGCGGTTTGCCCCGGGACACGGCCCGACAACTGGCTCTTCAAACCCTGCTGGGAACAGCCCGAATGCTGACAGAAACCGGCCTGCATCCCACCACCCTCAAAGAGATGGTCACCAGTCCGGGCGGCACCACCATCGAAGGGTTGCAAGTTCTGGCTGAAGGTGGCTTTCACGGCACGGTGATGAGGGCCGTGAGGGCTGCCGCCGACAAGGCGAAACGCCTGGCGCAGACCGCCTCGTCGGTCTAAATCCGGGGCCCCACCGGAGCCTATATGGCGCTGCCACCCCCCAGCCCCGTACAGAGCAGGGTCATCTGGGCCGCGCTCACCGGCCTGGCACTTGCCACTCTGGTGGCCTTGCTGGCTGGAGTGATTTGGGCGCTGGGCCGCGTCTTGGACGTGCTTTCGCCCGTGTTGTGGCCCCTGGCGGTCGCAGGAGTCCTGGCCTACCTCCTGGACCCCGTGGTGGATTGGCTGGAAGCACGGGGCATCCCCAGAGTGCGTGCCGTGCTACTGGTTTTTCTGCTGGCCCTGGTCCTTCTCGCAGCCATGCTCAGCGTGGTCGTGCCCCGACTGATCCTCCAAACCCGACAGCTTCTCGAGAACGTCCCTACCTTTGCGGCCCGGCTAGAAGCCCGCCTCGAACATTGGGCCACCCATCCACCGGCATTGCTGGAGCAAGCCCTGCAGCGGGCCGGATTACCGTGGCTGCGGCGCCCCCAAAGCACAGTCCCCTCCCCCGAAGCCCCCGAGCCGCCCGCCGTAGTTAGCGAAGCGCCCACACCGCCCCCGATGGCTCCGCCTACGCGCTGGCTGGACCAACTCGATCCCACCACCGTCCAACGCGTGGCCGAATGGACCGGACGCGCACTCCGGACAGTCGGCAACTGGGTGGCCGATCAACTCTCCCGTTTGACCGGCCTGTTTGGTGTGGTGGCAGGGTTGGCCTTGATTCCCATTTACCTCTTCTACCTGCTGGTCGAAAAACGCCGCATCACCGACTCCTGGACCCGTTACCTGCCGCTGCGGGATTCCCGGCTCAAGGAGGAATCTGTCTTCATTTTGCGTTCGGTCAATGACCATTTGATCGCCTTTTTCCGCGGCCAAGTGCTGGTCGCCATCTGCGACGGGATCTTGTACGGCATTGGGTTTGCCCTGATCGGTTTGCCGTACGCCTTCCTGATCGGTGCGATGGCCATGGTCCTGACCATCATTCCCTTCCTGGGTGCGATTGTCACCTGCGGCACGGCGCTGGTCATCGCACTGGTGACCTTTGGTGACTGGCAACACCCCCTCCTGGTGCTGGGGGTCTTCGGCATCGTCCAAGCCATCGAAGGATACGTGCTGCAACCGCGGATCTTGGGCTCGCGCGTGGGCCTCCATCCCATGGTCATCATTGTGGCCATCATGACGGGCACGACGCTGCTGGGCGGTTTGCTCGGCGCCATCCTGGCCATCCCGCTGGCGGCCGTGCTGCGGGTGTTGCTGACACGTTACGTCTGGGGAAGCAGTCCGGGCGCAGGCACCGCCGGCTGAAACGCCAACCGGCTCCTGTCCTAGCCAAGCGGTCTCTGGGGAAAAATCTGGTACAGCAATAGGTAAATCCCCACCCCCGTAACGGACACGTAAAGCCAGACCGGCCAGGTCCAACGAGCCCAGCGTTTGTGCGCCTCCCAACGATCGCGCAACGCCAGAGTCACAGTGATCAGCACCATGGGCACGATCGCCGCCGCCAACACGGTGTGGCTCAACAGAATGGCCAGATAAATGGGCCGAAACCACTCCGGATCCCGGAATAGGGTGCGCCCGGCATGGGCGTGGTAGTAAAGGTAACTGACCAGAAAAAGGGCCGACACAATCACCGCCGCCAGCATGCAGATTCGGTGGGCCTGCGAACGACCCTGCCGAATCAGCCAGAGGCCCCGCACCACCAGCACAGCGCTGGTAGCGTTGAGCAGTGCATTCACCCAGGGCAGATCCTCTACGCTCATGCTTTCAAGGTTGGCGCCGGGCCGTTCCGGTGTCCTGCTGCCGCTCCAACTGCCGCAGCACCCGCAGCATTTGGCGGCGAACCGGCCCAAAGTCCACATCTTCCCCGACCGTTTCGAAGCTGGCACGTACCTGCCCCTGACCGTCGACCACCACAAACGTGGTACTGTGAATGAACAGGTCGGCTGGATTGGTACGTTGGGACTCGGGGATTTCCAGAGCCGTCAGCTTCAGGCCATCAATGGCCAAACGGGCTATCTGCTCCGACGTCCCCGTCAGAAACCACCAGCGCCGGAAATCGGCCCCAAACCGCTCCCCATACTGGCGCAACACCGCAGGCGTGTCATAGGCCGGGTCGGTCGTCAGCGTAACCAGTCGAACGCGGCTGTCCGAGGGCAGGACGTCCTGTAAAGACTTCATGCGGCGTGTCATCAGCGGGCACGGACCCGCGCAGCGGGTGAAAATAATGTCAGCCACCCACGGTCGCCCCAGCAGCTCAGTCCGTGTGATCGTGCGGTTGTCTTGGTTGGTCAACACGAAATCCGGTACCACGGAAAGCACAGGCAGCGCCACAGTGGATCGCCCCCGCAAGCCGGTCAAAGCCAGCGCCACCAGCAACAGCAGCGTCAGGGCCAGCAACACCAGGCCCACGGCCAGTGTATGGAGCGCCCCCCCCTGTCCGTACGTTGTCCTTGTGCCAAGCATACCTGGTAGACCCCCGAATCCGAGTGCGCCTATCATGCTACAACTTCGCGCGACTGTCCAATCGTCCCTGCCGGTTTCTCCAGGCAGCGCCACCCCTTCGGAGTAGGAAGGAACGAAGCGGGGCCTCCAGGCCCAACACGGCTGGCTCTTCCCTCTGGGTCGTGTGCACGGAGCCGGACCACCGAGGACCGGAAGCAATCTCCTCAGGAGATGGTCTCTGTGCTGATCGTTCCGCCGAGCGCGGCGAGGCGTGCACCGTCACCCCACTCGTTTCCTTCCCCGGGATCGAGCACAAGTCTTCTGACCGGCTCCAGACCTTCATCGCCCATCTGAAAGCCGCAGGCGCGGCAAACAATGGCGCAGGACCGGCGCGGCAGCCCCTCACCAGGCGGAATTCCGACACCCTTGACCCAGGTCGACACCGGCGGACGGTCTCAGTACCAGGAGTCGCGGATCAAAGCAGGCCGGCACGGAACCGCTGCTGTAGCAACCTGCGCCCGTGCAGAAGTCAGAAGTACGCGGCAACAGCACAGCCGCTCGGCCACTGCTCTCACCGTCCGGAGCCCGGGCGTTCGCCCGGGCGGGAACGCTGCAACTGGTTGAGAGCGCGGTGGAGCCGCTCCAATTCGCGCTCGGTCTCCTGCTTTTGCTCGGCAGCCATGTCCAGCAGGTCCACGGCCTCTTCCATGTCTTCCAAAACCTCTTTGAGATCTTGGATGATCTCGGTGAGACGCCGGATGGCATTGTCGAGGGCCGACGACCGCCCCAGATCCGCGCCAGCACCCTGCCGGGACCCCGAAGCACCAGACGAGGCCGCCGAGGAGGATGCCATCGCTGAAACCGGGCGAGCCGACAGCACAGTTCCGGCCCCCTGAGACCGCATTTCATGGGCACCCGCAGGCTGAACGCCTGCGTCAGCACCGGCCGTTTCCACTCCCTCAGGCCCGTGCGTTTCATCGCGCGCCCGAGTGCTCTCCTCGGTCTTGGAAGCCGGTTCGGCCGCAGGCCCAGCCTCACCGTCCCCGGCAGATCGACGGCGGCGACCACCCCGACGCCCCCGACCCCCTCGATGGGGTTGGGCCGGCGAGTTCGCCGCTCCTGACACGCCCGAGCTCGCACCGCTGGAGTGAGCCTGGTTATCCTCGCTCATTGACATCCGCACCATCAAGCGGATCAGCCGGCCCAAAAAGCAACTGGAAACT
>Ga0308411_10002993_pt1 | contig 11362 bp, 9 predicted proteins | sample HotsprottomLayer_2_FD_203530 | JGI IMG/M metagenome (GOLD analysis project Ga0308411, IMG submission 203530) | Hot spring phototrophic mat microbial communities from Octopus Spring, Yellowstone National Park, Wyoming, United States -... | ecosystem: Environmental > Aquatic > Thermal springs >... | reverse complement strand
GCAAAAGCAAGAACAGAGCAAGTCGCGCCGGCATGACTAGATCGCCTCGTGTCAAGATCGCCGGCCACCGCTCGCTCGCACCGGCAGCGCAGGCAGATGTACCATCGAACGTCCTAGCGAGACAAGATGAGTCGCTGTCGCCTGTCGGGACGTTTAGGCGGCCCGAGCGGCCTGACTGACCCATTGCTGACGGAGTTGTGCCAGATCGGCATCGACCATCAACTTGACCAGCCCCTCGAAACCGATGGTCGGCTGCCAGCCCAGTTTGGCGCGAGCCCGGGAGGCATCGGCCAGCAGCAAATCGACTTCGGCAGGTCGCAGTAGTGCTGGGTCGATGACCACATACTTACGCCAGTCGAGGCCGACATGATCGAAGGCGACCTCGACGAATTCCTGAACGGAGTGCGTTTCGCCCGTGCCGATCACAAAATCTTCGGGCTGATCCTGCTGCAACATCAGCCACATGGCCTGAACGTAATCGCCGGCGAAGCCCCAGTCGCGACGAGCCTGCAAGTTGCCCAGCCGCAGTTCACCAGCTTGCCCACACTTGATACGGGCCACCTGATGCGTGATCTTGCGAGTCACGAACTCCAGGCCGCGTCGCGGGCTTTCGTGGTTGAAGAGAATGCCCGAACAGGCAAACAGGCCGTAGCTCTCGCGGTAGTTGACCGTGATGTAATGGCCATAGACCTTGGCCACGCCGTAGGGACTGCGTGGATAGAAAGGAGTCGATTCGCGTTGTGGCGTTTCTACAGCGCGACCGAACATCTCGCTGGAACTGGCCTGATAGAACCGCGCCCGAGGACAGACCTGGCGAAGAGCATCCAGCACGCGAGTGACCCCTACAGCCGTGTACTCGGCGGTCAGAACCGGCTGACTCCACGAAGTGGCCACGAAGGACTGCGCCGCTAGATTGTACACCTCGTCAGGCTGCACCTGAGCCAACACGCCGGCAATGGAGGTCTGATCGAGCAAGTCGGCTTGATACAACTCGATACGCTCACGAAGGTGTTCGATCCGCTGATGCGTGTCCGTGCTGGAACGCCGAACCATGCCGCAGACACGATAGCCCTTGCTCAAGAGCAATTCAGCCAGGTAACTACCATCCTGACCTGTGATTCCTGTAATAAAAGCCGTCTTGGCCATCCCTGGCCCCTCCGCTGGTGGAACAACTTGAAGACACCAGCCCCGATGTCTTGCGTCGTCAGCTGACGAGCATACTGCCCAAGAGCAATTGGGATCAAGGGCTTCCCAGCAGCCACAGCCCGGATAGGGCATTTGGTCGCTTCTGCCAATCAGATGCAGAAATCTACTTCTCGTTCGCCACTCCTCGTGATAACATCAACGGCTAGGACAGCCTGCGCGCTGTGGCCAGACCGGGGAAGCGGTGTGGTCAGAGCCTAGCTGGCAAAGTCTGCGAAGCGCACCAACTGTCTAACTCAGGACAAGGTGGCGAATAGTAAGGATGCTCGGGAAAATGGCCAGGCGGCGCAAGTTCACGAAAATTCGTTATCTCTTCGTGGGAAGAACCGCTGAGCGCACCGAGGCAAGGTCTAGTGAGTTCCCATCGCGACAGGGGGTTACAACGGTATGATCGAAATCCGCCGATTGCTGGCGGTGGCAGGAGTTCTTGCTGCCGCTGCCATCATCTCCACATCGGTTGTGTGGGGAGTGTCCGAACGCGACAAGGAGGAGAAAACGTGGCGGGCCGGCGACGGCAAGTTCATCAACCCGCAAGACAGTTCGGGACGTTCCGCCGAAGAATTGGAACGCAGTCGCTTCGCTGATCAGACCATGGTCGTCTATCAGCCCGAAGGCGGCGAGGCTCTCTTTGGATTGCAAGTACGACCAACGCTCGACAAGCCCGCCGACTTGCCGCGCGATTATCTGGTGATCGTGGACACCTCGGCTAGCAAGGCTCAAGGCCCCATGACCATCGCCTTGCAGATCGCGCTGCAACTGAGCGAGTACCTCAAGAAAGAGCGGCCCAATGACCGTATGGCCATCTGGACTGCCAACATCAAGCCCAAAGATGTGTCGCGCGGCTTCAGGGCACCCGGCGACCTGGAAAACGTCTTCACGGAGTTGACTCGCGAAGTGCCTCTGGGAGCCGTCAGCCTCAAGAAGTGCCTTTCCGAGGCGGTCGCCAGTTTCGATGCCCGAGCCAATCGGCAGCGAGTGGTGATTTATCTGGGTGATGGCAGCAGCGTGGCCGAGGCCATCGATGCCGACGATCGCGCCGAACTGTGCGAGCAGATGATCAAGAAGCAGGCTCCTTTCTATGCCGTGCCTCTGGGTATCCGCATCGATTCGCAAAACCTGCACAGCCTGGTTTCGGGCACTGGCGGCAAGGTCGTTCGCTGTGTTCTGGGTGACACCCCAGAAGTGTTCATGCCCCGACTGCTCGGTGCTGTATCTGAACCCGTTTTCTATCCCGAGCAATTCCGGCTCAACGACGGCATCAAAGATATCCTGCCCAGCAAGTTGCCGCCCTTGCGACGCGATCAGGCCACCCTGGTCGTCGGCAAACTGCCGGCCGGCCTGAAGACCGTTCAGCTGCAGCTGACAGGTGAAGTGGGCGGCAAGGTCGTTCGCGTCGAGCAAACTTTCAAGGTGCCGGCCAGCGATGAAGACAACTTCTTCCTGACCAACATTGCCGAGCAATGGAAGGTACGCAAGGATCGGCCCGCCCTGTTACCGGCCGACCGGGCACTGGCCTATGCCCACAAGCAGCACCAACTGGCCGTCGAGGAACTGCTCGCCAGGGGAGAATACGCCCTGGAGCAGGATCAACTCGATGCGGCCCATCGCGCTTTTGAGCAGGCTCAGCAACTGGCTCCCCGCTCGGCCCGCGCTCGCGGTGGGCTGGTGCTTGTGGACAAGATGCGCACCGGCAAGAAGACCCGCCAGGACATGCTCAAGGAACTGCAACTCAACGCGGCCAAGCGTGAGGTGGTTCGTCTGGGCAAGGACGGCAAGTGGAATATCGTCGTGCTGGATGATGGCGACGAGAAGAAGGAAGAGCCGGCCAATCCCGAGCAGAAGCTCCTCGACGATGTCAAGGCTCGCCGCGCTATCGTCGAGCAGCAAACCAACGCTATGGTCAACGAAGCCATTCGGCAAGCGAGCCGATTGGTTCGCAACAATCCCGACGAGGCTTACGAAAGCCTCAAGCGGACGCTGGAAGGGGTACGCGGTAATGTGGATCTCGAACCCGCTACCATCAACAGCCTGACCACGCGGCTGAGCCGGGCCATGGAGAGCGTCAAACGCCAAGGCGACATCATCAAGCGCGATCAGGCGGAAGCTCTAGCTCTGCGTGCTGCTGCTGATGCTCGACTCGATTTGCGCAATGCCGAACGCCTCGCTCAGGATCGCGTCCGCGAGCGGATGCGTGTCTACCGCAACCTGATGGATCAGGCCCGCGAGCAGGAAGCTCAGAAGCAGATGGAAGCCGCTCGTACCGAACTGGTCAATCGCGGCCTGCCCGTGCCCCAGTCGGTCACCTCAGGCTACATCGTCGCCGAAAATCGCTACTACCTCCGCGAAGCTCAGGAACTTCGTCGGATTCGAGAAGAACGCTTCCTGGCCACTCTGCTGGAAGTCGAGCGATCGCACATCCCCTTCCCAGATGAACCCCCCGTCGAGTATCCCTCGGCAGCGGTTCTCCGTCGCATGACCCGCGGTCGCTACGACAACTGGCGCGACTTCTCCAAGAATCGCATCGAACGCTATGCCGTCTCGACTTTCGGCTCAGACAACCCTGCCCAGCTTAATGCCGTGCGTGATTTGCTCAACACACGCATCAACTACGGTGGGCTGGAAGACAAGGTCAAGCTGATCGAGGTGCTGCAACAACTCAAGTCGGGCATTCTTAGCAAACTGCCCGGCGGTCGCGATGTCGAGTTCGACATCAACGACAAGGCGTTCAAGGTCGAACAGTTCCCCGGCAACGTGGCCGAGACGGAAATCGCGCCGCCGCCGATCCCGCCGCTGGAGAACGTGACCCTCAAGACCGTTCTCACTCGTATCCTGGCTCGCATTCCTTCCGCCTCGGGGGCGACCTACGTAATTCGTCCGGGCACCATCGAGATCACGACCGGTCAGATGGCGGCAGCCGAGAAGGCCATTCGCGTCTATCCGGTGGCGGATCTGGTCACTCCGATTCCTAACGCTTTCAACACGATGGCCGTCAGCCAGGTGGGTTCCATCCTGGGTACGATCGGCATGGCCGGTCTGGCTGCTGGTGGCCTGGCGCTGGGTGGCTTGGGCGCGCTGGGTATCGGTGGCCTGGCTCTGGGTGCGCTGGGCGGTGGTCTAGGTGCGTTGGGCGCAGTAGGTGGTCTAGGTGCGTTGGGCGCAGTGGGTGGTCTGGGCGCGTTGGGGGCCGCTGGTCTAGGTGCGTTGGGGGCCGCTGGTCTAGGTGCCGGGGCTCTCGGACAGGTTGGTGCGCTGGGTGCGGCTGGTGCCCAGATAGGCGGCTTCAACTTCCAGGGCAACGTCAACCTGGGTGTCGGTGGTGGTGCCCTTGGATTCACTGGTGGTCAGCTCGGCCAACTCGGTAACCTCGGTGGTCAGTTCGGTGCCCAGGGGGGTGATCAGAGCCAGTTGCTCATCACTCTGATTCGTCAGGTGGTCGGTCGGCCGCGCGACTGGGCTCCGCAGTACAACCCGATCACCGGTCAGCCGCTCAATCCGCTGGACGATCAGAACCCTGATGCCCCGCAGATCTCCGGCGAAAACAACAACCTCGGTTACTTCCCGCCCTCGCTGGCTTTGGTCGTCAAGGCTCCCTCGACGATCCACACCAAGCCGTTCAACGTCATCATCCAGAACGCTCCCGGTGGTGGCATGGCATCGATCAATCCAGGAGGTATCCGCGTCAACGGCAAGCCCGGTGAATTGCAGGTTGCCGATGCGAACGCGGAACGCAACAAGGGACTGAGCGATCCTAAGCTCGATCCTCGGAAGATCTGGCAGGAAGCTCTCCTCAAAGGGTTAAATGATCCGACCATGATCATCGACACGGCCGACCTGCTGGCGCAGGCCGCTCAGTTCGACCATGCGGCGGAGTTCCTTAAGGCCAATCTGCGGCAAGGGGTGATGGTGCAACCGTGGGTTTACAAGACCCTGGCCATCGCCCTGCGTCAATCGGGCGGTTCTGCCGAGGAAATCGAGCGAGCCGAGGTGTCGGCTGCTGATCTCGAACCGCTGGACAGCACCGGCTATCTGCTAGCGGCTCGCGCCCTGGCCGAGGACAAGAACTACGAGCGTGCCTTGGCCTTCTGTAAACAAGCCGCTCAGATCGAGCCGAATGTTCCGCACGCTTATGCCGATGCCGCTCGTTACTCTGAGATGGCCAAAGACGTTCAGAGCATGCAATGGGCGGTCAGCCACCTGTTGCGGCAAGACTGGCCGGTTCGCAATGCCGAGTTGCAGCAGACCGCCATCGAAAAGCTGGAGTCACTGGCTCGACAACTCGATCCGGAAAAAGCCGCCCAACTCCGCTCGGCGGTTAACTCGCAGCGTCGCCGCGATGTGGTGATCAAGCTCCTGTATCAGGGCGAAGCCGATCTTGACCTGAAGGTTCTCGAACCGACTGGTAGCTTTGCCTCCACCCTCACCCGTCAGACCATCAACGGCGGTACGCTGATCGCTGATTCGGTTCTCGGTGGGTTGAATAGTGAAACCTATGTGGCGGCTGAGGCCTTCTCCGGGGAGTACACCGTGACGGTGGAACGCATCTGGGGCAAGCCGCTGGGCAACAAGGCTCAGCTCAAGATCATCCGTCACCAAGGGACACCGCAGGAGTCGGAGCAGCTGATCACTCTCCAGATGAACTCCAACATCTCCGAGCCGATCCGCTTCACTCTGGAAAACGGCCGGCGAACGGAGACGGCGTATGTGCCCCCGCCTGCGGCGTATCAGTCGCTGGAGGAAAAGGTGCCGGCTCTGGACAGTTCCGAGCAGGTGCTGACCAAACTCCGCGATCTGGCCGACCCAGAAGTGACCGGCTTCGAGCGCGGGGTGTATGGCAACACCGCCAGTCCGGGTGTTCCAACCGCTCGGGAACCGCGTCCGATCGTCAAGCCTTCGGCGAACGACCGCACGCTCTATCAGACCCGTGTGTCGTCCTTCGTGGCCAACACGCTCGAACTGACGGCTCAGGCAGTTCTGACGGCCGACCGGCGTTCTCTACGGCTGGACATCAGCACGGTGAACAACCCGGCTGCCGCCACTCGTCCGCCACGGGTGATCAGCCCCATCTTCCCAGGTGCGGGCAAGTAATTTGACCGCAGAAGAACCCTAAGGGGGCTTCGAGCGAGCCGACTTGCGTCAGCGGTTAGAGGGAGCGCGCAACCCTCCGCCCGCTAACGCGGGGCGGCTCGCTGGGTTTCTGGAGCGAGCCGGCTCGTGTCAGCGGGTGGAATTGTCTAGTTCTTCAGACCTGGATTGCGCAACCGCAGCACGAACGCGATGATCTCGGCTACGGCCAGGAACAGATCAGCGGGGATTTCACGGCCTTCGGGCACTTGACGAAACAGAGTACGGGCCAGCGACGGGCGTTCTACAATCGGCACTCCGGCATTTCTGGCGCGCTCGACGATACGAGCGGCCAAGTCGCCCGCCCCCTTGATGACCAGCCGAGGCGCGGTCATGCCGGGTTTGTAGAGCAAGGCAACGGCGTAGTGAGTGGGGTTGGTCACTACCACTGTTGCTTTGGGCACCTCCGCCAGCATCCGTTGGCGGGCTCGTTCTCGCGCTAGTTGCCGCATCCGCTGACGGACGAGCGGATCGCCTTCTTCGCGTTTCAATTCTTCTTTGAGTTCCTGCCGGGTCATCATCAGCGATCTCTCGAGGCGGTTGTACTGATAGAAGAAGTCGATCACGCCGATGATCACAAAAACGCCCGCTAGCGACAGGGCTAATCGAGTCAGGAGATTCCAGGCCAGATCGGCTCCGCCGGCCACGTCGCTCGTGGCTAGTGCAGCGAAGATCCCCAGTCGCGGTCGCATCACCCAGTAGATGACCCCCACCAGCACGGCAAGTTTGAGGAAGGCGAGCAAGCCTTTCACCACCGCTGCCACCGAGAAAAGTCGGCTGAATCCCTTGATGGGCGACAGTTTGCTGATGTCTGGCTCCAGTCGCTCCGGCGTGATGTTCAGGCCGACCTGCGCGAGATTGACGGCAACTCCAACGATCACCAGCACGATCAAGAAAGGCAACAAGACCGAAGCGAATAGTAGGAATTGCCGATAAAATAGTTCCTGGGCACCGGGGGCATCTAGCTCGACGGGCAGCGGTTGAGCGAACTGCGCGCGGATGGCGTTGAGAAATACCGCCGCCATGTTCGGCCCCTGGGCATATAGGGCGATTATGCCCGCCAATAACACCACGCTGCCGACCAGATCGGGGCTGAAGGCGATTTGCCCCTGCTTGCGAGCTTCCTCGCGCCGCCGCGGCGTTGGGGCTTCGGTTTTATCCTGCCCTTCGTCTTCAGCCATGCAGACGACTCCTGCACGTCAGAGCAACTGGTTAGACAACTGCCCGATGCGCGTGAAGATCACCGCCATTGTCCGCAACAGATCAGGCAAGAGGAACATCAGACCGATCAGAGCGGTCATGGCTTGTAAGGTGAAGCCGACTGTATAGATGTTGATCTGCGGCGCGATGCGAGCCATCAGAGCCAACACGACCGTGAGCAGAAACATCACCAGAACCAGCGGACCGGCCAGTTGCAGCCCCAGCGTTTGAGCGACGATAACCGTTTCCACAGCAGCAGGAGGAGAAATCAGCACCAATGAGCCGCCCAGTGGATGCCGCGCAAAGGACGCATGCAGTAGCGACAGGACGATGTGATGGCCGTCCAGGCTGAAGAAGATCAGACCGGCTAGGGTTTCCAGGATCAGCGTGATCGGACCAGCCGCCGTGTCGGCCGCAGCTCCCAAGACAACCGACTGGGCCAGACCGATCTGCCCCGTGATGAATTCCCCCGCAATCCGCACTGGAGCCAGGAACAGGCTGAAGAGGAATCCGGCTGCCAATCCGATCAGAGCTTCGCGGCCCAGTGCCAGCGCATAGAACAGCCAGGGTAGCTCTGCCGGTGGAACGCGCGGCAACTCCGCTCGCGGATCGAGCGTGACGAACCAGAACATCGCCAGGCTAAACGCCAGGGCGGCTCGTACCAGACGCGGCGTATTGCGGCCAGACAGAAACGGAAATACCGCCACGAACGCCCCTACTCGCACCAGCACCAGCGTAAACAGCAAGATGGTCGCTCCCATCAGCGCATCACCTCCGACGCTCGCAGGAACATCCGCACCACAAAGGCACTGGCCAAGCTCAACGTGAAGGTCAGCGTCAGCACCACTGTCAGGCCCGTCAGCAACACCCGCGGCACGAAACTCAAGGTCTGATCCTGAATGCTGGTGATCGTCTGAAAGATGCTCACGATCAATCCGACAATGAAACTCACCAGCAGGGCCGGCATCGACACCAGAAAAGCGGTGTAGAGCATGTCCCGTCCGACCTCATTCACCCATTCCAGCGACAACATACGCCTGACTCCTCATACCTCGGGCAAGGCAAGCAAGCGGTTCAGCGGAAGCTCATTCCAATGGCATAGGCGATCAGATGCCAACCGTTGGCTAGCACGAAGAGGAGCAGTTTCAAAGGAGCCGAAATCAGCACGGGCGGCAACAGCACGATACCCATCGAGGTCAGCACACTGGCGACGACGAGATCGATCATGAGAAAAGGTAGGAAGATGCAGAAGCCCATGATGAACGCCGTCTTCAGTTCGCTGATGAGATAAGAGGGAGCCAGCACCACAAACGGCGTATCCTCGGGACGCTCGGGCATGGAAGTGGTGCCGGACAGATGCAGAAACAGCATCAGATCCTGCTTGCGCGTCTGCCGACGCATGAACTGGTGCAGACTCTGGCCGGCCCTGGCGATGGCATCGCCTGCTGGGATTTTCTTCTCCAAATAGGGGGTCAAGGCTTTGTTGTTGATGTCCTCGAGCGTCGGCCCCATCGTGAACAGGGTCAGATACAGAGCCAGACCGATTAGCACAATGTTGGGTGGAATGTCCTGTGAGGTGACGGCGCGACGGACAAAGGACAGCACGATGACGATGCGTGTGAAGGAAGTGAGGCTGACCAGCAGGGCGGGCAAAAAGGCCAGCACGCTGAGGAACAGGGCGGTTTGCAAGGGGGCGGAAAGCTGGTTGAAGAACTCCGCGCCTTGCAGTTTCTCGGCCAGATTGGCCAGATCGGCTTGCATGACCGCTCTCCTAGATCGGCTGATGGGCGGGTGTCCGTGCTGGTTCTTCGATCCGCCGACGTGCGTCGTCGGAGGCATAGTCCGGCACGTCCACCAGTTGTTGCAACCCGGCCTGATCGAGGCCGGCCAGCAGACGACGGCCCCGCGCCTGGATCAGAAAGATCCGACACCGGCTGTTGATGCGAACCGCTCCGAGCAACTGCAAGTCAGCCGGGTTGGTCGGCCGAATACCGCCCGGTAACCAGCGTCGGCTGAGAATCAACCCGCCGACGACCAGAACCACCAGCACTCCAGCCACCAGATAGAGCCGACCAAACAGCCCATCGAGAGCATTGTCGCTCTCGGTCGGTTCACTAGATGCCTGCGGAACTGTGGGCACGGCTGCGGTCGGCGAATGAGTCAACGATTGCCGAGCCGAGGGAAGCCACGGCAAGGCCAGGCCGGTGAGGACGGCGGTGGTGGCAATGAGAATCACCGACCAGCGCGGTAGGACGTACCGCGATGGAACAGCGGGTGGGGGGACAGCCACGTTGACACTCCCTTGTCAGGGGCCAGCAGCAGTAGGCCTTTTCAGCCCACGCAACTTGTCCATCAACTGGGCGGCTAGGGCCACATCGGCCATCTCGGCAAGCACCTGGGCCGCCCGACGTTCCTTCATCTGACCGAGCAACTTGACGGCGGTGTCGATCTGTCCGGTGTCTGCCAGTTTCTGTATCACGCCAGCGGCCTTCTCGGGGGGCATACTGTCGGAGATCGAGGCCATTTGCGTGAAATTGCGGCTCTCATTCTTCTCGTATTCGATCTGCCGCTTTTGCATGTCTTCCAGCAGGCGCGCCGCCGCAGCCTTTTGTTCCTCGAGGTTGCGACTGGAGCGGTTGATACTCGCTTGTTTTTCGTTGAGGCGTTTGAGTTCCTCCGTGAGTTGTTTGCGCAGGTTGTCGATAATAGCCCGCTCGCCGCGTATGTCGTCCATGATCAGTTGCAAGCGACCTTCCTGACGACGGGCCTCTTCTTCGCGTCGCGCCAGTCCCGCTTCGCGTTCCCGCAGTCGGGTCAGCAGGCTGGCCGCTTCTTCAGCCGACTTGCTCGGAGTCTGTTGCACCACGGCAATCGGGCTAGGGCCACTGTCAGCGTCGCTCTTGTCTTTGCCTTCCTTGGTCTCCTTGCTAGGGCGTTCGGCCTTGGTACTGGATTTTTCCTTCTCCGCGGGAGGAGTCAATGTGGTCAGATACAGCGACAGAGCCGCAGAGAGCGTGAACAGAAGCACCGCCGTGCCGATGATCATCAGGATGTTTTTCATTGTGCTTTGCTCCTTGGCGACCGTCGCCAGGATCGTCCCCTGTTCGCTTTCGAGTCGCTGAGGCTCATCGTTGAGTAGAGCACTTAGTGTTTCTTCCGCTGGTTCTGCATCCAGCGACGCAGGCCCAGTTCATCTAGGTTGTCTTGCTCGATACGCTGCGCCTCCTGCCGAAACAGTTCCCAGTGTTGTTGCCGAAGGGTGTCGAGTGTCTCGACCTCCGTCGAGATTCGCGTTCGAGTATGGATGGCTTGGTTGAGTACTTGCTCCGCCTGAGCGAGATGTTGTTCCGCCAGGCGAAGGGCACGCTCCAGACGGTTGGACTGATCGAACCAACCAGCCCAACTTTCCACCCCAAGAGTATGACCGACTGCCTTCTCGAGTCGAGCGGCGACCTCGGCCAAAGCGACCTGCAAGCGAGCAATTTGCTCGTGCGCTAGTTCCACTTGCCGACGGGCCTGAGCCACCTGGGCTTCGGCCAGTTGCTCACGCAACTGCTTGACTTGCAGCAAGCGATGCAAGGAGAACTGGAATCGTTTCACGGTGCAGACCTCCTGGTCGGGACGGAACCATAGCGACAAGGGTTCCGAGGGTCAATGCGGCCTGACAACCCGTTCAGAATGTCCAGGCAGCGGCAATCTGATTCATCGCCTCGACCGTCTGAGTAAACGACGACGACTGGCCAATGTCCTGACGCAGGAACCGTTCGACTTGCGGCATCAACTCGATGGCCCGATCGACTTGCGGACTACTGCCGCGAACGTAGGCTCCAATTCGGAT
>Ga0308411_10002985_pt1 | contig 11373 bp, 10 predicted proteins | sample HotsprottomLayer_2_FD_203530 | JGI IMG/M metagenome (GOLD analysis project Ga0308411, IMG submission 203530) | Hot spring phototrophic mat microbial communities from Octopus Spring, Yellowstone National Park, Wyoming, United States -... | ecosystem: Environmental > Aquatic > Thermal springs >... | reverse complement strand
GACGGACCGCGAGCAGATAGGCGGCCAGTGCCCCGCTGAAGGCGAGCACCATCAACAGCGCGGTCGTCTGGGAGTCGGGAACGGGGTAGACGGCAGCCGGGACCATGCGCGCCCTACGAGGGTTCGTCGGCGCGCCGCAGGCCTCCTACGCCGGAAGGCGGGGCAAGGAGGGCTCCGCCGCGCGTTGAAGTACACCGGGCCGAGGTGTCATCGTGTCCCACGTATCGGTCTACCGTCGCTGGCGTCCCAAGACGTTCGAGGAGATCGTCGGCCAGGAGCGGATCACGCGGACGCTGCAGAACGCGATCCGCGCCGGCCGGACCTCGCACGCCTATCTCTTCGCCGGACACCGCGGCACCGGGAAGACCACGACCGCGCGGATCCTGGCGAAGGCGCTCAACTGCGCGCAGGGGCCCACGCCCACGCCGGACAACACGTGCCCGCAGTGCGTGGCGATCGCGAAGGGCGTCAGCATGGACGTCATCGAGATCGACGGCGCGAGCAACACGAGCGTGGACGACGTCCGCGACCTGAAAGAGAAGATCGTGCTGGCGCCGACCGAGAGCCGCTACAAAGTCTACATCATCGACGAGGTCCACATGCTCTCCACCAGCGCCTTCAACGCGCTGCTGAAGACGCTGGAGGAGCCCCCCGCGCACGCCGTGTTCGTGCTGGTCACCACCGAACCGCACCGCATCCCGGCCACGGTGCTGTCGCGCTGCCAGCGCTTCGACTTCCGACGGGTGTCGTTCGCCGAGATCCTCGCCCGACTGCGCACGATCGCGGCCCAGGACGGCATCGCCATCGACGAGGCCGCCCTGGCGCAGATTGCGCGGGTCGCCGACGGCTCGGTGCGGGACGCGGAGTCCGTCCTCGACCAGCTCAGCGCCTACGCCGAAGGGACCATCGACCGCGCGCTGGTCACCGGGGTGCTCGGGCTGGTGGACGAGGACGCGGCCGCGGGGTTCGCCGAGGCCGCGCTGCGTCGGGACGTCGCCGCGGCCCTGCGCCAGGCGCAGGAGGCGGCCGATGCGGGAAAGGACATCCGCCAGGTCCTGCGCGCGCTGCTCGAGCACTTCCGCGACCTGCTGCTGGTGAAGACCTGCGGCCCCCAGGCTGCGGAGATCCTCGATGCGCCCAGGGAGCACTACGAGCGGCTCGCCCGGCAGGCCGACGGCGTCGGCGTCTCCGACCTGCTGCGCGCGGTGCGTGTGCTCAACGACGCCTCGAACGACGCGCGCTGGAGCACGCAGCCGCGGCTGGCGCTCGAGGTCGCGCTCGTGCGCCTGGCGCGGCCGGACATGGACCCCTCGATGGAGGGCGTGCTGGCGCGCCTCGAGCGGCTGGAGCGCGGCGGCGCGCAGGGCTCGCCGCGCGGCGAGCCCGATCGGGCGACCGACGCGCCGGCACCGCCGGCGAGGCGGCCGCGCGAGCGGACGGGCGCGCCCGAGGCGGCCGCACCGGCACCGCCGATCGGGACGCCCGCACCGGCCCCCGCGACCGCGGCGTCGCCTCCAGTGCCCCCACCCGCGGCGCCGCCGGCCGCCCCGCCGGCGCTCACCGCCCCGCCGGCGCTCGCCGCCCCCTCGGCCGGTGTGCCGCTGGTTTCGATCGACGACGTGCGCCGGCAGTGGGCTCGCGTGCTCGAGCACATCAAGCGCCAGAAGATGATCTGTCACGCGCTGCTCATCGACGGCACCCCGCTCGACGTGAGCGGCGACGTGCTCACCGTGGGACTGCGCTCCGCGTACACGTTCCACATGGAGAACCTGAACCGTCCGGAGAACCGCGAGGTGGTCGAGCGCGCGCTCTCGGACGTCCTGGCGCAGCCGCTGCGATTCCGCTGCCGGCTGTTCGAGACCCCGGGCGAGGCGACGATCCCTGCGACGCCGCCCCCCGCGCCGCCGACGGAGCGGGCGGACGTCCCGTCTGGCGGCGCCGACGCGTTCCTGGAGCGGGCCCGGCAGCTCTTCGGCGCACAGATCGTCGACGACCCGTCGGCCGGGTAGCCGCCGGGCGACGAGGTCCCGGAGGATCCTTCCCGTGCGCATGGGCGACCTCAACAAGATGATGAAGCAGGCCCAGAAGCTGCAGGCCGAGATGGCCCGCGTGCAGGAGGCGCTCGGCGCCGAGCGCGTGGAGGCCACCGCCGGCGGCGGGGTCGTGCGCGCGGTCTGCGACGGCCACGGCGAGCTGGTCGAGCTGGCCATCGACCCCGCGGTGGTCGACCCGGGCGACGTCGCCATGCTGACCGATCTGGTCCGTGCCGCGGTCAACGAGGCCCAGCGGAGGGCCCGCGCGCTCGCGGAGCGCCGGATGCGCGAGGTGACCGGGGGGCTGCAGCTCCCCTTCTGAATGGACTACCCGGGGCCCCTGGCCCGCCTGATCGACGAGCTCTCGAAGATGCCGACCGTGGGGCCCAAGACGGCCCAGCGGCTGGCGTTCCACATCCTCCGTCTACCGCCCGAGGAAGCCCGCGCGCTCGCCGAGGCCATCGTGGACGTCAAGGCCAGGATGCGGTACTGCTCGGTTTGCTTCACCATCACCGACGTCGATCCGTGCGCCACCTGCGCCGACCCCGCGCGCCGCGACGACGTGCTCTGCGTGGTCGAGGACCCGCGCGACGTGCTCGCGCTCGAGCGCACGCGCGAGTTCCGCGGCCGCTACCACGTGCTGCACGGGGCCATCTCCCCCCTGGACGGCATCGGACCCGACGACCTGAAGATCGCCGAGCTGCTGGCGCGGGTGCGCGACGGGGCGGTCCGCGAGGTCATCGTCGCCACGAACCCGCGCGTCGAGGGCGAGGCCACGGCGATCTATCTGGCGCGCCTGCTCAAGCCGCTCGGCCTGCGGGTCACGCGCATCGCCCACGGCCTGCCGGTGGGCGGCGATCTGGAGTACGCCGACGAGGTGACGCTGGCCCGCGCGCTGGAGGGACGGCGCGACCTGTAGATGGACGCGCGGCCGTCAGCCCGGACGGCGCCCGGCGGCGCGCTGCGGCACCGGCGGTTCGCGGTGTTCTGGCTGGGCCTGCTGACGGCGCACACGGGTGTCTGGATGCAGACCGTCGGCCAGGGCTGGCTCGTCTACCGACTCACCAACACCCCGGTGTGGCTCGGCATCACCGCCCTGGCATTCGCGCTGCCGACGATCGCGGTCCCGCTCGCCAGCGGCGCGCTGGCCGACCGCACCGACCGCCTCGCGCTCGTGCGCGCGGCGCAGGTGTTCTCCGCCGTGGCGGTCGGCGGGCTCGCGCTGCTGACGTACCTGGGCGTGGTGCAGGCCTGGCACGTCGCGGCCTATACGCTCCTCCAGGGGCTCTCGCTCGCCCTCGAGGGGCCAGCGCGCCACGCGGTGATCCCCTCGCTGGTGGACCGCGACTCGCTGCTGGGCGCGGTCTCGCTGAGCCAGTCGTCCTACCAGATCGGCGGCTTCATCGGCCCGGCGCTCGCGGGCGTGCTGCTCGGCGCCTTCGGCACCGAGCGCCTCTACCTGCTCTTCGCGGCGAACGCATGCGCCTTTCTCGTCTTCGCCGCGGCGATCACGGTCGTCCGGGCCTCTCCGGACGCCCCGGTCGCCGGGCCCGCGCCGGCCAGCTCGGTCGTCGAGGGGCTGCGCTACGTCTGGAGCCGCGACGCGCTGCGTGCGTTGCTCCTGCTCGTCACCGTGGTCGCCGTCTTCGGCCGCTCCTACGTGACGCTCCTACCGGTGTTCGCGCGGGACGTGCTGCGCACGACGGCCGAGGGGCTCGGATTCCTCACCGCCGCACCCGGGGTGGGCGTGATCGCCGGGGCGGCGGTCCTCTCCGCGGCCGCCACGCGCCGGCGGCCGGGACGCCTCTTCGTCGCCGCGGCCGTGCTCTACGCGGCGCTGCTGGTGGCGTTCACCCTGGCACGCGCCCTGCCGACGGCGATGGCGATCCTGGTCGTCCACGGCTTCGTCAGCGTGACGCTCATCGCCTCGCTGTCGGCGGCGCTGCAGCTCGCCTCGCCCGACGCCCTGCGCGGCCGGGTGATGAGCCTGTGGACGATCGCGAACGTGGGTCTGCAGTCGGCGGGCGCGATGGTCACTGCGGGCGCGGCGGCCCTGGTGGGTGCACCGCTCGCGGTCGCCGGCGGCGCGGCGCTGGTCGCGATCACCGCGCTCGCGCTCGCCCGGCCGCTGCGCCGGCTGGAGTAGCCCTGGGCGGCCCGCGGCCGGTTCGGGTATACTGGACCGGGACGGGAATGCGATGGAGTTCGTGAGCCCGACGAAGGGCCGCCTGACATTCGACCAGATGTTCAAGCAGCTGGTAGGGTACATGAAGGACGAACCCGACCAGCACTACCACTTGATCATCGGCACCGACTCGCTGCTCTCCGACGACACCACGTTCGTCACCGCGGTCATCGTCCACAAGGTGGGCCGGGGTGGCCGGTACTTCTACCGGAAGTTCCGCAACCGCAAGATCGAGAGCCTGCGCCAGCGCATCCTCTTCGAGACGTCGCTGTCGCTCGAGACCGCGCACCTGATCACGACCGAGCTGGCCCGCAACGGCTACTCCCGGCTCCCGGTGGAAATCCACCTGGACGTGGGGCCCAACGGCGAGACCAAGCGGATCGTGCGCGAGGTCGTGGGCATGGTCTCCGGGTCGGGCTACGCCGCGGTGATCAAGCCGGACGCCTACGGCGCCACCAAGGTCGCCGACAAACACTCCAAGTAGCCGTCGCTACGCCCGGTCGACGAGCGCGCGGCTCGGGCCGTTCAGCGCGACCCTGGGCGCCCCGAGGGAAAGGCCGCGTCGATGCGCCGCACCTCGTCCGCGGTGAGGGCGAGCGCGCCGGCCGCCGCGTTCTCCTCGACGTGCGCGGGCGCCGAGGCCTTCGGGATCGTGAAGGTCGCGGGGTGCCGCACCAGGAACGCCAGCGCCACCTGACGCGGCGTGGCGCCGCGCGCCCAGGCGATCTCCTCCAGGACCGCGTGCGAGCGGAACCGGCCCGCGCCGAAGGGACTGTAGCCGACGAGCGCGACGCCGTGCCGCTCGCAGACCGGTAGCAGCGCGTGCTCGGCGGTCCGATCCTCCAGATGGTAGAGCACCTGGTCGCAGGCGACGCGGCCCGGGCCGGCGATCCGCACGGCCACCTCCAGACCGGCGGCGTCGAAGTTGGAGATGCCCCAGCTGCGGATCTTGCCGTCGCGCGCGAGCCCCTCGAACGCCGCGATCACCTCGGCGAGCGGGTGCTCGCCGGGCCAGTGCAGCAGGTAGCAGTCCAGCCGATCGGTCCGCAGCCGCCGCAGGCTCGCTTCGCACGCCCGCCGGGTCCCGTCGCGCGACGCGTTGTGGGGCCAGACCTTCGAGACCAGGAATACCTCGTCCCGGCGCCCCTCGATCGCCTCGGCGACGATCTCCTCGACGCGGCCGTCCCCGTACATCTCGGCGGTGTCGATGTGGGTCAGCCCGAGGTCGAGCCCGCGCCGCAGGGCCGCCACCGCGCCGCGCCGATCGCGCTCCATGCGCCAGGTGCCCTGACCGATGATCGGGACCGCCACACCGGTCGGGCCGAACGGCCGGCGGGTCACGGGTCCCCACCCTGCGCGCGGCATCCCTACCCGACGTGCAGCTCGGTCCGACCGCCCATGTACGGCACCAGCGCCTCCGGCAGCGCGACGCTCCCGTCGGCCCGCTGGCCGTTCTCCAGCACGGCGATGAGCGCACGGCTGGTCGCGACCATCGTCCCGTTGAGGGTGTGCACGTACTCGGCCGAGCCCCTGGGGCCAGCGCGGAACCGGATGCCCAGGCGCCGCGCCTGGAAGTCGCCGGCGTTGGAGCAGGAGTGGGTCTCCCCGTAGCCGCCGCGGCCGGGCATCCACGTCTCCACGTCGTACGTCTTGGTCATCGCCAGGCCCAGATCGCCGGCGCACAGCAGCGCCACGCGGTACGGGAGACCGAGCGCGCGGACGAACCGCTCCTCGAGCCCCACCAGGAACTCGTGCTCCTCGGCCGAGCGGTCGGGATGCGCGAACGAGAACATCTCCACCTTGTAGAACTGGTGGACCCGGTACAGGCCCCGAATGTCGCGGCCGTAGGAACCCGCCTCGCGCCGGAAGCAGTAGGACAGCCCGGCGTAGCGCAGCGGCAGCGCCGCGGCGTCCAGCGTCTCCTCCATGTGATAGGCCGCCACGCTCTGCTCGCTCGTCCCAATGAGCGCCAGGTCCTCGCCTTCGATCTTGTAGGTCTGCTGGGTGTCGAGCGCGGTGCCGCCCCACGCCCCCGTGATGACCCCGCCCCGCACGAGCATGGGGGTCGAGAGAAGCGTGAAGCCCTCGTCGCGCAACAGGTCGAGCGCCAGGCGCACGAGCGCCATCTCCAGCAGCACGCCGTCGCCCTTCAGGTAGTAGAAGCGGGACCCCGAGGCTCGGGCGCCGCGCTCGAAGTCGAGCAGGCCGAGCCGGGTGCCGAGATCCACGTGGTCGAGCGGCGGGAACGCGAACGCGGGGGGGGTTCCCCACGTGCGCACGATCACGTTGTCGGAGGCGTCGCGCCCGTCGGGCACCGAGTCGTCGGGCTGGTTCGGCAGCGCGCGCACCAGCGCGTCGAGCTCGGCCTCGACCTCCGCGACCGTGGGCTCGAGCGCCCGGATGCGGTCGGCGAGCGCCCGCGTCTCCCCGATGCGCGCCTCGCGCGCGTCGCCCTGGAGCTTCGGGATCTCCGCGGAGAGTCGGTTCTGGTCGGCACGCAGCCGCTCGATCTCGGCCAGCGCGGCGCGGCGGCGGCGGTCGGCCTCCAGCACGGCGTCGATCGCCGCCGGGTCGAGCCCGCGCCGCCGCAGTCCGGACCGGAAGGCCTCGGGGTGTTCGCGGATCTTCCGCACGTCGAGCATCGGCCGCCCCAGTCAGTCCAGGCGCACGGCCCGCACGTCGCTGATACCGCCGATCGCGGCCAGCTCGGCGAGCACCGGCTCGGGCACGGCCGCGTCCACGGTCAACACCATGAGCGCGGTCCCGCCGGGGGCGATGCGGCCCACGTGCATGTTCGCGATGTTGACCGCGTGCGCGCCGAGCACCGAGCCGACCTTGCCGATCATCCCGGGCCGGTCGGTGTTCCAGACGAAGAGCAGGTGCGGCGCGGGGATGAGGTCGAGACGGTAGTCGTCCACCTGGACGATGCGCGGCTCGCGCCGGCCGAAGAGCGTCCCGGCCAGGCGCAGCGGTCCCCCGCCGGCGCCCAGGCTGACGGCCACGAGGCTCTGGAAGTCCTCGCTCTCCTCGCGGCGCACCTCGCTGGTGGCCAGGCCGCGGTCGCGCGCCAGCGCCGGCGCGCTGATCAGGTTGACCGGCCGCGTCGAGGTGCCCGCGAACAGGCCGGTCAGGAAGGCCGCGGTCATCGGCGCGGGGTCTTCGGCCGCGACCTCGCCGGCGTAGAGGAGCTCGACCGACGCCACCGGGCCGCGCGCGAGCTGCTGCGCGACGCTGCCCAGCTGTCGCGCGAGCGCCAGGAACGGACCCAGCCGCTGCCAGGTCTCGTCGAGCACCGCGGGCGCGTTCACCGCGCCGCGCACGGGCCGGCCCTGGAGCGCCGCCAGCACCTGGTCGGCCGCCTCCAGCGCTACGGACCGTTGCGCCTCCCGCGTCGAGGCGCCCAGGTGCGGCGTGGCCACTACGCGCGGGTGGCCGACCAGGGGCGAGCCGCCCGGCGGCTCGTGGGCGAAGACGTCGAGCGCGGCGCCGCCCAGCCTGCCCTCGTCGAGCGCGGCCCGCAGGGCGTCCTCGTCCACCAGCCCGCCCCGGGCGCAGTTGACCAACAGCGCGCCGGGCTTCATCCGACGGAGCTGGTCGGCGCCGAGGAGGTGCCGGGTGCGCCCGGTCAGCGGCACGTGCAGCGTGACGACGTCGCTCGCGGCCAGCAGGTCGTCGAGCGCCAACAGCGGCACGCCGAGCCGGCCGGCCCGGTCCTCGCTCACGTAGAGGTCGTGCGCCACCACGGTCATCCCGAACGCCAGCGCGCGGCGCGCGACCTCGCCGCCGATCTTCCCCAGCCCGACGATCCCCAGCGTCTTCCCGTACAGCTCGGTGCCGACGAATCGCTCGCGCGTCCACTCGCCGCGCGCCACCGACGCCGCGGCCGCGGGCACGTGGCGCGCGAGCGCGAGCAGCAGCGCCATCGTGTGCTCGGCCGTGCTCGTAGTGCTGCTCTCGGGCGTGTTGAGGACCAGGATGCCCCGGCGCGTCGCCGCCTCGACGTCGATGTTGTCCACGCCGACGCCCGCGCGCGCGGCGACCCGCAGCCGCGGCGCCGCTTCGATCACCCGCGCGGTCAGCCGGCTCCGGCTGCGCACGACCACCGCGTCGGCGTCCGCGAGCGCCTCGATCAGCGCGGCTTCGTCCAGCCCATCGAACACCGCGACCGTGCCCCCGCGCTCCAGGCGCGCGACGCCCGCCGGGTCGAGCCCGTCGGCGACCACGATCCGCGCCTGCGCGCGTCGCGTGGGCGCCGGGTGCACGGCGATCACGCCGGCGCCGCGGCCAGGATCTCGCGCGCGGCCTCCGCGGCGCCCCGGGCCGCCGGGCCGCCGATCTGCGGCAGCACCACCTCGAGCGCGCGCAGCCCGGCGAGCAGGGCCTCGTCGCTCACGTACCCCAGGTGGCCGAAGCGGAACACCTTCCCCGCCATCGGCCCCTGGCCGCCGGCCATCACGACCCCGTGATCGACCCGCAGGCGCTCGAGCAGGGCCCGTGCGTCGAGCCCGTCGGGCATCCACACCGCGGTCACCGCCTCGCTGGCATCCTCGTCCCGCGCCACCAGCCGCAGCCCGAGCGCGCGCACGCCCGCGCGCACCGCGCGCGCCATGCGACGGTGCCGGGCGAAGACCTGGGCGATGCCCTCGGCCTCGAGCCGGCCCAGCCCGGCGTGCAGCGCATAGACGACGCCAATCGCGGGCGTGAATGGCGTGAACGCCTCGCCGTCCTTGAGGTCCTTGCGCATGCGCGCGAACGACCAGTAGTAGCGCGGCAACCGGGCGGCCTCCGCGGCGGCCCACGCGCGGTCGGACACGCTCACGAGCGCCAGCCCCGGCGGCGCCATCAGGGCCTTCTGCGACCCGGTCACGACCACGTCCACGCCCCACTCGTCGGCGCGCAGCTCGATGGCGCCGAGCGAGCTCACGGCGTCCACCACCAGCAACGCGGCCGTCTCGCGCACCACCGCCGCGATCGCAGCCACATCGTTGCGGACGCCGGTGGAGGTCTCGCTGTGGGTCACCAGCACCGCCCGGGCGCCGGGCGCCATCCGGAGGGCGTCGCGCACCGCCTGGGGGTCCACCGCCTCGCCCCACGGCACCGTGACGCGGAGGACCTGCGCGCTGAACGCCTCGGCGATCTCCGCGAACCGATCCCCGAACCATCCCGAGCACACCGCGATCACCGTGTCACCGGGCGAGCAGAGGTTGGTGACGGCCGCCTCCAGCCCGCCGGTGCCCGACGCGGTGAACGGCAGGACCGGGTGCCGCGTCATGAACACGCGCTGCGCCGCGGCCAGCGTCTCGGCCAGGATGCGGCCGAACTCCGGACCACGGTGGTTGATCATCTGGCGCGCGCCGGCGGCGAGCACCTCGTCGGGCAGGGGCGTGGGCCCCGGGAGCAAGAGATACCGATGCACGCTCCACCTCCTGGTGCCGTGCGGTCGCGCGGGGACCGAAAAACGAAACCCCCGCCTCGTGCGAGACGGGGATCCCCGCGGTGCCACTCGTCTTCCCGGACGGCCTGGCGTCCGGGCGCTCGTCGCGCGGTCTCGGGCGCGACCCGGGGGCTTCAGCCGGCATCCGCCGGATTCCGCCCGCGGCTCGGGAGGGGAACAGGGTCGCGGCACCGACCGGCTCGCACCAACCGCCGGCTCTCTCCTAGCGGCCCCGCGCCTGCGTCTCCGTCATGGCCGGTGATGAGATTGGGACGTATGGTAGCACCTCGAGGCACCACGGACAAGAGGGAGCGTACACGAGGCCCTGCGCGTCCCCACCGTGGTCTTCATCACCTGGCCTCGCTCGAACGGTCACGCGTCGACCAAGATGACCTTGACTGGCACAGCTGGGAAGTGCCGCCGCAGGCGCTCGATGTCGAAGATCAACTGCTCGCCGTAGGAAACCCCGGTGGACATCTGCTTGTGCAACCCGTACGTGGGAACGATCTCCACACCTACATCGGCCTTTCGCTCGTTGAAGAAGTACTGGAACTTTGCCAAGTCGTAGAACATGAACGCGTACTTACCGAACTGGACCTCAACCAGCACCTTGTCCTTGGCAAAGTCCACCTGCTTGAATGCGCTCCGGATCGTATTTGCGTAGTTCGGCAGCTCGATGGTGTATGTGTCGCGCAGCTCTTCGTAGCCTCTGGCGCGAAACGCCTCCTTGAACCTGGCGTTCAGCTCCTTCGGCGAGTAGAGGAGCCGCCCCCGCATCGTCTTTTCGCGACTGACCTTTGTCTTCCCGGCGACTCGAACGGAGGCGATGACTCCGTCGATCTCGCGGTCGATCGCGGGATAGTCGACGGCCAGGATCTGAGCGCCGCCGAGGTGGGAGTACTGGTACACCTTTCTCATCGAGGGCGTTTGGGCGACGACACGTCGGTGGCGCGCTGCCCGTCTCCCGCGGGGTCGTAGATGGGACGGTCCATTGGGCGCACCCTGAGCAACCCCTGCGCCGCCAGCGCCACTCGCTCGCGGGCGATCTCCAGGTACCGTGGCACGATGTCGGCGCCGACGCACCGGCGCCCGTGTCTTATGGCTGAGACCGCCGTGGTCCCCACGCCGATGAATGGATCGACCACCCAATCGCCCGGGTCGGTCAGCGCCAGCACGAGCCGATCCACCAATTCGACCGGAAACTGGCAGGGATGCTCGGTTTTCTCGACATGGTTGTGCTTCACGTTGGGGATGATCCAGACATCGCCCGGGTTCTTTCCCAGCGGATTGCTGGTGTACTGCCCCAGGCGGGGCCCCTTGAACGCCTTCTTGAACGGGTACTTCTGAGGCACCCTGATGGGATCGACGTTGAAGACATAGTCATCGGTCTTCGTAAACCACAGGATCGTCTCATGCCGGCCCGACAGACGGCGTGAGCAATGCAAGCCATGCTCGAAGTGCCAGACGATGCGGTTCCTCAGTTTCAACCCGGCCTGCTTGAAGATCGGGTACAGCGCGATATCGAGCGGCACGATCTCATTGCGCTGCACGAAGTTGCCGACCTGCCAGCAGATGCTGCCCTTCGGTGACAGCACGCGGACGGACTCCTCGATGACCTGCCGCTGCTGCTCAAGGTAGACATCCAGGTCAACGCGACGCTCGTACGGCTTGCCGATGTTGTACGGAGGAGAGGTCACCACGAGCCCGGCCAGTCCGGTGGG
>Ga0308411_10002980_pt1 | contig 11385 bp, 9 predicted proteins | sample HotsprottomLayer_2_FD_203530 | JGI IMG/M metagenome (GOLD analysis project Ga0308411, IMG submission 203530) | Hot spring phototrophic mat microbial communities from Octopus Spring, Yellowstone National Park, Wyoming, United States -... | ecosystem: Environmental > Aquatic > Thermal springs >... | reverse complement strand
CATCGCCATCGGCCCCCAGCACCACGGCCAGGCCCGGCTGCTCACTGAAGGCCCGGCCACCGAGCAGCACCACCAACTGCGGGTTGACGCTGGCGCGACGCACGGCGCGCACCGTGGCGGCCAGCTCGGCCATGCGGTCTTCGCCGTGCAGGCTGTCGCTCAGCGCCAGCTGAAGGACATCCACGGAACGCTCCTGCACAGCGCCGAGCAATTCGTCCAGGCGCTTCGGGAAGCAGCACTGCACCCGCCAGCCGATCAGGTCGAAGGCCGTGGCGGCGACGCTCACACCCAGCACATGCGGTTCGCGCGGCAGGCTGGCCACCAGCGCGGTGCGATGGAGGCCGGCCGGCGGGTCGCAACTGCCGCTGTAGACACGGCGCAGCAGGGTCTGCAGGCGTGCCAGGCCGATCAGCAGCTCGCCCTCACCGAGCTCGTCATCCAGCCAGGCGTCGCCCAGCGCACGCGACAGCGGGGCCAGGACCGCCGCGTTCAGCGCCGCCAGCGGCGGCCGTTCAAGCGCCAGGCGGTCGGCGATAGCCTGCCAAGGCGTCGCATCCTCGGCCAGGGTGAGCCGCATCAGCTCTGCCGTCGGCGCCAGCCGAAGCCGCAGCGACACGGCCTGCACGAGTGCCAGCGCCGCGTCGAGCTGGGCCATGGCGCGCAGGCTGGCGTCCAAGGGCACCGTGTCGGCTGGCGCATCGGCCGTATCGGCCATGCCCAGCTGCATCTGCCAGCCGGCGAAGAGCCGGTGGGTGCCGTACGTCCGCTGCAGCAGTTCGACCTGGTGATGACGCGGATCGCGCTCGATCGATGTCCAGACCCGTTGCAGGCCGGCTTCGGGCCCTTCCAGCCATTGCAAGAAGCGACCTTGGTGCAGCACCAGGAAGCCGGTCAAGCCCTCGCGTGCGTTGCGCTCGCGGCATTGCCTCAGCAGGGTGTGCAAGGCCTCGGCCGATGGGGCGTCGCGCGCGACGCTGCGGTACATCAGTGCGGAAACGGTGGTCATGACGGCGTCCCTTCATTTGGAGCATCGGTCGATTCCGGCGGCTGCCCCTGCAAGGGCGGCAGCCGCGCCACGAGGCCGCGGCGCAGCCGCTCGGGCCGGCTGGCCCAGGCCAGCAGGCCATCGGACGCATCGGCGTGCTGCTGGGCGCAGACCAGCAACTGCGCGGCGCTCTCGGCGTCGGGCGCCAGGTCGCCGAAGACGTAGGTCATCTTGCCCTCAGCCTGCAAGGCGATGGCGCAGCTGCGCGAGCACACACCCAGGCAGGCGATGCCGCGCACCACCACGCTGCCGTGCGTGGCTGCAGCGCTGGCGGCTATCTCTGCAGAGCCCGCCTGCGTGCCGAGCACCTGCGACAGGAGCTGCTCTCCCGCAGCGGGCTCACTACGCGCAGCACCTGCAGGCCGGCAGGTGGTGCACACCAGCAACTCGCTGGGCGTGGTGCCCGGAGCAGGCGCTCCATGTCTCATGCAGCCCTCCACTGTGCCTGCCAGCGCCGCGCCCAGGCCCGGGCCTGGCCCCGCGGGGCCAGCGGGTCGTCGAAGTCGATGATGTGCAAAGCCTGCAGACCCGCGGGCCGCTGTTGGGGGACCGCAGGGCAGCGCCCGTCGGTCAGCAGCCAGAGATTGACCGCGCACGCGCGCTGGCGCAGGCCGCCGCCACGGGCCCAGGCCTCGGCCTGCCTCAAGGCTTGCGCCAGCGGGGTGCCACCGCCACCTCCCAGCTGACGCAGCCGCGCACCGGCCGCACGGCGTGCGGGCTGCGGTGCCAGCAGCACCTGCACACCCTGCCCGCCGAAACCGAGCACCGCCACAGCATCACCGCCGCGCGCGGCATGCTCGATCAGGTGCAGGGCCCAGCCCTTGGCGCGTGCCAGGGCACCGTGCCGCTGCATCGAACCCGAGGTGTCCAGCAGCAGCAGCTGCAGCTGCGCCTGTCGCGCCGGGGTTGCGCGGTGGCGCAGGTGCTGCGGCGTCAGCGCAGCAGTGCCCTTGGCGCACAGGGTGGCCGGCCAGTCGATGACGGCGCCCCGGCCGGGTGGCGCCGGCACATGGGCGGCACCGTGCAAGCTAGCCTTGGGCTCGGTGAGCCACCGCCGCGTCCCCTGCCCGAAGGCGGTGGGGCTGCGGCGGTGGCTCATGCTTTTGGGCGCGGATCGGCCATCGCGGCATGCGCCGGGCGCAACGTCCCGGCAGCTTGTGGTGGCAACGCGCCCCAGTGGCCGTCGTGTGCGGACTCGCCCGGCTCCACAGCCTCGGAAGACGCTGGCGCTGTCAGTTGCGCCGGTGTCGGCGGCGTGAAACCGGATGGGCCGGCGGGCAAGCGGTCGAGCGCGGTCGTCGCAGGGCGTTGCGCCAGTCCAGACGCGGGCGGCTGAGAACCGGCTGATGGCGATCGAGACTCTGCATGCTCGGCGCCCACCCTGCGGCGATGGGCCAGCGCCAGCTCGGCCACCGCATCGACATCGTCCACGTCGACGCGATCACGGCCCGCCAGCGCCGCCAGGGCCCGCGCGGCCCGCAGCATCACCAGGTCTGCGCGCAGCCCGTCGGTTGCACTGGCTGCAGCCAAGGCGGTGGCGCGGTCCAGCACCGCTTCGGGCCAGGTCAAAGCCGCCAGCCGCCCGCGCGCCGCCCGCACGTCGGCGGCCAACTGCTGCTGCGCGGCGGCGTGCTCGGCCAGCACGGCCTGCGGGTCGGCATCGAAGCGCAGCCGCGCCAGCACCATGGCCTTGCGCATGGCGGCATCGGCCGGGTTGGCCAGTGCCACCGACAGGCCGAAGCGATCGAGCAGCTGGGCGCGCAGTTCGCCTTCCTCGGGGTTCATCGTGCCCACCAGCACGAAGCGCGAGGCGTGGCGTTGCGAGATGCCATCGCGCTCGACCGTGTGCACGCCGCTGGCGGCGGCGTCCAGCAGCGCGTCCACCAAGGCGTCGGGCAGCAGGTTGACTTCGTCCACGTACAGCACGCCTGTGTCGGCGCGGGCCAGCAGACCCGGCTTGAAGCGCAGACCCTGGCCGCGCAGGGCTTCGTCCACATCCAGCGTGCCCACCAGCTGTTCCAGCGTGGCCGCCAGCGGCAAGGTGACGAACGGCGCGGTGGCTTGACCGGCCGCCGGTGGCAGCAGGGGTGCCAGCGCCCGCGCGGCCGTGCTCTTGGCGGTGCCGCGCGGCCCGATGATGAGCACGCCGCCGATGGCGGGGTCGATGGCCGCCAGCAGCAGCGCCTGCTGCAGCCGGGGCTGGCCCACCAGGGCGCTGAACGGGAAGTCCGGCGTGGGCATGTGAGGTTCCATCAGGGGCTTTCGAGTTGTTGGTCGACGGCGCGCAGGTGGCCAGTGATGCGCTCACGGTGCTCGCCGGGGTCTTGCCACAACCCACGCTGCATGGCTTCGAGCAGCCTCTCGCCGATGGCGCGCAGGGCCTGCGGGTTGTGGCGCTGCAAAAACTCGCGCGTGGTGTCGTCGTGCAGATAGGCATCGGCCACCAGCGCGTACTGGTGGTCGTCCACCAAGCCGGTGGTGGCCGAGAACGCAAACAGGTAGTCGACCGTGGCCGCGATCTCGAAACCGCCCTTGTAGCCGTGGCGGCGCACACCTTCCAGCCACTTCGGGTTGACGGCGCGCGAACGAACCACGCGCGCGATCTCCTCGCGCAGCGGGCGCACGCGCGGCGCGCCGGGTACGCTCATGTCGCCGTGGTACAGCGCCGCAGCGGTGCCGCTGAGCTGCTGCACGGCGGCGGCCATGCCACCCTGGAACTGGTAGTAGTCGTCGCTGTCGAGGATGTCGTGTTCGCGGTTGTCCTGGTTGTGCAGCACCACATCCACGCCGGCCAGGCGCTGCGCAAAGCTGTCGCGCGCGGGCAGGCCGTGTTGGCCCTGACCGTAGGCAAAACCGCCGGCCCGCAGATAGGCGTTGGCCAGGTCGTTGCTGCCTTGCCAGCGGCGGCTGGCGATCAGCTCTTGCAGCCCGGCGCCATAGCCCCCCGGGCGGGGGCCGAAGACACGCCAGGTGGCCTGGCGCCGCGCGGCCTGCGCTTGCAGGCCAGCCGCCTGCGCGGCCAGGGTCTCGCGCTCGATGCGCACACGCACCGGGTTCCATTCATCGGGCTCATCGTCTGCCGCCACGGCGGCCACGGCCCGCACGGCGGTGTCGAAGAGGTCGATCAGGTTCGGGAAGGCATCGCGGAAGAAGCCCGAGATGCGCAGCGTCACGTCCACCCGCGGCCGGCCCTGCACGCTCATCGGCAGCACCTCCACGTCGACCACGCGGCCGCTGCCGTCGGCCCATTTCGGGCGCACGCCCAGCAGGGCCAGGGCCTGGGCGATGTCTTCGCCGCCGGTGCGCATGGTGCTGGTGCCCCACACTGACAAGCCCACGTTGACGGGCATGCGGCCGTGGTCTTGCAGATGGCGTTCGACCAGCCGCTCGGCTGCTGCGGCGCCCATGGCCCAGGCGCTGGGGGTGGGCACCGCGCGGGTGTCCACGGCGTAGAAGTTGCGGCCGGTGGGCAGCACATCGGGGCGGCCACGCGACGGTGCGCCGCTGGGGCCCGGCGGTACGAAGCGCCCGGCCAGGCCTTGCAGCAACTGGTGCAGTTCCTGGGGGCCGCAGGCGTCCAACCTGGGGGCGATGACCGCGCGCAGATGGGCCAGCACAGGGGCGGCCTGCGGCCAGGCCGTGGGGTCGGCGTCGGCGGCGTTGGCACGGTGAACATGTTGCGTGATCAGCTCGGCCGCCAGCAACTCCAGTCGCTCGCGCGTGTGGCCGGCGTGGCGCCAGGGCACAGCCGCCACGGCCTGCAGCGCGGCCGGGCGCGGGCCTGCCCAAGGCCGTGCCCAGTCGGGGCTGAGCGGATCGAAGCCGTCGACACCGGCCACGCCCAGGTCCTGCGCCAAGGCGCGCAGCAGGCTGCGTTCATGGGCCTGGATGCCGCTGCCGAAGCGGGCCAGCGCACACAGTGTGTCCAGCCGCTGCCGGCCTGCCGGCGAGCAGCCGAACACATGCAGGCCATCGCGGATCTGCGACTCCTTGATCTCGCACAAGTACGCATCCAGCCGCTGCAGCAGCCCGGCGCGGGCGGCGTCGTCGGCCGGGGCTTCGAAGCCGAGTTCACGGTGCAGGCCCTGGGCCAGCACGCGGTCGAGGATGTCGCTGCGCAGCCGGCGAGCGCGCGGCGGGTCCATGGCCAGCGCCTCGTAGTACTCGTCCATCGTGCGCTCCAGCTGCTGCAGCGGGCCGTAAGTCTCGGCACGGGTCAGCGCTGGCATCAGGTGGTCGATGATCACCGCCTGGGTGCGCCGTTTGGCCTGACAGCCCTCGCCGGGGTCGTTGACGATGAAGGGGTACAGGTGCGGCAGCGGGCCCAGCACGATGTCGGGCCAGCAGGCGGCGCCCAGCGCCACGCTCTTGCCGGGCAGCCATTCGAGGTTGCCGTGTTTGCCCACGTGCACCACGGCGTCGGTGCGCCAGTGTTCGCGCAACCAGACGTAGAAGGCTAGGTAGTGGTGGGTGGGCACGAGGTCGGCGTCGTGGTAGCTGGCGACCCGATCGAGGTCGCGCCCGCGGGCGGGCTGGATGCCGACGAAGACGCGGCCGAAGCGCCGGCCCGGGATCATGAAGCGGCCGGCGCGCAGCATCGGGTCGGCCTCGGGCGCGCCCCACAGGGCGTTCACGGCCTGCTGGCAGGCCAGCGGCAGGCGCGCGAAGGCCACCTGGTAGTCGGCCAGCGCCAGGCTTTGGAAGGCCGGCCGCGCGGCGTTGGCGTCGAGCTCGTTGGTGACGCCCTGCACCAGCGCGGCAATCAGCGCATCGCCATCGGCCGGCAGGCCGTCGACCGCGTAGCCGGCTGCCGCCAGCGCTTGCAGGATCTGCAGTGTGGCCGCAGGCGTGTCCAGCCCCACGCCGTTGGCCAGGCGGCCGTCGTCGTCGGGGTAGTTGGCCAGGATCAGCGCCAGCCGCTTGTCGGCCGCGGGTCGGTGGCGCAGCACGCACCAGCGCCGTGCCAGTTCGGCCACGAAGGCCATGCGTTCTGGCTCGGGCTGGTAGCGCAGCAGCTCGCACTGGGTGCGTTCGCAGCGCCAGGCCACGCCCTTGAAGCTGATGGCGCGGCTGCTGATGCGACCGTCGATCTCGGGCAGCACCACCTGCATGGCCAGGTCGCGCGGTGCCAGACCGTGGGCGTCGGCCTGCCACTGCGCCTGTGTGCAACCGGCCGTGATGAGCTGCAGCACCGGCGCATCGCCGCACAGGGCGGCGGTGTCCTCCGTGCCCGGTGAGGCCAGCGCAAAGGCGGTGGCGTTGAGCACGATGTCGGCGTTTGAAGCCTGGGCCAGTGCACGCACCAGCGCCAGGCTCTCAGGGTTCTTCAAACTGTCCACGGCCACGGCGCAGGGCCGCAGACCGGCCTGCGCCAGCGCCTGCATCTGCGCGTCGAACACCGCCGTGTTGCCGGCCTGCAGGTGGGCGCGATAGAAGATCAACAACGCGGCGGGGGCGCTGGCCGGCAGGGCTGGCCATGACGCGGCGTCGGCCGGTGTGTAGGCCAGCGCTGCGGCCAGCGGCGGCGGCAGCGTGGGCTGCACGCCCTGCCCGAACGCGGCATGCGCGATGCGCGCGAAGAAGGCCTGCGCCTGCGCCGGAGCGCCGTCGCGCAGGCAGCGCCACAGAAAGCGCACGTCATTCGGGGCCGCCGAACTGCGCAGCAGCAGCTGCGGGTCTTCACTGAAGTCGCCCGAGAACAGCGCCAACCACTGGCCGCGCTGGCGGGCGAGCGCACCCGCGCGCTCGACCAGGTAGGCCCAGTCCGCCGGGCTGCCCAGGTGGTCGATGACCACCGCGCGGGCGTGCTGCAGCACGTCGTCGGCATACAGGTCCACCGACGCCGGCTGGCGCAGCGCCATCAGGTTGGCCAGGCGGATGCTGGGAAAGTCATCGGGCAAGGCCGCGGCGGCAGCAGCCAACAGGGCCAGCGTGCTGTCGGCCGCACTCAGCACGACGATCTCGCCCGGCGTCTGCGCCAGGCGCACCACGCTGCGGCCGTCGTCCTCGACATGGCCGCCGGCCTGGATGCTGAGCAAGTGCATGGTGCGCGCCGGGCTTTGTGGAAGCTTCTCAGGCCAGAGCCTGCTGAAGTTCAGTCTGCAGCGCCTGGGCATTCAGACCCTGGCCGATCAGCACCAGACGGGTGGCGCGCGCTTGGTCGGCCGGCCAGGCGACGTCGAAGTGGCTGTCGAAGCGGTGGCCTGCGCCCTGCACCACCAGCCGCATCGGGGCGTCGGGCAGGGCCACGAAGCCCTTGACGCGGAAGATCTCGTGGCGGGCCACCAGCGCGCGCAATGCCTCCACCAGCGCAGCGCGGTCGCGCACCTCGGGTTGCAACACCACCGAGTCGAACTCGTCGTGGTCGTGGTCTTCTTCTTGATCGTGGTGGGTGCGGCGGCCATCGATCACCGTCTCCACGGCCAGGCCCAGGCCCAGCAGCAGTTCTGGCGCCAGGCGGCCGTGCTGGGAGTGCAGCAGCTTCACGCCGGCCGGGGCTTCGGCGCGCACGGTGGCCTCCGCGCGCGCCAAGGCCTCGGGGCTGAGTACGTCGGTCTTGTTCAGCACGATCAGGTCGGCAGTGGCGAGCTGGTCTTCGAACAGCTCTGCCAAGGGCGAGTCATGGTCCAGGCTGTCGTCGGCGCGGCGCTGGGCGTCCACCGCCTGGGGGTCGTCGGCGAAGCGGCCTTCGGCCACGGCCGGCGCATCGACCACCGTCACCACCGCGTCCACCGTGAACGCATGGCGCAGCGTGGGCCACTGGAAGGCCTGCACCAGCGGCTTGGGCAGGGCCAGGCCCGAGGTCTCGATCACCAGGTGGTCGATGTCTCCACGGCGCGCCGCCAGTTGCTCCATGACAGGCGCGAATTCTTCCTGCACGGTGCAGCACAGGCAGCCGTTGGCCAGCTCGATCAGCCGGCCGTCGGACGCGCCGGTCTCGTCGCAGCCGATGCCGCAGCCGCGCAGCAACTCGCCGTCGATGCCGAGTTCGCCGAACTCGTTGACGATGACGGCGATGCGACGGCCGCCGGCATGGGTGAGCAGGTGGCGCAGCAGCGTGGTCTTGCCGGCGCCGAGGAAGCCGGTGACGATGGTGGCGGGGATCTTTGCAGCGTTCATCGCGGTGTTCATGCAAGCCTTCAGGGTGTGCGGGGATGAGGGGCGGTGGGCGCGGGCAGCCCGAGCAGGCAATCGACCAGCATGTGCGCCGCCTCGCCCACGCGTGGGCCGGGGCGTTGCAGCAGGTCCATGCGCGGCGCATCCAGGCGGCACACGCGCTGCCCGCGCAAGGCGGGCATGGCGGACCAGCCTGGGCGCTCGGCCAGGTCGGCCAGCACCTGGCGGGGGCCGATCACGGCATCGGGCGGATGGCGCACCAGGTGTTCGGGGTTCAGGCGCGGGAACAGGCCCAGCTCGGGCCCGGCCACGTTGTCCAGGCCCAGCCGCGTGAGCGTCTGGCCGATGAAGCTGGCCGCGCCGGCGGCCACGCCGGGAGCCAGTTCCAGATACAGGCGGCGCCCGCGCCAGACGGCGGGCACGCGCGCTGCGGCGGCGTCGAGATCGGCATCGATGCGGGCCAGCAGCGCCTCCGCCGCGGCCGGCTGGCCCAGCGCCTGGCCCAGGCGTTGGATGCTCAGGCGCAGGTCGGCATGGGTGCGGGCATCGAGCACGAGCACCTGCACACCCAGGGCCTGCAAGCGTTCGGCTGCTCGGCTGCGCGGGCCCAGCAGCACGAGTTCGGGCCGCAGACGCACGATGTGCTCGATCTGCGCGTCTTCCAGCCCCCCCACGCGCGGCAGGTCGCCCACCGAGGCCGGCCAATCGCTGTGGCGGTCCACGCCCACCAGCCGGGCGCAATCGCCCAGCACGCAGACCATCTCGGTCAGCGAGGGCGACAGCGTCACGATGCGCTGCGGCCCCTGCGCAGCAGCGGGCATCACCAGGGCCCCGGCCAGCAGCAGGCCGCCCACCCGCACCCGGGGCGGCGCGGCATGGCGAAGCACGGCGTTCGACCGGGTCAGCACCGTGGTCAGTCCTCGATGCCGCGCTGCGCCGGTACACCAGCGTCGAAGTGGTGCTTGACCTTGAGCATCTCGGTCACGGTGTCGGCCAGTTCGATCAGCTCGGCCGGGGCGTTGCGGCCGGTGAGCACCACCGTCACTTGCGGTGGCCGCTCGCGCAGGCAGGCCAGCACCTCGTCCAGCGCGATCCAGCCGAAGCGCAGCGGATACATGATCTCGTCGAGCACCACCAGGAAGTGTTCGCCGGCGCGCACCGTGGCCTCGGCCTTGCGCCAACCCTCGCGGGCCAGCGCGGCGCTGTGGTCGATGTCGCGGCTCTTCCAGCTGAAACCGTCGCCCAGGCCCTCGATCGGGATGCCGAGCTGTTCGAACAGGCGGTGTTCGCCGAAGCGTGCCGTGGGCACCTTCATGAACTGGTAGACCTTCACCGCCTTGCCGCGGCCGTGGGCGCGCACGGCCAGGCCGAAGGCCGCCGTGCTCTTGCCCTTGCCGTTGCCGGTGTGCACGATGACCAGCCCGCGCCGCGCGCCTTGCGGTTTGGGCGTATCGCGTGCTGCTGGGGGCGTTTGGATGTCCATGCGTCTCCTCGCAGAGCAGGTTCAGCCCGCGGCCTGGTACAGGCGCGGTTCGATGCAGACCGAGCCGCGCAAACGGTGCAGCCCCTTGGCCAGGGCCAGCAGGGCCAGGTCGACCAGCGGTTCCAGCAGCACCACACCCAGATAGGCCACCCCGAAGCGGCCGACTTCGGCCAGGTTGTCGGCACCCAGACCGCCGCCATACAGCGCCCAGAAGGCCACCCACAGCACGATGCCACCCTGGTAGGCCAGCGACAGCTTCAGCGCCTGGGCATAGCGGATGTCGACGTAGGCGGTGTGCGCCGGGACCACCCGGCGCGCCAGCGCCGCCGTGGCAAACAGCGGCACCAGCAAGGTCGTGACGTTCATGCCGTACTGCGGCAGATCGGCGGGCGCGAAAAACAGGCTCTGGATCAACAGCCCCCCCGCCAGGCCCACGGCCGCCGGCCCCACCCCCAGGAACAGCATCAGGGTCGTGCCCAGGATGAGGTGCACCTCCGAGACGCCCACCGGGTGGTGCCAGAGCACTTCAAAGAAGACGAAGACCATCACGGTGGCCAGGGCACTGCGCAGCGCCACGCCGAGGGCACCCTGCCGGCGCGCCGCCAGCACTGCCTGCTGCAGGCCGTAGCCCAGGGCCAGCGTGGCCGTGGCGTAGCTCAGGACGATCTTGCTGCTGTCGACGAGGCCGGGTTCGATGTGCATGGCGGGCTCCGGTGGGATCGAGGGATGAAACGGGTTGTGCTGTCCGCACGCTCAGGGGTCCAAGGCCAGCGCCACGCGCGGGCGGCCTTCGGCGTCGGTGTCGATGCGGATGGCATGGCCGAACACACGCACCAGCGCGGCCTGCACGACCGGGTCGCCAGGCGGGCCGTCGGCCTGCAGCCGGCCGGCGTCCAGCACCAGCAGGCGGTCGGCACGCAAGGCGATGGGCAGGTCGTGCAGCACGGTCAGCACGGCGCGTGGCGATGCGGGGTCTTGCGCCAGCCGCTGGAACAGGCGCGCCAAGGTGCGCTGGTGCGGTGCGTCCAGGTGCGTGGTGGGCTCGTCCAGCAGCAGCAGCGGCGCCTCGGTGGCCAGCACGCGTGCCAGCAGCACGCGCTGGCGCTCGCCGCCTGAGAGTTCGTGCAGGCGCCGGTGGGCCCAGGCACTGCATTCGGTGAGCGCCATTGCGCGGTCCACCGCCACCGCATCGGCCGCGCCCGGCGTGCCCAGCAGGCCCAGGCGGGCGATGCGGCCCAGCTCCACGGTTTCGCGCACGGTCAGCTCGCCTGTGACTTCGCCCAGCTGGGCCAGCCAGGCCAGGTGCCGCGCCCGCTCGGTGGCGGCGAGGGTTTGCAGATCGCGCCCCGGCAGGCGCACGCTGCCGCCCGCCAGCGGCTGCAGCCCCGCCAGCGCACGCAGCAGCGTGGACTTGCCGGCGCCGTTGGGGCCCACCAGCGCCGTCCAGCCGGTACCGATCTGCAGCGTTAACCCGTGCAGCACGTCGGTGCGGCCCAACCGCACGCGCACATCACGGGCCTGCAGCAGCGGCGTCATGCCGAGGTGCGCTGCTTCAGCAGCCAGACCAGGTAGGCCCCGCCCAGCACGGCCGTGACCACGCCCACGGGCAGTTCCTGCGGCGCGATGAGGGCGCGTGAGATCACATCGGCCACCAGCAGCAGCGCCGCACCCATGCCGGCGCTGGCCAGCGCCAGCCAGGCGTGCGGGCCGGGCGCGGCGCGGCGCACCAGGTGGGGCGCCA
>Ga0308411_10002975_pt1 | contig 11397 bp, 13 predicted proteins | sample HotsprottomLayer_2_FD_203530 | JGI IMG/M metagenome (GOLD analysis project Ga0308411, IMG submission 203530) | Hot spring phototrophic mat microbial communities from Octopus Spring, Yellowstone National Park, Wyoming, United States -... | ecosystem: Environmental > Aquatic > Thermal springs >... | reverse complement strand
CGGTAGTAGAGCGGCGCCGTCGCCACGATCCCGTCGGCGCCGAGCGCCGCCGCGATGCGCGCCTGCGCGATAATCCGGTCGGTCGCGGTGTCGATGGCGCCGACCAGCACGGGGCCGCGGCCTCCGGCCCGCTCGACTGCGGCCTCGATCGTCTGCCGCCGGACGGCGTCGCTCAGGGTGGCGCCCTCACCGCAGGAGCCGAGGACGAAGACCCCGTGCGCGCCGGCGTCGAGCATGCGATCGACGATCCGGCCGAGCGCCGGGCGATCGAGGTCTCCGTCCGCCCCAAGCGGCGTGACGATGGGTGGAACGACGCCCGCCAGGCCCGCGATCATCGGCCCCCAGCCCGGCTACCCGCTGGCCCGGGTGCTGTCGTCGAGCCGCCGCCTGATGTCGTCGAAGTGCACACGGAGCGCCTCCCTGGCCCGGCCGGCATCCCCGGCCTCGATGGCCGCCAGGATCTCCACGTGGCGTTCATAGACCTGCTGCGGGTCTCGGGCGCGCAGGCGCGGTTGGTCGAGGAGTCGTTGCAGCAGCACCCAGAACGCGTTGAGGGTCTTGGAGAGCACGGTGTTGCCGAGCCGCGCGAAGATGGCGCGGTGGAACGACATGTCCTCTTCGATAAAATAGCCCTGGCTTCTCGCCTTCTCGCCCATCGTGCGCAGGATCAGCCGCAGGGCCTCGACGTCATCGGCGGTCAGCAGCGACATCGCGCGCTCGATGAACGAGAGCTCGAGCGCCTCGCGAACCTCCAGGAGCTCGCGCACCGGATGGGGATCGACGGCCAGGCTGTACGGCAGGTTGTCGAGGATCGCGTCGAAGTTGAAGGCCCTGATGTAGCGGCCGTCACCCTGTCGCGCCTCGATGACCCCCAGGGCCTCGAGGGAGCGCAGACCTTCCCGGACCGCGGTCCGGCTCACGCCGATCGCGTAGGCGATGTGCTGTTCGGTGGGCAGCCGATCGCCCGGCTTCAGGCCTGACTCGACGATGAAGCGCCGAATCTGGCGCTTCACCTCGGCGTGCTTCACCGGCGAGGCGACGGCCTGGAGAAGGTAAACATTCATCATACAACTATCATATCATGACTATGGCGCTGTGCAAGGGCGCTCTGGGACGGGGCGTGATCCGCACAACGCCTACGCCTCGTCGCCCCGCAGCCAGGCCCGCTCCTGGGCGCTCAACCGGTCCCACCCGATCAGGTCGGGCCGCCGCGCCAGGGTCCGGCGCAACTGCTCCCGGCGGCGCCACTGCCGGATCTGCTCATGGTGCCCGGAGAGCAGCACCTCGGGCACCCGCAGCCCGCGGAACTCGGCCGGCCGCGTGTAGTGCGGGTAGTCCAGCAGCCCGCTGGTGAACGAATCCGCCGCCACCGACTGCTCGTCGCCCACGACACCGGGGATCAACCGGGCCGTCGCCTCGACGATCACCATGGCCGCCAGTTCGCCGCCGTTCAGGATGTAATCCCCGATCGACACGTCCTCGGCGCCCAGGCCCTCCAGCACCCGCTCATCCACGCCCTCGTAGCGCCCGCACAGGATGATCAGGTGCGGCTCGCGCGCCAGGGCCTCGGCCATCCGTTGGTCGAAGCGCACGCCCTGCGGAGACGTGAGCAGCACCCTCGGGCGCCCGGAGACCTGGCCGGTGATGGCCTCCACGGCCGCGAAGAAGGGCTCGGGCTTCATCACCATTCCCGGGCCGCCGCCGTAGGGCACGTCGTCCACCTGGTGGTGCCGGTCGGCGGCGAAGTCGCGCAGGTTCCACACGCGAACGTCAATCAGCCCCTTCTCACGCGCCCGGCTCAGCAGCGACACGTCGAGCGCCGAGAGCGCCTCAGGGAAGATTGAGACGATGTCAACGCGCACGCTCGTCCCCCTCGAGGCCCTCCGGCAGGTCCACGATCATCTCGCCGGACGCCAGGTCCACCCGCCGCACCACGGTCCGCACCGCGGGAATGAGCACTTCACCATCGTCGCCGCGCACCACGTAGACATCGTTGCCCGGCGCCCGCATGACTTCCGCCACCGTCCCCAGGAGCCGGCCGTCCGCGGTCCGGACGCAGAGCCCGATCACCTCGAAGACGTAGAACTCGTCCGGGCCCAGCGGCATCACCGCGTCGCGCCCCACCGCGATCTCGGCCCCGCGGAGGCGCTCGGCCGCATCAACGTCGGTGACGCCTTCGATCGCGAGGAGCACGCCGTCTCGATGGGGCCGCTGCCCGGTGATGACGATGGGGACCACCCTCGCTTCGTGCACCAGATGCGCCTCGCGCAGGCCCTCGAACCGCCGCGGGAAGTCCGTCTCCAGCCGGACGCGCACCTCGCCGCGCAGCCCGTGCGGCGCGACGATCCGGCCGATGGTCACCAGGCCGGCGGGCGCTCCCGGCGCGCGCGAGGCGGCCGGAGCGCCCCCGCGCGCCCTATTCTTCACGGATCTCGATGACGATGCCATCCTTGATGATGATCTCGGCCCGCGCCAGCCGCGTGAAGAAGTTGTCACCGACGTTGAGCGCGACCATGCTCTCCACCGTCCCCTGCGAGAACTCGGAGTTGATCTCCAGGGCCTCGGCCTCCTTGATGCGCGCCTGCAGCTCCATGCGCGCCGCCTCCTGTCGCGAGCGTTCCACTTCGAGCTGCTGCCGGAACGCCCGCGACTGGGGCGAGAGCTGCCGCTCGAGGTCAGCGCGCCGGATCTGCGTGTCGATCTGCGTGATCACGCTGTCGAGGCGCTTGACGGTGTCTTCCAGTTCCCCCAGGTACTGCTTCTTGAACGTCTCGGTCACGATGGCCTTGACGACCACCGGCCGGACCACGGTTATCCCCATGCGGGCCTCCGTCCTCCCATCGTTTGTCTCACTGGACGATCTCCACGATGACGCGCCGGCCCCCGGGAGTCGACGCGGCCCTGGCCAGGGTGCGGATCGCGGCGACAATGCGCCCGCGCCGCCCGATGACCTTCCCGATGTCGTCCGGCGCCACCCGGACCTCGATGGATACCGTGCGGTCGCGCTCGGTGGCCCGCACGGTCACCACCTCGGGATGATCCACCAACCCCCGGACCAGGAACTCGACCAGCCCTCGCACATCCGCGGATGGCATCGGCGTGGATGCGCGGCCTAGGCCTTGCCGGCGCGACTCGACTCCCAGCGCTCCCAGATCCCCGTCTTCTGCAGCAGCACGCGTGCAGAGTCCGACGGCCGGGCGCCCCGGTCGAGCCACGTGCGGGCCTTGGCCTCGTCGATCTGAATCACCGAGGGTTCGCGCCGCGGGTTGTAGTGCCCCAGCAACTCGAGATAGCGACCTCCCCGCGGCGTGCGCGAGTCGGCCACCACCACCCGGTACGACGGCTGGTGCTTGGCACCCATCCTCATCAGACGTATCTTAACGGCCATCCGCTACCTCCCTGGTAAGAGTCTTCCGAACCGGCTTCGGTCGTCCACGTGCCGCAGCATGCGGCGCATCTGCTCGAACTGCTTGAGCAGCCGGTTGATCTCTTGCACGCTGGTCCCGCTGCCCCGCGCGATCCGGCGGCGCCGGCTCCCGTCGATGATCGCCGGCTGCGCCCGTTCCTCCGGGGTCATGGACTGGATCATCGCTTCGATGCGCCTCACCTGCTTCTCGTCCACAGACATCCCGGGGAGCTTCGCGCGGGCGAAGCCGGGAATCATGTCCAGCAACTGGTCAAGGGGTCCCATCTGGCGTACCTCGCGCAACTGTTCGAGGAAGTCGCCGAGCGTGAACTGCTGCTTGCGCAGCTTCTTCTCAATCTCTGCGGCGCGCTCGGCCGAGACCGCCTGTTCGGCGCGCTCGATCAGCGTGAGCATGTCGCCCATGCCGAGGATCCGTGAGGCCATCCGATCGGGATGGAACACCTCGAGCGCCTCGAACCGCTCGCCCACGCCGATGAAGACGATCGGCTTGCCGGTCGTGGCGACCACCGAGAGGGCCGCGCCGCCGCGGGCGTCGCCGTCCATCTTGGTGAGGATCAACCCGTCGAGCGGCAATCGCGCCGAGAACTGCTCGGCCATCCTCACGGCGTCCTGGCCCGCCATCGCGTCGAGCACCAGCAGCGCCTCGTGCGGCCGCACCGCCTCGTGCATCGCCGCGAGTTCGGCCATCAATTCGTCGTCGATGTGCAGCCGGCCGGCGGAGTCGATGATCACCACGTCGTGCCCGTCCGCGGTCGCCCTGTCTATGCCCGCCCTCACCGCGGCGACCGGATCGGTGGCCCCGTTGGGCGCCAACACCGGCACGCTGACCGCGGCGCCGACCACTTCGAGTTGCTGGACCGCGGCCGGCCGCTTGAGGTCGGCGGCCACCAACACCGGATTGCGGCCGCGGCGCCGCAGCAGCCCGGCCACCTTGCCCGCGGTGGTGGTCTTGCCCACGCCGTGCAGGCCGATCAGCAGGATAACCGTCGGCGGGTGCGGCGCGAACTTGAGCTCACGCGCCGGGCCGCCCAGCAGGGCGGTGAGTTCTTGGTGCACGATCTTGACGACCTGCTGGCCCGGGCTGAGATGCTTCCACACTTCCTGCCCCACGGCCGCGGCGCGGATGCGCTCGACGAACTGCTTGACGACCTTGAAGTTGACGTCGGCCTCTAGCAACGCCAGACGCACCTCGCGCAGCGTGGCGTCGACGTCGTCAGGGGTGAGCGTCCCGCGTCCGGTGACCTTGCGGACGATCTCGCCGAGCCGGGCCTGCAGGCCTTCAAACACGGGCGGCCCTCGCTAAGGCGGTGACCCGCGCGGCCGGGCCCTGGGGTGTTTGCGCCTGTCCCATCCGCGGCCGCGGGACGGACGCCAGAGAGCGCGTGCCCTCGAAGACACGATAGCCGCCGGAGGCGGCCACCTGCCGCACCGAGCCGAACCGTTCCGCGATCAGCCGCGACAACGTCCGCGCCCCCTGTGCGGTGCGCGCCACCAGATAGAACCGGCCCCCCGGCCGCAACGCGCGCCAGGCGCCCTCGATGAACGCCACCACCACTCGCCGGCCCGCGCGAATCGGCGGATTGGTGACCACCACGTCCATGCTGCCCTCGCGCACCGCGGACGCCCCGTCGCCCACCAGCACGTGCACGTTGGTCAGCCGGTGGCCGCGTGCGTTGGCCGCGGCCAGTGTCGCGGCGCGCTGGTTCACGTCCACGAGATGCGCCTGTCCCTGGGGAGCCAGGGCGGCGGCGACCAGGCCCACCGGACCGTAGCCACAGCCCAGGTCGAGGATGTGGTCGCGCGGGCGGATGCGCATGGTCTCGATCAACAGACGCGTGCCGGGATCGAGCCCGCGCTGCGCGAAGACACCGCTGGAGGTCTCAAACGTCCAGAGGCGGCCGCGCAGTCTGACGGTGAAGCGGCGCGGCCGCGGCCTCGACCGTGGGGAGACCGTGGAGTAGTGCTCGGCGGCCGCTAGACCCAGCGCCGCCTCGTAGCGTTCGAGCGCGGCCAGGGCGCGGCGCAGGCCGTCGTGCACCGCCTGCCGCGACACCCGCAGCTCTGCGGCGATCTCGCCGAGCGAGAGGTCGTCCTGGTAGTACCGACACAGCAACTGCCGCTGCTGCGCGGTGAGCAGCGAGCCGTAGGCGTCGAAGAGCCGGTTGGCCCGGTCGCGGGTGGCCAGGGTGTGGTCCATCACTCATCATTGGTGTCAAGGAAGATGCATTGACAGCCACCCCAGGATAGCGCGGGGCGGGGCCGGGGTCAAGGGACCTGCGGACACCTGCGGACTTCAAGTCTGCTGCTGGCCGGTCACGCCTGAGCTATTGGGCCAGACCGAATACCTGATCAGCGGGCTGGACGCGCTGGCGCCGCGGTCGGGATAGCCATCACCGACAAGACCCCGGGCGGGGCCACCTTCCAGCGCGTCTCTTACGGCTACGACCCGAACGGCAATCGCATCTCCCAGACCGACCCCAGCGGCACCACCACCTTCGAGTACGATGCCCTCAACCGCCTGACCCGGGCGGCCTACCCGGGCACGTTCGGCACCTGGACGTGGACCTACGACGCAGTGGGCAACCGCACACGCCAGACCGCCCCGCCCGGCGCCGTGCTGCCGGGGGTGGGGGCGGTGCCGCCGGTGCTCGACTACGCCTATGACGCCAACAACCGCCTCACCCAGGCCGGCAGCACGACCTACAGCTACGATGCCAACGGGAACCTCACGAGCATCTCCACCGGCCAGACCTTCGCCTGGGTGTTAGCGATGCCTGTAAACTGACCCAGGGTGATGCTCGAAAACTGACCCACCCCCCCTGACGACGAAGAGGGGGTGAAGGTATGAGTCAGGAACCGGCTCTCCCAGTCACCGACTGGAGGGGTGCCGACGTGCTCACCTACGACACCTGGACGCAGATTCGTACACTCCATCGCCAAGGCCACAGCATTCGCCAGGTCGCCCGAGGTCTCGACCTGGCCCGCAACACCGTGCGGGAGGCGCTCCGCAGCGAGGCGCCACCGTGCTACGGCCCCCGCTCACCCGGGGCGTCGGTCGTGGACCCCTATCGGGGCTATCTGGCGGAGCGGGCGCCCCAGGTGGGCTACAATGCCTGGCGCCTGTACCTGGAGCTGCAGGCCCTGGGCTACCCGGGCAAGTACGAGATGGTGAAGCTGGCGGTGCGGCCCCTGCGGGCGACCTGGCAGCAGGCCGCGGTGGCCACCGTCCGCTTCGAGACGGCCCCAGGCGTCCAGTGGCAGGCCGACTGGAGCAGCGCCTGGGTAGACCTGGAGACCGGTCGCCGCCGGCTGTCGCTGTTCACGATGATTTCCGGCTACTCGCGCCGGCTCTACGCGGAGCTCACCGAGGACCAGACCCTGCCGACGCTGCTGGCCTGCCATGAGCACGCCTTCGACTGGTTTGAGGGGCTGCCGGCAGAGATTCTCTACGACAATCCCAAGACGATCGTGCTGGCCCGCGATGCGGCCGGGACGCACATCGACTGGAATCCCCGCTTCTGGGACTTCGCCCGGTACTATGGGCTGCGGCCGCGGCTGTGCCGCGTCTACCGGGCCCGCACCAAGGGCAAGGTCGAGGCGGCGATCAAGTACGTGAAGCGCAGCTTCCTGCTGGGGCACACCTTCGCCTCGCTGGAGGCCGCCAACGACGCCCTGCACCTCTGGCTGCTGACCGTGGCGGACCAGCGGGTGCACGGGACGCTCCACGAGCGCCCCAGCGAGCGCTGGCCGGTGGATCACGCGGCCCTGCGGGTGCGGGAGAGCCAGCCGCGGTATCGGCTGCCGGTGGCCTGGCGCCGGCGGGTCGGGGTGGACGGGTTGGTGACCGTCGAGACAAACCGGTACTCGATCCCGATCCAGCACATCGGCCAGGAAGTCGACATCCTGCCTGGGCCTGATGATACGCTGCGCATCTACCGGGCCGGGCACCTGATCGCTGCCCACCCCCGGCGTCCTGGCCGGGATGGTGTGGTGGTGGACGAAGCCCATGCCCACGGCCTGGCGGCCCTCAGCGGCCTGCGGACCGCTCCTTCCTGGCGCGACCGGCCCCTGCCCGACGTCGAGGTCCGGGATCTGGCGATCTACGAGCGCTTGGAGGCCGGGGAGGTGACCCATGCCTGATCCCACCCTCGCCCGGATCCACGAGTCCCTGCGCCGCCTGCGGCTCACCAAGCTCCAGGAGCGGGTCGAGACGCTCCTCCAGGAGGCCAGCCAGCAGGATCTCCCCTACGCGGCCTTCCTCGACCGCTGCCTGGCCGAGGAGGTGACCAGCAAGACCGAGCGCCAGGTGGCCATGCACACCGCGATGGCCCGCTTCCCCTACCTCAAGACCCTGGAGGCCTACGACTTCAGCTTCCAGCCATCGGTTGACCGGAAGAAGATCCAGGAGCTGGCCTCCGGCCGGTTCATCGACCAGGCCGAGAACGTGATCCTGCTCGGCCCGCCCGGTACCGGCAAGACCCATCTGGCGGTGGCGCTGGCCCTCAAGGCCGTGCACCGGGGCGTGCGGGCCTACTTCGTTTCCGCCACCAGCCTCCTGGCCGCCCTGACCCGGGCCTACGCCGAGAACCGCCTCGAGGACAAGCTCAAGTTCTACAGCGTGCCCAGGCTCCTGGTCATCGACGAGATCGGCTACGTGCCCATTGACCGGCACGCCGCCCACCTCTTCTTCCAGCTCATCTCGCGCCGCTACGAGCGGGGCGCGATGATTCTGACCAGCAACCGCGGCTTCGGCCAGTGGGGCGAGGTCTTCGGCGACCCCATCATCGCCACCGCGATCCTCGACCGCCTGCTGCACCACAGCATGACCATCAACATCAAAGGCGAGTCCTATCGGCTGAAGGAGAAGCAAAAGGCGGGGATCCTCAAGCAGCCGGTGGCCTCCGTCTGATCCAGCAGGGGGGGTGGGTCAACATTCGAGCATCGCAGGTGGGTCAAATTCCGAGCATCGTTGACACCTTACTACGATGCTGTCCCGTATGCTGACCTATCTGACTTCTTCTATGTGTGGCTGCGTCGGTCGCTCGGTCATGTCCACCCGGCGCTCTTCTCCCGTGCGCTCACCGCCAAGTATGGCGAGATCGTGGTGAATCCGACCGTAGTTGTCGAGGGCGGCGGAACGAAGGACAAAGCGTTCTTTGAGCTCGAAATGCAACGTGCCCTTGCGGAAGCCCGTCGCGTCCTGTCACCAGGCGGGATTGCCACCGTCGTCTTTGCTCACAAGACCACCGCTGGTTGGGAGGCCATGCTCCAGGCCCTCTTGGACGCAGGATGGGCCGTCACAGGTTCCTGGCCCGTTGATACCGAGCGCCCTGGACGACTCCGAGAACAGAACTCCGCTGCGTTGGCGTCCAGCGTGCACATCGTATGTCGTCCGCGGGCTATGCCGGCTCAGAACGGCCAGTGGCGTCATGTTCGAGCCGAGCTGGAGCACCGAGTGGCTGAGTGGCTTCCGCGTCTGCAGAAGGAAGGCATTGAGGGCGCGGACGCCATCTTCGCCTGTCTTGGGCCGGCCGTGGAAGTGTACTCTCGATACGGTCGCGTGGAGACTGCAGCCGGAGACGTCGTTCCCCTCTCGCCCCCAAGGCATCACCCTGATGTTCCCGCGTTTCTCCCCGCCGTCTGGACTGCCATTGCGAAGGAGGCCCTCAGGATGTTGTTTGAGGGCCCGGAGGCCGAGGGGCTTGAGGAGGACGCGCGCCTGACCGCCCTCTGGTTGTGGACACTCCGTTCGGCCCGGAACGGTCAGGGCAACGGGGAGCAAGATGACGTCGATACCGAAGAAGACGACGACGCGGCGACCCGCTCGAAGGCCGTTCGCGGCTTCACGCTCGACTACGACACCGCTCGCAAACTGGCGCAGGCGCTGGGCGCTCACCTGGAGGACCTCACAGGACCGAGAGGCGTCATCGAGCTGAAGGGCGCGACCGCGCGTTTGCTCGGCGTGGCCGAGCGCCGGCGCGTCCTGTTCGGCGCCGAGACGAAGCGCGAGCGCGCCGGGCCCAAGTCCGTTGGGACCCTCTTTGATCCGGCGGAGCTTGCCCCGGCCGTGGGCCCGTCTGGGTCAGTCCTCGTGGGCCGCACGCATCTGGATCGTCTGCACCAGGCCATGCTGATCTTCGCCGACGGGCATGGCGACCGTCTGAGGCGGTTTCTGGCCGAGGTTGCCGACGAGCGACTCCGCCGCCTGGCGCGCACGCTTCATGCCCTCTATCCAGTAGTGTCGCCGGAAAGACGATGGCTTGAGGGCGTGCTCCAGAGGCTGAGGCTGGGAGCCTAGCGCGCTGACATGCCACGGCCACCAGCGCCGCGCCAGGGAAGACCCCTCCGAACCGCAGCCAACGGGTTCCCGGGATTCATTCGGGGGAAGCGCCAGCCGAAGGTCATCGCCAAGGACATCTGGGGATGCATCTGGGAGGTCGTCGAGTTTCGCGGGCAGAGGATCGCGAAGGAGAGGATCCGCCAGGCGCGCTCCTACCTTGAGCAAGCGCTCGACTTCTACGTGACCGCTGAGAATCCTCAGCTGGCTTCGAGACCCCTGCTTTACTACTACAGCTTCCTCAATCTGGCGAAAGTGTTCCTGCTGGACAGAGCGGTCAGTTTCCCGCCGCAGGTCACGCACGGAATCCGGGATCCCAGGACCAATGTTCGCGAACGGCTTCGGTTTGAAGGCCAGAGAGTCAGCATCGAGCCGAGAGCAAATGATCGTTCACGCGTCTTCCCTGAGTTTGCCAGCCAGCTGGGGGGATTGCCAGCACGCCGCAGCGAGTTCAGGATCGTTGATCTGCTCGCGCAGGTGCCTGCAATCCACCGGGTCTATACACAGGTAGTTGACCGGGCGTCGCGATTCGTCCCCGTCGAGCGATTCGAGCCCCTCACCGACGGTCGCCGGGTTTGGACGAGATGCATCATCGGGCGGCGTGATCGTGACGTTGCCTTGGCTTTGGCAGCAGTTGGCCGGAGGCGCGCCTTCCGCCGGATATTCCGCAACGTTCGTGCGGACGCCTCGGCCGAAGTTTGGTTTGAGACCACCCCTGACCCCGGCAGAAGGCGGGGTGTGGATCGGGCTCTGGGGAGGCAAGCATCGCGCATCCGAGAACTCGGCGTATGGAGCCTTCTTACCGACCGGGGGTATCGATACTACTTGGGGGACTTCGCGCCTGGCGAACGTCTGCCACAGCTGGCTTCCATCTACGCGATCATGTTCTATCTTGGCTCAATCACCCGATACAAGCCGTATGACTTCGATCGTATCGTTGAGGGCCGCTACGGGTGGCTTGTCAGCGAGTTCCTCGCGACGCAACCCCAGCAGTTTCTCTATCTCTTGGCAAGCACGATGGCCGGTGTCGACGTCGTCCGGCCGTGGGCTGTGTAGCGATGTCGGGAGGGGCGCAGATGGCGACGGCACCCTGGTACAAGGTTGCTACTCCCCGCGAGGATCTTAGGCGAAAGCAACCCCTGGACGCCGCGCAGTTCGCTGTGCACCTCGACAAGGTTGTGACCGGCGCCGCGCCCGCCGAGTACGTGCAGGCCGAACGATTCTTCTCGCGCACCTTCATTACCGAAGGACTCCGCCGCTTTGCCGCCGAGGTGCTCCGGCGACTAGCTGGCGAGCGGCAGGGGGCTAACGCAGTCCTCAACCTCACGACCCAGTTCGGTGGGGGCAAGACCCACGCGCTGACCCTGCTCTATCACCTGGCGCGGCTTGGCCCCAAGGCCCATGCTCTTCCGGGCGTGCAGGACATCCTCGACCTCGCGCGTCTCCGGGAGGTGCCGTCCGCCGCCGTGGCCGTCTTCGTGGGCACGGCCTGGAGCGCGGTCTCCGGGCGCTCCGGGGAAGGCGAGCCGACGCGCCTGACGCCCTGGGGCGAGGTCGCCTGGCAACTGGCGCAGCAGACGGGCGACCGGACGCTCTTCGAGGCGGTCGCCGCCGAGGATCAGGCGCGCGTCCG
>Ga0308411_10002971_pt1 | contig 11406 bp, 9 predicted proteins | sample HotsprottomLayer_2_FD_203530 | JGI IMG/M metagenome (GOLD analysis project Ga0308411, IMG submission 203530) | Hot spring phototrophic mat microbial communities from Octopus Spring, Yellowstone National Park, Wyoming, United States -... | ecosystem: Environmental > Aquatic > Thermal springs >... | reverse complement strand
TCTTCCCAGCCCAGCGTGCGTCCGATCATCATGATGGCCAGCACCGGTGGATATAGCACCTGCGACTGCGGGTCGGCCTGAAACGGGTGGCCGCTGTACAGGCACTCCTCGATGACCGGGAAGCGCCCTGCTGCTAGCTGGCGATAGGCCAGTTGGCGATAGGCCAGGAATTGCAGGGTAAAGTCGCCTTGCTGGAAGGTCAGCCGGTCGGCCTGGGCAGGGGTGAGGATGCGCCAGAAGAACAGCAGCCACAGCAGCACAAGGGCGGCCAGGAGAGCGGCCGCCTGTAACCGGCGACGTGTGCGATGTGAGGCCATCTTCATGGCAGCGCGAAAGGGGTGCACGTTTTGGCGGCGTCACGCCGGTTCATTGCGCAGATCGCGGAGGCTCGATGCCCATTCTACATCCCTCCGCATTTGCGCATCGCCTCCACCAGCTTCATTGCTGCTTCCCGCGCTGCTTTGGCGAAGTCCTCTCTGCGCGAAGCATAGAGCACTGCCTGCGAAAAGCTGATGACCGGGTCAAGGCCGTCGCGCGTCCGGCCAAAGGTCACGGCTGCCGCCAGGTCGTCCCGGGCGTCGCTGCCGGCGATGAGAAACGGAAGATGCGGTGCAAGTTCGCGGATGCGCGCTATTTCCTGCGGTGCGGCTGCGTCAACCGCCAGCCCGCACGCGCCCGGCCCCTCAGCATGCCATCGGTTAGCCATGAGCGCCACTTTCTCGTATAAGCGTGGCATGCGCGTCTCCCTGGAGCGGTCGTCCGCAGCCGGCCGCGCCTCCACTTCCAGATTTTGCAACTCCCAGGCATGCTCGTTGCCGGTGCGAGCCACGACGAACGTGCCGCGATCGGCGTATCTCAGAAACGGGCGGATCGAATCGCTGCCGATGTAAGGCGAGAGGGTGACTGCGTCGGCCTTGAACTGCTCGAACGCACCGCGCGCGTAGGCCTCCGCGGCATGGCCGGCGTCGCCGAATTTGCCATCCAGGATGATCGGGATGTCGGGCGAGGCCAGCCGTGCAATGCGTTCGAGGGCAACCATGCCGGCTGCGCCCTCCGCCAGGAAGAAGCCCAGGTTGAGCTTGTAGGCGCACACCAGATCACTGGTCGCCTCGATGATGGCGCGGGCGAACGGCAGCATCGGCTCGTCGTAGCTTTGAATCGGCAGCGGTGTGTGCGCTACCACAACATCCAGCCCGATGCACAGGCACGAGCGATTCTTGCGCTGAGCCTGAACGAGTTTAGTCAGGAAGGCGTTCATCGGACGACAAATTGTAAGTTTTGACCTCAGCCGGGCAGATAGTAACTGACTCTCAGGCTGCTGTTGGGATAGACGACCTCTGACATCGGGTGCCTGAGAAGGGCGCCTGCAACAGCGAGAAGCCCGGTGGCCACAGCGCCTGAATGTGGAAGTCGCCCCTCAGTGCACACAAGTCCGAAGCCAGAATGTCGCGCAGCACATAGTGGCCTGGCAGGTTATGCGCTGCCTTGTCGAAATTGAGCGGCGCAGCCGGTGCGATCAGCCCCAGGAAGACTTCGCGCCCAATGAAGGCGGAGATCAAGACGAGCACACCTGCTACCAGCCGGATGCGGGCCTGTGGCAGCACCTTGGTCAGTATACTTGGCCAGTCTCAGGCTTGTCCGATGGCCGATCAGCGCTGGTCGTTGCCATGCTCGTCATGCAGCAGGTGCAGCGATCAGACCGAGGCCGGTAGCTGGGCGGCAAACTCAGTCGGACGACTTACCCTCTAATGAGCGACACAGTCATTGTGACCGGCGGCGCGGGCTTCATTGGCTCGCACGTTGCCGATGCTTTCCTGGCAGCAGGTTACAGCGTAGCTGTAGTTGACAACTTGTGCAGCGGGAATGTGGCGAATGTGAATCCCCAGGCACGCTTCTACCACGCGGACATACGCGACGCCGAGGCGCTGGAGCAGATCTTTGCGGCAGAACAACCGATCCTCATCTCACACCAGGCCGCGCTGGCCGATGTGCGTCGCAGCCTGCAATGCCCCGACCTCTACGCAGAGGTCAACATCACCGGCACCGTCCGGGTGCTGGAAGCGGCCAGGCGGCATGGCGTGCGCAAGGTAATCTTCGCCTCCACCGGAGGCGCGATCTATGGGGAGACCGATCGCGTTCCTACGCCAGAGGACACCGATGCGCACCCGCTGGATTTCTACGGCCTCAGCAAGCTGGTGGGCGAGCACTACCTGGCCGGCTACAAGCGTCATTACGGCCTGGACTATTGCGCTTTGCGCTATGGCAACGTGTATGGGCCGCGACAGAACTCTCAGGGAGAGGCCGGCGTCGTTGCGATCTTTGCCACCAGGATGCTGCGAGGTGAACAGGCCATCATCAACGGCGATGGCCAGCAGACGCGCGACTTTGTATACGTGGGCGACGTGGCGCGCGCGAATGTGCTTGCTGCAACGAAAGGCAGCGGCATCTACAACATCGGCACCGGCACGAGCACCGATATCAACTGCATCTTCGGCCACCTGGCGCGGATCACAAAATATGCGCTGCCCAGGGTGCACGGCCCCGCCAGGCCCGGCGAAGTCAGGAGAAGTTGTCTCGATCCCTCTCTGGCCAGGCGCGACCTTGGCTGGGAGCCGGGCGTAACGCTGGAGGAAGGGTTAACGCAAACCGTGCACGCCTTCGCGCTCAGACCGGCCATGTCGTAAGCCGGCGCCTGGCCGGATACCGGCTGATGACACCGTCGGCCAGCAAGCCACAGATGCCAAACGATGATTGGTGGCTTCCCGCCTTGCCACCGATCGCCTGCGCTGCCACAACCCTGCTACGCGCGCTTCCCCAGTGCTCCCTGATAGAATCCACCAGGCGATCGAAGAAGAGTTTGCGAACCTGGAGATGAAATGGCTGTTACCGAACAGGAAGTGATGTCTGCGCTCTCGCGCGTGATCGAACCAGAGTTGCACAAGGACCTGGTTACCTTGAACATGATCAAGGACCTGCAGGTCAGGGGAAGCGACGTGGTCTTCAAAATCGAATTGACCACGCCGGCCTGTCCGCTGAAGGAAGTGATGGAGAAGGCAGCGCGCGCTGAGCTAAGCAAGATTCCCGGCATCGGCAAGGTTGAAATCGGCTGGACGAGCAACGTAGCAGCCAACGCCCGCATGCGCAGCGCGCTCAACCTGCCCATCAAAAACATCATCGCCGTGGCCAGCGGCAAGGGCGGCGTAGGCAAAACCACCGTCGCGGTGAACCTCGCCGTTGCCCTGGGTCAGGCTGGCGCGAAGGTTGGCTTGCTGGATAACGACGTCTACGGCCCCAATGTCCCGCTGATGGTCGGGCTGCCGACGGCCGAGCTGATGCCGGATGGGCGCGCCATGCCGAGCGTGGCACAGCAAAACGGCAAGCTCATCCCTGTGGAGAAGTTCGGCATCAGGATCTTCAGCATCGGCTTCATCTATCCCGCCGAATCGCCTCTGGTGTGGCGCGGGCCGATGTTGCACAGCGCCATACGCCAATTCCTGCAGGACGTGGCCTGGGGCGACCTGGATTACCTGGTTGTTGACATGCCGCCTGGCACGGGCGATTCACAGCTCTCGCTGGCGCAGACCGTGCAAGGCGCCATGGGCATCATCGTCACTACTCCACAACTGGTCAGCATGGGCGATGCGCTCAAGGGGCTGGCTGCCTTCGAGCAGCTCAAGGTTCCCATCATCGGCGTGATCGAAAACATGGGCCCCTACACCGATCCGACGACCGGCAGAAAGGTGGCTATGTTCGGCGAAGGCGGCGGCGAGCGCCTGGCAGCGATGAAGAAGGTGCCTTTCCTGGGCAGCGTCCCGCTTGACCCGGCTGTTCGGGTGGGCGGCGACAGCGGCCGACCGATCGTGGCCGCCTATCCGGACAGCGAGGCCGCCAGGCGACTGACCGAGATTGCGCAGCAGGTGGCTGCGCGGGTGAGCGTGCTCAACTTCCAGCAGAGCAACGTCGTCCCGATTTCGATCATCGGATAGCGTTCTTTGCCACGGGCACAGTTTACAACCCGTGGTTCGTTTATGGAATCTCTCGTCTTCGTCTACGGCACGCTACGGCAGGGTGGCGTGCGCGCCATCCCAAAGCTCTTCCCCCAGGCGCGCTTCCTCGGCTTTGGCACGGTCAGGGGTTGGCTATACGACTTCGGCGCCTATCCGGGGCTAATCTGCGACCCGGCCGGAAGGGACATCCTGGGCGAGGTCTATGCCGTGGACGGGAATGCGCTGCAAGCGATGGATGAGATTGAGCGCTACTCTCCCGATGACGAAGCGGAGTGCTACTACTTCCGCCGCGCTCGCTGCATCTCAATGCATGATGGACGCACCCTGACTGCCGAGCTGTATGAGTGCAACCCGCGCTACTACGATTGTGCCACGCCCATGCCAGTTGTGGACTGGATAGCCTGGGCGCAGAGTGTTGGGGAGCTGCCGGAAGAAGCCTGGCCGGACGGCGCACCGATCAGAAAGTGACGACCTCGCTTACAATAGATTCCAGATTCTGGTCGAACTGCCGAATCAGCGCAGCAGTCTGCAATCGAACATGACTCGGCCCACCCGGAGTGGGAACGTATATGACGACAGACGTTTCAGCACGCAAAGAACCCTCGATGTTCGACTTGCCGGAGTGGACGGGGGTCTATCCGGAGGGGACAAAACCGGTCGAGCCACCGCAGCGTCTGGTCGGCGTCCGCTTCCAAAAGGTCGGCAAGGTTTACCACTATAACGCGCAGGGCTTCGAAGATTTGAAGGTGGGCGACTGGGTAATCGTGGACACGTCCCGCGGTAGACAGATGGGGCAGGTTGCCACGCTCAAACCACCCAAGGACAAGGGGGGACCCTACAAGCGCATCGAGCGGCGCGCCACCGGGCGCGACATGGCTATGCGCCACTACTACGAAAGCAGAGAGCTGGAGGCAATGATCGCCTGCCGTGCCGAGAGCGCAGCGCTCAATCTACCGATCAAGATCGTGCGCGCCGAATACAGCTTCGACGGCCAGACCCTCACGTTTCTGTACTCGTCCGATCAGGAAGAGCGCGTCGAGGTTGGTGCGCTGCGCGAGGCGATGAGCCGGCTGTATCGCGCGCACATCGAGACGCGCCAGATCAGCCCGCGCGAGGTGGCCAAAATCCTGGGTGGCATGGGCGCATGCGGCATCGAGGAGCGTTGCTGCTCCCGCTTCCTCACCGAGTTCAGCCCGATCTCGATCAAGCATGCCAAAGAGCAAAACCTCAGCCTGAACCCACACGACATTACCGGGATGTGCGGCCGGCTGCGCTGTTGCCTGGTCTATGAATACGAACAATATGTGGAGGCGCGCCGCCATTTGCCAAAACTCAAGTCCATCATCGGCACGCCGCTAGGGCCCGGCAAGGTAGTTGAGATCCTGCATTTGCGCGACTCGGTGCGTGTGAAGATCGGCGAAGGGCCGGAGGCGCGCGAAGTCGAGTTCCATCGCGAACAGCTTGTCCCGTTGGAGGAGTGGCAACGCCTTCAGGAGAAGGCCGCGAGCGGCACGTGCGATCGCCACCCAAACGGCGAGTGCGACTGCGGCAGAGCCAAACAGACTGAAGGCGATCAAGCGCCGCCCCCGGCCACCAAAGGCGCATCCCTGCCCCCGGCAGCCAAGGCGTATATTGAGGCGAACGAAGCACGCCGGAAAGCCGAGCGGGCCCAGCCCGTCTCTGGCGCAAAGAAGGCCGAGCGCAAACCCCGCAGCGAGCGTCGCCCGACCGATGTCGGACGCCAGCAGCCGCGCACTGCGGATTCAAACGACGCCGATCAGACGCGGTCCAAGCGCCGGCCCCTGCTCAGGCGCAAACCGGGCAAGTGATCTTTGCTCATCTCGCACAGCCTGCGCGTGAACGTCCTCGTCATCATTGCGCATCCCGACGATCCGGAGTTCTTCGCCGGTGGCGCCATCGCCCGATGGCGCCACGAAGGTCATGATGTGCGCTACGTCGTCGTCACCGGTGGCGACAAAGGCAGCGATCAGCCCGACATGACCCCGGCCCGGCTCGTCGCACTCCGTCGCGACGAGCAGCGCCACGCGGCTGCTATCCTGGGCGTGCAAGAGATTACCTTCCTCAGCCACGTGGACGGCGAGTTGTTGAACACGCTGGACGTGCAGCGCGACCTGGTGCGCGAAATCCGGCGGGCGCGCCCGGATGTGGTAGTCACCACCGACCCACAAACCCTGCACTATGGCGCAATGCGCATCAACCATAATGATCACCGTGCGGTCGGCCTGGCAGTGTGCGATGCCATCTTTCCGGCATCCGGCAACCGCATGTACTTCCCTGAACTGCTGGCTGATGGGTTCGAGCCTCACTCACCTGGGGAGATTTACTTCGCTGGCCCCGTGCAACCGAACACCCTGGTGGACGTGACCGACTTCATCGCGGCCAAGATCGAGGCGATCTGCGCGCACGCCTCGCAGGTGAAGGAGCCGGACAAAATCGAAACACGGATTCGGCAAGGATTGCTCCGCATGACGGCGGATGGCCGAGTCTTCTATGCAGAAGCCTTCCGGCGCATCCTGCTATAAACTCCGAGGAATGCAGCTCCTGCGCTCCGAACAGCAGATTGTGCCCGCCGAAAAGTCCAGGCCGGAGGCGCTCCAACTGATAATGAACAGTAGTGCAACTGTCACAGATACGCGCACCGCGCCGTGCTAGAATGCGTTGTTGCGTTATCCTGGAGCTGAAATTTAAAGATGTAGAGTCCGGCAACCGGAACCGATCGGTGAACATTGCTTGCCAGGCTGGTCACCTTGTCGTGCTCAAGCCGATCGCCTTTCGCCGATCAACAGCTATACCCAAAGGGCGCCTTACCGCCTATACAGGGTAACGCTCAATAATGAGGCGCATAATTATGAATGGGCCTTCTATGCACGGAGAATCCGACTCGAACGCTTCGGGCAGTTCGGATCCAGGTTTATCAGGCTTTACGGAGACGCCGGTCATTGACCGGATTCCCAGGCTGACCAACAGAAAGAAGAAAAAGCTACCGCGCCCTACTCGCGAGACGCCCCGCACGCAGTTGCTTCTGCCCACCACGCGGCTGGGCTGGCTGAAAGTAGCGGGAGCTGCGCTCGGTGGGGTGGCCGCCGTCGGAATCGCCCTGATTGGCCTGCACTTCATTAGCAACAATGGCTGTAGCGAATTCACCACCGAGCGGACGACGGTCGCTGCCGGAGGGTTCCAGATCAAGGTCGTACCAGGCGACCTGATCGGCAGTTTCGGCGTCAGGCTGAACATCCTGCCCCTGGCCGACTTTGCCCCCGATGCTCGCGATGCTGAGTTGCGAGCTGCCTTCGCCAGCCTGCCAGGCTCGCTGGTGCCGGTGAGCGATCCGATCCTGGTCGAAACGTGCAGCGTGGACCCCAGGCTGGCCACGCTCCGCATGGCCATCCCGCCGGGCATGCTGCCGGCTGCAGCGTCAGGGCCGAGCCTAGACCTGTATGGCTGGGATAATCGGTCGAGGCGATGGGTCTGGCTGGGAGGCGAGGTGGACACGATGACCGGGGAGGTCGTCGCGCGCGTTGGCCAGGTGCCGCCGCTCGTCGCCCTAATGAAGGTGGCTCCTATCTCGCCGGTGGTTGGCGTCGAGGTGCCGCCTGCATCGGACAATCCCGCTGCAGTGATCGAGTCCATCCCCCCCGCAGCAAAGGAGATTCACGCCACAGGGATTTATCTGGGCGACGTGAGTGGCCTGGCTGGGAACCTCAGCAAGCTGTTGCGGCCGACCAGCTTGAACGGCGCGCCGGTAAAAACCATACCGGTCGTGCGCAATTGGGGGGCGAAAGGCGAAGTCAATCGCACCCTGCTGCGCACCATGCTGGCGAGCGAGTCCAGCCGCCTCGCACATATCAATGCCCTGCTTGGCATGGTCGCGGCTGGTGGTTTCGAGGGCATACAGATAGATTATCGCGGGGTGGATGCTGCGCAGCGCGAAGCCTTTACGCAGTTTGTCGAACTGCTGAGCGCGCGGCTTGCCGAACAGGGCAAGACCCTCAGCGTTGCTATTCCCGGTCCGCTGCTCGCCGATGCCGGTAACACCTCAAGCTCCTTCGATGTGCCCGGCTATGATCTGCGTCGGATTGGCCGGGCCGTGTCGCTGGTTCAACTCGACCTCACGACTACTCCTGAGGCCCTGTGCACAAGCCAACTGGATGCGCTGATGGCCTGGGTCACCGGGCAGGTTGATCGCCACAAGTTGCAGGTGGTCGTGCCGACGCTGGGGTTGCAGAAGGATGCCAATGACCGTGCGAAGCTCATTGGCCTGGAAGAGGCGCTGGCCGAGTTGGGCGCGTTGAAACCTGTTGCCCCGGCAGTCGCGCCGGGAGCAAGCGTCCAGCTCTGGTGGAACGGCGATGTCGAACCCTCCGACGTGCGTTACGATCCCAGCACCGGGTTCTACTCCTACAGCTACGTGGACGAACGCGGCATCCAACAAACAGTGTGGCTGAACACCGCTGCCAGCCTAAAGAACATGCTGGAACGCCTGAGCCGGCACAACATCCGTGGACTGACGCTGCGCGGGTTAGCTCAACCGGGCAACGACGAGGGCATCCGGCAGGTGGTGGACGGATTCATGCGCGGCGATCTGGCCTCGGTCTCGGCGCCAGAACCTGTGCTCAAGATAGCGTTCGGCTCCGGCACGCCGTTCAGTTTGCCCCTGAGCCAGGAACCGACCGCGATGATCGTACAGGCCCCTGGCGGCGAGGGCAGCTACGAGGTTCTCTCGGTCTTCCAAAGCCTGCGGTCGGTGCCCCTGGGTCTTTCGCGCATCGAGGTATCCAGAGATGCGCCGAGCGCCGAAGCAGGTGCCATAACCCTAACCTCGGCCAGGGCCGACTCGCAGACAGCGGCGTCGCTGCCGGGCGCTGCGCCAGCACCATCGTTGCCCGGCATAAACGCGGAGGTCTTTGAGCTGGGAGGGCACGTCAACGATCTGCTGCATGCCGCGCAGATGAAGAGCGCCGGCATGACTTGGGCGCGCACCGAGGTGCGCGGAGAAGTCGTGCCCGAAGCATTTATCGCCGAGGCCAAGGCCAGGGGGCTCAAAGTGCTGGTCACAGCCGTCGGCGATCGCAGCCGCGTCATGGACATTGCCTACCGCGATCAATGGGTTCAGCATCTCGGCAAGATCGCCGCTGCCGGCGCGGATGCCATCGAGGTGTGGAGCGAGCCGAATTACCAGGCTGAGTGGCCGGCTGGCCAGATCAATGGCGCCTCCTACGCCGACTTGTTAAAGCGCGCCTATTTCGCCATCAAGCAGGCCAATCCGAGCACCCTGGTGATCAGCGCAGGGTTGGCCCAGACATCGGGCATCTACTCCGGCGGCTGCGACACCCAGGGGTGCGACGAACTGGCCTTCCTCAGACAAATGGCCGACGAGAACGCCCAGGTCTACATGGACTGCGTAGGCATCCACTACACATCCGGGTTCGAGTCGCCCAGCGCAGTAGGGGCACTTCATTACACCCAGTACTACGAACCGTTACGCAACGCCTATTATGGCGCTTTCAGCGGGGCCAAGCCTGTGTGCTTCACAGCGCTGGGTTACGTGTCGGCAGAAGGTTTCCCCACCAGCATGCCGGCCAATTATGCGTTCGCCGCCGGCACGACGGTGGCCAACCATGCCACCTGGCTGGCCGAGGCGGCCAGACTTTCCAGGGCAAGCGGCAAAGTGCGTTTGATGATTGTCTGGAACGTGGACTCGAAGGTCTGGACGGCGGATGATCCTTCTCGCAACGTCGAAGGTGATCCTCAGGCAGGCTACGCCATGATCCGACCCGATGGCACGTGTCCGGCTTGCGAATCTCTGCGCAGCGTGATGAAATGAGCCGATACACCTTCAATCCGAAGCTCGATCCCAATCGAGCCCGAAACCGCCGTTTGCTGATCGGTGCAGTTGCGCTAGGCGCGGTCATGCTGGTTGCCCTGGCCCTGCTCGGATTCGGCCTCTGCGCGTTGACGGGTGGATGCACGATCGGCAATCGTGGGCCGGCTGCGGAGCCTACGCCGTTCGTGCCGGAGGTGACCATCTTCGCGCCACAGGCTCCGCCCCCCGCTGCGCTCCCACCGGCTCCGGGCAGCGGCGATGTCCCGACTGCGCCACCGATTGTCGCCATGGACCCGCGTGGCAGGATCGAGGGCATCGAGGACTTTGTGTGTCCAAATCCACGGCCAGCGCCGTCCAGCTTCGGCTATGGCATCCAGAGCAACTGGCCTGTTGGCGATATCGGTCTGTTCAACTCGATCATGGCCGAGCAACTCAAGATGGACTGGACGAAGGCTCAGGTGCGCTGGGTGGATTTTGAGCCCAACGCCCGCGGTCAATATGAGTTGTACAAATGGCAATTGCTGGACGCTTTTACCGCCGACGCCAACAAAAAAGGGCTGAACATCCTGTTCGGCGTGCTGGATGCGCCGGCCTGGGCGCGACCGCAGAACGCTGTGCCCGGCCGCCCAGACCTGCTCGGACCACCCGACAACTATGAGGATGCGCGCGTCTTCATTGAGAAATTGCTGGCCCGCTACAAGGGATGCGTGCAGGCTGTCGAGGTGTGGAACGAAATGAACCTTGACCGCGAGTGGACGATCGCATCGCGCCAGATCAAGGCCAGCGATTACGTAGCCTTCCTGGATGCCGTGGTGCCCACCATCCGTCAGATAGACCCGAACATTGTGGTACTGATGGGAGCGCTCTCGCCCACCGGCGCGAACATCACCCAGGATGGCGTGACACAGGTCATTGACGACCTCACCTACATGGATCAGTTTGTAGCAGCCGGCGGTCCAAGTCGGGTGGATTGCATCGGTGTGCACTTGAACGGCTACAACATGCCACCCGATAAGGAATGGAACGAGGGCTATAACGATCCGACTGCCAAGTTCCGCGGCCCGTTCGATTCCCCGCACCCTTCCTGGTCGTTCAAGAGCACCATGCGGCTGTACTACGAGAAGACGCGGAAGCCGCTGTGTGTGACGGAGTTCGGCTGGGCCTCGATGGAGAACCTGAAGCGCAGCGATGGCTCGCCGACGCAAGGCGCGCCGCCTGGCTTCGACTTTGCCCTTGACAACAGCGAGCAGGAGCAGGCCGACTGGATCCTCCAGGCCTTCCAGATCATGCGCAACAGCGGCTACGTCAAATTTGCCATTGTCTTTAACCTGGATTACATCCAGAAGGTAGGCGGCGAACCGGATCAGGAGAACGTCTCGCCTTACAGCATTACCCGGCGCGATGGGTCGCCGCGGCCGGCGTTCGAGGCGCTCAGGTCCATGCCACGGTAGCGCGCTGCATCTCCGGGCGATCGGCCCAGACTTGCGCCCGAACGACTTTGCCCGTCCGAGCACGAGCAACAGCGAGCCATCTCGCCTTCTGTTGCCCTTCCGT
>Ga0308411_10002965_pt1 | contig 11416 bp, 7 predicted proteins | sample HotsprottomLayer_2_FD_203530 | JGI IMG/M metagenome (GOLD analysis project Ga0308411, IMG submission 203530) | Hot spring phototrophic mat microbial communities from Octopus Spring, Yellowstone National Park, Wyoming, United States -... | ecosystem: Environmental > Aquatic > Thermal springs >... | reverse complement strand
TGGCCGTCTGGCACCGCTGCTCCTGGCTGGGGCTTCCTGAAACCGGCTATCTGATCCAGGAAAAAGTTCTCCAGGCAATGGATCTGCACGCCTACTTTCTGAGTCTGATAAAGACCCCGAGAGCCGAATCGTTCGCCAAACGCTGTCGGGTCATCGACGAACTGGCCCGCTTGCTTCGCATCCTACATCGCTGGCAACTGTCGCATCGCGATCTGAAGGCCGCCAATATCCTGGTCAGTCCGCAGCCCTGGAAACTGGCGGATCGCGGGGTGGCCGAGGTCGCGTTCGATCCGCTGTCGGAGTGGCCGCACGTCTGGTTCATCGACGTGGATGGGCTACGCAAGAACACCCCGTTGACTCAGGAACGCCGAATTCGCGATCTGGCCCGTTTGTTAGTCAGTTTCACTGGACACCCGGCGTTGACACGCTGCGATTGTCTGCGTTTCCTGCGTAGCTACCTAATGCGTCGGGAGTATGGCCGACACAGCTGGAAAGTGTGGTGGCGAACGATCGCACAGGCCGCTGGCCAGAAGATCGAGCGAAATCGCCGACTGGGTCGCGTGGTAGGCTGAAGGAGGGAAACCAAGCCACGGCTAGATTCGCTGGGTTAGGGGAAGCCGCTTCGATCACGACCTGCCCTTGCCACGAGGTACTCTGGTATGTTCTACTACTAGAGCAACTCAGGTTTTCCTCTCGCTGCCAAGACAGCGTTTTCCTTTCTCGAGCCAGGTCTGCAACGGAACTCAGATCTGGCTCATCCTCAACTCGAGGAGATGTAGGCCATGCCGCGCCATCTGTTAGCTGTTGTCGTACTGATCGCTCTGATGGCTCCGCTTCCCGCTGCCGCTCCCCCTGGCTTCGCTGATCCCGCTGTCGTCGCCGTGTTGATCCGCAAGCTCGATGCCGACAACTTTTTCACGCGTCAGCGTGCCCAGGCCGATCTTCAGCAGATGGGCAAGCGGGTGCTTCCCCTGCTGCTGGTCGAGCGTAACCGAACCACCTCAGTGGAAGTCCGCTATCGACTCGGACGCATCATTGAAGCCCTCACGCTCGATGAACGCCTCGAGGCTCTGGTTCGCATCCTAGGCGAATCGGATCGGCAATTACGACAACGGGCTGGGCAAAGTCTGCTGCGTGCCGGCCCCGCTGCCTTGCCGTTGCTGCGTCGCGAACTCCGTGACGATCTGCCGGCCGAACAGCGGCAAGCCATCGAAAAACTCATCTCGGAACTGTCGCGAGGCCATTGAGTGAAACTTTCTGGCCGACTGAGATGTATACTGATCGTTAGGTAAGTCTCAGTCGCTCTCAGGAGGTTCTTCACTCATGTATCTGCCACTCCGCCTTCTGACCGGGTTGCTGCTCGGCTTGGCTCTCACTCTGCATGCTCAACCCGAGCAGAAAAAAGCTGACGCGCCGCGTTCGCTCCGCGTCAGCCTGATCGACCTGTCGGGCACCACCCACGATCTGGGGCAAAACGACACACGCCGTGTTCGTGCCTTCGTGTTCCTGTCTCTGGAGTGCCCCATCGCCAACGCCTGCATTCCGACTCTCAACACCCTGCATGCCCGCTTCAAGGATCGGCTCGATCTGTTCGGAGTCGTGTCCGATCCTGCGGTCAAGCGCAGTGAGGCGAGCAAACACTTCCGCAACTTCAAGGCAGGCTTTCCCGTGCTGTTCGATGCCTCTGGGCAACTCGCGGAACTCCTTCAGCCTACCCACGTTCCCGAAGCGTTCGTTCTCGATGGCGACGGTCGGATCATCTACCGTGGCGCACTGGACAACGCTTGGCTCGACCTGGGCCGACGACGCATCCGGGCCGAGAAACACTATCTGGCCGATGCCCTAGAGGCGGCTCTGGCTGGCAAACGGCCCGCCGTTGAACGCACGCTGGTGGTCGGCTGTCTGTTCGAGAAACCGCCTGCCCCAGAGGCCAAGGCGCAGGTCAGCTATGCCCGCGACATCGCGCCCATCTTGCAAGCACGCTGTCAGAGTTGCCATCGCGACGGCCAAGCTGCTCCATTCCCGCTGGATAACTACGATTCGGCCGCTCGCCGGGCCGGCCAGATCGTTCGCGTTACCCAGGCTCGCATCATGCCGCCGTGGATGCCTGTGGCTGGACACGAGCGATTGGTCGGAGAACGCTGGTTGAGCGATCGCGAACTGGCCTTGCTCAAGGAATGGGCCAACACCGGCCGAGCCCGTGGCGATGAGGCCGACCTGCCACCTGCTGCCAAATTCGCCGAGGGTTGGCAACTTGGCAAGCCCGACCTGATCGTCCGCATGCCGCAACCCTTCACTATCCCCGCCGATGGCCCGGATTTGCTGCACAACTTTGTCTTGCCGTTGAACATCGCCGAGGACAAACTCGTCCGAGCCATCGAGTTCCGACCGGGCAACACTCGCGTGGCTCATCATGCTGTGCTGTTCCTCGATGACAGCGGCACCGCCCGCAAACTCGATGCCGCCACTCCCGAACCGGGCTACAGCAACTTCAGCGGCCCCGGCTTCTTCCCCTCCGGCGCACTCGGCGGCTGGTCAGTCGGCAACACCCCCCGGCCGTTGCCCAACGGCATGGGCCGCTATCTCAAGAAAGGCTCCGATCTCGTCGTGCAAATGCACTATCACCCCACCGGCCGACAGGAGATCGACCAGTCGGAGGTTGGCATCTATTTCATCAACCGCCCCGTCCAAGAGGTGCTTAAGGAACCGGCCAAACTCGTCGGCAGCATCTGGGTATCCAATTACGACATCGACATCCCCGCTGGAGAACAGAACTATCGCCGCTCAACTTCTTACACGTTGCCGCGCGACGTGATCCTGGTCGGAGTCGTGCCGCACATGCATCTGCTGGGCAAATCCATGCGCGTGCTGGCACGCTTGCCCGATGGCAGCAAGCGAGTGCTCATCGACATCCCACGCTGGAACTACCACTGGCAGGACGAGTACTACTACGAACGCCCGTTCCCGTTGCCCAAGGGCACACGTCTGGAGGTCGAGGCGGTGTTCGATAACTCCGAGGGCAATCCGAGCAATCCCAGCAGTCCGCCCAAACGGGTCACCTGGGGCGATGGCACCAACGATGAGATGTTGTTCTGTTTCTTCTTGCTGTCCGCGCCGAAGACCGAGGATCTCGTCCATGTCATTCTCGACAATCTTCAGCACGACCTTCGCCAGCCGCGCAAGCGACCTGCGGGGGGCAAGAAATGAGTCGTAATGCCCGTCAGACGCGCGAGCGGTTGTTCGACTGCGCCTTGAGTCTGTTCGCCGAGCGAGGCTATGCGGCGACCTCGGTGCGCGAGATCATCGAGGCGGCCGGTGTGACCCGCCCGGTTCTCTACTACTACTGCGAGAGCAAGGAAGACCTCTTTCGGCAACTGGTTCGCTCGTATCACGAGCAAGCCTACCGCGAACTGACTGCCGCCCTCGCTGCTGCCGACGATTGCCCCAGTCGCCTACGTGAACTGGCACGCGGCTCGTTCGCCTTCTGCGCTCGCGATCCGCGCATCCCTCGGCTGATGTTCCAGACGTTTTACGGCTCTCCCATTGAGGGGATTGCCGAGTTCCTTGAATCGCTGACCGCCTTGCGGTTCGGTATCGTGACGAACGTGATGCAGGAGGGATTGAACACCGGACAACTGCAAGGAGGCGATGCCGCTTCACTGGCACTAGTCTTCTGCAGTCTGATCGATCATCACTGCAACACGTTGTCGAAACTGTCTGATCCAGCTAGTCGATTGACTCCAGCCCTGGCCGATGCCCTGGTCGAGGTTTTCCTATATGGGGTGGGCACCGACCAGCGGCGGACAGTACGATTGCCGGCCTTCGCGGCCGGGACGTGAGGCGATCCGGGGCAACTGTCTTGCGTCCAGCGGCTTACTTCTTCTTGGCCAGCAATGCGTCGAGTTGCCCCAGGGTGAATCGGGCACAGAGGATGTAGGGAGGCTCCTTGGGTGTCCAGTGGCCGTAGGTGGTTACCACGAAGGTGCCATCGGGCAAGCGTTCCACGCCGGGATAGCCGCAGTCTCTGCCCTGATAGTTCTTCTTGAGACGCACGCGATACTGGCCGTCGCGATTGTGAACGATGTCGTCGTAAGTGCCGACCCAGCCGACCCAGTCGCCCTGGGTCGGACTGGTCTTGCCGCGTGGGGCCACGTCGCGGAACGACAGGAACAATCGGCCATCCTTGTCGTACTGGCCGGTGTGGCGATCACCGGTGAGCGAGCCGGGCAGTTCGCGCGGTTCGCTCCAGGTCTTGCCCTCATCGTTGGAGAAGATAACGTGCGAGTTCTTGACTCGGCGATTTTCGCGTAACAATAGGGCGATCTGTTTGCCGTCGGGAGAGCGGATCGCGCCGGGTTCGCACAGGTGAACCTGGCTTGACTGTTGAATGGCCTGGGGAGTTGCCCAGGTCAGTCCGCCATCGGTGGACAGCGACTGGTAGAGAGTGAACAGACCCGTCGCCTTGCCGCCCTTTTTGAAGTAGCGGCCGTCGTCGTGGAAGAAGGCCAGGTAGTGCCCTGGGCCGGTCTTCAAGGGAATCACTGAAGCCATCGCGACGATGCCGCCCCAGTCGCCGACGGGTTTGAGTTCCGACCAGGATTGGCCGTCATCCTCGCTGACCGCCAGACGCACTGGATACAGGCCGCTGAACAGAATCACGCGTTTTTTCCCCTTGGCATCGACGGTGCGATGCAGCGTGGGCGTTTCCAGCGAGGTTTCCCAGTTTTTGGGAGTGGGCAGGCGTTCCGACCACGTCTTGCCGCCGTCGGTGCTACGCTTGTAGACGATGGCTCCCCGACCGTGCCCCTTGGGATAGACGCACAGGATGGTCTTGCCGTCCTCGAGCAACAGCGTGGTGGGATGGCCGAGGTACTGGCCTTTCTCCCGATCCACCAGGACGTGAAAATCGCTCAGGTTGTCGAGATCCACTATCGGCAGCCGGAAGGCGGGCACCGACTGGGCCTGAGCGGCAGGTAGCAGGATCAGCAAACCCAACAGGACGCGAAGGAGTGACATCGGAGCAACTCAGCAAGAAAGTAGGGATGGAACCAGAACCGTCCAGCGAATCGGCAGTGCGTTGCGCAAACTCGGCAACATCTCCCTACTCTATGCGTCCATCGAGAGGATGCCCACCTGGGTTGTCGTAGAGGCGACCTGCTTGTCTGCCAAGTTGGAATCTCTAAAATGCACCACAAGATCCAGTCCCCCGACGGAGTAGAGCATGTCGCAGCCGATCACGCCTGGGGAGAAAAGTCCGCCTGGGCCAGTTCCGAACGATGCTGGCGCGACACTGCCCTTTTCCACCCTGGGTCAAGCACAGCCAACGCCAGTCTTGCCACAGGTGCCCGGCTACGACATCCTGGCGGAATTAGGACGCGGTGGAATGGGGGTGGTGTACAAAGCCAAACAACTGGGTCTGAATCGCCTCGTCGCGCTGAAGATGATCCTGGCAGGTAGTCACGCCAGTGCCGACGACCGGCAACGCTTCCTGCGTGAAGCCGAGGCGGTCGCGCGGTTGCACCATCCGTGCATCGTGCAGATTTACGACATCGGCGAACAGGCGGGCTTGCCGTTCTTCAGCCTGGAATACTGTGCCGGGGGTAGCTTGGGCGACCTGCTCGACGGAACGCCGCTTCCCTCGCGGTCGGCAGCCGAGTTGGTCAGCGCGCTGGCTCGGGCGGTGGCGGTGGCTCATCAGGCCGGCATTGTTCATCGCGATCTCAAGCCGGCCAACGTGCTACTGGCCAGTCGCGAGCCGGTCAACCGCAACGACCTGCTAGCGGCTGGCCCGCGCATCAGCGATTTCGGACTGGCCAAGCGACTCGATCAGCAGGGCAACACCCGCACCGGCAGCATTGTCGGCACTCCCTCCTACATGTCTCCCGAACAGGCACGCGGCAGCAAGGACGTGGGAGTCCCTGCCGACATCTACGCTCTAGGGGCCATTCTCTACGAATTGCTCACCGGCCGACCGCCTTTTCGAGCCGTCAGCGCCATGGACACCATCTGGCAGGTCGTTCACAACGATCCGGTGCCGCCCAGCCAGTTGCAACCGCGACTGTCGCGCGATCTGGAAACCATCACGCTCAAGTGTCTGCAAAAAGACCCTCGTCGTCGCTATGCCAGTGCCGCCGACCTGGCCGATGATCTGGATCGCTGGCTAGCTGGCGAGTCGATCCGGGCTCGGCCTGTGGGGCCACTGGTGCAACTGGGGCGTTGGATACAACGCAAGCCGGCCGTCGCGGTGTTGTTGTTGCTGCTGACGCTGACGCTGCTGGTTGGCTTCCTCAATCTGAACAACAGCTTGGCCAGCGTTCGTTCCCTGGCTCGACACAATCAAGTGGTACTAGTCGAAAGTCTGGCCGGCCGAATCGATGAACGCCTACGCAGCAACACCCAGGCGGTCAAACTGCTGGCTCGCGCTGCGGAGGTTCGCACCTTGCTCAGCGCCCCTGTGGAGCGTCGGCCAGAGCTGGTGCCGGCGGTTCAGGAAGCCCTTCAGGGGGTGTTGCTGGCCAACGAAGATTTTTCCGCAGCCTTTGTATTGGCCGCCGACGGATTGGCCCTGGCCTCGACCAATCCCAAACATCCGGGTCGCTCCTACGCCTTTCGCGAGTATTATCGCCAGGCAATGGCCGGGCACACCTACCAGTCCAAGGTGCTGATCGGCACCTCGACGCAACAGGCCGGCATGTACTACTCGGCTCCGGTTCGCGATTCCCAGGAGCGCATTCTGGGCGTGGTCGTCATCAAATTTGAGTTAGCCCGACTCTGGCAACTCATCGCCCAGATCGATGTCCAGGCCGACAATCGAGTCGTGTTGCTCGACGAGGACGGCATTCTGATTGCCCACAGCAATCCAGATTGGCTCTGGCACAGTGCTATGCCGTTGAGCAACGAGCAGATCGCACGACTCGATCCGCGCGCTCGCTTTCAACGTGACCGCATTGAATCCGTGGATGTGCCCGCGCTGGCAAAACTGCAAGGAGTCCAGGAAGCGGGCAGTGTGGATTACTACGATACGCGAGAGAACGTGTGGCGAACCTTGGCCTACGCTCCCTTGGCTGAGCGTGCCTGGGTTCTGGCCAACGATCTCGATCGAGATGCCATCTCGGGAGCGGCCAACGGTTTGGCCTGGCAGGGGGGACTAGCTCTCGGCGGTCTGACCCTCATTATGGCGGTCGCCCTGCTGGTACTGGCCAACCGCGAACGTCTGGCGAGGCGATTGGAGCAGTGGTTTCGCGTCCGCCAGCGAGGCCAATCCGAGGTGATCACTGTCGAGTTGTCGGCCTTAGAAAACAACCAACCCCCGGCACCGCGTTGAAGCGGCACCGGGGATTCGCGGAAAGAACGTGCCCATCGCACCGTCGCGCCACAGCCAGTAAAGCAACGACTCGGACGGGCCAACAACCACCTCAAGCACTCCCATCGGGGGGATGAAGGGAGGCGAGCAATGGCTGCTGTGTCGATCCCCTCAAGCGAACACCGCCTAAGAGCGATCTTGTCCTTTATAAAGAGCAACACCTGTGCCAACAACTATCGGCGGGCGAAATTGCCCTGATTTGCCTGAGTTTCGCGATCTCGCCAGTCCGCCAGACTGTGCGAAGTTGACTAAATCCGCACAGTTGCTGTGCGGATCAGATCGGCAGCATGGCAAAACTCCGCCTGCTATCGCCGGGCAGTTCGCTGGCAAGCCGCTGTTGCCTCTGCGCTGACAATCACAAATCGGGCTGAAGCAGTCGTCGCGGCCTGCCGTAGCGTGCCAGTACGGCTTCGGCCGCCAGATAGCCGCTGCGAACCGCGCTCTCCATCGTGGCGGGCCAGTCGGTGGCCGTCCAGTCGCCAGCTACATAGAGATTGCTCAGCGGTGAGGTTTGCCGCGGTCGCCAGCGATCCACGCCCGGCTCGACGCTGAAAGTGGCAGCATGTTCCGTGACGACGCGACCACGCAGGAGTTTCGCTTGCGCCGCTGCTGGAAACAAGCGTTGCAGTTCCTCGACGATACGGCGACGGACTTCCTCATGCCCCAAGCCGCGAAAAGCGCGAGAGGCACTGACGACCACCTGCAAGTAGTGTTCGCCGGGAGCGGACTGTCCTCGGTCGAACACCCATTGTCCGATCGAGTCGAGCAAAACGACGTGTGGCAACGACAACACCGGGCGGTCGTACCACAGATGCACGCTGGTGATCGGCGAGACGTGCAACTGCCGGAGATTCGCAAAGTAGGGCAGAGCTGCGACCGGCTCGGGCAACAGTTCGAGCAGTCGGTCGAACGGCACGGCGACGAGGTAGGCATCCGCCTGTAGAGAGCGACCATCGCGTAAGGTCAGACCAGTGACCTGATCCTGATGTACTTCAATCCGACGTACGCCAGTCTGGAGTTGCAGTTCGACACCGTGCTGCTCGAGCCAACCGCGTAGTTCCGCGCCGTAGAGTTGGCCTAGTGGTACTGTGGGCACCTCGACCTGAAAGCCGCGTCGATGGCGAAGGAAGCCATCGACGAACACCTTGCGAGCATATTTCAGACCGACTCGCTGCGGATCTTCGTTCAGGGCACTGACCAGCACGATTGCCCAAAAGCGTTCGACGATGCGCGGCGTTTGTCCGTGTTGTCGCAGCCAGTCGAGGAAGGGCCGATCCTCGCGCGGCGAGGTGAACCGAAGGGCGGTCAGCCCCCAGGCGATGCGGAGTTTCTCCGAGGGAGTGAGATAGTGGGCGAAGAGGAAGCTGCGAGCTAGGTGCAGCGGGGCGGGCAGGCGGTCGGCCTGAAGCGGACTGACGCGGCGGTCGGGAGTCATGAAGTACAGCACGGGTTGCGGCGCGAGCAGATGCGCGATGCCGACCGTTCGGCAGAAATGGGCGAGATTGGTGCAACAGCCCATGCTGACATGCTGACAGGCATCAATGAGCTGGCCGGTGGCGGCATCGGTGAAGGAACTAGCCCGACCGCCGGTGCGATTGCGCGACTCGAGCAGCACCACTTGATAGCCGGCCGGTGCCAGGGCAGATGCTGCCGCCAACCCCGCCAACCCCGCACCAACGATCACGATTCGCTTGCCCATTTCGCCTCGATTCCTTCTGCTCGCTGCTCCAGGTGCTGAGGCAACCTGGCTCGCTTCTGCGAGCCGCCCCGCGTCAGCGGGCGGAGGGGGGCCCTCCAGGGGCTGACGCAACCTGGCTCGCTTCTGCGAGCCGCCCCGCGTCAGCGGGCGGAGGTTGCCCTTCATGCTCCTCTAACAAGGCGCGGAGTTCGGTAGCATCCAGTACTTCTTTTTCGATCAGTCGCTTGGCGATGCGTTCGAGCAACTCGCGATGGCGGAGGAGTAGCTCGCGTACCGAGTTGGTGGCCTCATCAATGATGCGGCGAACCTCTATGTCGATCTCGCGAGCGGTTTGTTCGCTGTAGGCGCGATCCTCGGATAGGCCGGCTCCGTTGAGAAAGCCCGGCCCGCCACTGTCCTGGAAACTGATCCTGCCAAGCTGGCTCATGCCGAACTGCTTGACCATACGTCGGGCAATGTCGCTGGCCTGCTCCAGATCATTGGTTGCCCCATTGGAGATCTCCTGATAGATGATTTCCTCGGCCAGCGTGCCACCCAGTGCTACCTGGATCTTGCTGAACAGTTCCGAGCGCGTGACCAGATAGCGATCCTCATCCGGTCGGCTCAACACATAGCCCAGGGCACCGACTCCGCGAGGAATGATGGAGATCTTGTGAACCGGCAGAGCGTTGGGGAGCAGACAGGCGACTAGGGCGTGGCCGCCTTCGTGATAGGCCACGCGCTGTTTCTCGGCGGGACTCATGACCCGACTCTTGCGTTCCAGGCCGACCGCACCGCGTTCGATGGCCTCGTCGAAGTCCTTCATGCCGACCTCGGCCTTGCCGGTGCGAGCGGCCATCAGAGCCGCCTCGTTGATCAGGTTGGCCAGATCCGCCCCCGCCATGCCTGGAGTCAGGCTGGCCACGCGGCGCAAATCCACGTCTGCCGACAGCCGGATGTTGCGGGCATGCACTTTCAAGATGGCCTCTCGCCCGTTGATGTCTGGGCGATCGACCACTACTGTGCGGTCGAATCGGCCCGGTCGCAACAGGGCTGGATCGAGCGTCTCGGGCCGATTGGTAGCGGCCATTAGGATGATGCCTCGGTTGGTGTCGAAGCCGTCCATCTCCACCAGTAATTGATTGAGGGTCTGTTCGCGTTCGTCGTGTCCACCCACGACAACTCCGGAGCGGGTCTTGCCCAGCGCGTCGAGTTCGTCGATGAACACGATGCACGGCCCTTTGTTGGCGGCCTGGGCGAACAGATCACGGACACGAGCGGCTCCCACGCCGACGAACATTTCCACGAAATCCGAGCCGGACAGACTGAAGAACGGCACACCGGCCTCGCCAGCTACCGCGCGGGCCAGCAAGGTCTTGCCCGTGCCGGGTGGCCCGACCAGCAGCACCCCACGCGGGATGCGGCCACCCAGTGCCTGGTACTTTTCGGGGTGCCTGAGAAAATCCACTACCTCGCGCAACTCAGCCACGGCCTCATCGATGCCTGCCACGTCACGGAAGGTGATGGGGTTATCTTCTTCAGCGTAGAGCCGAGCGCGGCTACGTCCGAACGAGAACGGCGACCCTCCCCCGGACAGCCAACGCAACAGCAACAACCCTCCGATGATGACGACGGTCAGCGTCATCAGGCTGATGATCGCGTTGTTCATGGCCCGTAGGGTAGAGTCGTCCTCGGCACCCTGATAGCTGACCGCGCTGCTGTCTCGCAGCAAGGCGTAGAGTTCCTGATCGCCCTCGAAGCCGATTCGCAGTGTGCGGAAAGGGATGGTCTCGGACAGCAGCCTGTCTTCAGTACCCATGCTGACTCGATCGGTGGTCACGATCTCGCCGCGAATGTCGGAGTGGCCGACCTGCACTTTTTGCAGGCGAACGCTGTCTCCTTCTCGACTAGCGCGGAGGATCTGAAGCAGGTCGCCGTAGCGGAGTACCAGCGGAGTTGGCTCGCGCTGATTTTGCCAGTAGAGCATGGATAGCCCACTGAGCAGTCCCACAAGCAGCACGAAGCTAATCAGCCAGAGACGAATGCGATCTCGGCCTCGTCGTTTCTGCACGGGGAAGCCTCCAGGAACGAGCGACTGGATTGCTGTAAAACAGCCGGGCACCATTTATTATAAGGCGAATGCCAGCAGTTGCCCGATCCGGGTGCCATCGGTTGAATGCGTGCGGGAGAAAACTCGCCTCGCCGTCCTTGTGTTCTGGGCCAGGAGAGCCTTCATGGGCTATCGCAACCTGCAAGCGTGTGTGGCCGATCTGGAGCGACATCGACAACTGGTGCGTATCGACACCGAGATCGATCCCTATCTCGAGATGGCCGAAATACATCGCCGCGTCTTTCAGGCCAAAGGGCCAGCTCTG